>Ga0081606_1000010_pt1 | contig 344745 bp, 293 predicted proteins | sample EareggfetidaYelm_FD_71127 | JGI IMG/M metagenome (GOLD analysis project Ga0081606, IMG submission 71127) | Earthworm egg capsule microbial community from the University of Washington, USA - E. fetida Yelm (SPADES assembly) (version 2) | ecosystem: Host-associated > Annelida > Reproductive...
CGGGCCGGCCTCGAGGGCAAACAGCCCACACAACCCCGGAACCTCGGGCATCCCTGTCCCGGGCCGCCCCCCCTCACGGGGGGGCCCCGTAAACAATGAGGGTTCGCATCAACCCCCCCCTCCCCGCCACTGGCACCGCGAGACCCCGGCTAGAAGAGGTCGTCGGAGGGCTCGTTCGGATCCGCCTTGGGCGGATTTGTCTGCGGAGCGCCCGCCGGAGCTGGCGCCGGGGTGGGAGCGGGTGCGGGCGTGCCCGCGGGCTGCACGGCCGCCGCGGGCTGGGTGGGAGCCGGGGCGTCAGTGCCCGCGGCGTTGGTGACGGTGCCCTGCTTGGCCTCCTCGGCCTTCATGAGTTCCTGCTGCTGCTTCTGCAGTTCCTCGAGCTTCTTGGCCTGCTCCTCCTGGAGCACGGCGTCACGCTGGGCCTGGACGATGGACTCCGCCTCGCGCATCAGCGCGAACAGGGGGTGCTCGGCGGGCAGAGCCACCTCGCCGCCGGACAGGGCCACGTACTTGCGGTACAGCTCCACGGCCCGCTCCGGCGCGCCCTTGTTGCGGTGCAGGAGCACGGCGCGGTTGAAGTAGATGGCGGCCATCTTCGGGTCGAGCTTCTCCGCCTCGTCATACTCCTGCATGGCCTTGTCGAACTGGCCCTGGCCCTTGAGGGCGACGCCCAGGTTCAGGTGCGCGGCGGCGTTCTTGCTGTTGGACTGGAGGATGCGGCGCAGGTGCGCCTCGGCGCCGGGGTAGTTCTCCACGTCCAGCTCCAGCTGGGCGAGCGCCACGTGCGAGGGAACGTAGTCGGCGCGCACCTCCACGGCCCGCTTGAACTCCAGGCGCGCATCGTCCTTCTTCTCCTCCTGCAGGAGCACGAGGCCGATGGTGTGGTGCAGCTCGGGATCGTTCTGGTCGATCTTGAGCGCGCGCAGGGCCACGAGCTTGGCCATGGCGAGCTGCCTGCGCTCGAGGTAGCTGCGCATCATCACCTTGTAGGCGGTGACGGACTGGGGCTCGCGCATGAGGGCCGCGCGCGCGAACTCCATGGCCTTCTCGTGGTCACCCGTCTGCCGGTAGATCTCCGCGAGCCGCGCGCGGCTGTTGGCGTCGTCCGGATAGATTTTCAGGATGCCCTGGTAGAGCGACACCGCGCCGGCCACGTCCCCGGCGTTCTGCGCCATCACCGCCAGGTTCTCCGAGGCCTGACGCAGCGACGGCTTGGTCTTGAGGGCCGCCTGGTAGTGGGTGATGGCCTCCTGGGTCTTGCCCTGCCGTTCGGAGAGAACACCCAGGTTGTACTCGGCCTCGGCCAGTCCCGAGTCCGCGCTCAGCGCGGCAGTGAACTTGCGCTCCAGCGACGGGTAGTCGATGGCACCGGCCTTCTTCTGGGCCTCGTAGGCACCGAGCGCGTCCTCGAAGAGGAGCTTGGCGCGGTTGGAGATGGACTGCGGCTCGTTCGACTTGAGCGACTTGGTGGTGTCCGTGGCCGGACCCGTAGCCTTGGTGCCCGCGCAGCCCGCGGCGAAGAGCGCCGCGGCGGCGGCCAGGAGGAGGGGGCGCATCATGAAAGGGCGATTCATTAGAGGAAATCCTCGGGTTCCTGCTCGTCCGTGCCGGCCTTGGTCTTGGGCGAGCCCGCCTTGGTGGGCGCGGCCGGGCCGTCAACCTGGGTAGCCGTCTGCTGCTGCAGGCGCTTGGCGAGGTCCGACACGTCCTCGACCGCTTCCTGCTTCTGGTTCTGTTCCTTCGAGGAGTCATCGACCACCGGCGGCGGCACGTCCTGGATGGCGGCGAGCATGTCCCCGCCGATGGCCAGATCGAGTCCCTTGGTGAGGGGAGTCTTCTCCTCCACCATCGTCGGGAACTGCTCCGGGCGGTAGGTGGTGCGCAGCATCTTGAGGCTCTCGGCCGCGCAGTCGTTGTAGACGCCCAACTCCTGGCTCTTGGCCACGGCGGTGGCGAACGTGTTGGCGGCGGTCTCCTTGATGGGAAGGGCCTGGTTGCCGAACTCCTCGCGCAGCGCGCCTTCCGTCTCCTCGTCGATGCCCGGGGGCATGGGGACGTTGATCATCTTGTCGGCGAAGTTGTCGTAGATGAGGCCGATGCGGTGCAGGGCGCAGATGCCCGTCTCGGCGGCGCCGAGCGACACCGTCTGCACGTACTTCTTCTCCACGACCTCGCGCGAGGTGTTCTTCTCCGAGATGGAGGCCTTGAGCTTGTCGGGGCTGGCGGGCCGGCCCCAGGACAGCTTGAGGCGGGAGTAGTGCTGGAAGTCCGGCTCCACGCTGCGGTACTGCGCGCGCGCCACCGGGGCCAGCGCCGGCTTGTCCAGTGACTGCTGCAGCCGCTTGGGCAGCTTCTCGTAGTACTCGAGGATGCGGCCGTAGAGGCGGTTGGTGTCGCCCTGGCGCTTCATCTTGTTCTCGTAGATGTCGACGATGCGGCCCTCGGCCATGAGCATCTTGCTCGGGCTGCGCATGTTCAGGCGCTCGTACTCCTCCAGGAGGCTCAGGGCCTTCGTGTAGTTGCCCGTCGTCACGTGCAGGTCGACGATGGACAGGGAGATGTCCTCGGCGTCCTTCGCCTTGGGCCACAGGGTCAGGTAGCGCTCGCGCAACGCCAGCGCCGCCTTGTAGTCACCCAGACCCTCGCGGTAGGTGGCCGCGTTGAAGAGCGCCACCTGGGCCTTGGGCTCCTCCCACTTCTGGGGAGCACCGGGCTTGTCCGACACGACCGCGCCCTTGCCCTTCTTCGCGGAGGCACGCGCCACCGGCGCGCCGCCCTTGCTCGCCTCGTAGCCACGCACGTACTGCTCGTACACGTCGCCGGACTCGCGGAAGTCACCAATGGCCTCCAGCGCCTCCGCGTTGTTGTAGATGCACTCGGGCACGAAGCGCGAGTTCGGGTAGCGCTCGATGATGCCCTGGCGCACCTGGATGGCCTTATCCAGCATCTTGGCCTTGTAGTAGTCCACCGACGCGTTGAAGAGCGCCACGTCGGCGATCTCCGTCTGCGGGAAGTCCGCCACGAAGGACAGGTAGGCATCGGCCGCCGCGGCGAACTGGCCCTTGGCCTCCAACTGGCTCACGAGCTTGAACGCCGACTGCTCGATGACCTTGGAGAGCTCCTCGCGGAACTTGGGCGTGGCGAGCTTCTCCGTGTTGTAGAAGCGCCGCGCCCACTCGTTCACCTTCGACCAGTCCTCGAGCAGGTTGTACGAGTCGAGCACCAGGTTGGCGGCCACCTCGCCCGCGCGCTCGCCGGTCTCGAACTTGTAGTCGGGCGAGCCCAGCGCGATCTCGCTGAAGCGCAGCACCGCCTCGTCGAAGTGGTTGTGGCGGTAGTAGATGTTGGCCGCCTTGAAGGCGATCTCCACCCGCTTGTCACCCTTGGTCACGTACTTGAGGTAGCGCTCGCACGCCTCCAGCAAGTCCTTCTTGCCCTGGGGGATGGTGGACTTCTTGCGGATGTCCTTGCTGACCTCGTCCTTGAACTGGCCCTTGCTCTCGCCGTCCTTCACCATCTCGTCATAGGCGAGCACGGCGTTGTACGCGGCGTTGTTGAGCCACTTGCCGGGCTTGCCCGGCTTGGGGTTGCCCTCCTCGTCCTTGGCCTCCAGCAGCTTCACGTCCTGCAACACCACGAGGGTGTAGTTGGCCGCGGCCTTGTCGTACTTCTGCAGGTTGTCGTTGAGCAGTTCCGCCCAGAAGAAGCGCAGGTCGTACGCCTTGGGGCTGTCCGGGAAGAGCGTGAGGTAGTCCGAGTAGATCATGTCGGCGTAGCCGAACGTGGCCTCCTCGCGCGTCTTCTTCGCCTCGTTGTGCCAGGTGACGGCGAGGTTGGACAGGGTGCGCTCGGCCAGGTCCTTGGCCTCCGCGAGCGCCTTCTGATCCTTCTCGTCCTTGATCATTCCGGAGCCTTCGACCTCCTTCATGATCTTCACGAGCCGGCGCACCTGGGTGACGGTGCGGTCCTTGTTGCCCATGCGCAGGACGATGTCGACGATGCGGCCCTGGAAGCCCGGAGCCTCGGGCGACAGGGGCTTCTCCTTGATGAGGGAGTTGTAGGTGATGGCCGCCTCGCGGTCCTTGCCGTCCGCGTAGTAGAGGTTGGCCAGACCCTTGAGCATCGTGAAGCGGTCTTCCGGATTGGTGGCGACCTTGGAGAAGTCCTCGCGCGCGAGCATCACGTCACCCTCGCGGGCGTAGGCGCGCACGTAGTCCTGCCGGGCCTCGCGCACCAGCGAGCTGCCCTTCTTGTTGGCCGGCGCGTTGGGGTCCTTCTCCACCGCCTGGGCCCCGGCCAGCTCGCCGTAGAGCACCACCGCCTTCCACTTGTCCTTGGCGGACATGTAGTCGGTGAGGTTGAAGTGGCACCAGCCCTGCTTGTACAGGGCGAACGCGTACACTTGGCTCTCGGTGAACTCGGCGGCCTTCTTGTAGGCCGCGAGCGCCTTCTCCAGGTCCGCGGGCTTGCCCTTGGAGTTGTTGAAGAAGTACTCGCCGAAGGCGAAGTACGTGTCCGGGATGTACTTGGACTTGGGGAACTTCTCGATGAGGCGCTTGAAGGCCACCAGCGCCTTGCGGTCCTGGCCGTCCTCCATGAGGTTGGTGCCCAGGAAGAAGAGCACCTCGTCCGAGCGCTCGAAGTCCGGATAGTTCTGAACGATCTTCGTGTACTGCTCGAGCGCGAGCTTGCCGTACTGCTTGGAGCGCTGGAGCAGTTCCGCCTTGGCCGCCTTGGCGCGCGTCTGGCCCGCCGCGTCCCCGGCGTTCATCGCGGTGATGAGATCGTCATCCTTCCGGTTGGCGTCGAAGAAGTAGTACTTCGACTCCTCCCAGTAGAGCTCGCCCAGGCGGAAGAGCAACGAGGGCTGCTCCTTCGGGTCCGCGGACAGGGAGATGATCTTCTTGAGCGACTCGATCTGCTCGCGGCGCTTGGACGCCACCTGCCCTTCCACACCCAGCCGGAACTGGTCGTACTGGAGCGCGGGCGCGTTGTCCTGCTTCTCCTTCTTGCGGCTGATGTCACCCGCGAGCGACTTGTCCACGATGGCCGTGGAGCTCTTCTTCACGAGCTTGGCTTCGCGCGGTGTTTTCTTTTCCTGGGCCTCGACCGAGGCAGCCAGGAGCAGGAGGCTGAGGAGAAGCTTACGGCGCATGTGTTTCCTCTGCGGGGGTTCCCGGCGGGCTGGCTTGCCTGCTTGGCAAGTGTCCGGGACTCTTCGGGAATTTCAGTCTGCGAAGCCCGGCACTATGCGCGGTGCGTTGGGGCGGGTCAACAGGCCCATCAGGGCACGTCGGCTTGCCTGGTTCTCCATGGAAAGTTTCCAGAAGGACTGTGCGGAAGGCGACGGGCTCCTTGCCATGTCGGACCGCCCTGGTAAGGGAGGAGTTTGCGTCTGGCCGTCCGTTCGCCCACCAAGGAAGATGTAGCAACCCATGAGCCTCCTGCCCGAGAGCGCCAGCTTCGAAGAGCTGGTGCATGACTACTTCCTGGCCCTGCGCGGAAGCGGACTGATGCTGTCCGCGCTGGACACGGAGCTGGTGACGGCGTGGGCCGCGCTGGGAGTGCCCTTCGAGGTGGTGGCGCGGGGAATCGCCCGTTCCGCGGAGAAGGCGCTGTGGGACGCGCGGCCCGGCGAGCCCGTGCTGCGCAGCCTGAGGGCCTGCCGCCGGCAGGTGGAGGCGGAGATCAAGCGCCACCGCGAGCGCACCGCGGGTGCGGGCGAGGCAACCCGGCGCCCGGCCCGGCGGACCTTCGAGGAGCTGAGGCACGCGCAGTGGACGGCCGCGCTCGAGCAGCTGGCCGAGACGGAGCCCGCGCTGGCGCCCCGGAGCCAGGGGCTGCTCGCGATGCTGGCACGCGAGGTTCCCCAGGACTTCGAGCGCATGCAGGCGCAGGAGACACTGGTGAGCCTGGTGCTGCTGCGCGCCCTGCCCTTCCCCGAGCGACGCGCCTTGTGGCGGACGGCGAGCGGAGCCGACTCGGACGCGGGGTTCATGTCCGCCCATGCCCGGCGGCTGTCGCGCCGCTTCCGGCTGCTCATGGCGGTGCGGCGCAGGCTGGGGCTCGGGGACGCGTAGGGGGGCTGACGCGCGTCGGGTGGCTCTGCTATGGCGCAAGGCCATGGTCACCAAGTCGAGCGGCGCGGTGTGTGGCGTGTGTGAGGGGCGGACCTACGTCATCGAGCGGCGGGGAGACCGGGCCCATGCGCGGGTGTGCGCGTGTTCGGAGCGCTGCTCCCTGTGTGAGGGGCGCGGCTACACGTACGAGGTGCGCGAGCAGTCCTTCAGCGCCAAGGTGGGGCCCAAGCGCTACGAGGTGCTGGTGCCGTGCGTGTGCCAGCACCGCGCCAGACGCGTGGCCCACTTCAGCGAGATTGGCCTGCCCGGTGTCACCTCGCACGCGAGCTTCGAGAACTACCGCGCCGCCAACGAGGCCCAGGATCGGGCGCGCAACCTCGCCATGCACTTCGCCCACCACTACGACAAGGCGGGGGTGAACAAGGGCTTCATGCTCAGCGGCCCCGTGGGCACGGGCAAGACGCACCTGCTGGCCGCCACGCTCAAGCACCTGGTGCTCGAGGTGGGACTGGAGGCGCGCTACGTGGAGATTTCCCTGCTCTACGCCACCATCCGGCGCGGCTTCCAGGAGGGCAAGAGCGGAGGGGAGATCATCGGCCCGCTGTCGGACGTGACGGTGCTGGCCATCGACGAGATGGGCAAGGGGCGCGGCAGCCAGTTCGAGATGGAGACGCTCGATGAGCTCATCGCCCGTCGCTACAACGCGGGCCGCACCACGCTCTTCGCGACGAACTACTCGCTGGAGCCCGAGCGCCGCGCGCCCCGCTCCTCGGCCCCCTCGGGCTACCGCTCCACGGAGGACGCCAAGAGCGCGGCGCGCGACACGGAGCTTTTGCGCGAGCGCGTGGGAGAGCGCATCTACAGCCGGTTGTGCGAGATGTGCGCCTTCGTGGAGATGCCCAAGGACACGCCCGATCGGCGCCGGCTCATCCAGGAAGCGGACATGCGGCCGGGTCCGCCTCCGGGAGGCCCGCGCGGCATGGGCCGCTGAAACGGCGAAGCCCCCGCCCCCGCGCGCGGCGGGAAGCGGGGGCTCCAGGCCGTCAACCGCTCAACGGGTGATGGCGCGCAGGGTCGCGTTGCCCGAGTCCGCCACGTACAGCGTGCCGTCCGGACCCACCGCGAGCCCCCCAGGCACCACCAGGTCCGCCTGGTCACCCCGGCCATCGCGCGACCCGAAGCGTCCCGAGCCCGCGAGCGTCGTCACGTCTCCGTTCGGGGTGATGCGCCGCACGCGGTAGTTGCCCGAGTCCGAGAAGGCCACGCTGCCGTCCGGCAGCACCGCGAGCCCCACGTACGGAAGCATCCGCGCGTCCTCGCCATTCGTGTCCGCGAAGCCGCCCGGGGGGGCGCCGGCCAGCACGCGCACCGTGCCGTTGGTCAGGGCCAGCACGCGCATCATGCCCGTCTCCACCACGTACACCGTGCCGTCCGGGCCCTGCGCCACCGCCGAGGGCCGGTACATCCACGCGTTGGAGGGCAGCGTCGTCACCGGATTGCCCGGCGTGAGCAGATCGATGCGCCGGATGACGCCATTGCCCAGGTCCGCCACGAGCAGCTCGCTCTGCGGCGTGACGAAGAGGCCCGCGGGCTGGTTGAAGCGCGCCAGCGCGGCGTTGCCATCCGTCATGCCCGCCTCCATCTCCGCCCCGGCGAACAACGTCGTGGTGCCATCCGGAGTGATGCGGCGGATGCAGTAGTTGTCCGAGTCGGACACGTAGACGTTGCCCTGCGCGTCCGCGGCGATCCCCAACGGGCCGTTGAGCCTCGCCTGGGAGAGCGTGGAGATGGTGCCGTCCGGAGCCACGCGCTTGACCTTGTTGGCCATCGCGTCCACCACCGCCCAGCCCCCATCGGGCAGCATCGCCACCGCCACGGGCGCCGCCAGCAGGCCCCGGCCCGGGCCCCCATCCTGATCCCCCCGCTTGCCGACCTGGCCCGCCACGGTGCGCACGTGGGAGGCGAAGGGCCCCTTGGCCGGAGGCAGCGACGGCGAGTTCATCCGCACCAGATCATCGGGCACGGGGCGGCCCAGGGCCTTGTAGAGCACGTTGGCCACGATGCGCGCCGCGCGATCATCCCCCGCCTCGGTGGCGCCCAGCGTGTGCACGAAGTCGATGCCGCCCGCCGAGAACACCCACGCGTTGCCCTTGCGGAACACCACCATCTGTCCGAAGCCGAAGGCCCCCTGCAGCGACAGCGCGGGCGACTCGGCCAGCACGTCCAGGTTCGCGGGCGACTTGCCGTTCTGCACCACTTGATCCTGCTCGTAGCCGTTGGCGCGCCAGAGCGTGTCCCCGTTCTTGAGGCCCGTGCCCTCGAGCGCCCAGTGGTCCTCCTTGGTGATGACCACGGGGTGGGCGAACTGGTGCCAGCGGGCGGAGAACATCACGCCCAACAGCTCGTTCTCCGGACGCTTCGTCGGCAGATCGCGGAACTTCGTCGTCACGTCCTGGCTCTTGATTCCCACCGGATCGCGCTTGTCGCCCTTGTAGCAGGTGATGATGCGATCCAACCGCCCATCCGGCGAGGGCTCGAGCCGCACCTGCCAGTAGGCCTGATTGGCGCCGAGGTTGATGATCGACCGGCCCTCGGCCTGGGCCTTGTCCGCCCGGTCGCGCTGCGTGCGCGTCCAGTACTCGTCATGGCCCGACATCACCATCACCTTGGCGTGGCTCAGCGCTTCCCCGCTGCGATCCATCTCCTCGTCCGTCACGTACGTCACGTCCAGCCCCTGCGCCTCCAGCCACAGGATGAGCCCCTGCTCGTCGTCCATCAGGTGGCCCGCGCCGAAGTTGCGGTAGTAGGGCCGATCGAACGAGGCCTGGAAGCCCCGCCCCACGCCAGTGACTCCGGGCTTGTCGTCGTAGAGGCTCGTGCCGCCCCACGCGTTGTACGCCTGCCAGGTGAAGGTCGGGATGATGACCATCAACTCCGAGGCCGGGTGTGGATCCCTCACGAAGAAGGGCACGTAGCGCTGTAAGTTGTCCTCGCGCACGAGCTTCACCACGTACACGCCGGGCACCCATTTGGCGTCCGTCTCGAGCTCCACCGTGGGCTTCCAGGTGCAGCTCACCAGGCCCGTGGAACGCTGGGGCGGACAGGGCGTCTGGGGCACCGCCTGCAGCGGGCCTCCGCGCATCACCTCGCGGCCCCCCAGGCCCCCGTAATAGCCCATGCGATAGACTTCATAGGAGAACTTGCGCGGCCCGTCCTTCACCGACACCGCGATGGAGACACGCTCTCCCGGAGACACCGTGGAGGTGAGCGCATAGCCCTCGATTTCGTTGTTGTTGGCGCCCTTGGTCACCTTCCACGCCCGGGTGCCCGGCTTCGCGTTCTCCTTGCGGATGAGCTGGGCATCGTGCGGCGGCAGCGAGGGCGGAGTGCCCGCGTCGTCGGGCCCTGGCTGATGCGGCGGGCCTCCATCCGTGAGGTCCGGCACGCCCCCGTCCGGAATCTGCAGGGGGGGCGCATCCTGGGCAGGCTCATTCCGCGGCGCGACGTTCTCCTTGCACCCTCCCGTGAGACCCAGGAGCAACCCCAGGGCCACCGACATACCAATGATGTTCCGACCGTCTCCCATGCCTGTCTCCCGTTCCCCTTGAGGTCCCACGGTAAGCACGAGCCCTGGCCTGGGAAGTGTTCTGCCCCGGGTTGAGTAGCCGCCTGGACAGAAAAGGCCGATCACGTTCCGAGGAAGTCTCGGTGCAATCCCAACGTGAGCGCCTTCAAGTGTTGCTTGTCCACCAACAGCGTGAGTTGCAAGGGGGAGGTGTGCACCGCATGCACACGTGCACCCAAGGCCTCGGCCACGCCCAATGCCCGGCGCAGGTAGCTCCAGTCCGCGTTGAGCCCGGCGCCCACCGCCGTCACCGCTCCCACGTCCTCGCACCACGTCACCGCCCCACCGAAACGCTCGCACAGCTCCCGCTGGAGCACTTCCGGGCCATGCACGTCCTGCAGGGGCACCGCGATGAATACCCTCCCCTCGCGTCCGAGCAATCCATCGAACGCCAACACCCGGCCCCGCACGCCTCGCGCATCCAGGAAGCCGAGCAGCGACGTCATCCTCCCGGACTCCACCGTCGCCGCGAGCACCGCCATCTCCGTCTCGGCCGTCACCCCACGCACCCGGGGATCCGTGGACGAACCCCGCTCGCGCACCGCCGTGCCACTGCCCTGGGCGTGTGCCGTGCGCGCCTGGATGACGATGCCGCGCGCCTTGGCGAACTCCACCGCCTGCGCGTTGAGCACCTTCGCCCCCGCGCTCGCCAGCTCCTGCATCTCATCGTACGAGAGCGATTCCAGCTTCCTCGCCTCGGGGACCACTCGCGGGTCCGCGCTGAAGACGCCGTCCACGTCCGAGTAGATTTCACACGCCTCCGCGCCTAGCGCCGCCGCCAGCGCCACCGCCGTGGTGTCCGAGCCCCCGCGCCCGAGCGTCGTCACCTCGCGCTGGGAGGACACGCCCTGGTAGCCCGCGACGATCACCACCAGCTCCTTCGCCAGCGCCTCCTCGATGCGGTAGGGCCGCACCTCCACGATGCGCGCCTGCGAGTGCGCGTCCGTGGTGATGATGCCGCTCTGGCTGCCGGTGAAGCTGATGGCGCCCACGCCCAGCTCCTGCAACGCCATGGACAGGAGCGCCATGGAGATGCGCTCGCCACACGTGAGCAGCATGTCCAGCTCGCGCCGCGGCGGATCCGCCGACACCTTCTTGGCCAGCGCCAGCAGTTCGTCCGTGGTGTCGCCCATGGCCGACACCACCACCACCACCTGGTAGCCCCGCTCGCGCGTTTGCTTCACCCGGTGTGCGACCCGGCGAATCTTCTCCACGTCGGCGACCGAGGAGCCGCCGTATTTCTGCACCACGATTGGCATGAACCACCCGCTGCTTTGTTCCTAGGGCCCCGCGACACTCACGGGTAACCTCTGGGTGTGTCCAGCAAGACACACTGGATGCTCCTCATGCACAAGGCCTGCCGACCCTCCCGTCCCTCCCCCCCCCGGAGCCGCTCATGCCACCCATGATCGAGGTGCGCCAGCTCACCAAGCGCTACCGGGAGCGGGTCGCCGTGGAGCGCCTGGACTTCTCGGTCGCCGAGGGGGAAATCCTCGGATTCCTGGGTCCCAACGGAGCGGGCAAGTCCACCACCATGCGCATCCTCACGGGCGTGCTGCCTCCGTCCGAGGGGTCCGCCCGGGTGGCGGGCTTCGACGTCTTCGAGCAGCCCCTGGAGGTCAAACGACGCATCGGCTACCTGCCGGAGACGCCGCCGCTGTACCCGGAGATGACGGTGGTGGGCTACCTGCGCTTCGTGGCGAGGCTCAAGCAGTTGCCGGGCCGGGGCCTGAAGGCCGAGGTGGAGCGAGTGGGCGGCCTCACCGGCCTGGGCGACGTCATGGGCCGGGTCATCCAGAACCTGTCCAAGGGCTACCAACAGCGCGTGGGCATCGCCCAGGCCCTGCTCGGCTCGCCGCCGGTGCTCATCCTCGACGAGCCCACCGAGGGACTGGATCCCACCCAGCGCGCCGACATCCGCGACCTCATCAAGGGGCTCGCGGGCAAGCACACCGTCATCCTCTCCACCCACATCCTCCCGGAGGTGATGATGACGTGCGAGAAGGTCCTCATCCTCCACCAGGGCCGCGTGGTGGCCCACGACACGCCGGGCAAGCTCGTGCGCACACACGGCGGCAAGGCGGAGAACGTGTCCCTGGAGCAGATCTTCATCAAGCTGACCGCGGCCTGAACCCCCCTCGCCCCCCCGGAGGCCCCCATTGCGCACCGCCCTGGCGATCGCCCGCAAGGAGCTGTCCATCTACTTCACCACGCCGTGGGCCTACGCCGTCTTCACGGCGATGCAGGCCATCGCGTCCTTCTTCTTCGTCAACGGCCTGTCCGACTTCCAGCGCGCCCAGGCCCATGCGCGGCAGGCCGGCTGGGAGCAGGTGCCCCCGATGTTCCGCAACCTCACCGACGGGGTGATGGTGCCCTTCTGGAACAGCGTGATGATCATCACGATCTTCGTGGTGCCCTTCCTGTCCATGCGGCTGTTCGCCGAGGAGCGGCGCAACAAGACGTTCGAGTTGTTGATGGCCTCGCCCATCCGGCCCGTGGAGATCGTCCTCGGTAAATACCTGGGGGGCCTGGGCATCGTCACCACCACGCTCGGACTCACGCTCGTCTTCCCCCTGCTGCTCACGTGGCTGGGCGCGGGGGAGTCCGGCACCGCGCTCGAGTGGGGCACGGTGCTGCTCGGCTACGTGGGGCTGCTCCTGTGGGGGGCCACCTGCATGGCCCTGGGTCTGTTCATCTCCTCGCTCACGCAGAGCCAGATGGTGGCCGCGCTGGTGACCTTCGCCGTGCTCCTGCCGTGGATGCTGCTGCGCGGACTCGCCCAGAACACCGAGGAGCCCGTGCGCTCCGTGCTCAACTACATCTCCTTCTCCTCGCAACTGTCGGGGATGCTCAGTGGCGTGCTGGACTCCCAGACGCCCGTCTTCTTCCTGTCCGTCATCGTGCTCGCGCTGCTGCTCTGCCACCGCGCGGTGGAGTCACGGCGGTGGGCGTGAAAGCGGCCAACATCGGGAGGATCCTGGGTGTCTTCGGGCTGCTGCTGCTGCTCTCCAGCCCCTTCACCCTCTTCATCACCTCGGGCTCGCTCACGGTCTTCGCCGTCAAGGCGCTGGTGGGCGCGGTGCTCGTGGGTGTGTACTTCGCCACGAACTTCAAGCAGTTCGGCCAGTTCGCCTCGCGGCGCTCCAGCTTCTTCTTCGCCAACTCCGCGCTGACGGTGCTCGCGGTGCTGGGCGCGCTGGTGGCCCTCAACTACATCGCCCACCAGAAGAACCGACGCTGGGATCTGACGGAGCACAAGGTCTTCACCCTGTCGGCCCAGACGCTCGGCACGCTCGCGGGTCTGAGCGAGCCCATCCAGGCCATCGCCTTCATTCCTCCGGAGCACCCCGCCTACGAGGGGCTGCGCACCACCTTCGAGCGCTACCACGTGGAGGCTCCCGAGCGCTTCGACTACGCCTTCAAGGATCCGCGCCGCCACCCGGACCTGGCGGTGAAGTACCAGCTGCGCGACGGCCAGACCCAGGTGGTGCTCACGCGCGGCGAGGGCGACCAGCAGGCGCACATCCTGCTCAGCGTCGTCAGCGAGGAGGAACTCACCAATGCCATCGCCCGGCTCATGAGCGGCCGCGAGCGGCGCGTGTACTTCACGATCGGCCACGGTGAGTGGCCCCTCGACCAGGCCATTTCCCGCCCCGGGCAGAAAGGGCGGACGGTGAGCCTGTCGGAGATGAAGCGGCAGCTCATCCGGGAAGGCTATGCCCCCCGGGAGCTGAACCTCGGAGGCGGCACGAGCGTGCCGCCCAACACCTCGCTGGTGGTCATCGCGGGGCCCAAGGCGCCCTTCAGCGCGCCCGAGGTGGAGTCCCTGCGCGTCTACCTCGCCTCGGGAGGCAGGCTCATCTACTTCGCCGAGGCCTATGGAGAGTCCGGCCCGGAGCTGGCGGGCCTGCTCGCGGCGTACGGCGCGGCGATCGACCCGGGCGTGGTCGCCGACGCGCAGTTCAACGGCGGCAACCCCTATGTCGTGGTGTCGCTCTTCTATAATGATCACGAGCTCGTCAAGCCCCTGCGCCAGCGGCAACTCAACACCGAGTTCCCCACGGCGCGTGGACTCACCCTGCGGACCGACGTCCTGGCCGCGAACGTGAAGCCCCAGGTGGTGGTGCTCACCTCGCCCTTCGGCTGGGTGGAGACGACCCCCGACGACAAGCCCGTCCCCAACGAGAACGAGCGCAAGGGACAGATTCCCCTGGTCATCGCCAGCACGCGGAACACGGCGAACGCGCCGCTCAGGCGCTCGGACGAAACGCGGGTCGTCGTGGTGGGTGACTCGGAGCTCCTGTTCGACAGCAACTGGGGCCACGAGGGCAACCGCAACCTGGTGATGAACGCGTTCGGCTGGACGACCCACCAGGACGACAAGATCACCATCCGTCCCCCGGACCGGGCCACCTCTTCCTTCCCCCTGGACGCGGAACTGCTCAGCCGCATCCGTTTCATCTCCACCGATGTGCTGCCCCTGGCGCTGCTCGGCGTGGGACTCGCCATCTGGCTCGCGAGGCGCAACCAGTGAACTCCCGACAGAAGAACGTCCTCTCCATGCTGGCCGCCGTGGGGGTAGCCGCGGGGCTCGGCCTCTACGCGTACCTCGGGGTGATGAAACCCGGACAGCAGGCGGCGCCCAAGCCCGAGGCGCCCACCGCGCTCCTCGACATCCAGACCCCCGACGCGGGCACCGGGAGCAACACCGGGGCCTCGCCCGTCATCACGTGGATCTCCCTGGACGTGCCCCAGGGCAAGACGGTGATGGAGCGGCGGGAGGAAGGCTGGCGCATCACCTCACCGCGACCCGGCCCCGCGGACCGGCTCCTGGTGGACACGCTGGCAAGAGCGCTCGTCGAGGCGAAGTTCAAGGACGCCCTGGAGGAGAAACCCACCGACGCCGACCTGGTGCGCTACGGCCTGAAACCACCCCGCGCCACCGTGATGGCCCGGGCCTATGTACCGGACGCCCAGGGCGGTGGCGCCGAGGATCCCTCGCGCCAGCACGCGTTCACCTTCCACGTGGGCGCGGACAACAACTTCGATGGCTCCCTCTACGTCCAGCGCGAGGGCGACCCGCGCGTGTACCAGGCCCATGGCGCGCTCCGCCTGGCGCTCTTCAAGAACACCGACGGGTGGAGGGATCCGCGGGTGTTCCCCGTGGAGGAGCGCTCGCTGATCCGCATCGAGGTGAAGGCGCGCAATCACCGCTACACCCTGGAGCGGCTCACCACCGACAGGCCCTGGGAGCTGGTGCGGCCGGTGGAGATGCCAGCGGCCCAGAAGCGGGTGGAGCAGTTGGTGTCGGACATCCACAACCGCGGGGCCCTCAACTTCCCGGATGAGCAACTGGAGCCCCTCGTGCGCAAGGCGCTGGAGAAGCCCCAGGTGGAACTGACCTTCGTGCCCACCCGGGGGGAGACCCTCCGCGCGCGCGTCGCGGAGGTCGAGGTGAAGGGCCACCGGCGGGTGTTCGCGCTGAGGGAGGCGCCCGGAGAGCCCGTGCTCGCCCAGGTGGACTCCTCCTTGTTCAACGCCGTCGATCTGTCACCGCTGGAGTTCAAGAGCCGCCAGGTGCTCTCGGTGCCGCCCGGCGCGGTGGCCCGCATCGCCATCCACCCCCAGGGAGGGGGCGAGCCCATCCTCCTGTTGATGTCGATGGACTCCAACCGCTGGGAAGTGGCGTCCCCCATGCCGGGCCGGGCCCGGCAATTCACGGTGGCCTCCCTCTTGAGCTCCCTCCAGAAGCTCGAGGCGCAGAGCGTGGTGGAATCCAACCCCAGGAACTGGTCGCGCTACGGCATCACCAACGCGTCCGCGGGCGTGTCGCTGATGGACACCTCGGGCCAGTTGCTCACCCGCCTGTGGGTGGGCGCGCCAGTGCCGGGCAAGCCCCAGCGCGTATGGGCCCGGGGCTCGTCCGAGGACGTGTTGGAGCTGAACAAGACGACGCTCGACTCCCTGCCCCTGAAGCTCGAGGAGCTGATGGAGCACGCGCCCGCCGCCACCGGCACGCCCTGAACCCGCTACACCTCGAGCAGAAGGAAGCGCTGGTCGGGGTGCAGCCGGGTCATGAGGGGCATCGCCACGTTGTAGACGGGGATGCCTCCCTTGGTCTTCGCCAGGGGCGAGCCGTGATGTGCGTGGCCATGGAAGACGGCCTCGGCGCCGTAGTGATCCACGGGCATCGCCAGGCGGCTCGTGCCAAGGAAGGGGCGGATCTCCAGGTTCTCCCCCTCCAGCGTCTCCGGCACGGGGGCGTAGTGCATGATCACCACCTTCTTCGGGGTATCCAGGTGGCTGAGCGCCGCCTCGAGCTTGAGCGATTCGTGCACCGCCTCCTGCACGAAGGCCTTCGTCTGGCCCTCGCCGAAGGATTGCAACGTGGCGTTGCCGAACCCGCCCGCGAAGCCCTTCACGCCCGCGACCCCCAGCACCTTCTCGAAGATGTAGTGATCGCCGTCCAGCATGTGCACGCCCGCGCGTGACAGCTCGCCGCAGATCTCCTTGGCCAGGTTGTGCTCGTAGTCGTGATTGCCGAGCACCGCCACCACCGGTACCCGCAGGGCCGACAACTCCTCGGCGAGCACCTTGCCCTCCTCCACCATGCCGCGATCCGTCAGGTCTCCACAGAGCATCAACAAGTCGGATTCCGAATTCACCTGCTTGACGAGCAGCCGGAAGCGGCCGTGCTGATCCTCGCGGCAGTGGAGATCACCGACCACCGCCAAACGGATTTTCGAGCTCGCGTCTCGCGCCACGTGCCTCTCCCTTCTCTCGCTGCTGCTCGTCCCAGGACCTGCCGTCTCCGTAGCCCCAGTGGTTGATGTCCACCATGTAGTTGACCTTGGAGATGAGCGTGCCGCGGCACAGGCGCTCGTCCCAGTTGCCCTCCTTGAGCGTGTCGAGCGTGCGCGACATGAGCTCCGTCATCAGCCACGTGGGCACCAGGTCGCGCTCGCACGGGTAGGCGAAGCGGAACATCATCAGATGGCTGAGCAGCACCTCCCAATACCGGTCGAAGCGGCGCAGCAGGCGCACCCAGTCCATGCCGTGCCCCATCTTGAGGATGAGGTGGTTGATGTCCGCGCCGTCATAGCGCTCGCGCTCGGTGACGAAGGCCTTGGACCAGATGGTCTCCTCCGCCGGGGACACCAGACACTCGCGGCCGAACACCGGCGCCTTGCGCGCGTGCTCGAACCACTCGTCGTCCACGGTGGCCACGCCGTTGCCCGAGGAGAAGATGAAGTCCACGAAGTAGTCGCCCCGCCAGGCCTTGTAGAGCCAGGCCTCGTCGGTGCGCTCGGTGCGCCAGCCGTCCTTCTCCAGGACCTCGAGCGCCAACCGGGCATCGTGCTTGCGGGGGAACAGGTCCAGGTCCTTCGTGTCCCGGTAGATGCCCGTATAGGTGGAGTAGGCGTAGGCGCCTCCGACCAGGAAGGGCACGCCGGCGTCCAGGAGGACCTCGACGGCACGACCGCGGGCGTTGATTTCCTCGGGATGGCGCTGGCGCTCGGCGAGCGAGGCGTCGATTCCCATCTCACCAGGATGATTGGAGTCTCGCTTTTCCATTTCCATGTGGGGAAAGTAGGAACGGGACTTATCGGCGCCGAAACCCGGGCCAAGTCCGCTCGGAGGGCAGCCAGGCCCGTTCCCAAGGGCTTGAAATCCCTGAGCATTTATTTGTCCCCACGGCCTTTTTCTGTTTTCGCGCCCCGCTGTGTCCTTTCCAGCGAACGACCCGCGCGGCCATGACCGGCCGACGGGCCCTCCGAGGGGAAGAAACACATGACGACGCACAAGAACCTGCTGTTCGCCGCGCTGGTGCTCACGGGCTGTGGCCGCATGGACGCGGAGACGCAGTTCCGCTCCGCCCTGCCCACGCAGGAGATGGTGGAAGTGGGAGAGCCCCAGCAGAAGGGCCAGGCCCTCGTGTCCGATGATGGCGTCCAGCCCCTCGAGAAGGACAAGACGAGCGAGCTCTACCAGCTCACCCGCGGCACCACGGCGTTCATCAACGGCTCCACGCTGTCCACCCTGGCGCTGCTCAACCGGGTGACGAAGCACACGCCCACCCGCATCACCGACGACACCGCGGTGTGGGGTCCGTACACCGAGGCGCTGGCGCGCAACGCCTGGCGGCTCACGGTGAAGAAGACGGGCGAGAACGCCTACAGCTTCGCGCTCGCGGGCAAGAACAAGCAGGCGGCGGACGCGGCCTTCACGGACGTGCTCACCGGCACGCATACCCCCGCGCTGGACGAGGCGGGCGAGGTGATGCAGGGCTTCGGCCGGGGCGAGCTGGTGATCGACTCGGATCGGCTCAAGAACCTGCAGGAGATCGACTCCGGTGAGGGCGCCCTGAGCGTCCAGTACGCACGGCCGGACAGCACCAGCCCCGTCACCGTGGACGCGCAGTTCCGCCTGGGCAACGGCGACAAGAGCCGGGAGGCCAGCTACCACTTCAGCGCCGTGCGCGGCCAGGGTGGCGAGTTCGACTTCAAGATGATGCAGGACATGTACAAGCCGGCCGGCGCCTCCTCGCTGATGGAGAGCATCACCATCAAGAGCCGCTGGTTGGAGACGGGGGCGGGCCGCTCGGACGTCAAGCTGTCGGGCGGGGACCTGGTGGGTGAGGCCACCCTCAACGAGTGCTGGAACACGAGCTTCGCCAGCGTCTACCTGAGCGCCAGCTACGATCCCCGGGTGGGCTACGGCACCGAGGCCACCGATTGCGTCTTCACCCCGGCCGTCTATTCGGCGTTGTAAGCTCGCGCTCCCCACCTCACGGAGAGACGAGGAGTTCGTGGCAGGAACGACCCAACCCGCCCTGAAGGTCATTGCTGGAGGCCAGAAGGACCGGCGCGTCTTCCTGCGCGAGCTGTACACGGCGTATGGCGGCAGCGTGTATGGACGGTGCCGCTACCTGCTCAAGGACGCCACCAAGGCCGAGGACGCCGCGCAGGAAGTCTTCGCCCGCGTCCTGCAGCAGCCGGACTCCCTGCGCGTGGAGGGCTCGCCCCTGGCGTGGTTGATGAAGATCACCACGAACCACTGCCTCAACCAACTGCGCGCGGAGCGGGCGCCCTGGCGGCGCTGGTTCGAGCGGGACGCACGGGCCCGGCCCGAGGGAGACCGGGGCGAGCAGGTGCTGGAGACCCGGGAGTTGGTGCGCTCGCTGCTGTCGCGCGTGGACGTGGAGACCCAGACGGCGGTGGTGCACTACTGGGTGGATGGAATGACGTTGGAAGAAGTAGCGGCGCTGCTGGGGCGCTCGGTGCCCACGGTGCGCAAGCGCCTGGAGGGCTTCGCCGCCCTGACGAACGAGGAGCTGAAGGTCCCATGAGCGCGCATCTGACGGAATGGACGTTGAGGCGGTTGCGCGCCGGGGAGTTGACCGGAGCGGACGAGCAGCAGGCCCGGGCCCACGTGGCCACCTGCCCCCAGTGCACGCACGTGCTCCAGGAGCTCGAGGGGGAACAGGCGCGCTTCGAGGCGCAGGTGCCCTTCGAGCGCTTCGCGGCCGGGGTCCAGGGCGCCCTGGCCAACGCCAAGAAGAAACCCGAGCAGCCGCGCGTCAACGGCTTCCTGGTGGCGGTGGCGGCCACGGTGCTGCTCGCGGTGACGGTACGCCCCCTGCTCGCGACCGAGCCCACCAACCGGCTCAAGGGGGGAGGCGCCTCGGCGGATCTGCGCATCGGAGGAGAGGGCCCCCAACGCTCCGTGCAGCCGGGAGACATCGAGGTGCTCCTGCCGGGAGAGCGGGCGCGATTGGCGTACGTGGCGGGGCCCTACCGCTTCGTCCTGGCCGTCTCGGTGGATGACACGGGCGAGTTCTCCCCCCTCTACGCACAGGAGGACCGGAGCCTGCCGGTGGAGCCGGGCCCCGAGCGGCACTGGCTGCCCGAGAGCCTGGAGTTCACCGGCAAGGGCCAGGAACGGGTGATGGTGCTGCTCTCCGCGGAGCCCCTGAGGGTGGACGCGGTGAGGGAAGCGGTTCAGGAAGCGTGGGAGCGCGCGGAAGGCAAGGTGTCCGCGATGACGACGCTGGGCGTGGAGGGCGAGGAGATCCACTGGCTCCTGCGCAAACCATGAGGCGGGCGTGGGCCGCCGGGTGGCTGCTCCTCCTGTGCCTGGGGTGGGCGGGAACCACCGAGGCCGGTCCCCTGCGCCGCTTCGCCCTGGTGGTGGGCAATGACGAGGGCGGCGCGGACACCCGGCCCCTGCGCTTCGCGACGGAGGACGCGCGAAAGCTGCACTCCCTCCTGCTGCGGCTCGGCGGCGTGGCCTCCGGGGACGCGCGGCTGTTGCTGGACGCGGCGCCGGATGACGTCCTCCGGACGCTCGCCTTGTTGGAGAAGGAGTCAGCGGCGGCGCGCGCCCGGGGCGAGCGCACCGAATTGCTCGTCTACTACTCGGGACACGCGAAAGATGGCGCGCTGCGCATGGGTGGAGAGACGTTGGACCTGGACACGCTCAAGCACCGGCTGGCGGCGGCGCCCGCGGACGTGCGCATCGCCATCCTGGATGCCTGCCGCTCCGGGCGGCTCACGCGCACCAAGGGCGCCCGGCGAGCCCCGGCCTTCGCCATCGACGCGGGCACGGGCCGCGAGGCACGAGGGCTCGTGCTGCTCACCTCCAGCGCGGCGGACGAGGACTCGCAGGAGTCGGACCTGTTGGGCGGCAGCTACTTCACCCACCACCTGCTCAGCGGGCTGATGGGAGACGCGGACCGCTCGGGCGACGGGCAGGTGACGCTCTTCGAGGCCTACTCCCATGCCTACGCGCGCACGGTGGCGGACACCGCGGACAGCGGCGCCGGGCCCCAGCACCCCACGTTCAGCTACGATCTGGCCGGCAACGGAGACGTGGTGCTCACGGATCTGCGAGGCCGCGACGAAGGCCTGCTCGTGCCCCGCTCCGCGCCACCGGGGCCCTACTACTTCGTGAATGGCGCGGGGCTCGTGGTGGCGGAAGTGGACAAGGCCGCGGACGCCGAGCGCCGCCTCGCCCTCGCCCCGGGCTTCTATTCGGTGAAGCGGCGGATGCCGGACCGGCTGCGCATCGGGCAGGCCGAGGTGCGGCGCGGAGGCACCGCCGTGCTCGACGAGTCCCAGTTCCGCGACGCGCCCTTCTCGGATGATCCGGTCAAGGGAGTGGCACCCCTGCCCCGCCCGCGGCGCACGTACTGGACGCTCGGCCTCAACGGCGGCTACCACTCCTTCTTCGACGCGCCCACCCGCGAGAATCTCTTCCTGGCCACGCCCCTCGTGGGCATGGAAGGAGGCCTGTACCACTACTTCCGCGAGGACTGGCGCTGGGACGTGGATCTGTCCCTGGGCATGCGTCAGGCCACGCTGGATTTGCCCACGCTCTCGGGGCCGAGCTACCGCTACACCCTGCTGACCGTGGGCACCTCGTTGGTGGCCGAGTGGCCCCAGGGACGGTGGAGCCCCTTCCTGGGCGTGCGTCTGGCCTACCTCGTCGTGAGCCGGAACTTCGAGGACACGAGCCTGCCGGATCAGTATTACGCGGTGTTCACGCCCGGACTGGTGGCGGGGCTGCGCTGGCGGCTGGCGGACCGCATCGAACTCACCGGACGCGCCCGCGTCCACTATCTCCTCTACAACGTCGATGAGCGGCGCTCCCTGGGCTACTGGGAGCTCGGGGCGCTCGTGACCTACCGACTCTGACGGGAGCGCATGATGCGGACCTGCTGGCTGTCCCTGCTGGGCTTGCTCGCCACCGCGTGCGGCGGCAACTTCTCCAACGACGACCTCGAATTCATCAACGCCCTGCCCGTGCGCACGGAGCTGACCGCCAAGATACCGAAGCGGCAGGGCGCCGCGCAGACCCGAGGCGTGCTCCCCGGAGAAGCGCGCCCGCTCGCGGACACGCCCATCGCCGAGGGAGACCCTTCCACTCTCTACGAGGACACCCATCAGGCCTCGGAGCGGTTCAACTCGGCGCTCGATGGGCTCCTGTCGATGCTGGAGAGCATCCGCGCCCACAACCCCACGACGCGCGCGCCGGACATGCGCGTGTGGGGCCCCGTGGAGGACACGGACCATCCCGGCCATCTGGTGCGCTTCCTGATGACGCGGCAGGACGGGCGCTTCGCGTACCAGCTCCAGTACCGCCCCCGAGGCAAGGGAGCCGACGAATGGTGGTCCTTCGTGGAGGGCGGCTTCGAGGCGAACGGAGGACTGCGGCAGGGAACGGGGACGGTGAGCATCCAGCTCGCCGCGGCACGCGCACACGGCTTCGACGTGGGGATCTTCGCGGGCTACAAACGGGTGGACGTCGCCTATCAGACGCGGGTGCCGCCCATGAGCGTGGAGGTGGATTTCATCCCGGCCGCGGTGAGAGCGTCGCTGCGCTACACGTACCGGGAGGCGAGCGGAGGCCTCGGGGAAATGACCTTCCTGCTCGAGGACGCCGCCCTGCTTCCAGGCAACAAGAAGGCGGACCTGTTCATCGTCAGCCGGTGGACGAACGACCGGGGCGGCATGGCGCGCGCGGTGGCCACGGGCGGCAACGTCCCCGCGGATCTCGACGCCACCCTGGTGGAGTGCTGGGACGCCCGCTTCGGGGTCACCTACTTCAAGCGCGGCTGGGAGACGGCCGAGGTGGGCAACGCCGCCGCCTGTCCGGACGTGTCGGTGCTCGAACCCTGAGGACGGGCGCTCACATGTCCTCCAGCTCCCGGCCCTTGGTCTCGCGGATGAAGAAGAGCACGAAGAAGAGCGAGCCCAGCGCGGCGGCGGTGTACAGCCCATAGGCGAACCCGAGGCTCAGCGTGCGCAAGGAGGGGAAGGTGGCGGACACGATGAAGTTGGCCACCCACTGCGCGCACCCCGCGAGCGCCAGGGCCCGGGCTCGGATGCGGTTGTTGAACATCTCCCCGAGCAGCACCCACACCACCGGACCCCACGACAGGCCGAAGCAGAAGACATAGATGTTCGCGGCGAACAGGGCGACCGTGCCCGCCGCGCCTTGCAGCACGGGATTTCCCGAGGCATCGAGCGGGGCCGAGCCGAACAGGAAGGACAGCGCCCCGAGCGTGAGCGCCATACCCACCGAGCCCACGATGAGCAGGGGCTTGCGTCCGAAGCGGTCCACCGTGGCGATGGCGATGAAGGTGGTGACGATGTTGGTGACGCTGGTGATGACGGTGATGGCCAGCGAGTCCTTCTCCGAGAACCCCACCGCCTGCCAGAGGATGCTCGAGTAATAGAAGATGACGTTGATGCCCACGAACTGCTGGAACACCGACAGCGCGATGCCGATCCACACGATGGGCAGCAAACCAAAGCGGCCGCGCAGGTCCTTGAGCCGGCCCTTCTCCTCGGTGGAGATCGTCCGGCGGATCTCCCCCATCTTCGCCTCCGCGCCACGGCCCAGCATGGTGCGCAGCACGGTGAGCGCCTTGTCCTCGCGCTGCCTGGCGACGAGGTAGCGCGGGGACTCGGGAATCATGAGCGCCCCCACGCCATAGAAGATGGCGATGGGCAGCTCGGACAGGAGCATCCAGCGCCACGCGGGCAGGCCGAGCCAGAAGGGGCTCTCCGCGGAACCGGCCTTGGTGGCGATGAAGTAGTCCACGAGCAGCGCCGAGAAGATGCCCGTCACGATGGCCAGTTGTTGCAGCGACCCGAGCCGTCCCCGAAGGTGGGACGGGGAGATCTCCGCGATGTAGGCCGGAGCGATGACGCTGGCGATGCCCACCGCGACGCCGCCCACCAGGCGCCACAGGCTCAGGTCCACGAGCCCGAAGGCGAGACCCGAGCCCAGGGTGCTCACGGCGAAGAGCACCGCGGCCACCACCATCACCCGGACGCGGCCCAGACGGTCCGCGAGCTGTCCACCCACGAACGCCCCCACGGCCGAGCCGATGAGCGCCGCGGACACCGTCAATCCGATGGCCGTGTCTCCCGCCTGGAACGCGGACGCCAGGGCGCCCACGGCACCATTGATGACGGCCGTATCGAAACCAAACAGGAAGCCGCCCAGGGCGGCCACCGAGGCGATGAGAACGACTTTCGAAACCGACCCTTCCTCGGCCATCGCGCCTTCGCGCACCCGCGCCATCCACACCTCCCGGTCGACGGGCTCATCATCCGCACGCCGGACGTCGCGTCATCCCCACCCCGCGCTCAGGTGTTCTCCGTCGGAAACAACGCCCTCAGGCCGTTCCCAGGCCATGTGACCGCGCGGACAGGAGCTCGGCGGGAATGGGGAGGGTGATGCGCAGGCGAGCCCCGCCCTCGGCGCGGTTGCTGGCCGTGAGCGTTCCGCCGAACTGAGCCACCAGCTCGCGTGACAGGTTCAAGCCCAGGCCCGTGCCCTTGTCGGGGCCCTTGGTGGTGAAGAAGGCCTCGAAGAGCCGGGGCAGCACCTGGGGGGCGAAACCCGGACCATTGTCCTCGACGAGCAGCACCACGCATTCCCCCTCGGCTCGGCCCGTCACCCGCACCTCGCCCCCCCGCACCCCAGGCGCGTCCAGGACGTCCGCGGCGTTGACCAGCAGGTTGAGCACCACCTGTACCAGCCGCTGCCTCACCGCGACGACGTGTGGCAGCTCCACGGGCACGTCCACCCGCAGCCACGCCACGTGCTTGAGCTTCAACGAGGCGAGCTTCATCGCGTCGGCCACCACGTCCGCCAAGGAGCACTCGGAGGTCTCGTGGATGTCCATGCGGGAGAACCCCTTGAGGTCCGAGACGATCTGCTGGATGTGCTGCACGCCCACGCGGGTCTCGCAAAGCACCTCGGCCAGCGCCTCGCGATCCACCTCCAGCGACGTCAGGAGCTCCTCGCGCACGAAGTCCACGTTGGAGCCCACGTAGGCCAGGGGGTTGTTGATCTCATGCGCCACGCCCGACGCCAGCCGCCCCACGATGGCCAGCTTCTCCGATTGGGTCCGGCGGTGCTCGCTCAAGGCCAGCGCCTCCAGGGCCTCGCGCCGGGAGCGCTCGACCCGCACCTGCTGCTCGGCCTGATGCATGGAGAGCGCCTGCCGGCAGAGCACATCCGCCAGCACCCCGACGCCGACCATGATCATCAACCAGGTGAAGCCCTCGACGAACAGCCGGTCGGAGAGCAGCACGAGCACCCACGTGCCCAGGATCCCCAACACACTACTCACGAAGGTGGCCCGCCGGTCCTGCCCGAACAACAGGGCGATGCTCAGCGGCATGACGGGCAGCACCATGACGAAGGGACTGTCGAGCCCCCCCATCTCGTACACGAGCCCGACGAGGCAGACGCTGCTGACGACGAGCGACGCGTACCGCCCCCCACGGCCCACCGGGGAAGGCGGGTGCGCCTGCAGCTCGCGCATGGCCAACAAGCAGCCCAGCACCAGGACCCGGTAGACCAGCGCCCAGGGACTGACGTGGCCGAGGTAGAACCAATCCAACCCCACCGAGCCAAACAGGATCGCCGAGATGCCCCAGACCGACTGGTTGTTCCAAAAGGCGTGGGATTTGGGGGAACCAGAGGGGGGCGGGTGATTTCCAGAAGGACGGAGCGGAGAAGTGATCATACGTGCGGGGATCAGCCGTTTCTGGGAAGTCCTTGGAATCTCGGAAAACGATACCACACGGAGGGCAAGCGCTGATTCTCCCGCCCGACGAGGGAGCACGTCCTTCCTTGACTCGGTGCGGGGTGCTCTCTACGTTGGGTTCCTTTCCCCGCGTTCTTCCGCGATAGGATTTCTGAACCATGGCTCGCGTCACAGTCGAAGACTGCCTCCCCCTGGTCGACAACCGCTTCGCGCTCGTGCTGCTGGCGGCCAAGCGCGCCCGTCAGCTCATGGCCGGCGCCCGCCCCATCATCGACATCTCCAAGAACAAGCCGCCCGTGCTCTCGCTGCGTGAGGTGGCCACGGGCCGGGTGAAGTTCGACCGGGACGTGCGCGAGGCGCTCACCGGCAAGTACTCCGCCAAGGACGCCAAGGAGCTCTAGTCGAGCCCTAGTCCTCGGAGCCCTCCGGCTTCTGCCCGGAGAGGACGAGGTCGGTCCCCGCGCGCAGCAGCATCCTGGCCGCGCGCGCGGCGATGGCCTTCTCGCCCTTGTAGCCCAGCAGCGCCGATGTCCGCACGAGCGGCACCCAGCGGGCCTCATCCACCTCGATTCGCTGTCCCTCGTGCTGGATGTCTCCCAGCACGCCCGAGTGGTAGCGGAAGAGGAAGAAGTGGACGCGCTTGAAGATGCGCTGACCACGGAACTGGTAGACGTAGCGGATTTCTCCCAGGGGCGCGACGAGCGTGGCCCGCAGGCCCGTCTCCTCCCACACCTCGCGCGTGGCGGTCTGCTCGGGCGACTCGCCCGGATCCACGTGCCCCTTGGGCAGTGCCCACAGGGAGCGGCCGTGAGGCCGGATCACGGCCACCTCCAGCTCACCTCCCTGTTCTCGGACGACGATTCCTCCAGCGGAGGCCTCTCGGGGCATGCGCCCACCGTACCCGATGCGCACGCCCCGCGGTCAGGAGACTTGCGCGAAGTGGCGCAGCTTGGCTTCCGCGCCCAGTCGGTAGGCGTAGCGCAGCTCGGACAGCAGCCGCTCGAGCCGCCGCCCCACCACATGACCCATCAGCCGGGAGCAGAAGTTGCGCGACAGGCGGTTGGCCTCCTGGTAGCGCCAGCGCTCCGCCTCGGTCAGCCGGGTCCGGTAGGACACCCGCTCGAAGAGCCTCCCGCGCAGCTCCCTCGCCCACCCCTCCACCCCCGTCCCCCACCGCTGCAACAGACACAGGGCGAACTTGTCCACCTCCGCCTGTGCCTCCAGCTCCAACAGGGACACGGTGCGCTCTTGGAGAGCCGTCTGCGCCATGTAGACGAAGTGGGAGACCCCCTCGGCGAGCTGGCAGAAGCCGTCCAACTCCCCGTCCAGCAGGGCGTTCACCGGGGCGCTCTCGTAGGGCCGCAGCCGCGAGAGCAACGCGGGGGCCAGGTAGAGGGCGAGCTCCACCTCCCCATCCCCCTCGTACACGAGCAGTTCCTCCTCGAGTCCTCCGGAGGACCCCAGGAGCACGGCCGCCTCGGTGTCCACCAGGAAGACCTCCGCCCGGGCCTCGCAGGTGAAACCGTAGATGGCCTCCAGGTGGGCTTGAACGCGGGCGATCATCCGTCGCGGCCCCGGTTCAGTTCGCCAACCCCTTGGGCATCACCAGCCCCGCGTCCACGAGCACCTGCTGCAGCTTGTCATTGCCCGTGCGGACCCAGGTTTCGTACACCTTGAGCGCGCCCGAGGGCCCATTGCGCACGAGCCCCCGCGCGGCGATCTCCTCGAGCACGTCCACCAGGGCGCGGAAGCGCGCGCTCAGCTCCCGGTAGACGGAGGCGAAGCCCGCGCCGGGCGCCAGATCCGCCACCTGGCCATAGGCCGCTCCACCCATCTGGATGTAGTAGTCCTGCCCCACGGGCCCTTCGCGCAGCGACCCGGAGAAGAAGCCCGCCTGATAGAGCGACACGTCGCCCAGGCGCCGCAGGGTGCGGATGCGCTCGTCCCGCTGCTGCTGGAGCGAGCGGTGGTAGAGCATGGCCAGCGGCTCCTGCTCGGCGCGCCCGTCGTCTCCCTTGCTGAACAGCTTGTCGGACGAGGCGAACTCGGCCAGCAGGTTCACCAGGTAGAACTCGGTGGTCTGCCCGACGGCGACCTGCTGCCGCCGGATGGCCTCCTCCAGGAGAGTCTTGAAGAACTCCTTCAACGATGGGGACGTCACCAGTTGACTCATGGACGAAGCTCCTCCCGGCTCCTCTCCAGGAATCCACGCGGAGGGGCCACCCCCAAAGATAGCAACGGACCTCCTCGTGCCGCAAAGCGGCATCCAATCATTCCAGGCACTTACGCTGGCACTCGCGCCCCCGGACTGCCAGAAACGGAACGGACCGCCGCGTCCCCGTGAGGGGATGTGCATTCCTGGACAAAACCGAAAACCTGAATGGTGGCGGGGGGTTGCGCCCTTTCCAGGCCCAATGACGGGCTCGCTTGACGGGTCGACTTCGCTGGTTATTATCCCGCGCGCTTGGCTGTTGGCACTCACGTGGTGCGAGTGCCAATCGCCCGGGCCCCAGAAGCCCATTTCACCCCCCGGGTGCTCCGTGAAACCAGGGCACCCCCCATTCGAGGAGACCGACCATGAAGATTCGTCCCCTGCAGGATCGTTTGATCATCAAGCGCGTGGCCGAGGAGAACAAGACCAAGGGCGGTCTGTTCATCCCCGACACCGCCAAGGAGAAGCCGCTCGAGGGCAAGGTCATCGCCGTCGGCAATGGCAAGGTGCTCGAGGACGGCAAGGTGCGCGCCATGGACATCAAGGCCGGCGACACCATCCTCTTCAGCAAGTACGCGGGCACGGAGATCAAGCTCGACGGCGAGGAGCACCTCATCCTCCGTGAGGAGGATGTGCTCGGCGTGATCGAGCAGTAGTCCCCGCTTTCCTCCCCGACTCTCCCCCCCCTTTCAAGGACACACAGATCATGGCGAAAGACATTCTTTTCGACGTCCGCGCGCGCGAGGCGATTCTGCGCGGCGTGAACATCCTGGCCGACGCGGTCAAGGTCACCCTCGGGCCCAAGGGCCGCAACGTGGTGATCGAGAAGTCGTTCGGCTCCCCCACCATCACCAAGGACGGTGTGACGGTGGCCAAGGAGATCGAACTGGAGAACAAGTTCGAGAACATGGGCGCCCAGATGGTCAAGGAGGTCGCCTCCAAGACCTCCGACGTGGCCGGTGACGGCACCACGACGGCCACCGTGCTGGCTCAGGCCATCTTCCGCGAGGGCGCGAAGCTGGTGGCCGCGGGTCACAACCCCATGGACATCAAGCGCGGCATCGACAAGGCCGTGACGGCGATCACCGCCGAGCTGAAGAACCTGGCCAAGCCCACCAAGGACAAGAAGGAAATCGCCCAGGTGGGCACCATCTCCGCCAACGGCGACACCACCATCGGGCAGATCATCGCCGACGCGATGGAGAAGGTCGGCAAGGAGGGCGTCATCACGGTGGAGGAGGCCAAGGGTCTCGACACCAACCTGGACGTGGTCGAGGGCATGCAGTTCGACCGCGGCTACCTGTCGCCCTACTTCGTGACGGATCCGGAGCGCATGGAGGTCGTCCTCAACGACGTCCTCATCCTCATCAACGAGAAGAAGATCTCCTCGATGAAGGACCTGCTCCCCATCCTCGAGCAGGTCGCCCGCTCGGGCAAGCCCCTGCTCATCATCGCCGAGGACATCGAGGGCGAGGCCCTGGCCACGCTCGTGGTGAACAAGATCCGCGGCGTGCTCAACGTGGCGGCCGTGAAGGCCCCTGGCTTCGGCGACCGCCGCAAGGCCATGCTCGAGGACATCGCCACCCTGACGGGCGGCAAGATGATCGCCGAGGACCTGGGCATCAAGCTGGACACGCTCCAGCTGACGGACCTGGGCCGCGCCAAGCGCATCACCATCGACAAGGACAACACCACCATCGTCGACGGTGCGGGTGAGCAGAAGGACATCGAGGCGCGCGTGAAGCAGATCCGCGCCCAGGTCGAGGAGACCTCGAGCGACTACGATCGCGAGAAGCTCCAGGAGCGGCTGGCCAAGCTCGTGGGCGGCGTGGCCGTCATCAACGTGGGCGCCGCGACCGAGACCGAGATGAAGGAGAAGAAGGCTCGCGTGGAGGACGCCCTCAACGCGACCCGCGCGGCCGTCGAGGAGGGTGTGGTCCCCGGCGGTGGCGTGGCCCTGCTGCGCTGCTCCAAGGTGCTCGACGGCGTCAAGGTCGAGGCCGGTGAGAAGTTCGGCGTGGACATCATCCGCCGCGCCGTCGAGGAGCCGCTGCGCCAGATCGTCGCCAACGGCGGCCTCGAGGGCAGCGTCATCGTCAACAAGGTCAAGGAGGGCACGGGCGCCTACGGCTTCAACGCCGCCACGAGCATCTACGAGGACCTGCTGGCCGCGGGCGTGATCGACCCGGCCAAGGTGAGCCGCACCGCGCTGCAGAACGCGGCGTCGGTCGCCTCCCTGATGCTCACCACCGAGGCGATGGTGGCCGAGCGTCCCAAGGAGGAGAAGGACATGCCCGCCGGCGGTGGCGGCGGCATGGGTGGTATGGGCGGCATGGGCGGCATGGGCGGCATGGGGATGTAGTCGTCCCCGGGCGCCGTCAGCCCCACGGCCCCTGGTTCCCTCGTGGAACCAGGGGCCGTTCGCGTTTCGGGTCTCCCCTGCTCGCACACCCATGGCGCGGCCCACGTCCCGCCATTACCCTTGCGGACATACCCGAGGAGGATCCGCGTGAAATCCGTGAAGATCTACACCACCACCTACTGTGGCTACTGCGTCCGGGCCAAGGATCTGCTCAAGCGCAAGGGCGTGTCCTACGAGGAAGTGGACGTGTCGGGTGACGACGACGCCCGCGCACAACTGGTGGAGAGGAGCGGTGGCCAGCGCACCGTGCCGCAGATCTTCATCGGCGACACCCACGTCGGCGGCTACACCGACCTGGCCCAGTTGGACCGGGACAAGAAGCTCGACCTCATGCTCCAAGCCTGAGGGCCAGGTCAGCAGGCGGCCGTCCTCACGGAGCGGGCGGCCCTCCATTCCAATGAACAGCTTTCCAGCAAGGAACGGCTCACTCATGGGAGGTGGATGATGGCGAATCAAGGAAGAAAGGCCCCGGGCAGCACCGAGGAACAGGACACCCCGGGCCGCGAGGCGGGCGCGAAGACGGACAAACATCCCTCTCCCGGCGCTCCCACCAATGCGCAGGTGAAGTCCGGCGGCAACGAGGAGGATGATCTCGTGGACGAGCAGTCCAAGGAGTCCTTCCCCTCCAGCGATCCGCCCGGCAACTACTAGCCGCGCCGCTTCGGAGTGCCGGGCCGCCCGCGTGTAAATCTCGCATGCGGCGGCTCTCACCCGAGCACCCGGCGACGCCCGGCGAGACAAAGGCTTGCTCCCTTGGGAGCGCCCCCGTAAACAGGGAACCCCGGTGACCTAGGCGGAGTGACCCGCCCTCGCGCCGGGCGGGAGGCTCCCAAGCCGATGATCAACGACAAGTCCGAGGCCACGTTGACCGTGCAGGTCGGAGAAGGCCTTCCGACGCGCATCCAGGTGCGTGAGTGGACGGTGGAAGTGGTGGGCGGCCCGGACAAGGGCAAGAAGGTCACCACGCAGGACGCGCTGCTGCGCGTGGGCTCGGACTCGGCGAGCGACCTGGTGCTCACGGATCAAACGGTGAGCCGCCGGCACGTGGAGCTGGAGCGCACCTCGCAGGGCATCCTCCTCAAGGACCTGGGCAGCCGCAATGGCACCTTCCTGGATGGACACCAGGTGATGCAGGTGCTGCTGCAGTCCGGTGACAAGGTGCTGCTGGGCAAGACGAAGCTCGTCATCAAGCAGGCCGCGCGCGCCACCGAGGTGGAGGTGTCGGGCGGAGCGGATGCCTTCGGCGCGCTGGTGGGCACCGCGGAGAAGACGCGCATCGTCTTCGCGCAACTGCGCGGCATCGCCCGCGAGGACATGAACCTGCTCATCGACGGCGAGACGGGCACCGGCAAGGAACTCGCCGCGCGCGCCGTGCACCAGCACTCGATGCGCCGCCACGGCCCCTTCAAGGTCGTGGACTGCAACCTCATCACCGAGGAGAAGGCCGAGCGCGAGCTGTTCGGCGGCCTGCGCGCGGAACAGGACGAGGAGAAGGGAGCCAAGGGCGTCTTCGAGGCCGCCCAGGGCGGCACCCTCTTCCTCGACGAGGTGGGCGAGCTGCCGCTGTCCCTGCAGCCCAAGCTGCTGCGGGTGCTGGAGTCGCGCGAGGTGCCCTCGCTGACGGGCGCGCCCATCTCCGTGGACGTGCGCGTCATCGCCTCCACGCACCGCAACCTGGAAGAGGACGTGCGCCAGGGCCGCTTCCGGGCGGACCTCTACTTCCGGCTGGCGGTGGCGCGTGTGCGTCTGCCGCCCCTGCGCACCCGGCGCGAGGACATCCCCGTGCTGGCCCAGTCCCTGCTGCGCGGCATCAAGTCCTCCTTCGAGCTCACCCCCCAGACGCTCGCCCTCTTCGAGGGCTATGACTGGCCGGGCAACGTGCGCGAGCTGCGCAACGTGCTGGAGCGGGGCGCCCTCATGCAGGAAACGGGCAACGCGAGCTGGCTGGACTTCATGGCCCAGAACAAGAGCCGCCCCGAGGGCCAGCAGCCCACCACCAGCGTGGCCGCGCTCGTGACGAACATGCCCTACCACGAGGCCAAGGATCGCGTGGTGGCCGACTTCGAGCGGCTCTACTTCGCCGAGGTCATGCGCGTGTCCAACTTCGACATGAAGACGGCCGAGCAGCACACGGGCCTGTCCATGCAAAGTCTCTACCGACTGTTGAAGAAGAACGGCCTGCGCTTGAAGGATCTCAAGAACGCCGAGGGACTTGATAAATGAAGCCCCCGTTGTCCTTCCCCAACGGAGAACTTCTTCCATGATGAGCCGTCTCGCCATCACTTCCCTCCTCGCCGCCGCGGCCGCTGGCTGCGCCACCCAACAGCAAGCCCAGACGGGAGGCGCACCCATCTCCAAGGAGGAGCGGCTGCGCATCACCAACCAGTCCCCCTTCGACGTGGCGGTGTGCAAGACCCAGGCGGCCCCCCTGTCGCAGCCCGCCAACCAGGGCATCCTCGTGGGCGCGCTGCTCGCCGCCCGTCCCCAGGTGATGGAGTGCCTGGTGGACCCCAAGAACCGTGGCACCGCCGAGACCACGCGGCTGGTCGTGAAGACCACCGTGAACGATCAGGGTGGCTCGCACGTCATCTCCGGGGACAACCTCACGCCCGAGGGCATCGCGTGCGTGCAGAAGCTGGTGGACACGCGCGTGCCGCTCACCCCCCTGGCCAAGGGCGCCGCGCCGGTGGAGTCCGAGAGCACCTTCATCCACGAGGCGGGCAACAGCCCCAGCGTGCGCTTCGGCCTCAACCCGGGCTCGGACTTCTCGGGCAACGTGCGGCTCGCGCAGGCCCAGTGGTGTGACTGCTACACGGGCTACGAGACCAAGGCGCCCCCCACGCTGCGCGCCAACATCGACCTGAAGAAGACGGCGGCCACCGCGGCCGACATCTCCTTCGACCCCGCCGGAACGCCCGAGGGAGACCAGCTCGCCGCGTGCCTCAAGGGCAAGATGATGGCGGTGCCGGCGAAGCTGGAGGTGGACGAGCTGAAATTCCCCTACCGCTTCGTGCACTTCAACTCGCACGCCACCGAGCCCGCCGCGGACCTGACGCCCGAGCTGCGGCTGCTGCAGCTGGACCTGGTGCGCAACCAGCGCTCCGCCAACGCCGCCATCGCCTTCGGCAACCGCGCCAACGCCGCCGAGGCCTATGACGCCATCGTGGCGAAGTACCAGAAGACCAAGGACTGGAAGCTCATCGACGAGCTCAAGAGCAAGTGCAAGTCGCTCGTCGACTCCGCCCAGGGGTGGGTGGACTCCATCGAGGCCCAGCGCCAGGTGGACCAGAGCACCGTGGACCTCGCCCGCGAGCTCAAGGCCAAGGACGCGGCCTGGGGCGAGCTCGAGGCGAAGACCCAGGAGATCATCGCCGCCACCCAGCAGGACCTGGACACCGCCAAGCAGCGCCTCGCCGCGGACCAGGGCGCCTGCCCCAAGGAGACCACGGAAGCGGCTCCCAAGAAGAAGAAGTAGGCCCGAGCGGTTGAAGCCCTGAAGCACCGAAGGCGCGGCACCTGGAGCCCAGGAGCCGCGCCTTCTTCATGTCCGGCTCCCGGGCGCCGCGCGCCTACGCGACGCTGGTGTTGTCGTTGGCCGCCGTGGCCTCGCGCAGCCGCACGCTCACCAGCTTGGAGATGCCGGGCTCCTCCATCGTCACGCCGTAGAGGGTGTCCGCCACTTCCATGGTGCGCTTGTTGTGGGTGATGAGGATGAACTGCGACTGCTTGCTCATCTCCTTCACCATGTCGTTGTAGCGGCCCACGTTGCCCTCATCCAGCGGGGCGTCGACCTCGTCCAGGAGGCAGAAGGGCGTGGGTTTGATGAGGAAGATGGCGAAGATGAGCGCCACGGCCGTGAGCGCCTTCTCGCCGCCCGACAGCAGGTTCATGCTCTGCAGCTTCTTGCCGGGCGGCTGGGCGACGATCTCCACGCCCGGCTCCGCGCCCTGCCCTTCCTGGGTGAGCACGAGGCTCGCCCGGCCACCGCCGAACAGCCGCGGGAAGATGGCCTGGAACTTCTCGTTGACGACGTCGAACGTCTGCTTGAAGCGATCCCGGCTCGACGCGTCGATGCGCCGGATGGCCTCGTGCAGCTTCTCGATGGACTCCGTCAGGTCCTTCTTCTGCGCCAGCAGGAACGCCGAGCGCTCGGTGAGGTCCGCGTGCTCGTCGATGGCGGTGAGGTTGATCTCCCCCATCTTCTCCACCTGCGCGCGCAGCTCCTTGAGCTCCTGCTCCGCCTCCTCGCTGAGCGACGGCAGCAGGTGGTAGTTGTGCACCTCGTCGGCCAGCTCCAGGCCGTGGCGCTCGCGCACGCCGGCCACCAGGTGCTCCAGCTCCAGGACGATTTCCCGCTCGCGCAGCGTCATCTGGGACAGGCCCTGGGTGAGCCCATCCAGCGTCGTGCGCAGCTCGCGCAGCCCGTTCTCCTGATCGCGCACCTCGCCCGTGGCCGTGGTGTGGGCCGAGCGGCGGCCCTCCAGGCCCTGGGAGGCGCCATACAGCTCCTCGGCCTTCTGCGCGCGAGCGGCCTCCGTCTCGCCGATGCGGCGGTTGAACTCCGCCACCCGCGAGGCCCCCTCACGCACCGTGGCCTCCAGCTTGCGCACCCGGCTGGCCATCTCTTCCTTCTGGGCCAGCAGGCTCTCGAGTTCCTTGCGAGCCGACTCTCCGCGCTCGCCCCCGGCGGCCACCTTCACCTTGAGGCTGGTGAGGTGGGCCGAGGCCGTCTCCGCCCGCTGCTTGAGCGATTCCAGCTCGCCGAGCAGCTGCTTGACGCGCTCCTCACGCGCCTCGCGGTCCGCCTGGCCATGGGTGACCTCGCCCCGGCTGTTCTCCTCCTCGTGCGCCAGCCCCTCGTGCATGTGCGCGAGCTGGGACTCGTCCGCGTCCAGGGCCCGGAGCCGATCGCGCACGCGCGCCAGGTCCTCGCTCGCCTTGTGGAGGTCCTTCTCCTGGTGGGCGAGGCTCAGCTCCTCGGCGTGCTGGTTCTTCGCCAGCCCGCGGAGCACGTCCTCGGTGTCCCCCATCTGCTTCTGCAGGGTGTAGTGCCGGGTGAGGATGTCGTTGTAGCGCTCCTCCACCCGGGCCACCTCGATGGCCAGCTCGGCGATCTCCCGCTTCTTCTGCAGGGCCCCCACGGCGGCGCCCTCGCGCTCGCCGCCGATGATGGTGCCGTCGGGACGGAACACCTCGCCATCCAGGGTGACGAGCGTCCACAGGGCGCCCTCGGCCTCGGCGCAGGCCCGGGCACTCGCCAGGTCCTCCACGATGACCACGTCCCCGAGCAGCAGCCGCACCACGGGCTGGAGCACGTCCTCGCACGTCACCTCGTCGAGGGCGCGCGCGAGCATTCCGGGGCGGGACATGTCCGGCCGCACGTCGGACGGCACGCGCTCGGGGGCGGGCACGGGCAGGAAGCTGCCCCGGCCCTCGGCGGCGTCCTTGAGGTACTCCACCAGCTCCACGCCCTTGGCGCGGCTCTCCACGACGACGTGCTGCAACCGCTCGCCCAGCACGGCCTCCACCGCGCGCTCGTAGCGCGGCGTGGTGGAGAGCACGTCCGCCACGAGACCGAAGATGCCCTGGGTACGCGCGTCCTCGCCCGCGCGCACCATCACCGCGCGCACACCCCGGTCGAAGCCCTCGTAGTCCTTCTGCAGCGCCTCCAGCGAGGCGAGCCGGCTGCGCTTGTCGCTCAGCTCCTCGCGCAGGCCGATGACCTGGACCTCGTTCTCCGTGAAGGCCTGACGGGTGAGGCGCAGGGCCTCCTCTTCCTGGCCCCGGCGCTCGGCGATCTCCAGGGACAGGTGGCGGCTGCCCTCCAGCCGGCGGGCCACCGTCTGGCGCGCGTCCTCGAGCTGCGTCTCCTGGGCGCGCAGGGCGTCCGCCTCGGCGCGGTTGCGGGCGCGCCGGGCCTCCAGGTCCGTCTTCTGGCGGGCGAGGTTGACGAGGTTGCTCTCGTGGTTGGCGAGGCGGCTGGCCACGGTGACGAGCGCGGCGCGCTCCTGCTCGAGCCGCAGGGAAATCTCCCCCTGCAACTGGCTCACCCGGCGCAGCTCCTCCTGCGCCACCTTCATGGAGACCTCGTCCTCCTTCCACGAGCCGGCGATGGTGCTGAGCTCCACCTCGCGAGAGGCCATGGTCTCGGCCACCTCGGCCTGGCGGGCCTTGAGGGCGTTGAGCTCCACCTCGGACTGACCCACCCGCGCGCTCGTCTCCTCCAGGTCCTTGCGCCAGTAGGCCAGGTCCTGATCCGCGCGCTGCACGGCGCTCTCCAGGGTGTGGACGTCGGCGGAGAGCTTCTGCAGGGTCTGGCTCTCGGCCTCCAGCTCCGCGCGGCGCTGGGCGATGGCGCCTTCCAGGGCGCGCATCCTGTCCAGGCCCTCGCGCTCCTCGCCTCCGAGGCTGCCCAGGCGCTCCTGGAGCTGCTTGGACTCCGCGTGCAGGCCCAGGTAGCGGTGCGAGGCGGAGTGCAGCTCGATCTCGCGCATGCGCGTCTTGAGCTTCTTGTACTTCTCGGCCTTCTTGGACTGGCGCGACAGGCTCTCCAGACGGCGCTCCAGCTCCCCGGTGACGTCCGTGACGCGCAGGAGGTTGGCCTGGGTGGCCTCCAGCTTGCGCTCGGCGGCCTTGCGGCGCGACTTGTACTTGGTGACGCCCGCGGCCTCCTCGATGAGGTGGCGCCGGTCCTCGGGCTTGCTGGAGACGATGAGGCCCACGCGGCCCTGCTCGATGATGGAGTAGGCGCGCGTGCCCACGCCGGTACCGAGGAACAACTCGGTGATGTCCAGCAGGCGGCAGGTCGTCTTGTTGATGAGGTATTCGGACTCGCCGTTGCGGAAGAGCCGGCGGGTGACGGTCACCTCGGGGATGCCGCCGAGGTGCGCGGGCATCGTGTCCGTGTCATCCACGTGGAAGGTGAGCGACACCTCGGCCATGGACAGCGGCGGCTTGGACTCCGAGCCGTTGAAGATGACGTCCTCCATGCCGCGGCCGCGCAGGTTCTTGGCGCTCTGCTCGCCCATCACCCAGCGGATGGAGTCCACCACGTTCGACTTGCCACAACCATTGGGGCCGACGATGCCCGTGACGCCTTCATCGAAGGTGAAGACGCTGCGATCCATGAACGACTTGAATCCGGTGATGTCCAGGCGCTTGATTCGCATGGGAAAACGGGCTCCCGAAAGGTGTACTGGCAGGGCGGGAAAGCGGCTCCGAGGCCGAAAAATCGGCCTCGGAGCGATTTGGCACGAGTAGCACGCCCGATTTCAACCGATCAAGCACGACCCCCCGACAACCTCGGCGGGCAGGCAAGAAATCGTCGTCCGGCCGTGTGCGCGACCGGGCTGGTGCGAGCTGTAGCAGAGGGGTCTAGCAGAGGGGTCTGACATGCGGGCGGGTTCCCCCGAGGCGTCGGGCCTGCGAGGGGGAACACGGGCGCCCGGAGGGCGGCCAGGAGCTCAGGCCTCCGAGGAAGCCGCCACGGGAGGCTTGGGGCCCGCCTGAGGCTCCACCGTCACGCGCACCACGCGGGGACCTTCCACCTCCTCCACCTGGATGCGCCACATGTCCAGCTTGATGAGGTCGCCCTTCTCCGGAATGCGGCCCAGCTTCGCCATGATGTAGCCGGCGATGGTGGTCACCTCGACGTCCTCGTCGTCGATCTCGAACGACACGTCCAGCCGGTCCTCCAGGTCATCCAGCTGGGCGGTGCCGGGCAGCTCGAAGCGGCCTCCGGGCAGCGAGCGCACCTCGTCCACGCGCCGGCCCAGCTCGGCCACGTCGCCCACGATCTCCGCCACCACGTCGGCGATCGTCACCAGTCCGGACGTGCCACCGTGCTCGTCCACCACGAGCGCCGTCTGACGGCGCCTCCGGCGGAACTCGTTGAGCAGCTGCTCGAGCGTCACGTGCTCGGGGACGTAGAGCACCGGCCGCTGCACCTGGGACAGGCTGCGCAGCTCGCCTCGGGAGAGCAGGAAGAAGAGGTCCTTGACGTTCACCACCCCTTCCACCTCGTCCATGTTGCCCCGGCACACCGGCAGCCACGTGTGGCCCGCCGCGCGCGCGTCGGCGACGCACTTGTCCAGGGGCTCCTCCATGTCGAGGAACTTCACCTGATTGCGCGGCACCATGACCTGGCGCGCCGTCTTCTGGGCCATCTCCAGCGAGCGCTCGAGCAGCTCCGCGCGCGCCGTGGTGATGGCGCCCGCCTGGGCCGAGGAGTGGAGGATGACGCGCAGCTCGTCCTCGTTGTGCGCGTCCTGGGACTCGTGCGCGGTGTGCATCCCGAAGGCCTTGAGCACCCAGCCCGCCAGGGCGTTGAGCACCCAGATGGCCGGGTAGAAGACCACGTAGAAGACGCGCATGGGCAGCGCCACGGCCAGCGTGGTCGCCTCGGCGCGCTGGATGGCGAGGCTCTTGGGCGCCAGCTCTCCCAGCACGATGTGCAGGAAGGTGATGATGGCGAAGGCGATGGCCACCGCCACCGAGTGCGCCACCGCCGGGCCCGCCGCCTCGGGCACCACGCGCGTGAGCAAGGGCTCCAGCAGGTGGGCGAAGGCGGGCTCACCCAGCCAGCCCAGGCCCAGCGAGGCCAGCGTGATGCCAAACTGGGTGGCGGACAGGTAGGCGTCGAGCTTGTCCACCATCTTCTGGGCATTGCCGGCGCCCGGCCGCCCGTCGTCCACCATCGCTTGCAGGCGCGTGGGACGGATCTTCACGATGGCGAACTCGGTCGCCACGAAAAAACCGTTCGCCAGGACCAGCAGGAGCGCCAGTCCAAGAAATACCCATTCCATAGGGGGGGCTCAGGGGCTCAGAAGAGCGCCTCGAACCCGGGGTCGCTCTTCAACGAGTCGAACATCGTATCCGTGGCGAGCCAGCCCTGGACCTTCTGGCGGTCCGCCGTCACGGCCTTCTGCAGGAAGGTCAACGCATCGGCCCGGCGGCCCCACAGCGCGTAGAGGGCGGCCAGGTTGTAGTTGAGCAACAAGTCCTCGGCGTTGAGCGCGCTCGCCTTCTCGTAGGAGCGCTCGGCCTCGGCGTAGAAGCCCTTCTGGGCGTAGCAGATGCCCAGGTCCAGGTGGGCCTCGAAATTGTCCGCTTCCAGCCGCACCACTTCCTTGAGCTGGGTGATGGCCGAGCGGTAGTCCCCCTCGTCCATCAGCAACGCGGCGAGTTCGTGCCGGGGGAAGGCGTCCTGGGGCTGGAGTTCGATGGCCGTCTGCAGCTCGCGCATGGCGTCCTCGATGCGGCCCTGGTCCGCGTAGGTGAGGCCCAGGTTGAGGTGCGCGTCCGGGTACTCCGGATCCAGCTCGATGGCCTCGCGATACTCCGACACCGCCATCTCGGCGGCGTGCGTGGAGAGGAAGCAGGCGAGGTTGTAGTGAGCGGTGGGGCTGTCCGGCTCCAACTTGAGCGCGGTGAGGTACTCGCCCAGGGCCTCGCGGAAGAGCTTCTTCTCGGCGTAGACGGTGGCGAGGTTGTCGTGGGCATGCGCGGAGTCGGGATCGAGATCGATCGCCTTCTTGAACTCCTTGATGGCCTCGTCGAGCCATCCACGATCGGCCAACTCGATGCCGCGTGAGTTGTGCTCGTCGGAGAGAGCGATGTTGTCCTTTTCCCGGGCCATGAACTCGCGAAGCCAATGTACGCGCCGCCCACGGCGCAAGAAAGAGCCATCCCACCCGGCGGGCGCCAGGCGGGTTCCATCCAGGGGTTGCTAACGGATCCGCCCCCGGCGAGCCAGCGCGAAAGGCAGGAGTGCTCGCCCCCTCCCCCTCGGGACAGAGGAGGAGGCGCATGGCGAACTACTTGCGACGCTCACGAGCGCGGCGACGCTTGAGGGCCGCCTTCTTCGAACCAGCGCGGTTGGACAGCTTCTTCTTGCTGCGGTTTCCCTTCTGAGCAGGCATCTTCTGGTACTCCGTTGAGGCGGAAATGGGCCGCACTGGCGGCAGCGAACCGCCCTTTTTTCACGCTCCCCCCCCGGAAGTCCATGGAATTTCTCGGCCCCGTCCGGCCTTGCCAGGGGCTGGACAACGGGGCACAACGCCGAGCCCACACAGATGATCGACAAACTTGAAGACGTGGAGCGCCGGTTCGAGCGCCTGACCGCCGATCTGGCCAACCCGGACGTCATCGCCGATTCGGCGAAGCTGCAGAAGGTCTCCAAGGAGCGGGCGAGCCTGGAGAAGCTGGTGGAGACCTTCCGGACGTACCGCAAGGTGCTCGACGACCTCAAGGAAGTCGAGGCCTGGCTGTCCAGCCCGGACCCGGACGAGAAGGCCTACGCGCGCGAGGCCCTGCCCGGGCTCAAGACGCAGCGCGAGGAGCAGGAGCAGGCGCTCAAGGTGCTGCTGCTGCCCAAGGATCCCAACGACGAGAAGGACGTCATCCTGGAGATCCGCGCGGGCGCGGGCGGCGACGAGGCCGGTCTGTTCGCCGAGGAAGTCATGCAGATGTACCTGCGCTACGCGGACCGCAAGGGTTGGAAGTCGGACATCCTGGACATGAGCCCCGGTGGCGCGGGCGGCGTCAAGGACGTCACCATCACCCTGTCGGGCGACGGCATCTACAGCGCCATGAAGTACGAGTCCGGAGTACACCGGGTGCAACGCGTGCCGGCCACCGAGGCCCAGGGCCGCATCCATACCTCCACCATCACCGTGTCGGTGATGCCCGAGGCCGAGGACGTGGACATCAAACTCAACCCGGCCGACATCGAGATGCAGGTGATGCGCTCGACGGGCTCTGGCGGCCAGAGCGTGAACACCACGGACTCCGCGGTGCGCCTCATCCACAAGCCCTCCGGCATCGTGGTGAAGTGCCAGCAGGAGAAGAGCCAGGGGAAGAACCGCGCCATGGCCGAGCGCATGCTGCGCGCCAAGCTCTATGAAATCGAGCAGGAGCGCATCCGCAACGAGCGCGACTCCATGCGCCGGGGCCAGGTGGGCACGGGCGATCGCTCGGAGAAGATCCGCACCTACAACTTCCCGCAGGACCGGCTGACGGATCACCGCATCGGGCTCACGGTGCACAACCTGCCGGGCATCATGGCCGGCGGCGTCGAGGACGTCATCACCGCCTGCCGCACCCACTACCAGGCCGAGGCGCTCAAGCAGCAGACGGGCGAAGGCAGGGGCTCGCCCGGCGCATGAGCGAGGAGATCTGGACCATCCGCAAGGTCCTCACCTGGACGACGCAGCACTTCGACAAGAAGGGCGTGGACGCGCCTCGGCTCACCACCGAGGTGCTGCTCGCCCATGTGTTGAAGACGACCCGGGTGCGGCTGTACGTGGACCTGGACCGGCCGATGGAGAAGGAGGAACTCGCCGCCTTCCGCGCCCTCATCGCGCGGCGCATCGCGGGCGAGCCCACCCAGTACCTCACCGGCGTGCGCGAGTTCTACAACCGCCCCTTCAAGGTGGACGCGCGGGTGCTCATCCCCCGCCCCGAGACGGAGCTGCTGGTGGAGGCCGCCCTGCACGCCCTGCCCAAGGACGGCCCGGGCGCCGCGCTGGACGTGTGCACCGGCTCGGGCTGCATCGCCATCAGCCTCGCGGCCGAGCGGCCCCAGGCCACGGTGACGGCCACGGACCTGTCCCCGGACGCCTGCGCGCTCGCGCGGGAGAACGCCCAGGCCCTGGGCGTGGCCGAGCGGGTGCGCGTCCTCGAGGGCAGCCTCTACGCTCCCCTCCCCCCGGACGCCCTCTTCCAGGTGGTGGTATCCAATCCCCCGTACATCGCCTCGGGGGAGATCGCCGGGCTGTCCGCGGAGGTGCGCCGCGAGCCCCGGATGGCGCTGGACGGAGGCCCCGATGGCCTCGTGCTCCTGCGGCAGGTCATCACCGGAGCCAGGCGGGTGCTCGCCCCTGGCGGGCTACTTGCATTGGAGATTGGCGAAACACAGGGCGCGGCCGTCCAGGCGCTCCTCCAGGCCGCGGGGTACGAGAACGCGCGGGTGGAGAAGGATCTGGAGCGGCGGGAACGCCTCGCTTTCGGGACACAGCCCGTGGCCACCCGGCCACAGGGGTGAGACAGGACTGATGGACAAGATCATCATGAAGGGTGGCCACCGGCTCGAGGGCGAGGTGTCCGTGTCGGGGGCCAAGAACGCCGCGCTCCCCATCCTCGCCTCCGCGCTGCTGGCGGATGGCAAGAGCATCTACCGCAACGTGCCGGACCTGGCCGACGTGAAGACCATGCTCAAGGTGCTCGGCACCATGGGCTGTGGGACGGGACGGCTCGGCGGAGCCCAGTCGGACATGTGCGAGGTCGAGGTCCACGGGCCCATCACCCCCGAGGCCCCGTATGACCTGGTGAAGACGATGCGCGCGTCCGTGCTGGTGCTCGGCCCGCTGGTGGCGCGCTTCGGCCGGGCCCGCGTGTCCATGCCGGGTGGCTGCGCCATCGGGGCGCGGCCCATCGATCAGCACCTCAAGGGGCTCAAGGCCCTGGGCGCCGACATCCACCTGACCGAGGGCTACGTGGAGGCGACGGCGAAGCACCTCACGGGGGGCACCGTCAACTTCGACGTCATCACCGTGACGGGCACGGAGAACGTGATGATGGCCGCGGTGCTGGCGCGCGGCCGCAGCGTGCTGGAGAACTGCGCGCGCGAGCCCGAGGTGGAGGAGCTCGCCCGGGTGCTCAACAAGATGGGCGCGCGCATCGAGGGCGCGGGCACCTCCGTCATCACCATCGAGGGAGTGGAAGCCCTCAAGCCGGTGGAGCACGCCATCCTCCCGGACCGCATCGAGGCGGGGACGCTGATGGTGGCCGCCGCCATCACCGGGGGCGACGTGCTGATCAAGCGCGTGGTGCCCGAGCACCTGGAAGCCGTCATCCTCAAGCTGCGCGAGACGGGCTGCACCCTCACCACCGGGAACGGGGGCATCCGGGTGAGGGCGCCCCAGGTCCTCCACTCGGTGGACGTGAAGACGACCGAGCACCCGGGCTTCCCCACGGACATGCAGGCCCAGCTCATGGCGCTGATGACCGTGGCGGACGGCACCTCGGTCATCTCCGAGCGCATCTTCGAGAACCGCTTCATGCACGTGCCGGAGCTGCACCGCATGGGGGCGGACATCACCGTCCAGGGTCACACGGCGGTCGTGAAGGGCGTTCGCACGCTGTCCGGGGCGCCCGTCATGGCCACCGACCTGAGGGCCAGTGCCTCGCTGGTGCTGGCGGGCCTGCGCGCCGAGGGCAAGACCGACATCCAGCGCATCTACCACCTGGACCGGGGCTACGAGCGGCTCGAGCAGAAGTTGAGCGCCCTCGGGGCCGACATCCAGCGCGTCAAGGCCTGAACCCTGGGGGGGCGGGGGTTGCTCGCGTGAACACAATGCGGCGGTTGGGTTGCATCTGAAAAATCATGCGACCTATCATTCCCTGAACGTCCGGGGGGCACGCCGCCCACCAGCCGTCACCCACGGGAGCTCGACTCCCCCCAACAGGAGAATGATACACCCCATGAATTGCCCCGGTTGCAGCGTCGAGATGGCCGATCTCGAAGGGGACCACGGCGAAAATTTCCGAGAATGTGGAGATTGCGGCGGGCTCTGGATTGATGTCGCGGACCTCAACCGGATCCTCCTCCACAACAACCTCACCGGACTCGAGGGACAGGGAGGCAAGGTCGACGCGAACGCGCTGACCGGCCAGTGCCCTGAATGCCAGGTGGATCTCGTCCGGGTCGACGGCGGAGACCGTCAACACCCGTTGAGCTACGACACCTGCGAGTCGTGCGGCGGCATCTTCCTCGAATCCGAATTCGCCGACGCCACGGACGCCAAGAAGGCAGAGAAGCAGATCATCGACTTCTTCCGTCACTTCGGCGGAAAGAAGAAGTCGGCCGCGGGCTGACCTCCCACGCAAGGCCCCCTCTCGCGAGATCGCTCTGGTCCCCCTCTCGTGGAGGGGCCGGCAATGCCCTCGCTCCGTCCTCGTGCCGCTCCCCCTCCCGGGATGAAAGCGTCAAGCCGCCTGTTGGCGAACCTTGACACCCGGGTGCCAGGGGATTGAGTAGGCACCCGAATGCCAAGAGGGAACGGAATGCGACGTCTGGGTGGGGTGTGGCTGTGCCTGCTTCTCGCGGGCTGCCCGAGTGGCTGCTCGAAGGATCAGGAGACCGAGACCCCCGATGCGGGGCCCGTGGAGACCGGTCCCGAACAGCTCGGCGAGAAGGAGCCCAACGAGCGGCCCGAGCAGGCGCTCGCCCTCGCGAAGGACGCGACGGTGAGCGCAAGCCTGGGCGCGGATCCCTCCAAGCCCGATGAGGACTGGTACCGGCTCGCCCCGGCCAGCCCCCGTGTGGCGGACGTGAGCGTCTCCGGCATCCCTGGCGGGGACGTCCTGCTCGAGGTGTACGACGCTCCCGGCGTACGCAGCGCCAGCATCAACAGCGCCGGCGTGGGCAAGCCCGAGCGCTTCCCCAACCTCTTCGTCGAGCACGAGCGCTGGGTGCGCGTGGCCTCGGCGCGCAAGGGCACCGGCGGGGCCTACACGCTCGAGGTGCGCTACCACGCGCCCGAGGACGGCGTGGAGCGCGAGCCCAATGACCGGGCCGTGGACGCCACCCCCCTGCAGCTCGGGCAGACCGTGGCGGGCTTCATCGGCCACGCGGGGGACGAGGACTGGTATCGGCTGGAGCTTCCCGAGCCAACCCACCCCACTCCTCCTCCGGACGCGACGGGAGCCACCACCCCGCCCCCCGCGAATCCCTCGCCCACCGCCGAGACCCCGGCCCCCGGGACGGATTCCGGCCCGCCCGCCGAAGGCAGTGTGACCCCGGAGCCTGGCACTCCCTCGGAAGACTCCACCACCGGCGGCCCCTCCTCGGCGGAAAACATGGCGCCGCTCGATGTCCCCATCCCCGTGCCCCAACAGGCATTGCCCACGCCCGCCCCCGCTCCCATCCCCGAGGAGCCCGCCATGGTGGCGTTGAAGATCGACCTGGGCGGCATCGAGGGCGTACGCCCGGAGCTGTCCGTCCTCACGGCCGCCGAAGCGCCCCTCTTCACCACCAAGGGCAACGAGGGCGAGGCGCTGTCCCTGCGCAACGTCGGTATCCGGGCGAGCGATCGCGTGGTGTACCTGGTGGTCAAGAGCGGCTGGTCCGGCACCGGCAAGGACGCGAAGCGGGGCTTCAACCCGGAAAAGGCCTACACGCTCACGGTGACGCAGGAGGAGGCCGGAGCCAACGCCGAGCTCGAGCCCAACGAGGAGCTGTACAAGGCCACGCCGCTGCCGCTGGCCGGCTACAAGGAAGGCTTCCTGTCCCCCAAGGGAGACGTGGATCACTTCGTATTGAAGACCTCGGAGCCCGTGCTCGCCCGGGTGGAGCTGTCTGGAGTGGAGCGCATGGATCTGGAGCTGTCCGTGATCCAGCCCCCCGAGGGAGAAAACCAGAAGGAGACGGTGCTCCAGCGGGCCAACGATGGCGCCATCAAGGAGCCCGAGCGCCTCAACAACGTGGCGTGCAGCGGCGCGTGCTACTTCCGGGTCCAGAGCGCGTCGCGCAAGGTGGAGGGCAAGTGGGTGCGCGACTATGAGAACGCCGAGCAGCCCTACCGCCTGTCCATCACCACCGTGCCCGATGACGGCAGCCAGGAGCGCGAGCCCAACAACTCTACGGAGCGCGCCACGGAGCTGACCCTGGGCCGGGCGGTGCGCGGCACCGTCTACCCCCTCAAGGACGTGGACTACTACCAGTTGGACCTGTCGGACCGGCCCGTGCGCACGGCCCTCAAGGCCACGCTGCTGGGCATCCTCAAGGTGGACGTGGGCCTGTACCTTCACCACCTGGGAGAGGACGGCAAGCTGTCGCTCGTGCAGACGTCGGACCGCGCCAAGGGCGACCAGCCCGAGGTCATCCGCTACAGCGCCGAGCCCGGCGTCTACCTCCTGGAGGTGCGGGACGCGCGCAACCGGGAGGCCAACTTCCAGGACTCCTACCAACTCACCGTTGAGGAAGGCGATTAGACGTCTCCCTCGCGACTTGCTCGTTGACAAGCAGGGTCCGGCCCCCTACTTTCCCCCCTGCTTGCCGCGCGGTGGTAGCTCAGTTGGTAGAGCACGAGCTTCCCAAGCTCGGGGTCGAGGGTTCGAATCCCTTCCGCCGCTCTCGTGTAAGGGCCTGGAATTGCTGAGGAAATCCCTCGGTGACTCCAGGCCCTTCGCCTTTTCCGGCCAGGGCTTGCAGCACGGGTGCAGCAAGCGGCGCCGGAGTCGCCCATCCACTCCCCTTCCCCACCGCCCGAGCCCGCCTCGGTTCCGCTGGCGCCGGGGGAGAGACCGGCGCGAAGGACAGCTTGTTGATCTCCTGGCGCAGGTAGGCCGGGTCCATGTGAGCGTAGCGCCGCATCGTGAGGTTCGGATCGGAGTGCCGCAGGACGCTCGCCACGGCGGCAGGGCTGGCCCCGGACTGGATGAGCAGCGAGGCACAGGTGCCGCGCAGGTCGTGGAAGCGCAGTCGGCGCGGCTTCGGCTTCGTCCAGAGACGCATGTCGCACCGGGGGCACCGCTTCGCCTCGGCTTCGTCCGCCTCCTCCCGGTGACCGCATCCCTTCCGGCGGCAGACGAGCGTCCACCCACTCACGATGCCCGCCCGCCCCAGGGCCCGTTGGAGGATGGCCTGGGCCTTGAAGTCCCGGCGGCGCATGGAGCCATCCGAGGCCGGGAAGAGCAGCTCGGAGGGGGATGCCGCGAGGGCTTCCCGGAAGTACGGGACCGCATCCTCCGCGATGGGAATCACGTCCGCGCGGTTCCCCTTCGTGGTGTCCCGGTCATGGGAGCGCGCCACGGTCAGCAGGCGCGCCTCCAGGTCCGCGTCCTCCTTCCGGAGCGCGAGCAGCTCGCCCTTGCGCAGGCCCGTGTAGATGGCCACCGCGAACAGGGGGCGCAGCTCCGGACTCAGGGCCTCGATGAGGCGGGGGACCTCCTCCGCGCGCAGGTAGTCGTAGTGCCGCCGGGGCACGCGCCGGGTGTCCACCATGAGGGCCGAGTTCTCCCCCGCCCACTTGCCCGCCTTGCGCGCCTTGTTGAGCGCCCGGACCAGATAGCCCCGGAGGTGGTTCAAGCTCTGGGGACCGAGCACCTGGGACTTGCCCTGCAACCAGGTCTCGATCCTCGCGGCGGACAGCTCGCCCACGGAGAGGTGACCGATCTCGGGTTCGATGTGGAGCCGGAGCGCGCGCAAGGTGGGTTCGTAGGACGGCCGGTCCTTCAAGTACGTGTCGCAGTACCAGCGAACGACCTCCGCGACGGACAGCGCGCCCCCAGCCTCCTCCAGGGGGCGGGGCTCAAGGCCCAGGCGTTGACGCTCCGCCGTCCGCTCCAGTTCTCCCGCGATGCGCCGGGCCTCGGTCTTCGTGCGCGCCTGGGTCACCTTGTCGCGCCACCGCCCGTTGGCATCCTTGATCCGCAGATACCACTTGCCCGCTTTCTCGTAGACGCTCGCCATGGCTATCGCTTCCCCTTCTGGCGCGTCGGCTTCGCGGGGCCGGGCTCCGTGCTCGTGAGGTATCCCTGGGCCGTCAGCCACTCCGCCAGGATGTGAACCGCCATGCCGGAGGATGAGCGGAGGTCCTGCGCCGCTGCCCTCGCGAGCGCCTCCTTCACCGTGACCGGCAGCCTCAGATTCAAGGTGGAATCTCTCTTCATGGGGTCAGTGTAACACAAGTGGCAACACACCTTAGCGGGTGGACTTCTGGGGGAACGTCAGGAGCCGGGATGCGGGAGGACGATCACCCTTCACCCAAGCGCGCACGGCTTCCGGCTCGAAGCGCACGAGTCCCCCGACATGCAGGCACGGCAGCTCGCCCGCCGCCGTCTTCTGGTAGACCCAGGAGCGGCTCACCTGGAGGAAGCGCGCGACGTCCTGCACCGTCCAGAGGGGATCTGGGCTGTTGCTCATGACTCACGCTCCGTGACGCTGGCCGAAGCCGGGAGATACTTCGCTTTCTTCGCTTTCTTCGCCTCAGCGGGGCCGAGGAACCATCGCTCCGTGGGACGTCCTCCACTGGCTTCCACCTTCATGTGAGCCGCGCCCGCGTCGGAGAGTGAGCCCAGCGCCCTGTCGAGTTCCGCGCTCGTCACATGCCGCGTGAAGAGATGCATCAACTCCGATCTGGAGATGCCCTCGGGGCGCCCGCGCAGTGCCTCAAGGATTCGGCTTGCCTTCGGGTCCTGCGGAGCGCCGCCGAAGATGTGGCGCGCGCTGTCACTCGCGTAAGCCATGAGCGCCAACGCGGCGGAGAGGTGCGCTTCCTCGATGACCTTCGATCTGTCGAGCAGCGCGTAGAGCAGGGACAGCCGCACGACCTGAGCCTCCGCGCGGGATGTGGCCTGACCGGACAGCCCGGGCTTGTCACTGGAAAGGGACTCGTAGGTCTCGCGCCAGAGCTTCCGGGCCGCATCCGCCCTCTTGACCTCCTCCACGTCGCGGGCCCACATCAGGACCTGCGCGAGGCGCGAAGAAAGCGAAGAAAGCGAACTATCTTCGAGGCTTCCTCCCTCGGGCAGGAGCTTGGAGCGACGCGCGAACACCCATAGGAAGCGGTTCGCGAGACCGTTGGCCATGTCCGTAGCCGAGAGCAACGCGCGCAGTTCCGGAATCGTGATGTGCGTCACGACGGACAGGTGTGCCTCGGTGGCGCGCTGAGGTGTCCCCTTGGTGAGAACCTGGAGCGAGCTGGAATCCCACGCCTCGCGGAGGACTGCGGAGAGACTGTTCCCTTCTCGGTTCATCCTGCGGAGGACCGAGGAGAACTCCGACTCGACCACCATCAAACGCTTGTCGGTGACTCCCGGGTCATCGGGGGAGGACTCATCGCGAACGGCATGGATGAGCCCCTCGCCGGAGCTGAGGCCCTTTTGAAGACGGGGGGCCCAATCCTGCTCCGCAGCGTTCAGGACTCGTTCCACCCATGACCAGGAAGTTCCCTTCCTCGCCTTGGCACTCTGGCCGACGACGGCCGCGAACAGATTGGTGTGATGCCGGGTCGCCTCGACCTTGAAGAACGGGGAGTGGCCCATGGCGTTGCCTGCGGCCACCAAGAACTGAATCAGGACGGCGGCCGGATCGGCTTCCGTGTGCGGCTCGATAGTCCGCACGAGGTCTCCAGCCAGACCGTGAAGCGCGGGTGATTCCAGCGACAGAGGCGAGGGCGGCGGCTCCTCCCGCCCCGGGCCCTTGGCTGAGGGTGGTTCCGCGGCACCTGCCGCGAGGTCGGGAATCGTCGCGAGGGCCGGGGGCCGTTGACCGGCACGTCTACGGGCGTTCGCGTCCATGCCGCCCATCACTCAGCCCTCCCCGTGTTGTCGCGCTTCAACCTGCACCGTCCGGTGAGGCTGGCGGCAATGGTCCGTGCATACCTGTCCCCCGCCGCGTCCTGATGGGTCTCGATGGCCACGGTGGTGCCGTCGGGGACTCGTGCCGCGATGGCGAGCGACCAACTTCCCGACAGGACGCCGAGCACGGCGGGCGCGGTTTCGTCCGCGTCGCTGTAGTCCGTGGCGCGCGTGAGGAAGTCTGGAAGCCCCTCCATCACCCACAGGCCGTTTCGAGCGACCAGTTCCGAGGTGGGTACTCCGTCCGCCAGGGCCACCCCTGCAAGCAGCCGTCGGGCAAGCGCGTCGGCCATCACGAGACCGCGCACCTCCGCGCCCGCAGGGCTCGCGGCCTTGTGGGCGGGCTGAACATCCGGCCTCACGCTCCGCGCGTGCAGGCTGGCCAGGGCGCCGCTGTCACTCCACAGGGGCACGATGAGCCGATGGCCGCTCTGACTCCACGCCTGCCCCATGAAGCGAGCCCAGCGCGGCAGGAGGACGCCTTCGGGGAGAACTCGGGCAAGACCCCGATCATCCACATCGCCCGCGTTGAGCCCACGGGAGAAGAGCCAGGCGCGCACCTCCACGTCCTCCACCACCCGCCGCGCGGAGGACCAGACCTCCGCCACCTCGGCCGCGTTGGCGCGCACGGGCCGCAGCTCTTCTCGGAGGCGCGGAGGTGCCCAAGCCCGCACCTGCGGACCGAGGGGCGTGTTCGTTGGATCGGGCGAGCAGAGACCACGCTCGGCGCATGCGCGGTGGAGTTCGCCCCACTCCGGACCTGTTGCCCGTCGCTTGCCCGAGATGCACCAGGACACGAGATGGAGGGCATCGCCCTTCTCTCCGCACTCGAAGCACTCCCAGCCGGAATCGTCGGGCCGGACCCCAATGGCCCCGCGCTTATCGCGTCGGCTCGGGTGCCTCGTTGCAGCCGAACACGCCGGGCACGGAGACAGACCATTGCGTCCCCTTGGCACGAGCCCAAGGGAACGTGCGACATGCCGCACGCCCCGAGCCTTCACGCATGCCACCCACTCCGAGATCGCACCGCTCATGCGCCCCCCTTGCGACCGAGGAGCGAATCCACGTCCATGGCCAGCGCTTGAGCCAGGAGGGTGAGCGTTTCGGTCGTGGCTGCGCCGAAGCGCTCGGCATCCCGGAGCCGGGGGATGGAAATGCCCGCTCTGGTCGCGAGCACCTGCTGAGAGAGACCACGGCTCTGGCGAAGCGCGATAAGGCGCTCTCCGAGCCCGGGAACCGTCCGTTTGCGAGTGCTGATGAGCATGCGCACAACGTGCACTCGCCCGGACGGCTCCGACGAGAGTCGGAGGTCGGAAAATCGGTGGGGTTGGCTAACCGCCGAGATTTCGGGGCGTTTCCGACCAAGGTCGGAGGTCGGAGGTGGGTCGGAGGCGCATCGGTGGGAGGTCGGAGGTTACTGGGTCCCCGACTGACGCCACTTCTCGATGGCAGCCATCAGCTTGGACTCAATCTCCGCGCGCTTCCACGATCGAGGGAGGTGCTGCGGGTTGTCGCCATCTGCCATGACACCAGCCTTCTTTGCGAACCTACGCACGGCCGCCGGGTCACCGATCACAGGCCCCCCGAGTTCAATGATGAAGGCCCGGAGCCCGTCGATTCCCTTGATGGTGGTGTCATCCGACGCATTGGCAGCGGCAGTGCCTGCCCCGTCCACCGACGTCAGCTCAGCGGGAATCGGAAGGTCCTTCGACCGGGCCCACGTCAAGAAGACTGACCGGAGGACCATGCTGCGCACTGGAAGTTCCAGGCTGTTGCCATGATGGACGAGTGTCCTCGCGCGCATGCTGGCTTCTGCGATTTGCAGGAGCATCTTGAAGTTCTCGTCTACGCCTTGCAGACGAATCCTTCCTGGCGAGAACCGCTCTTCCACGGCCCTCACGGAGTCCGGATCGAGACCAGCGATCAACGCGACCCATTCGTAGAGGCGCGCGCACTCCATGTGCCGCCACTTCTCCCACTTCGGTCCTGATGCCACGGCGCCCCCAACGCTCTCGTGCACTCCGTTGTTGCCTCTCTGGAGATACGCCCGTGTGCGATCCGGTCAAATTACAGGACGCCAGACCGCGTCTTGGTCTTTCTGGCGGACACAACAGCCTGCAAGCTAAAGCTCCGACTCTCCTACATGACCTACACGGAGTCAGCCCCAAGATGCAGTCCGAAACAGGTCTCCTGGGATAGAGCGGAGCGCTAGCGCGTGCAGGTAGCCAAACAGCGCACACCAATCCCGGGGACAGTGCGCTTTAAGAGTCGGAGTTGAGGCCCGCCTCTGGAAGAACGTGCGGAAGCAGCGTCAAAAGCGGTAGGGGTCTGCTGTGTCCGGCAGAGCAACGGGGCGTGAGGCGCGAGCAAACGTGGACACGAATTTGACTGGGCCAGACCCCGGCGTATCTCCAGATCAGACGCGCTAATGCACGGAGCAACAGGAGGAGTGGATGAAGGACACTAGTCAGTATCCTTACACGTTATTCCTTGTCGGAGCTGGGGCCGATGACGGGGGTTGGACGCCGGTAATCAAGGCCATCAACAAGACCATCAACAAGACCGGAGGCACCACACAGATACAGCACCCGGAGGACGCCAACTTCTATCTCGCACAGCACGTATACGAGCGCAGGATGTGTGCAGCCATTAAAAGGCGGCATGGCTCGCACTCACCTGAAAATATTGCCCAGCAGGAAAAGGACGGCGAGATTCGGGATCGAGTGCTCAAGACGGCAATTGCTGACCACCTCAAGGAGGCTACGTCCTTAGGTGCGCTGAAGCTTCGGGCTGAGTTCTTGAAGACGATTAATGATCCTCAGTTTGGCCGGAACAAGGTTTTCCTCACCGCAAATTGGGACCTCTTGCTGGAGCGCGAACTCAAAAGCTCAGCGAAAGTTCATCACATTCATGGCACCGTGAGCGACCCAGACAACTTGTTTCTCCCAAGCGAGACCACTCAGGAAGACTATCGCTCAGCGGAGCAGTACAAGGCCATGGGGGGGCAGTTGGCAACGCTATGGCAAACAGTCGCCAGCGCAGAGCGCATCTGCATATTTGGGTTGAGCCTATCCCCACTGGATGCAGAACTGACATTCGCCATCAGTACCGGTATCAATCATAAGCCCGGCTTCAAACGCCGAATCACCATCATTGCGTTACCAAAGGATATCGACAGCATCAAAGTTCGCATCATGCTTCTCTCCGAGCACAGCACGGACCTCATTTTCGACCCATAGGAACAATCTGGGCCTCTTTCGCAGCCTCGGGCAATGGTCCTTGCCCGGCCCACCTTGATTCCACAAGTTGCCCGCGCCGGATCAAGCCTCCTCTTCTTCCTCAAGGAACAGGTCACGCAACGGAACCTTGTAGGCCACGGCAGCGGCCACCAGGGTCGCCATGGTGAAGTTCGCGTTCCCCTGCTCCATCTTGATCACGTGCTTGGGGTGCACCCCGATGGCCTCGGCGGCCTGCTCCTGAGTCAGCCCGCGCTCTTGCCGAAGCTCCCGCAGTCGAATCCCGACGCGGCGCAGCTCCCGCTTGATGGCGCGGGCCGTCGGGCCTCGGGTCCAGACCTCCGAACGACCTCGCTTGGTGGGCGTCTTCCCTGTGGTGGGCACGAGGTCGGCTTATCCAGGGTTGCTCTTGAGCTACACAGCTTATGAACTACATGACGCAGGTAGTTCTTGAGCTACGTAGCTTATGGGCTACCATGGAAGTAGGCCCCAACGATGAAAGGACGGCCTACATGACCGAAGAGACCGAAGTCCGGAGCCCTGACCCGATGGCGGTCAGCCTGGACCTGGAGCTGTTGACCCTCGCGAACGCCACTCGGGGGGCGGAGATCCTCGCGGACTACCAGCTTCGCCAAGGCTTCATGGATGAGCCCTCGGAGAAGGATGCTCCGGAGTGCGTCGTCTCCATCCTCTCGATGGTGGCAGGGCGCTTGGGTCAGTTACGCCGGGTGATACGTGGTGAGGAAGACCCGGCGCGCATCTGGGCCCCCCACAACGCGGGCACCCTCACCGGCTCCCTGGCCGACTTCGACGGGGACATCATTCTGTTCGCGTGGAAGGCCCGTGGGATGCCGCTGGTCCTCGCCCGCCCTTCCGCATGGGGCGTTGAACCGCAGGAGAAGGAGGAGCGGAAGGCGATGGGCCAGGAGGTCACAAGGCGGAAGGGCCGGACGCCCTCCAAGGAGCACAAGGCGAAGGAGCCGAGGCAACCCACGGCGCGGAAGACGGCTGAACCCGCCAGCGAGGCCCCCGGCACCACTCAGGACGCGACAGCTACGCCGTAGGCCGGGAGGTCGGTTCCGGTTCCCCCTATAAGGGCGGGAACCGGGAACCACCGAACACACCCTAGCGGTGGCCCTGGGCAGCGACAGTGCCGCCCCTCGTCAACCCACCCAGTTCGTAACCGAATAGTTCCTGGGTTGGATCGAGGAAGCCCCGCATCCATTAAATAGTCTAATATATTGTGAAGTTGCTTTAAGGAACCACTCAAGACAACCCGCCTCGGTCCAGATCGCATCACCCGGCGCACGCCTCAGGGGGCCCACGGCCAGCGCGGAACCCAACGTTCCGCAGGGCGTGCCGCGCGAGCCCGCACCAGCCACGCCGTAGGCCAGGAGACCGGTTCCGGTTCCCCTATAAGGGCGGGAACCGGGAACCACTGGCAGTGATTCAGCGATCCCGTTCGAGGAAGGCGTTCAAGTCCGACGGACGGATGCGGATCGCGTTGCTCACCCGCACATGGGACAGCTCGCCGCGCTCACACAGCCCATAGACGGTGGCGGTGCAGACGCCCAGTCGCTCCGCCACCTCGCGCACGGTGAGCAGGCGCTCCGGCGCTTCCGGCAGTGCGCGGAGCCGGGTGGGTGCTGGACCTTGCAGCACGGGTGCAGCAAACGGCTTGCGAACCCCTGCGAACGGCTGAGACGGTTGGACAGGCTCCGGCTCCGAATCCCCAAGGATTCTCGTGGCTTGCGACGGGCTGATAACGCCTGGACGGCTCGGGTCCGCGCTTCCCAAGCTTGGGGTCGCCGGTTCGAACCCGATCCACCGCTCTGTAATGAAGGGCCTGGAACTCCTGGAGACACCTCCAGAGGTTCCAGGCCCTTCGGCTTTTCCAACCGGAGGATGCAGCAAGAGGCACGGGCCACGAAGTGGCGGGCCACCGGATCGAACTCCGTCACCTCCAACAACCCTCCGCCCCTCTGCTAGAAATGGTGCTCGCGGTTGGCCAGGGTGTCGAGCAGGCCTCCCGTGAAACCGGGATCGTGACCGGCGTCCCACTCGCGGGCGCCTGGAGGAAGGCGATGGAGGAGTAGCGCCAAGTCTCGATACACCCCCCGCCATCACGCATGCGGAGAAGCAGATGTCATAGGAGTAGCGCACCAGGGTAGCAGTTACCCCGAGACGCGTTCGAACGGCACCTTCTCGGGCCCTGCTTGACTGAACGTCCTTTCAGGCCCACCCTGAGCGTGTGAAACCCCGGCCTGTCTCCAACCCGCCCAACCCCTGGGACACCACCGCCGTGGAGTACCTGGAGGAGATTCCTCCCGCGAAGCTGGAGGTCCTGGAGGACCACAGCCGCGAAGTGCTCGGGCGCAACGACAGCCCGGACGTGGGCTTCACCTGGAGCGTCAACCCGTACCGCGGCTGCCTGCACGCCTGCGCGTACTGCTACGCGCGGCCCTACCACGAGTACCTCGGCTTCGGCGCGGGCACGGACTTCGAGACGAAGCTCGTCGTCAAACCGCGCGCCGCGGAGCTGCTGCGCGAGGCCTTCGAGCGCAAGAGCTGGAAGGGCGAGTCCGTCGCCTTCAGCGGCGTCACCGACTGCTACCAGCCCTTGGAGGCCTCGCTGCGGCTCACCCGCGCCTGCCTGGAGGTCTGCGCCGAGTACCGCAACCCCGTGGGCATCATCACCAAGGGTCCCCTCATCGAGCGCGACCTGGACGTACTCCAGACGCTCGCCGAGCACGCGCGGCTCACGGTGTGCATCACCCTCCCCTTCCACGACGAGCACGTGGCCCGGGCCATGGAGCCCTACGTGGCCTCACCTCGCCGACGCCTGCTCACCATCGAGCGGCTGGCCTCGACGGGCATCGACGTGGGCGTGGCGGTGGCGCCCATCATCCCCGGCCTCAATGACGAGGACATGGTGCGCGTGCTCACCGCGGCACGCGAGGCGGGGGCCACCCGGGCCTTCTCCACCCTGCTGCGGCTGCCTGGCCCCGTGCAGGCCGTCTTCGAGCAGCGTCTGCGCGACAAGCTGCCCCTGCGCGCCGAGCGCGTCCTGCACCGCATCCGCGAGACGCGCGGCGGAGAACTCAACGACTCGCGCTTCAAGGTGCGCATGCGCGGCGAGGGACTCTACGCGGACACCATCCACCGGCTCTTCGCCACCACCGCGCGCCGCCTGGGATTCAAGACGTCCATGTCCCTGGAGGGTGGGGGCGAAAGCGAGAGCACCTTCCGCCGCCCCATGAAGGCGGGCACCCAGCTCAGCTTCTTCTGAGCGTCCACCCAGGCATGGGATTGAACGCTCCCTACGGCACTCCCTCGGGGAAGACGTGCTGCCCGTCCCCGCCCAGCGGCAGCGGAACCGCCGACAACACGGCCGACACCGGCAGCGGGCCGTACACGTGCGGGAACAGCCCCGGACGACGGCCGCCCGATGCCGGCTCCCATCGAAGCGCCGCGCCCAGCGCCACCGGGTCCACAGCCACCAGCCACAGGTCGCGTTCCCCCGCGCGGTGCTTGCGCGCGCTGTCGCGCACCTGCTCGGCCGTGGAAAGGTGCACGAAGCCATCGCGCGTGTCGTCCGCCGAGCCGCGGTAGGCACCGGCCGCTTCGGCGGCCCGCCAGTCGGCGCCTCGGACGAGCGCGTAGATCGGAGCGTTCATGCCCCTTCCCTACCGCACTTCATGCCCTGGGAGGGGGCGGGCACCCAGCTCGGCTTCTTCCGAGCGCCCGCCCTGGCCACTACCAGACCTCGCAGCGCTCGGCCGGAGGACGCACCATCTTCGCGTCCGCCCTGCACGAGAAGGCCCGCTGGAACTCCGACAGGTTGCCCACCGGGCCGTTCACCCGCCAGTTCGGCGGCGAGTGCGGATCCACCAGCACCAACTGCCGCGCGAAGGCGTCCCGGGTCTTCGAGCACCAGGACTGCGCGTAGCCCAGGAAGAGCTGCTGGCTGGGCGTGAAGCGAGAACCGCTCGCGCGCCTGGCCTCCTCCGGGTTCTTGCGCAGCCACTCCTCCATGGCCGAGTGCGCCAGCTTCAGGCCTCCCAGGTCCGCCACGTTCTCCCCCAGCGTCAGGGCCCCGTTGACCTTGAGATCATCCACCGCCGTGTAGCCGTCGTATTGCGTCTTCACGCACGCGACGCGCTCGCGGAAGGCCTTGTCCGAGGCGGGCGTCCACCAGTCACGCAGGTTGCCCTCCGCGTCGTACTGCCGGCCCTCGTCGTCGAAGCCGTGGGTGACTTCATGCCCCACCACCATGCCCATGGCGCCGAAGTTCACCGGCGCCGTCGCCTCGCGATCGAAGAAGGGCGGCTGCAGGATGCCCGCCGGGAAGACGATCTCGTTGAAGGGCGGGTTGTAGTAGGCGTTCACCGTGGGCGGCGACATCAGCCACTCGGCCTTGTCCACCGGCTTGCCAATCTTCGCCAGCTGCCGCGCCTGCTCGAACGCGTTGACGCCCGTCCACGAGACGAGGAACGAGCCGCGATCCACCTTCACGGCGTCGTAGTCGCGCCACTTGTCCGGGTAGCCAATCTTGTTGACGATCTTGTGCAGCTTCACCAGCGCCTGCTCCTTGGTGGGCGCGTCCATCCAGGTGAGCGTGTCCAGATCGCGCTCGAAGGCCTTCTCCAGCTCCACCACCATCTGCTGCGTGGTCGCCTTGCCGTCCGCGCCGAACGTCTGCGCGATGAAGGGCTGGGCAAGCGCCTCGCCCAGGCTCGCGTTGGTGTAGCGCACGCACTTCTTCCAGCGGATCGTGTCTTCCTTCGCGCCCGTCAGGTTCTGCGAGAAGCGGAAGCGCTCGTCCTGGAAGGCCTTGGGCAGGGCCGGAATGGTGCTCGAGACGTAGTGCCACGTCAGGTAGGTCTTCCACGCCGCGGGAGGCGTGGTCTTCACCAGCCGCTCCAGCTCCTTGAAGAAGGGAGGATGCGTGACGTTGATCGCCTGCACGTCCTTGGCGCCCGCGGCCGTGAAGTACGCGTCCCAGGGGAAGGCCGGAGCCTCCGCCTTGAGGCCCTTGCGCTCCAGACGGTGGTAGAGGTTCTTCGGCTCGCGGCGCTCCACGCGCGACTGGGAGGCCGTGGCCAGCGCCGTCTCCAACTCCATCACCGTCGTGGCGCTCTTGGCCGCCGCGTCGGGCGTCTCGCCGAGCATCACGAAGATGTTCTTCACGTGCTCCACGAACGCGCCGCGCAGCGCCTTCGACTTCTCGTCGTCGCGCAGGTAGTAGTCCTTGTCCGGCAGGCTCAAGCCCCCCTGGTCCACCTCGCCAATCATCTGGCTGGCGTCCTTGAGGTCGTTGTTGGAGCTGAAGCGGAAGAAGGGGAAGACGGCGCGGGCATGCATCGTGCCCACCTGCTGGGCCAGCGCCTTCGCGTCCTTGGCCGCCGTCAGCTTCGCCAGGTCCGCCTTGAGCGCGGGCAGCGCGGACTCGAGCTTCGCCTCGTCCATGCAGGCGCCGTAGAAGTCACCCAGCTTCTGGGCGTAGGGCGTGCCCTCGGGGGACTTGCCCGTGGAGGCCGCCTCCAGGATGTTCCGGAGGATGTCCTCGTTGCGCACCGTGATGGAATCGAAGCCGCGCGACCAGCGGGGGCGGTCCGCGGGGATCTCCGCCGTCTTCAGCCAGTTGCCGCACGCGTACTCGTAGAAGTCGTCGCAGGGGTTCACCTGCTCGTTCATCGCCGAGGCATCCAGGCCGGGAGGCAGCGGCAACGACTGGGCGGGCGGGGGCGGCGCGGGAGGCGTCTGAGGCTCGGTCTGCGAGGGCGCGGGCGTGGCCGTCTTGCAGGCGGAAGCCACGAGGCAGCAAGCGGCGAGCAATGCCTTTCTCATCCAGTGTTTCTCCATGTGGGGGGTAAGAAGCGTGCGGGCCGCCACGAACACGGCGGCCAGCGCACGGGTGATGACACAGCGGGGGGCGCGGGGCCTACTCCTGCCCCAGCATTCCCTTCTTCAGACTGCCATCCACGGGGCTGCCGCCCAACCACACCGAGAAGAGCGCGTCCGCGAAGTCCTTGCCCTCCACGGACAGCTTCTGCCCGGAGCTGCTCTCGACGGTGGTGCCCTTGCCCGGCACGTAGGTGAGCAGCAGTTCCTGCCCTTCCTTCAGGTCGGGGATGCCCGCCGCGAATTTGTCCAACCGCTCCTGGAGCGCGGGCAGATTGCTCCCCGCGTTCTTCTTGAAGCCCTCGACGATGGCGTCGGTGATCTGCTTCTTCTCCAGGTCACGCAGCATGGACATGCGCACGCGCTTGATCTGATCCGAGGAGATCACCTTCGCGGCATCCTTGGACGGAGCCTGCAGGTACAGGCCCACCGCGTACACCTTGAAGACGACCTTCTTGCGCAGGCCCACTCCATTGAGCGTGAGCTCCTGACCGTCAACGGACGCCGTGTCGGGGAACTTCACCCCGGCGATCTCCTTGGCGGTGGCGGGCAGCGCGAGCATGGCGAGCAGCACAACAGCGCACAGCGTGGCGTTCTTCATGGACCCCTCCTGAGTGAAGTGGAAGACGCGGGCACCCTAGCCGTTCTTCCGGGCGAACTCCTCCATGAAGGACACGAGTGTCCGGACGTCATCCGGAGACACCGCGTTATAGAGCGACGCGCGGATGCCCCCCGCGCTGCGATAGCCCTTGAGGCCCACCATGCCGGAGCGCGTCGCGGCGGACACGAACGCGTCGTCCAGCTCCGGCGTGGGCAGGTGGAAGACCGCGTTCATGTAGGAACGGGAGGCCGTCTCCACCGGCGCCCGGTAGAACCCCGCGAGCTTGTCCAGGGCGCCATAGAGCAGCTCGCCCTTCTCCCGGTTGCGCTTCTCCATTTGCGTGAGTCCGCCCAGGTCCTTGGCCCAGGAGAGCACGTTGCGGCACAGGTAGATGGCCAGGGTGGGAGGCGTGTTGTAGAGCGAGTTGCTGTCCGCGTGGGTCGAGTAGCGGAAGATCTTCGGGATGTCCTGGCGGCCCCGGGCGATGAAGTCCTTGCGCACCACGGCGATGAGCACACCGGAGGGACCCAGGTTCTTCTGGGCTCCGGCGTAGATGAACGCGAAGCGGCTCACGTCCAGCGGCTTCCACATGAAGTCCGAGCTCATGTCCGCGACGAGCGGCACGCCGCCCACGTCGGGCCAGGTGTGCCACTGGGTGCCGTAGATGGTGTTGTTGCTCGTCAGGTGGACGTAGACCGCCTTCGGGTCGAGCTGGAGTTCGTCCTGCCGGGGCACGCGCACGTACTTCTTGTCGGACAGCACCGTGGTGGCGGCGATGCGCGCCTGGCCCACGAGCTTCGCCTCGTCATGGGCCTTCTCGCTCCACACGCCCGTCATCAGGTAGTCCGCGCTCTCGCCCGGGCGCAGGAAGTTCATCGGGAGCTGGGCGAACTGCTGCGAGGCGCCTCCCGTGAGGAAGAGCACCTGATGCGTGTCGGGGATGCCCAGCAGTTCGGTGAGCAACGAGATCGCCTCTTCGTGGACGGCGTCGTACTGCTTGCCCCGGTGGCTGTGCTCCATGACGGACATGCCGGAGCCCTTGAAATCGAGCAACTCCTCCTTCGCCCGCTCGAGCGCGGGCAGGGGCAGCCCCGCGGGGCCAGGATTGAAATTGATGACGCGCATGACAGGGCCTCTCTTCGGGAAGAACGACCGTGCGGAAGATTGTGCCGAACGCCTCCCCCGGGGGAAGCACGAAGCGGTGAGAACCCGGGAAAACCGCGCCGCCCGGGCCTACCCTCGGGCGATGGTCAGGAAATGGCGCTACGCTGCGGGCCATGTGGAAGAAGACATGGTTACTTGGACTCCTGATGGCAATGGCCACGCTGTCCGGCTGTACTTGCGGCGGCGTCGACCCGACCCCAGGGACGCTCGATAGTGGCACGGGCGGCGGAACCGGAAACGACGCGGGTGACGGCGGCGGAACGAACCCGGACGGTGGCTCCAACGACGGCGGCATCACGCTTGACTCGCTGGCCATCTCCCCCCCCAACCCCGTTCTCACGGCCTCGGGCACCACGGCGGGCGTGCAGAAGTTCTCCGTGCTCGGCATCTACTCCGACGGGCACTCCGAGGACCTGACGGCCCAGGCCTTCCTCAGCATCGAGGACACACGGCTGGGCACCTTCTCCGGACCCACCTTCACCTCCAGCACCAGCGTGGGAGGCAAGAGCGCCGTGCATGCCCGGGTGGACACCGTGTCCGTCTCCACCGATCTCCTGCTCCAGCTCGCCCAGAAGACGACGGACCCCTCCCCGGGCTCCGCGGACGTTCCGGCCAACGCGGACTCGAAGTTCGGCGGAACGGTGGACCCCACCCGCAAGCCGTCGATCGTCTACCCCGTCGACAAGGTCATGGTGCCGCCGAACCTCGGGCAGTTGGAGATCCACTTCACGCCCGGCCCCACCACCAACACCCTGTTCGAGCTGCGCTTCATCAACGACATCACCGACGTGCGCGTCTTCCTGCGCTGCTACCTGCCCTCGGGAGTCACCCTGCCCACGGGCATCGCCCGGGGATGCATCTACACGCCGGACGCGACCGTGTGGAAGTTCCTCGCGGAGAGCAACCGCGGTGGCCAGTTGGTGACGCTCGCGCTGCGCGCCACGGATGACGCGGGCACGTCGGTGGGTGTGTCCGATCCCATCTCCCTCCAGTTCGCTCGCGCGGAGATCAAGGGCGCGCTCTACTACTGGACCACCAAGCCGGATCAGGTCGGCGTGACGCGCTATGACTTCGCGGGCACCGGGCCCCAGACCGCCACGTCGATGCTGACGAGGAACAACATCAACACGAGCGGCGTGGGCTGCGTGGGCTGCCACTCGCTGAGCCGCAACGGCAAGAAGCTGGTGGCCGCGGTGGAGGGAGATCCGACGCTGGGCCGCAACGAGGGCCAGCTCGCGCTCATCAAGGATCTCTCCACCTACACCCCCGACGGCGATGGCGGCACGCCGTCCGACGCGGGCATCGCCCTGACGTCGAAGTACCAGAGCGCCTTCGAGTCCTGGAACCCGGATGGCAGCAAGTTCGTCGGCGTCTACAGCGCCGAGCAGGCCACGAAGTTCGGCCTGCTGCTCTTCAACGGCGACACCGGCGCCTTCGAGAGCCAGATCGCCAACACGGGCACGAGCCAGAACCCCGCCACCCACCCGGACTGGAGCGCCGACGGCAAGACGATCGCCTACACGGCCGTGGGCTATACCGGCTATCCCTCCCAGAACCGGCGGACGTTCACGGGCTCCATCCAGATGGTGCGGGAGACCTCGGGTGGATGGAGCGCGCCCCTCACGGTCGCGCCCTCCGTGCCGCTCACGGGCAGCAACCCCTACGCCAAGCACCGCTACTACCCCGCCATCGCCCCGGACAACGCGTTCCTCGTGTTCAACGAGTCCACCTGTCCGCTCAACAGTGACACCAGTCAGGATTGCAACGGGGACACGGATCCCACCGCCACGCTCTGGGCCGCGAAGCTGGAGACCAACGCGCCCCTCGTGGAGCTCAAGAACGCCAACAATCCCGGCCCCACGGATGACAAGGACGGCTCGGGCGCCTACCTCAAGACGCTCACCAACAGCTACCCGAAGTGGAGCCCCTTCGTGACCCAGGGCAACGCCGGGGACAACAGCCGGCTGATGTGGTTGACGTTCTCGTCCTCGCGCAACTACGGCCTGCGCAAGACGGCCGACGCCAGCAACGCGTCCGAGGCCCCGAAGAGCACCCTCCTGTGGATGGCGGCGGTGGACCCCGACAAGGTGCTCGCGGGGGAGGACGGCTCGTACGTGGCCTTCGCCCTGCCCTTCCAGGACATCACCACATCCAACCACATCGCCCAGTGGGCACAGTACCTGGTGAGCAACGGCTGCTCCACGGTGGACGAGGGCTGCGACTCGGCCGGCGCCACCTGCTGCAACGGCCTCAAGTGCGTGCAGCTCAACCGGGATCCGCCCCTGCCTTGCGACATCGAGGGCGCCTGCGCGTGCAAGCCCATTCCCCAGTGCGCGCCCGCCTTCCAGAAGTGCTCGACCGTGGCGCCCTGCTGCGATGGTCTGCGCTGCCTGGATGACACCACGGGCGGGGATTGCTCGGGCGACAACTGCTCGTGCCGTCCGCCGTGCTCCGGCAAGGATCAGCCCTGCGGTGGCGGCTCCGCTTGCTGCGAGGGCCTGACCTGCACCACCACGTCCAGCGGCAATGTCTGCCGGGTGAAGCTGAACTGAGTCCCACCGGTGCGGCTCCGGGTCCTCCCGGGGCCGCCCTGGCCCGTGGGCTCAAGGCGCCAGCACGAGGCCTTCCTCCACACGCTCCGCCACGGCGTCGTGGATGGAGCGCGCGTCCACGCCCGTGGCCGCCGCCACCTGCTCCGGCGTGAGTCCTTCCACCGCCATCTTGAGCACCAGCAGCGCGCGGTCCTCCGCCGCCAGGTACATCGTCACCAGCCGCTCCGGGTGCCTCCAGAGCAGCGCCAGTTCCCGTCCCGGGGCCGGCCGCTCCTGGCCGCCACCGCGCAGCCAGGCACAGAGCTGGAAGGGATGCTCCAGCATCGCCAGCGTCGGGTTCACCGTCAGCCGCTCCACCCGCGCCGGCACCTGCTCCGTGGACATGTACACCGCGAAGTCCGTCCACTCGAAGCGCGCCAGCGCGGGCAGGAAGTCCGGCAGGCCCCGCGCGGGGGACTCGTCCGCGAGAAATCCGGCGAACGCCTCGCCCACCTGGTTCATCTCGAAGGGCCGGGCGGGACGGGACGCCGCGTAGGCCCGGAGCAGCGCCGTCCAGGTCTCCGCGTCCACGCACCCGCGGACCCGGGGGTAGAGCTTGTCGAGCGTGGCATCGCCGTGGTGGCGCACCATCTGGCCATAGAGCGCCACCCGCGAACGGGGCGCGTCCCAGCCCGGGTGCGCCGCGTACAGGCGCTCCAGGGCCTCCGGCGCCGGGTCCGTGAAGTAGGTCTCCATCGAGTCGAAGAAGCCGCGCAGTCCGGGTTTCATCGCGCCTCCACCCGCGCCATCAGCGCGCGTGCCCGATCCGCCTCGTCCAGCACCGCGTCCAGCGAGGGGATGTCCTGATCCCATTCGATCAACGTGGACACCGGCCCCGTGCGCTCGAGCACGTAGCGGTACAGCGACCACACCTCGTCGCAGACGGGCCCGCCATGCGTGTCGATGAGCACATCCGGCTGGCGCTCGTGCCCCGCCAGGTGGATCTGCCCCACCCGCTCCAACGGCAGCGCGTCCACGAAGGCGCGCGGGTCATAGCCATGGTTGCACGCGTTCACGTACACGTTGTTCACGTCCAGCAACAGGCCACAGTCGGCCTGCTCGACCACGTGCCGCAGGAAGTCCGCCTCCGCCAGGGTGCCGCCGGGCATGTGCGCGTAGTAGCTCGGGTTCTCCAGCAGGAAGGGCCGGCCCACCCGCGCCTGCGCCTCGCGCACCCGGGGCACCACGTGCTCCACGGCCTCCTCGGAGAACGGCAACGGCAGCAGATCGTAGAGGTACGCCCCGCCCAACCGCGCGTAGCACAGGTGATCCGAGAAGAAGGGCGCATCCACGCGCTCCACCAGCGCCCGGAGCCCGGCGAGGTAGGTCTCGTCCAGGGGATCCGGCCCGCCCACGTTGAGCGCCACGCCATGGGGCAGCAGTGGCCAGCGCTCACCGCACGCGTCCAACGCGCGCTGGGGACGGCCCCCCAACGTGAGGAAGTTCTCGGGGATGATCTCCACCCAGTCGAGCGCCCGGGAGGTCTCCGGCAGGAGCGTGTAGAACTCGCGCCGCAGCCCGATCCCCACTCCGAGCGGCTTCACCTTCCGTCCGTCCGCGTCACCCACCGGCATGCCGTCTCCTCGGGGAAAAAGACACGGGCGGCGGGACAAGGCTTCCCCACCGCCCGGATGAAACGACCCCCGGCGTCTTGCGAGGGCCTGGAGGTTGACTACTTCTTGCCGCCACAGCCGCTGGCGCCGCAGCCGCCCGCGCTACAGCCGTGCTCGGCGGCCTTCTCGGTGGTGGGCGCGGCCTTGCCGGAGCACGAACCCTCGGCGGCCTTCTCGGGGGTGGCGGCCGCGCTGTTCACGGTGGCCGAGCCCTGCTCGGAGGGGGCGGTCGCGGGCTTCGCGGTCGCACAGCCGGTGGCGAGAGCGCCGAGGGAGAGGGTTCCAACGAGAGCGGTCAGGGTCTTGACGTTCATGGGTATGGCCTTTCGGGTCATGGCGGGAAATCCCTCGCGGCAGGCGGGGGGTTCGCTCGTGAACCCGTACGCCAGGCGGGAATTTCAGGTTACAGGGTCCGCGCGAGAGCACGCGCGGCGGGACCGCGCCGTGCCGCGGGGCGTCAACGGTCCCCGCTGGTAAACCGCGCTGGTAAAATTTGACAGCCGCCCTCCAAGGGGGCCACGGCCCGTCCTCTTTCCAACAACCCTTTGTGAATCAACGGCTTAGACGCTGCCCAAGAGGAAGTCCGCGCATGCCCGGCGTGCACCGTCGGTTCGAGGACAGGGAGGGTTACGGCTGAAAACGTTTATTGCAAATCGGTAAATGCGTCCGCACAGTGGAGGAGACGGAGGTGCCCCGGAAGGACACGCGGGCCCCCGCTCCAGGACGCGGCGATGAACGAAAACGCACTGAACGCGAATGTGGGCCTGAAACTCCGGGGCCTGCGGCTTTCTCGCAACATCAAGCAGACGGATGCGGCCAAGGACCTGGGGGTGTCCCCGGCGTACTTGAACCTCATCGAGAAGGGCAAGCGCGTCATGCCCTTCCCCCTGCTGTGGAAGGCGCTGCGCTACTTCGATCAGGACCCCGAGCAGTTCATGTCCACCCTGGGCGAGGGCCGCGTGGACGAGGCGCTCGCGAAGCTGCTGGACGAGCCCCTGCTCAAGAGCCTGGATATCGACTCGGAGTCCCTGCAGAGCCTGTCCGCCGAGCCGAAGCTCGCCGGCACGGTGGCTGCGCTCTTCAACCTCTACAAGAACACGCGCACGCAGTTGGAGAACGTGCTCGCGCAGCTCAACGTGGAGGAGAGCGCGCGGATGAACGCGGCGCCGGGCAGCTCGGCGGGACCCCGCTTCGACTACTCGCCCTTCGACGAGGTGAGCGACTTCCTCGAGTCCCACCACAACTACTTCCCCGAGCTGGAGGAGCAGGCCGAGGCGATGCGGCGCGACTTCAAGCTCGGGCGGCTGTTGTCCAGCCCCCAGCTGGTGCCCCTGCTGGAGGAGCGCTTTGGCTACCGGGTGCATCTGGAAGCCGCGTCCAGCGGCTCCTCGGTGGTGCGCCGTCTGGACGCGGAGAACCAGGAGCTCACCCTCTCGCCGGACCTGACGGAACAACCGCTCAAGTTCCAGCTCGCCGCCTCCATCGGCATCCTGATGTTGGACAGGGAGAAGCTGGTGGAGCGGATCGTCGGCGCGGCGCGCACGCGTCACGCCGAGACGCTGCGGCTCATCAAGGTGCACCTGGCCAACTACTTCGCGGGCGCGCTGATGCTGCCCTACGGGGACTTCTTCAAGGAAGTGGAGCGCACGCGCTACGACGTGGAGCTCCTGTCCAACCTGTTCGGCACCACGTACGAGACGGTGGCCCACCGCCTGTGCAACCTGTCGGATCCGAAGCGCCGCGGCCTGCCCTTCCACTTCCTGCGCTCGGACATCGCGGGCAACATCTCCAAGCGCTACAGCGGCACGGGCATCAAGTTCGCCTCGGGCGGTGGCTCGTGCGGCAAGTGGGCCGTGCACCTGGCCTTCCTCAACCCCTCGCAGATCACCCGGCAGTATTCGATGATGCCGGACGGCACGTCGTACTTCTGCTTCGCCAAGGTGCAGTTGCAGCCCATCGAGGGCTCCATCGTGCGCGGCACGGCCTACTCCATCGGCCTGGGCACCCACGCGGAGAACGCCAAGTACCTGGCCTATGGGCTGCCCACCACGGACCTGCGCAAGGACGCCGTCCCCAGTGGCATCTCCTGCCGCTTCTGCGAGCGCACCGACTGCAACCAGCGCGCGGCGGCCAGCTACCGCTTCGCCTTCTCCTTCGACGAGTACACCAAGAAGGATTGCTTCTTCTCGCCCCTGCTCGTCCACGAGGCCGGGCGGGCGGAATCGCTGGACAAGGCGCCCCGGCGCCGTAACAAGGGCGAGGAGAACTGAGCCGCCCCGCCATGAGTCCCAACGACACCGAACGCGCCCACATCCTCGAAGCCATCCAGCAACAGCGCAACGCGCTCGCCGTCACGCGCATCACCAGCGACCCGGGGGAGATTGGCAAGGGGCTGCTGCAGCTCGCCGAGCTGCACGGCATGCTGGAGGATCACGCCGAGAGCCGCCGCCACTACGAGGAGGCCCTGGGCTTCTTCCAGTCCGCCGCGGACAAGGACGGCCAGGCCCAGGTGCTCTTCGGCCTGGGGGTGGCACGCGCCCACTTCGAGGATCACCGGGGCGCCATCGAGCACATCGCCCGGGCCGCGTTCCTCTTCAACGAGCTGAAGGATCAGGAGAACGAGGCCTTGTGCCGGGCGGCCATCGGCGAGTCGCTGCGCTCGCTCGGGCAGCCCAAGGGCGCCGAGGAGAAGTACCAGGAGGCGCTGCTGCTCTACCGGCAGGCGAAGAACGGGCCGCGCGTGGCCCGGCTGCTCCTGGACATCGGCGACATCCGCATGGAGGCGGGCGACTACGAGGCGGCGCGCAAGCGCTTCGCCGAGGCGCTGCTCGTGCTGGAGAAGGAAGAGGACCTCGAGCCGCTCGCGCTCTGCCGGCTGCTGCTGGGCGAGGCCGAGGGACTGCTCGGCAACCACGAGGCGGCGCGGCCCCACCTGCGCACGGCGGCGGAGCTGTACTCGAAGCTGCATGACCATGCGTACGAGTCGCGGGCCCGGTGGGATCTGAGCATCGCGTGCACCTTCGTGCAGGACTGGAAGACGGCGCGCACGGAGCTCGAGACGGTCATCCCCCTCTTCGAGCATCAGGGCCGGGCGGACGACGTGGCCCGGGCGCGCAAGGTGCTCGCCCACTTCGACGCGCGCGGGGTGTGACAACTCAGGCGTGGAGGCCCGTGCCCACCGCCACCGCGAGCAGACCCAGGACGCCGGCGGCGTAGAGCGCATAGCGCCACTCGCCGCGCAGCCCCAGGGTGGTGCCCGCCACCATCAGGCGCACCACGGGCGTCACCAGCAGGGCGGACGCCGCGCCCTTGCGCAGCACGTCGATGAGCACGTGCACGGACTCGGAGTCCGGCAGGGACTCCAGCGCGAGCGACACCAGGAAGAGCGCCCCGCTGCACAGGGCTCCCCCGCGCAGGAGCCGGGCGATCCACTGCTCTCCGGCCTCGGCGCGCTCCATGTGCGTGGGCGAGGACTGGGTCCGGGACGCGGGAGGCATCGGGTCCATGGACACGGGTACGGCCACCGGTCTCGGCTCCCGAGGGGTCATGTCGGCTACTTCGGCCATAGTCCTTCCGCTCCCTTCCACAACATCTGCGCCGCCACCATCAACAGCACACCCGCGAACAGTCGGCGCAACACCGCCGTGGGCACCCGCGGCATCAACCGGCTGCCGACCGAGGCCCCCGCCAGCACCCCCACCACCAGGGGGGCCACCAGCGCGAGCTTCACGTGGCCGCGCCATGCATAGGCGGCCACGCTCGCCGCGCCCGTCACGCCGATCATCAGATTGCTCGTGGCGCTGGCCACCTTGAAGGGCACCCGCATGCCGTAGGTCATCAGCGGCACCTTGAGGGGGCCACCGCCCACGCCCAGCAGCGCCGACAGACTCCCCGCCACGAAGGAGCCGGAGATGCCCAGGGGGTAGTTGGTGGGCGTGTAGTCCTCGATCCGCTGCTCCCGGCCCCCCCGCGCGAGCAGCATCTGCGCCGACACGTAGAGGGCGAAGAGCCCGAAGACGAGCGCGACCCAGGCCGGCGCCACCAGGGTCGCCACCAGTCCGCCCACGATGGCACCCGTCACCGTGGCCAGCTCCAGAGTCAGACCCAGGCGTACATCACTCAGCCGCCGCTCCAGATAGCTGGCCGACGCGCCACAGGAGCTCGCCACCACGCACATGAGGCTCGCGGGGACGGCGTCCTCCAGCGGCACCTGGAAACCAAGCACCAGGGTAGGCACCAGGATGACCCCTCCCCCTACCCCGAGGAGGGCACCCATCGTCCCCGAGAGGACACCCGCGGCGATCAAGAAGAGAAGTGTCATACCCAAGAGGAGGATAGGGGCCCCCTTGACGATCGGATAGACGCATTCCCCTGGCGATCCCCGGCTCGATCGGCCGTCTGCCCCTCCCGCCAGGATGCGAGTCCCGCGAGGTGTTGGAACCTAGGCGGCGCTCACGCCGATGGTGCCCTCGGGAAACTCCACGAGGAAGCGCGCACGAGCACGGGGAGTGAAGATGCCGCGGGCCATGTACGCGAGCAGCCGCCGCAACACGCCGCGCGTCTGCTCCACCGCGAGCTCCACCTCGCGCGAGAAGTCGAACGTGTCGTTGCGGTACAGCTCCTGGAAGCTCAACTGCGACCAGGCCGGCAGCGCCTTCATGCGCCCCACGGGGCTGGAGAGATAGAGCCCCGCGCGGTACAGGCCCCGCACCCACGCGTCCACCTCGGACTTGCTGGGGGCCTGCTGAAACGTCTCCTGCGAGGCCAGCCGCACCAATTCATAGATGCCGCGGCCAATGCCCTTGATGGGAATGCCCGCGCTCTTGGTCACCTGGAAGCGGGAGCGCAGGCGGGGGCTGCCCATCAGGTCCACTCCATGCAGCTCGCGCAGGTAGAAGAGCGTCTGCGTCCATTCGATCTGCCGGTGCGCGACGAGCGCGTGCTCGCCCCGGCGCCGGTGGCGCAACACCAGTTTGTCCACTTGCGGATGGAGTGCCCGGTCCAGGGACAGGTGGGTGAAGTAGCCAGCCAGCAGCGCGAGCCCGGCCTCGGTGCCCACCAGGGCGCCGGTCGCCACCAGCTCCGCCATCTTGAGACCCAGGGCCACCGGGGCGCGCTCGTGGAAGAGCCGCGCGTAGGGGGGCCAGTCCCGCCCGGACACGCTCGCGGCGAGCCCGCCGAACAGCCCCTCGCACAGGGGCAGGTCCGGCAGGGCCGCGCCGAAGCGCGCGTAGGCCAGGTCCTCGGACAGCGCGCGCACGAAATCCTCGGGCAGCGCTCCCGGGTTGGCGGCCAGCCTCTCGATGGCCGTGAGGTGCAACAGCAACGAAGGCATGCGGGGACCTAGTCAGCGTGGAGTGTCAATGCAACGCGGGAACTCTCGACCGTTCTTGCCTGAAACATTCGCGGCGCTACAGTCCCACGCCCTTCTCCCCTCTATCAGGAGTCCCTGTCCCTCATGAACTTCAGCTTCGTCTCCGGCGAACTGGCCCGCGCGAGCGGTGAATTGCTCGTGATCCCCCTTTTCGAAGGCGAGACCGGCGACACCCCACCCGGCACCCTGGCCGGAGTGCACGCGGCGCTGGACTCGCGGCTGCTCGCCGCCGCCGCCCAGGAGGGATTCAAGGGGAAGGGCGACCAGTCCTTCGTCATCCATACGCTGGGCAAGCTCGCCGCGGATCGCGTGCTGCTGCTCGGTCTGGGCACGCGCGCGCGCTTCACCCCGGAGGTCTTGCGGCTCACCGCGGGCCGCGCCGCGAAGACGGCCCAGCGCCTCAAGGCGCGCACGCTGGTGTTCGCGGTGCCCGGGGGCGTGGAGGGGGTGGGCGCCCTGCGCGCCGTGGTCGAGGGCCTGGAGCTGGGCGCCTATCGCTTCGATCGCTACAAGTCCTCGGCCCGTGAGGAGAAGAACGCGCCGAAGCTGACGGCCGTGAAGCTGCACGTCGACGGAGAGAAGACGAAGGAGCAGGAGCAGGCCGTGGCGCTCGCGCAGCGCGTGGCCGAGGCCACCAACTGGGCGAGGGATCTCACCAACGAGCCGCCCAACGTGGTCCACCCGGTGCGCCTGGCCCAGGCCGCGCAGGAGATGGGCCGCGAGGCGGGGCTCAAGGTGAGCGTGAGCGGGCGCAAGGAGATCGAGAAGCTGAGGATGGGCATGTTCCTCGCGGTGGCCCAGGGCAGCGCGAACGAGCCGCAGCTCATCCACGTGGAATACACGCCGAAGAACGCGAAGCAGGCGAAGCTGCCGCCCCTGGCGCTCGTGGGCAAGGCCATCACCTTCGACTCGGGCGGCCTGTCGCTCAAGCCCACCGACTCCATGGTGGACATGAAGACGGACATGGCGGGCTCGGCCGCGGTGCTCGGCGCCATGAAGGTCATCGCCGCGCTCAAGCCGCCCTTCCCCGTGCACGCCTTCATTGGCGCGTGCGAGAACATGCCCTCGGGCACGTCCTACCGGCCCAGCGACGTCCTCGTGTCGCGCCTGGGCAAGACGGTGGAGGTGACGAACACGGACGCGGAGGGGCGCCTGGTGCTCGGCGACGTGCTCACCTGGGCGAACGAGCACAAGCCGGCGGCGCTCATCGACCTGGCCACGCTCACCGGCGCGTGCATCGTCGCCCTGGGCAACTACATCGTGGGGGCCTTTGGCGACCATGACGCCACGGTGAACGAGGTGATGGAGGCGGCGCGCGCCGCGGGCGAGGAGATGTGGCGCCTGCCCGTGACGGAGCTGCAGAAGGACGCGCTGCGCTCGGAGATCGCCGACATGAAGAACTCGGGCGAGCGCTGGGCGGGCGCCACCAACGCCGCGCTCTTCCTCAAGGAGTTCGTCGGAGAGACGCCGTGGGTGCACCTGGACATCGCGGGTCCGTCCATCAGCCCCAAGGAGCGCGGCTACAACGCCAAGGGTCCCACGGGCGTGGGCGTGCGCACCCTGGTGGAATACGTGCGGCGGCGCACCAGCCAGCTCGAGGCGGACGCGGCCGCCGAGGCCCCCAGCCCCAAGCCCCCGGCGGCCTCCAAGCCCCCGCGCGGCGGACGCGCGAAGGGCTAGCGCTCAGGTCTGCTCGGGCACCGGGGGCAACGGGTGGACGCTCTCGAAGAGGGCGTTCACCGTCTCGGGCACATCGTCCGGAGCGGCTGTCGGCCAGGTGGCGAGCATCATGAAGACATGGCCGGCGCTGCCATCACGCACCACCACCCGCCCGCGCACGTTGTCGCCCACGGCGAAGTGAAAGCCCACGGCGCTGTCGGACAGGGGCAGGGGCTCGGGATCGCTGGTGACGAAGCCGGGCTGGCTGCGCAGGCCCATCGTCAGGCGCTCGGCGAACTGAATGGGCGAGGCCACCGCGGGCGCCACCTGCAACACCATCTGGGCACCGCTGGTGCGATGGCGCAGCACGACGGGAATGGCGAGCCCCTCGGGCGTCTGCTCGTCCGTCTCATCCAGCAACCAATCCCCACCGGGCTGGGTGAGCTCGAAGCCCAGGGCTTGATCCACGTAGCGTCTGGAATCGGACGCTCCCGGGGCTTCCGACACGAAGCCGGAACCTCCCGTCGCCTGCTCGGACGGCTCCCGCACCGCCTGCTTCGCTCCGCTACACGCCGTGCAGAACGCGACCAGACCCCACCCCACCAACCGCCTTGCGTCCATGAGAATCTCCCCAGGCCAGATGGCCTCGGGACACAAGCTGGGGACGAGCGGGGGATGCGGCCAGGGGGGCGCGGCGAGCGATCAACCTCGAGTTGTCAAGCAGATGAAACTTCCAAGGCGATGGCGCGTGCGGCGTCCAACGGCTGGGCGGCGGCATGGATGGGGCGGCCCACCACCAGGAGATCCGCTCCGGCACGCACCGCGAAGGCCGGTGTCTCCGCGCGGCTCTGGTCTCCCAGGGCCGCGCCCGCCGGGCGGATGCCCGGGGTGCACAAGAAGGGCGCGGCGCCGAACTCGCGGCGAAAGGCCTCCGCCTCGCGGGGTGAACACACCAGACCATCCACCCCCGCGCGCACGGCCAGCCGCGCGAGCCTCAGGGCGGCCTGCTCGGGGGCACCGGGCAGTCCCACGTCGGCCACGTCCTCGGCGGACATGGAGGTGAGGACCGTCACCGCCAGGATTCGCGGCGGCGCATGACCCTGGGCGTGGGCGCCCGCGCGCGCGCCCTTCACCGCGGCGCGCAGCATGGGCTCGCCCCCGGCGGCATGCACGGTGAGCAGGGACACGCCCAGCGCCCCGGCGCGCGCGGCGGCCAGCTCCACGGTGTTGGGGATGTCGTGCAGCTTGAGATCGAGGAAGATCCGAGCCCCCCGCTTCTGGAAGGCGGCCACGGCGGAGGGGCCATGCTCCACGAAGAGCGACAGGCCCACCTTGGCGTAGCCCACATGGGGCGCCACCTGCTCGTAGAGCCGCAGGCCCTCGTCCAGGGGGAGATCCGCGGCGAGCGCGAGCCGCTCCCGCGCGGGGGAAGCATCCGTCACGACAAGCCCTCCTGAAGGTCGCGGTAGCCGCGATAGAGCCGCTCGGACATCTCGCCCGGCAGCACGTTGCGCGCGGAGAACAGCGCGTAGGACACGAAGGCGTCCAGCGCCTCGAGCGTCATGGCGCGCGCGAGCGCTTCGCCCCCGCTGGAGACATTCTGGCGGATGCGCTCCACGTCCAGCCGGCCATCTGGCCCGAGCTTCACGCCCTCGTAGGCGGTCTCCAGACCGGGCTGGGGGGACTCGAGGAAGCCCTGGAGCAGATTGGGATTGGCGCCCGCCAGTCGGATGGCGGTGTGGATCTGCGCGAGCAGCGCGTTGAAGCGATCCTCGGGGCCGAGCGGCGCCACGACCGGCGGGGGCACCACGGCGAAGGAGCCCGAGGGCCGCCGGGGAATGAGGGGCACGGGCGCCACGGGAGGCACGGCGGGCTTCTGCTGGATGACGAGCGAGCCGTCCCGCTGGCGCTCATCCACCCAGGTGAGGAAGGAGAAGAGGCTGCCCTCCCAGAAGGAGCGCAGCACGCCCAGCACGCTGCCCGCGGCGGCCTGGGCGAACAGGGCCTCCTCGCCAGGAGGAGGAGACTCGGAGCCCGCCACCACCGTCAGATCATCCGGGAAGCGCCGGCGCAGCCGCGCCACGGCCTCTCCGCGCTTGAGGCCCTGGAGGATGAGATCCCGGGTGCGCTCCTGGATCTTCACCGAGTCGCCCGGAGGAGGACTGCCCTCGATGAAGAGGAAGCTGCCCTCGGACATCTCGAAGAGGTTGAGCATCACCTCGCGCACCAGGTACGTCATGGCGCTGTAGAGGTTGGCCTCGGACAGGAAGCCCTCGCGGGTGAGCACCGCGCCAATGCGCAACGTGGGCGTCACCTTGCCGAGCGCATGATGCAACTGCTCGGGAGTGACGAGGCCCAGCTGCACCACCACGGAACCCAGCCGCTCATGGTGCACGCTGGACACGGCGAAGGTGGGCTGACCGTCCCGGAAGGTGACGGTGCGCTGCACCGGGCCGTGCTGGAGGATCAACTGGCCGCTGCGGATGCCGGAGTGCACATGGCCGAGCACCTCCTCCACCGACAGCGAGCGGAGACTGCCGGCGAAGAAGCCTCCGAGGGCGGCGGGCTCGCGCAACAACACCAATCCCTCGGGCGAGTGGAAATGCGCCACGAGGGGTTGGCCAGGGGAGAGACTGGCGGCGAGCGGGCGCTCCAACTCGAGCACGCCCGGCTCACCACCCAGTCCCAGACGAAGCGTCGCCTTGGGGCGCACCGCCACGTGGAGCCGCCTTCCTTACTTCTTGGCCAGCTCGGCGTCGATGACGCTCTTGAACTCGTCGAAGGGCTGGGCGCCCGACAGGAGGATGCCGTTGATGAAGAAGGCCGGCGTGCCGTTGACGCCCACCTTCTGCCCGTCTTCCTGATCGGCCTTCACCGTGGCGGCCTTCTCACCGCTGTCCAGGCACTTGTCGAACTTCGCCGCGTCCAGGCCCACCTTCTTGGCGTGCTCCTTGAGCTGCTCGACCTGCAGCGCGGACTGATTGGCGAAGAGCGCGTCGTGGTACTCCCAGAACTTGCCCTGATCGCCGGCGCACAGCGAGGCCTCGGCGGCCTTGGGCGCCTCCTTGTGGAACTCCAGCGGGAACTGGCGGAACACCAGCTTCACCTTGTCCGGGTACGCCTTGACCACCTCGTCCACCGTCTTGATGGCGCGGCTGCAGAAGGGGCACTGGAAGTCGCTGAACTCCACGATGGTGATGGGCGCGCTGTCCGGGCCCTTCGAGGGACCCGTGGCGGCCACCTGCTTGCGCTCGACGGGCGGGCGCGGCGGCTCGGGCAGCGTGATCTGCACGTTCGCGCCCTTCTTCAGCTCGGCGAAGTAGTCCCGCGCGCGCTCCTGCTTCTTGGAGCCGGTGAGGAAGTCGACGATCTGCGGCTTGACCTGCTCATAGGTGGTGCCCGGGGGCAGCCGCTCCTTGGCCTCCTCATACAGCTTCTTGATCTCCTCCTCGGGCGGCTGGGGGATCTTGTCGTCGACCTCGGCCTTGACCAGCGCCTCCTCGGAGAGGTTGCGCTTGGCGGCCTCGGCCTTCACGAGCTTCTCCACCACGAAGCCGTCCAGGCCCTGCTTGCGCGTCTGGTACTTCTGCTTCTCCAGGTTGGCCAGCGGATCCTTCAGGCGGTCGTTCAGCTCACCGAAGGTGATCTTCTGACCGTCGCCGAAGGTGGCCACGACCGTGTCCGCGGAGGGCTCCGTCGAGGAGGAGGGGGAGGTCGCGGTGGCGGCGGCCGCCGGGGCCTTCTCCTTGTTGCAACCGGAGACAAGAGAAGCCGCGAGGAACGCGGCCAGGAGGGTGGAAGAGGTGCGCATGGGCATGGGTACGGGTCCTTAGTCGAGAAAACCCGGAACTCGCAAAGAAATTTCTCAGGCCACCAACGGCTCGAGCCCGAGCTCCGGCAGGCGCAATTCGGGCAGATCCACGGGCTTGCGCATGGGGACGATCTCGTAGGAGCTCGGGTCGGCCAGCACCGCCTTGACCAGCTTCTGGTTGAGCGCATGGCCCGTCTTGAAGGCCTTGAGGTGTCCCACCACCGGACGGCCGAAGAGGGAGATGTCCCCGATGGCGTCCAGGATCTTGTGACGCACGAACTCGTCGGCGAAGCGCAGGCCGTCCGGGTTGAGGATGGAGAACTCGTCCACCACGATGGCGTTGTCCAGCGAGCCGCCACGCGCCAGGCCCATCTTCTGCAGCATCTCCACGTCCCGGCGGAAGCAGAAGGTGCGCGCGCGGGAAATCTCCCGGGCGAAGCACCGGTCGGAGAACTCCAGCTCGAAGGACTGCTCGGTGATGAGCGGGTGCTTGAAATCCACGGTGCAGGAGACGCGGAAGTTCTTCGCGGGCGACAGGCTCGCTTCCTTGTCCCCGTCCACCACCGACACGGTCTTCTTCATCACCAGGACGCGGCGCGGCTCCTCCTGCTCGCGCAGCCCCGCCTCGGCGATCAACGCGGAGAAGGGCGCGGCGCTGCCATCCATGATGGGCACCTCGGGACCGTCCAGCTCCACGCGCACGTTGTCCAGCCCCATGCCGGCCAGCGCCGACATCAGGTGCTCCACCGTGCTCACCTTCACCCCGTCACGCCCCAGCGTCGTGGCCAGCGACGTATCCACCACATACTCCGACAGCGCCGGGAGGATCACCGGCCGCGGCATGTCCGTGCGCACGAAGGCGATGCCGTGGTTCACCGGCGCGGGCAGCAGGGACAGGTTCACCGGAGCCCCGGAGTGGAGACCCACCCCCTGGCAATGGACGGGATGCAGGAGCGTGCGCTGGCTGAATGAACTGGAAGGCATGGTTCGGTATCGCCTCTTCGATGCGGGTGCTGCTCTGTTCACTGCCCATCTGACGCGCCGCGCATCGTTGCAAGTCATACGCCAGTGAGCCGCATCCGCTCCCGGCAGCTCCCCGCGCCTCGAGGAAGAGCCAAGGAGTTGGATTCACTGGGGTTTTCCATCCACTCGCCAGGACTCCCGAGACGTCCGGTGTCCCTTTCCTCCTCGATCCGCTGTGCATCTGTCCCAACACCGTGACAAAGGTGTCAGGACTTTCACTCACGACGCCCATCGGGGCGCGTCACGATGGGCCCCCGCATAGCGCAAGCGGATGCCTGGAATCAAACGAAGGCCGATGACGGGCGAGGAGTCCAGGACGGTTGCAATGCCCTCTTCCGGACAAACGACGCACCGCACGATTCACTGCGCGGTGGAGAGGAACCGATCGCGCAGGGCCTCGGCCTCGAGCCGATCGAAATGGAAGCCCCGGAGCTGGGCGCGCCGGCTCACGGCGGCGAAGGTGTTCTCCAACACATGGCAGAAGGCCTTCAGGTCCACGATGAGCCGGGTACGGACGGCGGGGCCCTCGGGAGGCCACGGCAACTCGGTGAGCAGCGCCGAGAACCGATCGAACGCCTCGTAATCCACGTAGCGCAGCAACTGATAGCTGCCGTCCTGGAAATAGCCGAGGAAGGCCACGATGCTGGAGATGACGGCCTCGGACGCCGGCACGTCGTCGTTGCGCAGGTGGCCCTCCGCCGCACGGCATAGCTGGGAGAAGACCCACAAGTCCTTGCGCAACCGGCTCGCGCACTCGGTGGGCGAGGCGAGCTGCTCGAAGGGGGCCTCCCCGGACGTGGAACCCGGGGAAAGCGCCTCGGTGAGCGCCACCACCTGGGCCTGGAGGAGCTGGGTGAAGGCGTAGGAGGCCCGGGCGGCGGCGGCACGGTCCCGATCCAGCTCCACGAGAATGTCGCGGGCGATGCGCTCCGTCTCGCGAGCGATGTCCCGCGCGGCGCGCAGACACGCGGCCTGGAGGGGCTTGGGGCCCGCCCGAGGCGCCAGTTCGTTCTTCAGGTAGCCCACCAGACTGAGCGCCTCGCTGCGCACCAGCGCGAGCAGCACGCGCACGCGCCGGGGAATGGGTCCCTGGGCGTCCTGGCTCACGTAGGCCAGGCAATGCAGCAGGCGGAACAGGCCCAGGTAGGCGGTGGTGAAGAGCGGCCGGGTCTCCGCGGGCACCGTGGCCAACAGCGCCAGCAGCCGCGCCGAGCGCAGCCGATCATACTCCAGACGGAACTCGGTCAGGCGGCAGGGCCGGAAGTAGCGGTTGAGGACGATCTCCCGCAGCACCAGGTTGCCCACGTCGGTGAAGAGGCTCAGCCCGCACACTGGCAACTGCAGCAGGTGGTCGATCAGGTTGCGCAGCGACTCGAAGGACTGGCGCAGGACGAAGAGGCTCTCCTGGGGCGTCTCCTGCTGCCGCTCACCCTCGATGCGCGAGCGCAGGCCCCGGTCGTCCGCGAGCTGCGTCTCCACATAGCGGCGGAACTGGAGCTTCTGGTCCGAGTCCGGATCCAACAGGTGCCGCGCCAGGCGGATGCTCTGGCTGAGCGTGGCGCGGATGTCCTTGAGCTCCTCGCGGAAGTCCCGCGTGACGAGCGGCTGCTCGTGGGACTCCGCGGTGACGCCATTGTCCTGCTGGTGGACGTAGCGCTCCATGCCGCGCAGGAGCATCTCGAACTCGAAGAGCAACTCCTCGCGGGCATCCACGGACAGGGCGCGCAACCAGCGCTCGCGCTCGGAGAGGAAACCGGCCTGGCTGCCTTGCGAGGCACGCACCAGCTCCTCGTAGAAGTCACGAGGAACGCGCGAGGCGCGGGTCGGAGGAACTGCGGGCGCGGAACTCACCAGAGGGACCCCTGCGCCGATTCGGGCGCCTTCTTGTTGAAGTAGGTGTACGCGCGGTGCGTGGCCGTGCGGCCCCGCGGCGTGCGCTGGAGGAAGCCTTCTTGCAGCAGGTAGGGCTCGTACACGTCCTCGATGGTATCGCGCTGCTCGCCCACGCTGGCGGCGATCGTCTCCACCCCCACCGGGCCCCCACCGAATTTGTCCAGGATGGCCAGGAGGATCTTCCGGTCCATGGCATCCAGGCCCGAGGCATCCACGCCCAGCCGGGTGAGCGCCTGGGACGCCAGCTCCTGGGAGATGGTCCCATCCCCCTCCACCTGGGCGAAGTCCCGCAGGCGGCGCAACAGCCGGTTGGCGATGCGGGGCGTGCCCCGGGCGCGGGTGGAGATCTCCCGGGCCCCGTCCCGCTCCAGCTTCACGCCGAGGATGCGCGCCGAGCGGTTGAGGATCATCTCCAGGTGCTTGGGCTCGTAGTATTCGAGCCGCTCCTGGATCTGGAAGCGGTCGCGCAAGGGCGAGGTGAGCAGGCCCGTGCGGGTGGTGGCGCCAATGAGGGTGAAGGGAGGCAGGTCGATCTTCATCGCCCGGGCGGCGGGGCCCGTGTCGATGGTGATGTCCAGCCGGAAGTCCTCCATGGCCGGGTAGAGGTACTCCTCGATGGCGGCGTTGAGGCGGTGCACCTCGTCGATGAAGAGGATGTCGCGCTCGTTGAGGTTGGTGAGCAGGCCGGCCAGATCCCCCTTGCGCTCGAGCGCGGGGCCGCTCGTCACGTGGATGCCCACGCCCAGCTCGGTGGCCATGAGGTAGGCGAGCGACGTCTTGCCCAGACCCGGAGGCCCGGAGAAGAGGCAATGGTCGAGCGCTTCCCCACGGCTGCTCGCCGCCTGGACGTACACCCTGAGCTTGTCGACGACGGCGCCCTGGCCCACGTACTCGTCGAAGGAGCGTGGCCGGAGCGAGGCCTCGACCCGGCCCTCGTCATTGAGCGCCTCTCCCGAGAGCGCGTCGTCGGTTTTCCGCTTCGCCATGTCCCGTGAATCCTCTTTCCCCACCCTACCAGAACGGCCCTGGCATGGCGGCCTCTCTCATCGCCCCCTCGGGCCACGTTCGCCGCTGGCCAGCCCGCCCGGAAACCCCGTCTACCAGTGAACCCGCCGCCGCCGCGCCGCTCGCGGAGCGTCCAGCCACCGTGCGTAATGGGCGACGCATCCGCCCGCGCTCACGCGTTACCTCCCGGTGATCCCATGACCGCCCTCTTCCGACCCCTCCCCTTCCTCCCCGAGGCGCGCACCGAGCAGGCGGCCGGGCGTCGTCTGCGGAAGCTGCGCCGGGCCGCCCAGGAGGCGCGCGAGGCCTTCACCGCCGAGGGCCCCGTCACCGCGCTGGCCACGTGCGACCTCGTCACCTTCCCCTACCCCACCCTGTTCGCCTTCAGTGGCGCGGCGCGCACCCTCGCCCCGTACGTGATGATGCTGAACCGGATGCAGGTGGTGCAGTACCAGGAGGACGGGACGGAGCGCACCCTGCTCTTCAACCCGAGCGATTATGAGCGCGGCCATGAGGCGCCCTTCTATAAATCGCTGCGCGAGAAGTATGGCGACTTCGTCACCACCAAGGTGATGACGCGGCGGCACGGCACGGTGCAGGAGCACCTCCAGGCGCTCGGGTTGAGGCCCGAGGACGTGGACTACCTCGCGTTCGATCACCTGCACGCACAGGACTTGCGGCGCTGGCTCGGGGGAGATGGTCAGCCGGCCTACTTTCCCCGCGCGAAGCTCCTGGTGCAGCGGGCCGAGTGGGCCTCGGTGAAGAACCTGCACCCCCTGGAGCGCGTCTGGTACGTCGAGGACGGAACGAACGGCGTGCCTGAGGAGCGCGTGGTGCTCCTGGAGGGCGACACGTGGCTGGGCCGGGGCGTGGCGCTCCTGTCCACGCCGGGCCACACCCTGGGCAACATGTCGCTCGCGGTGGCCACCGGGCAGGAGGTGTTCGTGGTGAGCGAGAACGCCGTGGCGACGGAGAGCTACACCCCGCTCCAATCGCTCATCCCCGGGGTGCGCGCCTTCGCCGAGCAGATGGGCTGGGAGGTGGTGCTCAATGGCAACACCCGCGAGAGTTCCTTGGAGCAGTACTCGTCGATGATCGTGGAGAAGGTGTTCGCGGGCCCCTCCCAGGTGGAGGGGGGCTTCGTGAACATCCACCCCTCCTCCCTCCTGACGAGCGCGCTGGTGGCGCCGGGCCTCCACCCCACGCTCACCCTCCCCCCTCCGGGTCACGGCACCATCCAGCCGCCCTCCGCCGCCCGCCACGCGGCGTGACGGAGGACGGGTGGGCCTGTCCCAGTTTTGTGGCTGTCCCCCACCTCGTGCGGCCATGTGTTCAGCGACGGTGAGCAGGCGAGCGTCTGTCGTGCAGCCCACCGAGTGATCGCAAAACTCACACAACCAGAGGGAGAGCCAGTTTAGTGGCTCTCCCTCATTTTATGTGATTCGCGAGCGGGGAAATTTGCTGCTCCGTCGAGTGCTGCTCTCCACTCAAGGGGCGATCACTCAAAGTGAGGGAGAGCCGCTAAACTGGGACAGGCTCATTCAGCACACATCGTGCAAAGCCGATAGAGCGATGAGCCCTCGACGGATTGAGCAAGCCCTTGATGTACAAGGCGATCAAGAGCTGCCTGCACTTCATGCTGAGACCAAACGCCACCGACGGAAGAGTTCTCCTCAGAAAAAACATGAAGCCGCCAAGCATCAAAACCACCTATTTGGCCGTCTGGCATGAAGTCGAAATCCACGCTAACAGTCCCATCTGAAATCCAGCACCCAATTCCATGAAAACGGAACTCCAGACCGTTCGCCGTAACACCTGCTCTAGGTATCACCCTGCTGCGACGACCCGGTAACAAATCATCCTGATTGAATGCTTCGCCTAACCGTTGAGACAAAGCACGGACGCTGACAAGGTACTGGGATATAAGTTGTACAATCCACTCTCCGTTATTCACATATCCCTCATCAGTACGAGAGCTTCTTGCCCTTGAGTCGAAGGTTGTTTGGGCGAACAGACACCGCATCAGCCACGACCTCCTGGATACTACTCCATGAACCAGGGTGTGAGGCTATATCGTCGATCACGTTGATTGGAACCTCCTTCAATCCAGCCATTTTCGACGCAGCAAGACGATGGTGACCGTCGACGACAAACATTTTACCTTCATGCATTACCACATCGATGGGCGGGCCCGAAAATCCATCGCGCTTCATGGCTTCTGCCATCGCCACCACGAGCTTAGAACTCCGACCGCCCCCAATCTCATGTGATCGAGCTAGCTTCCAAGGATCTGCTTTCTTGCCGCATTCGCTCAAGCCCAGAGGGTCGGTAGCAGAGAGAGGGTCGTCGGGGTAGCCATAGAAGCGGGGCCCAGCTGCCAATCCGAGAGGGTCATGGCTGATGTAGCGCCCGGCGTCCGCGTCGTAGTAGCGGAAGCGGTTGTAGAAGAGGCCCGTCTCCTCGTCCTCGTATTGCCCGGGCCAGCGCCAGGGACAGCACTGGAGGGCCACGTCGGCCTTGCCTACCCCAAAGGCGTCCAACTGCATCCGCCAGGCGAGTTGCCCCAACTCGTCATACATCTCCGTGGGCGTGCCCAGGTGGTCCGTTACCACCGCGTAGCGCCCGGAGGCGTCGTCCCGAGCTAGCGGGGAGAAACTCTCCGGCTCGAACAGCCAAGTGGTGGTGCCCTCGAAGGAGACCACCTCGTGCAGGGGCACGTGCCCGTCCCATACGAAGCGCACCTCGCGATCGGCCGCAGCCGGGCCGTCCACATCCACGCTCCGCACCAGCTTGCGAGTGCGCCGGGCAAGGGCGTCATATCCGAATTGCACACGCACCCCATCCGGCCGCTGCACCTCTCGCAGCAGGCCCGCCCCATTCCAGCCATAGCGCCAGGTGCCCTGGGGCGTATGCTTCTCCGCCAAGTTGCCGTCCACGTCATGGGTGTAGCGAGTGCCCTCCACCTCCTCCAGACGCCCACCCGGGCCATAGCGCCTGTCCTCCCGCCCGGGCTGGCGGTAGAGGTTGCCCACCGCGTCCATCGCCCGGTGCTGGAGACTTCCATCAGGCCGTCTGGCCCCCACCAGTCGTCCCCGGGCGTCATGCAGGTACTCCGTGGTGCCGCCCCGTGCCGCGTCCGACATGGCCGCCAACTGCCCCTCGGAGCGCCAGTGCCAGGTACGTCGGGCCACCGTCCCACCACCCACCACGGTGCGCCTCTCCGTGGGCAGGCCCGCTTCGTCATGTTTCCAGGTGGCCTCCACTCCACCTGGCATCCACCGCGCCACTTCCAGTCCGCCCGCGTCCCGCTCCATGCGCACGGCCCACTCCGCCCTGCCCGGCGAGGCGTACGTCACCCCCTTCACCGCCCCCAGCGCGTCCCTCAACAGCTTCTGGTGGGCACCCAACGTGCTTTCCACCTCCACCCGGTGGCCCGCGGGCGAGTAGCGGGACGCCACCTCCCCATCCGCCTGCTTCTCGGCCACTACCCGCCCCAGCGCATCCCGCTCCAGCGCCACCTTGCCCGACTCGTTCTCCGCCTCCACCAGCGCCCCGTCCGCCCGGTAGCGGAAGGCACGGAAGGTGCCGTCGTCGTACTCCGCTCGCGTCAGTCGCCCGGCCTCGTCGTAGGCCTGTCGTCGTGTCCGTCCGCTGGGCTGGGTGGCTCGCGACAAGCGCCCAGCAGCGTCATACGCGTAGTGCCACGCGGCACCATCGAAGCCTTCCTCACGCACCACCCGCCCCAGCTCGTCCCGGGTGAAGCGGTACACCTCTCCCGCCTCGTTCTTCACCTCCACCAGTCGGCCCTCGGCGTCGTGGCGCCAGCTCAGGCGAGTACCAGCTTCCTCGCGCAGGGCGGGCCAGTGAAAGCCCTCGTAGCCCAGACGCACCTGCCGCAGCGGCCCCTTCACCCCCAGGAGGTTGCCCTCCGCGTCGTAGCGGCCCTCCCATTCCTCCCGTCCCGGCCCCTCCACCCGCACCGGCCTGTCCAGCAAGTCGTAGTGCACCCGCTCCCCACCACCGCGCGCGTCTCGCAAGGAGACTCTCCGGCCGCGTCGGTCGTACGAAAGGCGCACCTGCCCTCCGGTGGGGAGGTGGACGCGCGCGGGGTTGCGGTGCTCGTCATACCCATACTCCGTCCGCTCGCCGCCTCCTCCCACCTCCGCCACCAGCAGTCCGTCCGCGTACTCCCAGCGCCGCGTCTCCCCCAAGGGGTTGGCTTCCTCCACCCGCTGGCCATACGCGTCGTAGCGCCAGCGCCACGTGCCTCCATTCGCGTCCGTGGCCTCCTCCGGCTGGTTGTGGGCGGTATAGCGCACCTCCACCGTGGCCCTGTCCGGCCCCACCACCTTCGTGCGGTTGCCCCGTGCGTCGTACTCGTAATGGGTGGTGTGGCCCAGTTCGTCCGTTTCCGCCACCAAGCGCAGCGCCGCGTCGTACTCCTTGCGCTTCTCCCCACCCAGGGTGTCCACCTCCCTCACCACCACCCCGCGCCCGTCCGACTCGTACGTGGTGGTGTGGCCCAGCGAGTCCGTCACCTCGGTGACGCGTGCATGTCTGTCGTAGCGCAGCCGGTGGTTGAATATGTCGCCGTCCCCCCACGTGCGCACGCACCAAGCCTCCGGGCCCTGGCCGTCATACTCGAAGTGGAAGGACAGGCCCGTCCGGTCCGTATCCCTCACCAGCACCCCGCCCTCGTAGGCGTAGCGCGTGGCCTGCTCCAGGGCATCCCTCGCCTCCAGCAGATGCCCCGCCTCCGAGTATACGTAGCGGTTGTTCGTCACCTGCCCTGGCTCGCGCGGGTGCGGTAACGCCACTCGAATGAGGCGTCCCGCCGCGTCGGCCTCGAACAGCACTCGCCGACCCGCGCTGTCCCTCACCCACTTGAGCCGTCCCAGCCCGTCGTACTCGTACTCCACCGCGTGGCCCACGCGGTTGCGCGTGCGCACCACCCGACACACGCCCGCCCGCCGCTCCCCCGGCACCAGTCGCAATTCGTGTGTGAGTCCATCCGCTGACTCCACCTCCCAACGCAACTCTCCCACCCGGCACAGCGTCAGCCTATCCATGGGTGAGTAGAGTTCCGCGCCCACGGGCATGCGCTTCCTGGGAAAATCCGTGGTGCCAAATTCAATATCCCTCCCGTCCTCCGCCCGGTACACCACCCGCCCCTCTTCCTCCCACACCGCCAAATCCAACGAGTGGTTCCACCCGTACCCCATCGCCGTGTCCCGCCATCCCATGCTCGAGGAGTAATGGCGTGTGAAACGCAACGGAATGGGCCCCGGCAGCTCCCAGTCCGTCGCCTCCGTCACCACCCGCCCCGTCACCACATCCACCGGGTGTCCCGTCAGCGTGCAAATCGCCTTGTGCACTCGGTCGCGAACACGCTGGCTCAATCCCATGTCGGCCATGACACGAGCTGCCTTCCGGTGGAGGTGGTGGGACAGCGCCTTCATCCTCCGGCTGCCCTTCTGCAGTCCGCGCAGCTTCTTCAATCCCTTGAGCAATCCCCCTATAGCCAAGTTCATCAACAAACCCATCATGGAGATGGTCGGCGGCCCCCCCACGAAGACAGGAGGCCCCGCGGGAATGGACAAGGCGATGGAGGTGGGCAACAGCAGCGTCTTGGCTCCGGGCCCCTTCTTGCGCGGCGGCGAGGGCATGCCGATGTCCTGGCAGCTCAACACCGGCAGCAACATGTACGTGAAGGGCTCGTCCTCCACCACCACGGTGGAGCTGCCCATGAACGTCTCATTCTCATTGCCCGGCGGCTTGGCGAACACTCCTCCGATCGGGAAGTGGGGCGGCAACGTGCGTCCGCCCGTGCCCGCCTGCGCCCTCGGCAATCCATTCACCTTCACCGTCGCACCAATGAGCGGCAGGTAGTCGAACGGGTCGAACACAATGCCGATGTGAGGGTGCGGAATGGGCACCACCGCCCCGGACGGGGTGATGATGAAATGGATGTCCACGCCTAACACGGGGTCGAGATGTTTGACCGCGAGCATCACTGGCCTCCCGCGACCGGGGGTTCCGGCCGCCAGTCCTGTCCCAGGACCGCCTCGACTTCCGCTTCCATTGCTCTGGCCACGCGTGCGCCCTGGCGTGCCTGGCTCAAGCGCACCAGGGCTTCGCCCACGTAGGGCAACGTGGAGGTTCCACGCGTTTCGGCGTCAAGGGCCCGGCCCACCTCCCAGGCCCGCTGTCCGTACATCCACGCCCCTTCCACGTCACGGGTCGTCTCCCGGCACCAGCTCGCCATGCGCCAGCACTCCAGCTCCATGCGCGCGTCCTTCAACGCCAGAGCCAGGGGCGCGGTCGCCTCGTACAGCGTCGCCGCCTCGGCGTACTCCTGAGCCGTCACACGCGCGGCCCCCTGCGCCATGCGCGCCTTGAGTCGCAGGGGCTCGCCCTCGGGCGTGCCCTTCGCCACCGAGGACTCGGCCGCCTTCTCCGCCTCCTGGTAGTGCGCGAGCGCCTCCCGGGGCCGTCCGGCGCTCAACAGCGCGCTCCCCATGACGAAGCGCGCCGTTACCACCAGTCCGTCCAACCCAGCTCCGGACGCCACGGCCAACGCCTGTGCCCCCAGCGCCTCGACCCTGGCCACGTCGCCCTTCGTCGCCGCATTGCCCATCCGCACGAACAGCTCGCGGAACTTCCCTCCGGGCGTGTCCAGGTGTCCGGCCTCCCGCGACAACTCCTCCATCGCCCGCGCCATGTCCAGGCGCGCCGGAATCGTCACCACCTGCTCGGGCAACAGCTCCGCCAGGGGCTCCAGCGGCAACGTCCTCGCATCCTCCAACACCACCAGGCGGACGTGCGGCGCCGACGCCTTCGCCACCGTGCGCCGCAGCCACTCGAGCCAGGGCCTCGCCTCCACGTCCCGCGCTGGCAGCAGCACCAGCACCAGGTGCTCGCACAAGTGCTCGTAGTGGTTTCGCAGGGACTCGCTCGCGGCCAGGAAGGTCTCTTCCCCGGAGGCCCCTGCCTTCACGGGTGGACACCGCCATCCGCCCAGTCCCGCGTCATCCAGCCCCGCTCGGCTCTCTTCCTCCAGGCGCACCAGTTCCTCACGCAGGGCTTGGCCGTAGCGCGCGGGCTCGTCGAAGGGCGCCTCCAGACGCAAGAAGAGGTCGGGACACTCCCCCAGTCGCTCGTCCTGCTCCTTTCGCAGGAAGGCCTCCACCATACGCACCTCGTCCGGCTGCACCACCCAGCGCAGCAGTCGCGCCTCGGACAGCTGGGCGAACTCCGTCCACTGGTCGTGCAGCACGTCCAGCCGCCGCTCCACCGCGTTCTTCTTCACCATGGGCGTCTGTCCCCATCCGTCCTGGCTCATTGCCGCCCCTTGTCCGCGGGTGTCGGATCCGTGGGTTGGGCATCCGCCGGTGGCTCGGGCGCGGTCAGCTTCACCCCCTGGCCATCGAGCGCCGCGCCCCCGCTGTTGAGGTTGAGCACCGTGCCTTGAATGGAGATGCCCGCCTGGTTCAGGGTGATGAAGTTGGCCCCCACCTTCAGCGTCATGCCCTGGGTCGCCTCAATCACCACCGTGGGCGCGCTCAGGTGGATTTCCTGGCCCGCCGCCAGCGCATGGTTGATTCCCACGTCCATCTGCAAGTCGTTGCCGAGTGACAGGCTCCACGTGCCCCCGACATGCTCGAGGCGGTGGCCCGCGACCGTGAGGTGACTGTCCGCGTCCACCAGTTCCTTGCGGCTCGCCTTGATGTGGATGTCCTGGTGGCCTGGCCCGTCCACTCCGCCCACCAGCAGCTTCAAGTCCCCTCCAATGTGCTCCTGGCTGTGGCGATTCACCTTGAGACTCTTGTCCCGCGACACCTTCTCGTTCTGGTCGCGCCCGATGGACTGGTGCCTGTCCTGGAGGATGTTCTCCATGGAATCATTCTTGACGTGCACATCCATGTTGCGCTGGGAGTGCATGAACACCTGCTCGGCGCCCTGCTTGTCCTCGAAACGCAGCTCGTTGAAGCCCGCACCTCCCGGCGACGTGCTCGTGCGCAGGGAGCTCTTCGTCTTCTCATCCGGCAGCGTGTAGGGCGGAGGGCTGGTGGCGTTGTACACGCGGCCGGTGATGAGCGGCCGGTCCGGGTCACCCTCGATGAAGTCGACGACGACTTCCTGACCGATGCGCGGGATGAACATGCCGCCCCAAGACTCGCCGCCCCAGGGCTGGCTCACGCGCACCCAGCAGGAACTCTTGTCATCGCGTCGGCCCTTCCGGTCCCAGTGAAACTGCACCTTCACCCGGCCGTGCTCGTCGGTATGAATTTCTTCACCCGAAGGGCCCACGACGAAGGCCGTCTGGACGCCGCGCACCACGGGCCGAGGCGTGCGCCGAGGCGGCCGGAAGGGCACCTTCTCGGACAGGCATACGAAGGAATTGGCATAGCTGAACGCACCGGGGGACGCTTCCTCGTCCAAAACTTGAGGCTGGTCGCCCCGGTGTTCCACCCGCGTCAGCAGGTAGCGGATGTTGAAGTCCCCGCGGGAGTGCTCGGCGAGGGTGAAGAAAGCGCCGGGAGTGAGCCGCTCGCAGTCACTCTCGCCCTGACCCAACTTGCGCCGGGCCTGCATCTCCTCCAGCCGCAGCTTCGCGATGCCGCCCCCCTTGGCGGACGAGCCCGGCGCTGGCTCCTGGTACTCCCCTGGATAGTCATACACCTCCAGGTCCGTGTCCTGATCGGCCTCGTGCTCGGCGTCCATGGGTAGCGCGGGCTTCTTGAAATTGAAATCGCGCAAGCTCACCAAGCCCGACTGAATCTCCTCCGCGAAGCGAAAGCCCAGCACCTGGTCCACCTCGGTGACGAGTCCCCGCTCGTGGCGGAAGACCAGCATTTCGTTGCCCGCGATGGGCTTGCAGCCGCTGGAGTCGTCCCCCATGACGAGCACGTGCTTATCCGCATGGTGCTCGAAAAAGTGGAAGATGCCGTCCTCCTCCATGAGCCGACAGAGGAAGTCCCAGTCGGACTCGCGGTACTGCACGCAATAGTTGCGAGGCTCGTAGGCACTGCTCAAACGCAAGTCGAAGTGCTCGCTAGAGACCCCAGCCTTTTGGAGCACCTCCTTTAGAATGTCCGGGGTGGCGAGTTCCTGGAAGATGCGGTTGTCCCGCCGGTGCTGGAGGCGCCACACCAGGGGGACGAGCGTGGCCTGGTAGAGCGTATAGCGCGGCAGGCTTCCTTTATGCTCGAAGCGCGAGACGATGCCGTGCACATGGCGCGGCGCCTGCTCTCCCTCAAGCGTCAGCAGGGCCTGCTGTCCCACCACGTCCGAGAACCCAATCGCCGAATCATCGCAGGCTAATTCGAGCTGGAACTCATAAAGATTGGACAAGCTCTCGTGTCCGGAGAAGCGCACGACACGCAGCGCGGCCGTGCAACCAGACACCTCGAACCGGAACAAGGACGTGCTTCCCACCACGGACGTACGCGCAACCATGAGAGAAGTTATACACCACTCCCAGTGAACACGAACCACACAGCATAGCCCGTGGTTCTTAGTCCAGGCTCATTGAAAACTTCCGAGAACTCACATGCTCCGCTCGTGCGTCCTGGTCCCAGCCCCGTGCGTCACGGCCCGGAGGGGGAGGCGCCCATGGGTCTGGCGAAGACTGTCAGGCGGAACGCGGCCCGCTTCGCCTTCGCCTCGGACTCGTCCCAGTCCTCCACGGGCAGGGGGCCGCGATACACGTCGCAGGCGGCATTCAGGAAGCTCGCGAGCCGGGGGGCATCCACGCCCGAGTCCTGCGAGGCCGCGAGGGAGAACACGAGCATGTTCGCTCGCGCCTGCTCGTCCGCGGTGCCCCCCGTGGCGAGCGACAGTTCACCCACCTCCGACAACCACCGCGCCACCAACGTCTCGCCGTCCAACATCGTCCAACCCTATCAGGAGGGAACCTCACTGACCGCCGCTCGTGCTTCCTGGTCCCGGACGGACCGTCGCGCCACCCGGGCCGAGCAGCCCCTGCATGGAGTCGAAGAGGTTGAGGTTGGAGCCACTGGGCAGGAACACGACCTTGTCAAGCCCGCCCACCACGGCGGCCTGGGCCTGGGCGGCCACCGCCTTGACGAAGTTCTCCCCACCCCCGAGCGCCTCCACCCGCTGGCGGAATTGAGCCGCCTCCACCTCGGTGAGCCGCGCCTGGCGATCCACCTCCAGGTCGTTGAGCCGCTTCTGCCGCTCCATCGTCATCTCGGTCATCTTGCGCTCACGCTCCAGCTCCGCCTCGGTGCGGATGCGCGAGGAGCGGGCCTCGGCCTCCGCGCGCGCCAGTGCCTCCTCGCTCTCCACCCGCGCCTTCTCGAGCTGCGCCTCGGCCTCCACCTTCGCCCGGCTCAACGTGGCCAGCTGGTTGTTGCGGTTCTGCAGCTCGATGAGGGACTGGCGCTCGGCCTCCGCCTTGCGGTGACTGGAGATGTCCGCGAGCTGCTTCTCCTCCTCGCTGCGGATGCGCTTGAGCTCCGCGGCGGCCTGCGCCTCCTGACGCGATGCGTCCAGCTGAATCTGGATGTTGGTGTCGATGGCCTCGCGCAGCTTGAGGGCCGTCTTGTCGTCCACCGGCGCGATGTCCTTGATGTCGATGTCGATGATGCGCAGCTGGTTCTCGGAGAAGAGCCGGTCCTTGCGCGGCTTGCCCCCCTCGTCCACCCCGAAGATGGCGCGGCGGATGAGCACGCTGGCCGTCTTGTGGAAGGTCTCGAAGTCGTTCTCCGCGGCGACCTGGCGGATTCGCGAGGCCAGGTTCTCGCAGACGTAGCCGATGAAGTCGTTCACCCGGAAGATGGCCTTGTCCTTCTCGGAGTCCCCCTCCACGTCGAACTGCCACTTGTAGGAGAGCTTGATGCGCAGCCGGGCATGGTCGCGCGTGGCTACCTCGAACAGATCCGTGGCGAAGTCCGGCCCCAACCGGAGCATCAACACCTTGAGCTGCCTCGCCTTCTTGGGCGTGCCCCCCGACAGGTCCAACACCGTCACGTCCTCGTACGGGCGCAGCATCACCTTCGAGGGTCCGAACTCCACCCGCGCGTGGTTCGTCTCGAAGTCGTTGATGAGCACCGCCGTGTTGTCCTCGATGCGCAGGACGATGGCGCGCGTGCGGTCCACCCGCTCCGAGGCGGACGGCACCGGGCGCGGCGCCTTGCCCTCGCCCTGAACGGCCGGCGGCGGCGGAACGAGCCCCAGCAGCGCCTCGGCCTCGGGCGACAGGCGCTTCTCGTGCAGCTCCTGGTGCGCCTCGGGCATGAACTGGCAGGGGCCCTGCACGAGCGACACCTTGCCCGAGCGCAAGTCCCTCACGTACAGGCCCTCGCTCTGGCCGAGCGACAGCGCGGAGATCTCCTTGAGGATGAGCACCTTCTCGCTGGGCACGTACGTGCGCGGCCCCCGGACGATCCACGTGTCACCCGCCTTGCGCGTCCGGGGCTCGCTCCCCTCCTCCGGCTCGGAGAGCTCATCCAGGGCCTGGAGCTTGAGCCCCTGCATCTCCGACAGGACGTGCTTGCGGCGCACGTCCCCCTCCAGTTCCTCGCCCGGCTCGAGGAAGAACACGTCCGGCCCCGAGACGACCTTGCGGCGCCCCTCCTGGATGCGTCCCGTGGCCCGGTCCACCGGGTTGAGCACGACGCAATACTCCGTCTCCTTGAGGACCCGCGCCTTCTCGTCCGAGACGACCACCACCGCCGCGTTGGGCACGTAGCGGCCCGGCCCGCGCATCAGCCACTCGTCACCCGCCTCGTGGCGGCGCGAGCCTCCCCCCGAGAACGGCTCCTCCGTGAAGGCCGTGAGCGCGCGCAGGCGCAGCGCCTCGTAGACGCCCAGCACGTACTCGGCGGAGATCTCCCCCTCCAATTCCTCGCCCGGATAGAGGGGGAACACCTGGGGGCCCACGCGCACCTCCCGGTCCCCCACCGCGATGCGCGCCTGCCCGAAGTCGTCCAGCGCCACCCGGCCCTCGGCCCGCACCACGGGGTTGCGCACCACGCACCAGCTCCCCGTGCCCAGCTCCACCATCCGGCTCTTCACCACCAGGGTGAGGTGGGCCTCCAGCGTGAGCACCTTCGGGCCAATCTCCACCAACACCACGCCCCGGTTGGCGTCCTCGATGTAGGCGTACTCGCGATTCTTCAAGGAAATGCGCTGGATGGCTTCGCTGCCGGAATTCGAGGGAGGCACGTCGGCACCTGTGTGGGATGGGGGTTCACCCCCGGGCGTTGCGAGCCCCGTGCCGGGCCTGTTTCCCCCGAGGCCCCGTCCCGGAAGGGCCCGGTTCCAGCCAGATTGGAGCGTCCAGCCGGTCCGAACCGAGGCGGACGTGAGCCATCCTGGTGCGTCCCGTGAGCAGCCAGGGAAGCGGGCCCCCTCGGCCAAGCGCCCGTGTGCCATCCGTCTCCCTTGTGGTTATATGGCTCCAGGCATGACGACCGGTTCTCCAGAAGGCCCTTCACCCCAGTGGAAGGACATCCACCAGTCCGTCCTCTCGTCGCTCGACGCGCTGAATTCCGCCACCACGTGGATTTCCACCGCCGCCACCGCGGGCATCGAGCCCATCTTCGAGCGCGTGCTGCAGCAGATCTGCGAACCCCGGGGCCTCACCCCGGAGGCCTACATCGACGTCATCACCCGGGACGCGGGGATGCGGCGTGACGTGCAGAAGCGCCTGTCGCGGATGATGGAGAACCCGAAGCTGCTGGCCCTGCGCCGCGATGCCCAGCGCCGCGAGGCCGAGCACCAGCTCCACGTCCTCCACTATGTCCTCTCGGCCCAGCCGCCACCGGAGTGGGTCTGGTCGGCGATCGACGACGAGCAGCGCGAGCAACTCCAGGACGCGGCGGAGTCTGGCGAGGAGCGCAACGATGTGCTCCTGCCGCGCGTGCGCGCCGCCCTGAGCAAGCTCGACACGAATCCCTCCGCCTATGGCCGGTGTGAGGATTGCCAGAGCCCCATTCCCCTGGAGCGCCTGCAGCTCGTGCCCTGGGCGGAGTGCTGCGCGGCCTGCCAGCGCAGGCGCGAGGGCGTTCCGGACGACGCACCGGAGCCCGAGGTGCGCGTCACCCACTTCTGAGTTCAGGGCGTGGCGCGCAACATCTTGAGGGCCTCGCGGAAGAGCGCCTGGAAAGCGGCCTCCTCTCCCAGCCGCTCGCTGGCGGATGCCGCGGCCTTCTCCGCCTGGGGCACCTTGTAGCCCAGGTTGACGAGCGCGGAGATGAGGTCGGCCAGGTTCTTCGAGGCGGGCGCCTCGGGCTGCATCTGCGTGGCCACCTGCTCCAGGTGCAGCGTCTTCACCTTCTCCTTGAGCTCCAGCACCAGCCGCTCGGCGGTCTTCTTGCCGACGCCGTGAATCTTGGTGAGGCGCGCCACCTCGCCCCGGCCGAGCGCCGCCACCAACTCCGGCACCTCCATGCCCGAGAGCACCGCCAGCGCGAGCCTCGGCCCCACGTGGGACACCGAGTTGAGCATCAGGAAGAGCTCTTCCTCCATGCGGGACATGAAGCCGAACAGCTCGAAGGCGTCCTCGCGCACCACGGTGCGGATGCGCACCTGGACGGCCTCGCCCTCGGCGGGCAGGCGCCCCAGCGACAGCGAGGAGAGGAAGACGCGGTAGCCCACGCCGCCCACGTCGATGATGACCTCCTCGAGGCCCTTTTCCTGAACAGTGCCGCGCAGTGAAGCGATCATCGTGCCTCCGGCCGACGGTAGGACGGCGTCAGCTTGTCCGCGAGCCGTGCCCGCGCCGACTTGCCCTGGGCCTTCGCGCTCTTGCCGCCCGCCACCGGCACGCCGGCGCGGCCATGGTTGAGGTGACAGAGCGCCACCGCGAGCGCATCGCTCACGTCCGAGCGCTCCAGTTTCTCCAGGTCCAGGAAGGTGCACACCATGCGCGCCACCGCGTCCTTGTCCGCCGAGCCGCCCGCGCCCACCGAGCGCTTCACCTTGGCGGGGGCGTACTCGTACACGGTCAGGCCGGCCTGGGCCGCCGCCAGGAGCGCCACCCCGCGGGCGTGTCCGAGGATGAGCGCGCTGCGGGCATTGCGGAAGGTGAACACGCCTTCCACGGCCACCGCGTCCGGCCGGTAGAGCTTGAGCGCGGTGAGCAGCGCGTCATGCAATTCCTTCAGACGCCACTCCAGCGCGGCCTCGGGGTCCACCTTGATGACGCCATGGCCCACGTGCACGAGCTTTCCGCGCCGATCCTCCACCACGCCATAGCCCATGAAGCGGCTGCCAGGATCGATGCCGAGGACGCGCAAATGCCTCTCCAGGAACAACGGAACAGGGGTTCAGCGAGCCCTATAACGCGTGGGCCCCCCTCGTGTCGACGGGCCCGTTCCCGCCCCCTCACCCCGAGAGCGACTCCAGCAGCGCGTCGTCCATCTCGAAGTTGGCGTAGACGTTCTGCACGTCATCGTTGTCCTCGAGCAGCTCCATCAGCTTGAGCATCTTCCGGGCGTTGTCGCCCTCGAGGCGCACCGTGTTCTGGGGAATGTACGTCCACTTCTGCTCAGCGAGCTTGAGGCCCACGCCCTCCAGGGCCGACGCCACCGCGTGCAGGTCCGCCGGAGCGGTGCGCACCTCGAAGCCCTCGGCGCCCTGGTCGATCACGTCCTCGGCGCCCGCGTCCAGGGCCGCCGCCATCACCTGCTCCTCGGTGGAGCCGGGCTTCACGGTGATGACGCCCTTCTTGTGGAACATCCAGTTCACCGAGCCCTCCGCGCCCATGTTGCCGCCCTCCTTGCCGAGCATGGAGCGCACGTCCGCCGCCGAGCGGTTGCGGTTGTCGGTGAGGCATTCCACGAGCACCGCCACGCCGCCCGGGCCATAGCCCTCGTAGACGATTTCCTCGTAGCTCTCGCCCTCCAACTCCCCCGTGCCCTTCTTGATGGCACGCTGGATGTTGTCGTTGGGCATGTTGGCCTCGCGCGCCGCGGCCATGGCCACGCGCAGACGGGCATTGCCGTCCGGACTGCCCCCGCCCAGGCGCGCCGCGACCGTCATCTCCTTGATGAGCTTGGAGTAGAGCTTGCCCTTGGTCTTGCCCATGATGGCGTTGGCCCGCTTGAGCTTCGACCAGCGATTGTGACCGGACATGGGAGTGGCGCTCCTGGAGGCGAGTGCTCGCGCCTTCTCTCCCAGTGGCACGACGGAGTCAAACCCGCTGAACGGCCTAGGAGCCCGTGGCCGCGAACGCGTCGGCGAAGGGCTCCTCGGACTCCTCGAGCACCGGCTCGAAGAAGCGCGGCACGTGATGGGGCGTCGGCTCGCGCTCGGCGATGAAGTTGGCCGGCACCAGCACCCCCTGCGCGTACAGGCACGTCAGCACCTCCAGGGTGGTGACCTCGGGCAGGTCACACTCCAGGAGGGCCGTGTGCACGCTGCGGTGCCCGTCACACAGACGGATGACCTGGCCCACGTCATCGGGCAGCGAGCGCAGCGCGTCCGCCAACCGCTTGAAGTCCACCGTCAGACGGGCGGACAGGGGGATTCCCAGCGCGCACAGCGCCAGGAAGCGCTCGGCGGCCGGCAGCAGCAGCGAGTCGTAGATGCGCGAGTTGAGCAGCAGCTTGCCCTCCGCGAGCTCTTCCCCGAAGGACACCGCGTAGGCACCCGAGCCGAAGAAGAGCAGGCGGCGGATGGCGACCATCCCCCGCTCCCCCTCGAAGGACGCGTCCACCACGTGCCCCTGGCGGAAGGTGAGCCAGCCGGCGTTGTCGCGCAGCTCCACGCGGCCCGCGCGCGAGCCGTGCAACAGCGCGTGAACGGCCTGGGCCAGGGGCATGCGGACGGTATGCGCCTCGTAGACGGGCGCGAAGGCACCCCGGCCCGCCTTGAGGCGCGCGAGCGACACCACCACGCGCGGTGAAACGGGCTGCACGAGCAGGTCATCCGCACGCACCGCGTCAACGCGCTCGCGCAGGGCGGGCGTGTCCTGGGACGACAGCACGTACACCGGCAGGTGCGCCGTCCGGGCCCCGGCGCGCAGCCGCTCGCACAAGGCGGTGCCGTCCATCCCTCCCGCGGAGGACTCGGCGGGAACGAACACCAGGTGCGGCAGCGCGCAGGTCTCTTCCAGCGCCTCGAGCACGGCCTCGATCGCCGAGGCCGCGAGCACTTCGAAGCCCGCGCCCACCAGCGCCTGGGCGAGCGAGTCGCGCACCTCGCTCTGGGACTCGACGAGCAGCACGCGCGGGCGGGTCCGGCAGGAGCGCCGCCGGGGACTGACATCCGCGGAGGCACACGATGGCGCCGGCTCGAGGACGGTGGCGAAGGTCGTGCTGGAGACCATGAAACACTCCTGTATCAGGAAAGACCGCGACCGCGTCAGGCACTGAACCGAGTTCCCAGAAACCAAGACTAGCAGGAAACAGAGGCATGCCGCGTGAGGTCCGGGAAATACGCCTCCCGAGGGAGCCAACTCCCTGAATTTGTTGGCTACCCATCAGAACGGACGGGAAGAACCGCTCGACGGACGCGGAGGCCCGCGCCAGAGTGCACGCCCCTATGAAGCGATCGATGCGGACGTGGATGGTGGTGCCGTGGGTGGCGCTGGCGCGAGTGGCGGCGGCCCAGGAGACGAAGAGCGCGCCGGTGGTGGAGCAGGTGGCGGCGGTGGACCGGAACGAGGACCTCGGGGCGATGGTGGCCCCCGCGACCCTGCCGGAGGGTGGCTCGGCGGTCTCCGGGTGGGTGGGCGTTCCGGAGCTGGGCGTGGCGTACCGGCAGGGACTCTTGCCCGGCTGGGAGATTGGCGCCCGGGCGCGGTTCGACTACCTGCGGCTGGCGACGACGGCCGAGGTGACGACGCGACTGCGGGTCTGGACGGACGGGGCGTGGGCGTTGGCGCCGGAGCTGGGCGTGGGCGTGACGGCCAACCCGGGCAGCCGGTACTTCGACACCCAGAACGTGCGCGGATGGTTCTTGCGCATCAACCCCGCGCTGGTGGGGACGTTCCAGATGACGGAGACGGTGACGGCGCTGGGACAGGTGGAGGTCGCCTATGACCAGGGCCTGAGCACGAGCAGCCACTGGCGGGTGAAGCCCCTGGCGGGAGCTGGCGCGGAGATCTACATCGGGGAAGACATCACGCTGTCCCTGCTGGGCCAGCTGGGCGTGGACGTGTTCCAGGGCGCGAGCCGGCTGACGCAAGTCCAGTTGGGCTACGGGCTGCGGCTGGGCCTGGGCGTGCGCCTCTTCTGAGGCCCCTCACCCCTCCGGCAGGGGGGCCACACGGGGCGTGCCCAGGAGTTCCAGCGTTCGCAGCGCCACCTGGATGAGCCTCTGGGCACAGGGATCACACCCCCCGCCGCAGCAGCGGGGCCAATTCCCCTCGGGGTCACGCACGAGGGGCCGGACACACGCCTCATAATAGGAGGGGAAGGCCAGCTCCTCGCTCGCGCGACGCAGCGCGGCGTTCAACTGTTCCTCGGTGAAGCCGGCCATCAGCCGCGCACCACGATTTCCCTCACGTGAGGCGCGATACTGGTTTCAGCGATCCGCACGTCGGTGAAGTGCGCGAACGTCTCCATCTGGGTGAGCGCATGCCCCTCGAGGGGCAGGGTCCGGAACGAGCCTCCCCGGGCCAGGGCCAGCAGGAGCAGCAGTTGATCACACAGGTGCTGGCCCACGGGCACCTCGGACTCCAGGTAGACCCGGGCCTCCTCCGCCACCGCCTCGGCGACCGCCTCCGCCCGCACGCCCCGCTCCCCGAAACCGGTGAACACCTCGGTGACGTGCTCGCTCTCCACCTCCAGCGACAACACGTTTCCCGGCCCCACCGAGCGCTTCACCTCCTCCACCCGGCGCTCTTCCGCGCTCCATCCAAGCTTGCGCCCCACCGTCGTCAGCTCCCGCTGCGCCACGTCGAACGGCACCTGCGCCACCATCGCCGTGGCCAGCCGGCGCACCACCTTCCCCCGCTCCAACAGGTGCAGGGGCTTGAGCGGCGCGGGCCGCACACTCACGCGGAACTTCCCTCCCCCCGCGGGGAAGAAGCCGGGCCGCTCCAGCGAGGCCTCCACCACCGGCCCCATCTTCCGCACGAGCGGCAGGTACGCCTTCGTCAGGAAGTCGAACGGCGGCGCCGCCGGGTTGTGCGTCCCGCCCTCCAGCACCAGCGTGGACGGCCCGCTCGCGCTCAGGAGCGCCGGCAGCACCGTCTGCAACACCAGCGTGGCGCTCCCCGCCGTGCCCACCGCGAAGTGGTAGTCCCCCGGCTTCACGCTCCGAGGCCGGAACGTCAGCGTCCGGGAATGCAGCTCCGCGCCCTCCACCTCCGCCCCGCCCACGGCCGCCGCCGCCTTCACCGACGTCAGGTGCTGGCGCAGCAGTCCCGGCTTGGAGCGCCCCGCGCGGATGTTCTCCATCTGGAACGGCGTCCCCGTCACCAGCGACAGCGCCAGCGACGTGCGCAGGACCTGCCCGCCCCCCTCTCCCTTTGAACCATCGATGCGAACCATGTCGACTCCCTCCCTTACATATCCCTTGCCCGCACGTAGCGACGCCCGCTCCCCCATCCTACTGACCGAAGTCTCGGAGGGAGCGGGCGTCTCGATGTCTTCATCCCCTCATGGCGTCCTCCCGGGTCAGGGTTCCAAGCACCTCGCTCACCCCTTCACGCACACCACCTGGCGCAGGGTGTGGACGATGTCGACCAGCCCCGCCTGCGCCGCCATCACCGCGTCGATGGACTTGTAGGCTCCAGGCGTCTCGTCGATGACGTCCGCGTCCTTGCGGCACTCGATGCCCGCCGTCGCCCGGGCATGGTCCTCCAGCGAGAAGTGCCGCTTGGCGGCCTCGCGCGACATCACCCGGCCCGCGCCGTGGCTGCACGAATGGAAGGACTCCGGGTTTCCCTTTCCGCGCACGATGTACGAGCGCGCCCCCATGCTGCCGGGGATGATTCCCAGGTCCCCCTCCCGCGCCCGCACCGCCCCCTTGCGCGTCACGAGCACGTTCTTTCCGTAGTGGTGCTCGCGCGACACGTAGTTGTGGTGGCAGTTCACCGCCGCGTCGGTGAGCGAGAACTCCGGCAGCTCCCCGCTCGCCTGCAACGCCTCCACCGCCGAGCGCATCATCAGCTCGCGATTGGTGGCCGCGTAGTCCTGCGCCCAGCTCACCGCGTGCAGGTAGTCCTGGAAGTGCACCGTTCCCTCGGGCAGGTACGCCAGATCCTTCTCCGGCAGGTGGATGAAGAAGCGGCTCATCTCCTCCTTCGCCAGCTCGATGAAGTGGCTTCCAATGCGGTTACCCACTCCGCGCGAACCGCTGTGCAACATCAGCCACACGTGGCCGGCCTCATCCAGGCACACCTCGATGAAGTGGTTTCCCGTCCCGAGCGTCCCGAGGTGACCCAGGTCCGGGCCACGGCCCAGGCGCGGGTGCTTCTCGAGGATGGCGTCATAGCCGGGCTTCAGCCGCGCCCAGGCCTCCTGGTGGGCGATGGGAGCCTCGCGCCAGGCGCCCTTGTCGTTGCGACCGCCGTTGTCCGTCCGGCCGTGAGGCACCGTGCGCTCGATCGCCGAGCGCACCCCGGCGAGTGAATCCGGCAACTGCTCCGCGCGCAGCGTGGTGCGCACGGCGATCATTCCGCACCCGATGTCCACGCCCACCGCGGCGGGAATCACCGCGCCCGCGGTCGCCACCACGCTCCCCACCGTCGCCCCGAAGCCCCGGTGCACGTCCGGCATCGCGGCCACCCACTTGTGGACGAAGGGCAGGGTCGCCATGGCCCGGAGTTGCTTCTTGGCCTCGTCCTCGAACGGCACCCCCATCGTCCACGCCTTGATGGGCACTCCACCCGCCTCGTTCGTCAGGACTTCGTAATCGCGCTGGGTCTGCATGGCCTGCTCCTTCGGAAGTGTCCGCCCGGTCCCGCCGGGCACGGGGAGAGGTAAAGCAGGGCACGTGCCAACGGTTCTCCCCAGGGGGAGCGTCTTTCCCCACCCGATTTCCTATCCTCCAGGATAAATTCCTATCCGTATGGCGAAGACACGGGCGCGCGAGACGGTGGTGTTCGGGATGCTGGGCACCACGCTGGACACGGGGCGGACTCCGAAGCGGTGGGAGCGGTGGCGGCCCACCGTGGGGCTGTGTCAGCAGGAGGACCTGGTGGTGCACCGCCTGGAATTGCTCTACCCGCCAGCCCAGGGAGACCTGGCCCAGACGGTGACGGCGGACATCGCCCAGGTGTCCCCGGAAACGCTCGTGCGCCCCACCGCCGTGGACATCCGCAACCCATGGGATCTGGAAGAGGTCTACGGCGCGCTGCTCGACTACGCGAAGGCCTACCCCTTCCAACCCGAGCAGGAGGACTACCTCGTCCACATCACCACCGGCACGCACATCACGCAGATCTGCCTCTTCCTCCTGGTGGAGAGCCGCCACATCCCCGCCCGGCTCGTGCAGACGTCGCCCTCGCCCGGAGGACGAGACCAGGGCGGCCCCGGCGTGCATGCCCTCATCGACCTGGACCTGTCCAAGTACGACACGCTCGCGAGCCGCTTCCAGCAGGAGCAGCGCGAGGGCCTGTCCTTCCTCAAGGCGGGCATCGACACGAGGAACGCGGCCTTCAACCGGCTCATCGAGCGGATTGAGCAGGTGGCCACGAGCTCTCGCGCCCCCCTTCTATTGATGGGGCCCACGGGGGCGGGCAAATCCCAGCTCGCCAAGCGCATCTACCAGCTCAAGAAGACCCGGCGGCACGTGAGCGGCCCACTGGTGGACGTCAACTGCGCCACCCTGCGCGGGGACGGGGCGATGTCCGCCCTCTTCGGCCACGTGAAGGGCGCGTTCACCGGCGCGGTGGCGGACCGTCCGGGGCTGCTGCGGCAGGCACATGGGGGGTTGCTGTTCCTCGATGAGATCGGCGAGCTGGGCGCGGACGAGCAGGCCATGCTCCTCCGGGCGCTCGAGGACAAGCGCTTCCTGCCGGTGGGCTCGGACAAGGAGGTGGAGAGCGACTTCCAGCTCCTCGCGGGCACCAACCGCGACCTGCTGGCCGAGGTGGAGCGTGGACGTTTCCGGGAGGACCTGCTCGCGCGCATCAACCTGTGGACCTTCCGCCTGCCGCCCCTGCGCGAGCGGCCCGAGGACATCCTCCCCAACCTCCTCTACGAGCTGGATCAGGCCTCACAGGCGCTGGACACGCGAGTGACGATGAACAAGGAGGCCCAGGAGCACTTCCTGCGCTTCGCCACCTCACCCGAGGCTCGCTGGAGCGGCAATTTCCGGGATCTCAACGCGGCGGTGCTGCGCATGGCCACGCTCGCGCCGGGAGGGCGCATCACCCGCGAGGGCGTGGACGAGGAGTGGGAGCGGCTGCACGCGGCGTGGACGCCCGGCGCGCAGCGCCACCAGACGGATGACGTGGTGACGGAGGTGCTGGGGGAGGAGCGAGCGGAGGCGATCGATCGCTTCGACCGGGCGCAGCTCTCGGAAGTGCTCACCGTGTGCCGTCAGGCGCGCTCGCTCTCCGACGCGGGGCGATTGCTGTTCGCCCAATCCCGGGCCCAGAAGAAGAGCGTCAATGACGCGGATCGACTGCGCAAATACCTCGCCCGGTTCGACTTGAACTGGGCCGACCTGCGGGGATGAGGCATGGCCAGGACTCCGGCTCTCATTATACTTCCCACATCGACATGAGAAACCCGCCAACCCCCTCCCCTGCCGAGTCCGACACCGGGTCGGTGCAAGCCCCGGTGCACGAGGAGGTTCTGCGAACCTTGCTGAACCATCGGGCGCGATTCGCCTCCTTCCTGGCGAGCCGAGTGGACAGCGAGAGGGTCGTGGAGGAGCTGCTCCAGGCCGCGTACGTCAAGGCGATCGAGAAAGGCGCATCGCTGCGGGACACGGAACGCGCGGTGGCGTGGTTCTACCGTCTGTTGCGCAACGCCGTGACCGACCACTACCGGCACCGGAACGCGGAATCACGGGTGCTCGAGCGTGAGGCCCAGGAGCCCGTCGCGGTACAGCCGGAGCCGGGAGCCGAACCGAAGGTCTGTGCCTGCCTGCACGGCGTGTTGCCCACGCTCAACCCCGAGTACGCACGGATGGTGCGGCGAGTGGACCTGGAGGAGCGCTCGGTCTCCGAGGTGGCGCGCGAGGCGGGCGTCACCCCCAACAGCGCCATGGTCCGCCTGCACCGGGCCCGTCAGGCACTCAAGACGGGACTCCAGCGCACGTGCGGCGCGTGTGCCGCACGCGGGTGTCTGGACTGCTCGTGTCGGAGCGCGCGGTCCTGAAGGCGGAGGCTACAGCCGCAGCTTGCGCAGCCTCAGCGCATTGCCGATGACCGACACCGACGACAGGCTCATCGCCGCCGCGGCGAACATCGGGCTCAGCAACAGCCCGAGGAACGGGTACAGCACGCCCGCGGCCACCGGCACGCCCAGCGCGTTGTAGATGAAGGCGAAGAAGAGGTTCTGGCGGATGTTGCGCAACGTGGCCCGACTCAGCGTGCGCGCCCGTGAAATTCCTCTCAGGTCTCCCTTCACCAAGGTGACCGACGCGCTCTCCATGGCGATGTCCGTTCCCGTCCCCATGGCGATGCCCACGTCCGCCAGAGCCAACGCCGGCGCGTCATTAACCCCATCTCCCGCCATCGCCACCGTGCGGCCCTCGGCCCGCAGCCGCTTCACCACGTCGCCCTTGCCCTCGGGCAGCACCTCCGCCACCACCGTGTCGAGGCCCAGTTGGCGCGCCACCGCCTCGGCCGTGGTGCGGCTGTCACCCGTGAGCATCACCACACGCACGCCCTCGCGACGCAACGTGGCCAGCGCCTCGGCCGTGGTGGCCTTGACGGGATCCGCCACCCCAAGCAACCCCGCGGGCTTGCCGTCCACCGCCACGTACACCACCGTCTGCCCCTCGTGCCGCAGCGCTTCCGCGCGAGGCCGCAGCCCGCCCACGTCCATGCCCAGCGACTCCAGCAGCGCCGCGTTGCCCAGCGCCACCTCCGCGCCCCCGACCCGCCCCGTCACGCCCTTGCCCGTCACCGAGCGGAAGTCCCGCGCCGCCGTCGGCACCACCCCGCGCGCCTCCGCCCCCGAGACCACCGCCGCCGCCAGTGGGTGCTCGCTGCCCCGCTCCAGGCTCGCCGCCAGGAGCAGGAGCCGCGCCTCGTCCACGCCCTCGGCCACCACCGACACCAACTTGGGCTTGCCCTCGGTGAGCGTGCCCGTCTTGTCCACCACCAGCGTGTCCACCTTCTCCAGCAACTCCAGCGCCTCGGCGTCGCGGATGAGCACTCCCAGCCCGGCACCTTTTCCCATGCCCACCACCACGGACATGGGCGTGGCCAGCCCCAGCGCGCACGGACAGGCGATGATCAGCACCGCCACCGCGTTCACCAGCGCGTATGCCAGCCGAGGCTCGGGACCAAAGACGGCCCACACGACGAACGTCACCACCGACACCGCGATGACCGCGGGCACGAATACCGCGGCCACCTTGTCCACCTGCTTCTGGATGGGGGCGCGCGAGCGCTGGGCCTCGGCCACCCGCTGGACGATGCGCGCGAGCAGCGTGTCCCGCCCCACCCGCCCGGCCTTCATCACCAGGCTGCCCGTGCCGTTGAGGGTGCCGCCCGTCACACCCGCGCCCGGCGCCTTCTCCACCGGCATGGACTCGCCCGTCACCATGGACTCGTCCACCGCGCCCTCTCCCTCCACCACCACGCCATCCACCGGGACCTTCTCGCCGGGACGTACGCGCAGCGAGTCCCCCACCTTCACCTGCTCGAGCGGCACGTCCTCTTCGCGGCCGTCCTCCCGGATGCGCCGGGCCACGGCGGGCGCGAGGCTCAGCAGAGCGCGCAAGGCGCCCGAGGTGGCACGGCGGGCCCGCAGTTCCAGCACCTGTCCGAGCAGCACGAGCGTGGTGATGGTCGCCGCCGCCTCGTAATACACGGGCGCCGCGCCGCCATGGCCGGTGAACGCATGCGGCAGCAGCCCAGGCGCCACCGTGGCGAAGACGCTGAAGAGGTACGCCGCCCCCGTGCCAATAGCGACGAGGGTGAACATGTTCAGGTGCCGGTTCCTCACCGATGCCCAGCCACGCGCGAAGAAGGGCGCGCCGCCCCAGAGCACCACCGGCGTCGCCAGCACGAACTGCACCCACGCCAGCACCCGAGGCTCGACCGCTCGCTGCACGGGCTGGCCGGGAATCAGATCCGACATGCCCAGGAAGAGCAGCGGCAGCGTGAGCACGACACCGGACCAGAATCGCCGCGTCATGCTCAGTAGTTCGGGGTCCGGCTGCTCCTCGGGCAGCACCGTGAGGGGTTCGAGCGCCATGCCGCACTGGGGGCATGCCCCCGGATGGTCCTGGAGGACCTCGGGGTCCATGGGGCAGCTCCACGTCGTGCCCGGAGGGGACGGCACCCGCGCCTGCTCCGCCTTGGGTTCGAGGTACTTCCGGGGCTCGGTGGCGAAACGCTCCCGGCACTTCGGGTTGCAGAAGAAGTACGCCTGCCCCTCGTGGAGGTGGGTCCCCCCCTTCGGCGCGTCCGGGTTGACCGACATACCGCAGACAGGATCCAGCACCCTCCCTTCCGCGTCAGGGGGAGGGCCATGCGGGCGGCCAGTCTGGGGCTCGTACGGCTGCGTGTGCTCGTGGGCCATGTGAAAATCGATCCTTTCGCCCTGGCTGACGAAGCACTCGCCGGACCCTTACAGGGGTCGCACCGCACGCAATAACGGACTCAACCCGCGACGCGCTGGGCCTCGCGCTCCTGGTTGAACTTCACGAGCGCCTGGATGATCTCCTCCTGGGAGTCCGTGAGCAGCAGGTAGCGCGCGTAGTCATGCCCCTGGGCGAGGTGTTCCAGCAGGGGATACACAGGCCGTGTGCGCGTCCAGAACTCGCGGCCCAGGAAGATCATCGGGCTGATGACGCCCACCGTGTTGTAGTGGTTCTGGCACGCGTCCTGGAACACCTCCTGGACGGTGCCGGCACTGCCCGGCGAGTAGACGACGCCCCCCTGCGCGATGGTGAGCAGGCCCTCCTCGCGCACGCTGTTGGCGAAATACTTGGCGATGCGCGTGGCGAAGGGGTTGGGCGGCTCGTGACCGTAGAGCCAGGTCGGAATGCCCAGGCTGTCGCTGATGGCTCGCTCCTCGTCCCGCAGTGGCCAGGTGGCACGCACCTCGAAGGCCCGGGACAGCCACTCGCGGTGCTTGTAGCCCGGCGCCAGCGCCAACACCTCGAGCGCCGCGTCCAGCTCGCGGTCGCTCCGTCCGGCGAACCACGCGCCCAGGTGCGTGGCCTCCATGGCGCCGGGGCCTCCGCCACTCACCAGGAAGAAGCCCAGGCGCGCCAGGGCGCGGGCCAGCTCCGCCACCGCTCGGTAGTCCGCCTGTCCTCGGAGCATGGAGTGGCCGCCCATGATGGCCACCACCCGGCGCGGCTGGCCCTGGTCGATGAGCGCCTCCTCCAGGGCGTCGCTGATGGCGTGGTCATGGAGCCGCTGCGCCAGGGTCTCCAGGATCGACGGCGGATTGGGCCCTCCTCGCGAGTTCCAGTGCGCGTAGATGCGGGCGTCCGGGGTGTCCGCGTAGCTCTCGGGATGCGCGGCGTCGAAGCCCGCGTACAGCTCCTCGGGGGTATAGAGGCCTCCCCGGTAGGGCGAGTAGGGCAGCCCCGAGAACGGAGGGAACACCATGGCGCCTCGCCCGATCACCTCTTGCAAGCTCCTGGCGTCCAGCTGGCAGCCCAGGAAGACGGTGCCCGTGAGGTCCGCGCGCAGCAGCACCTCGCCCCGCTCCATCAAGTCCAACCCCTGGAGGATGACGTTGGAGAGGCTTCTGCCACCCGTCAGGTGTTGCTCGAACGCCGCCAGGCTCTCTATCTCCGTCACGTGAACTCCCAGGGAGGAAGGGTGCGCCCGGGAGGGTATCAGCCCTCACCTCGAAGCGGCCCCTGGCTCGCCGAGCTGCCCGACTTCGCGCGGGAGTTTCTTGACGCCCCGCGTCGGTTCGACTGAAAGGGCCGGGCGTTCAACTCCCGGAGACACACCATGGCAACCCCCTCGTCCCTGCCCAAGCTCGTGCTGTGCGAGCTCGGAGAAACCGACATCCCTGGCCTGGAAAGCTACTCGCCGTTCTGCGTGAAGGTGCACCGCGCGCTGAAGTACCTGGGCCTGCCCTATGAGCGCCGCCACGGCATGCCCGGCACCTTCAAGAAGTACTACTCCACCGGACAGGCGCCCGTGCTCCTCATCGGGGACAACGAAGCCGTGGGAGACTCCACCGACATCCTCTTGAGGCTCCAGTCCCTCACCGGGCGCACCTTCCACGGGACCCAGGACGCGAAGCTCGCCGCCGAGGCCGTCCTGTGGGAGGAATTCGCGGACACGTCGCTGGCGGGCTTCTTCATCTCCTCGCGCTGGGCCGACGATCGCAACTGGGCCGGGTTCCGCGACCGGATCTTCAAGCCCATTCCCACGCCCCTGCGGGGCCTCATCTCCGGTCGGATGCGCAAGAAAATCGTGAGCGCCGTCGTGGCACGGGATGTCTGGCGCGCGGGTCCGGAGGCGTGTTGGCGGCGCTTCCAGGCCCAGCTCGACGCGCTGGACGCCCGCGCCCCCGAGGAGGGCTTCTGGCTGGGCGCCTTCTCCATCGCCGACCTGGGCCTGTTCGCCCAGCTCTTCGGCCTCCGCCAGGACATCACGCCCTGGCAGCGCGATCAGATCTTCGCGCGCTCCCGGCTTTCCCGGTACCTGGACCGCGTGGACGCGGCCACCCGCGGCGCCTGAGCAACGCACCGCACCACGAAAACGAAACGGTGCGTGGGCCCGCGCCCGTCCTAGGATGTCCTCCAGATGCGAACGCGCAGGCCCCTCGTCATCGTCGATGCACTCGCCTCACTGGCCAATGCCTTCAAGGACATCTTCCCGGGCAGCACCACGTCCTCGCTGTCGGCGTCGGACCTCGCCGCGCAGATCGAGGCGCTGGGCCCTCGCGCGGCGCTCAAGCCCAAGGTGGTGCCGCTCGACGAGACGCGGCTCGCCGCCCTGCTCTACTTCGATCAGCCCACGCCCCAGGCGGGGCTCCTCATCGACCTGTGGCGCCCGGTGCGCACGAGCGACAGCCACTTCGCGCGTGCCTTCTGCCGCGTCTTCAACGACGACCTGACCCACGTCTCCGCCGCCCTGCCGCTCAACGAGCACTGGGCCTCGCTCGAGCAGACGCGCCTGCGCCGCGCCGTGGCGCGCTTCCTCAACTACCGGCCGCACCAGATGTCCAACTGGATCCGCGCCGTGGAGGACTCCATGGCCCTCACCTACGAGGGCCGCGCCGTGCGCCACTGTCTCATCGTCGCGCGCAAGGCGCCCAAGCTCGTGCAGAAGCTGCAGAACAAGTTCATCCCCCTGCCGGGCGGCATCTCCATCGAGAACGCGCTCCTGCGCGAGAAGTGGATCCGCACCGTGGTGGATGGCCGCCGCGTGGCGCTGCTCGGCAGCATGCACTCCGGCAGCATCATCGGCTTCATCTCGCTCGCCGAGGTGGACCGCAACGACGCCGCCCTGCGCTACGCCCCGCACGAAACGCTCGTCCCCGTGCAGGCCGTGCTCGGCCACTCCGCGCATGACGTGGCGCTCGTGGCCTCGCCGCAGGGAGACCTGTTCATCCTCAGTGGCAAGGGATCCGTCTTCCAGAAGACCCACGGCCACTGGCGCGTGCTCGACTACGAGGCCCTGCACGAGCGGCTCTCCCTGCGCTTCCGCGAGGACGTGGTCATCGGCGTGCTCCGGGCCGCCATTGATTTGTCCTTCGAGCGCACGGGGGCGCTCTTCTGCCTGCTCGACTCGCGCGAGGACCTGACGGACTTCATCCCCGACCACGGCTACGCGCTCGCGGCCAACTCCCACCTGCGCCGCAGCCTGAGGGGCCAGAACATCTCCGTCTGGGCGCAGCGCCAGGTCATCACCGCGGCGGCCGCCACGGACGGCGCCGTGGTGCTCGACAAGGACGGCAGCGTGCTGGACATCGCCTGCATGATTTCGAGCCCCAGGGAGATCGCCCGGCTGGGGCTGCGCGAGCCCAGCATGCCCGGCGCCCGGGCGCTCGCGGCGTGGCGGGCGAGCTTCCGCGGCGTGGCCATCAACGTCTCCGAGGACGGCCCCATCACCGTCTATGAGCGAGGCGCCACCATCGGCCGCATCGGCTAGTCACGACACTCCGGCCCCCACGGCAGCGGTTCCGGAATGCATGGAGAGGCCGAGCGCGGCGGGTTCGATTCCCGCCGCCTCCACTGAAAGTAACCCGCCGCTCTGAGCCGAGCCCACTCCTAACGAGGAGGCGCGGATCGCCTGGGGGACCAAATTGGTTCTTGGCGGACCAAATTTGGACCAAATCCTCTGCGTATAGGCGGAATGGGGGCCGTGCTACGCAGGACGTTCGCGCTGGACGTATTCGCCTGAGCTTGGTGTGGAGGTCGGCGTAGGGAGCTGGCGTAGCTGACCGCACTTGGTGGGGTGCGCGCCATTCTTCCTATGCCTCGTCCTCTCCTTTCCATGCTTGTGCGGCGTGCGGTCCGGGTCGAAGCTGGTGATGCTGGGAACGCGGCCCTCGCCAAGAGGCATGAAGGCATGGCAGCGTGCATGGTGCGTTTCTCTAGAGCCAATGTGCCATGCCTCGAAAGCCAAGCCAGAAGAAGTCACAGCCCCTTGAGCCCATGGCTCTGGGTGATGCGATAACCAGGGGGCCGGACGAAGTGAACCGCCGCGTTGCGGAAGCGGCGAGTTCAGGCGCGCGTTCTCTCGACCTGAGTTCCCTGGCCCTCGACTCGCTGCCAGAATCGTTGTTCCAATTGACGCAACTGACGCGCCTGGACGTTTCCGACAACCGGTTGAATGAGATACCAGAATCGCTCGGCCAATTGACGAAATTGCAGCACCTGGACGTCTCCCTGAACCATCTGTCGGCCGTGCCATGGTTCGTGGGCCAACTGACCCAGCTTCGGGAGTTCTTTGCGTACTCCAATCAACTGGAATCATTGCCGGAGTCGCTGGGCGAGCTGACGGGCCTTCATACTCTTAACGTCCATGAGAATTGGCTCGGTGGCTTGCCAGAATCGTTGAGCCGCTTGACGAAGCTCGAGTTTCTCGATGTGAGCAGAAACAAATTGTCGAAGCCGCTAGAGTGGTTAGGCAACCTGACGCGGCTTCAATATCTGGATGCCGGCTTCAATCTGCTGCGAGTCCTGCCGGACTCGCTGGGGCAGCTCACCCGGCTCAAATACCTGGTCGCCTCAACGAACTCGCTGAAGGAGTTGCCAGAATCACTGTGCAAGCTCAAGGCGCTCCAGGCCCTCGATATTACCGGCAATCTCCTCTCGGCGTTGCCAGAGTCGCTCGCCAGCCTCAACAGGCTCAGATATCTCTTCGCTGGAGCCAACGAACTGACGTCATTGCCCTCGTCATTGCGCACTCGATTGTCGGCATTGGAGGTGCTTGACCTGTACGGAAATGAAGCGCTCGGCCTTCCACCCGAACTCCTGGGACCCGGCGGTTATAGCACCCGGTGGGATTATCAACCGTTCAAGATCACCATACAGCCACCTCTCCCCGCGCCTGCCGCGATCGTCGACTACTATTTCCGCGCACGTCGGGATCGGAAGCCGCTCAACGAGGCGAAGCTGATTCTTGTCGGGCGGGGGGGCGTCGGAAAGACTTGCATCATCAAGAGGCTGCTTCACGACACCTTCGACGAGCGTGAGCCGGAGACGCCTGGTATCGAGATCCAACCCTGGCCGGTCACCCTGTCAGAGGGTGACACGGTGCGACTGCACGTGTGGGACTTTGGTGGCCAGGAGATCCTTCACGCGACGCACCAGTTCTTTCTCACGGAGCGCACGCTCTATCTGTTGGTCTTGAGTGGACGCGAAGGCAACCCCACGCAGGACGCGGAGTACTGGCTGCAGCTGATTCGTAGCTTTGGTGGCGACTCGCGGGTCATCATCGCGCTGAACAAGGCCGTCCAGCATCCCTTTGATGTGAATCGAGGCCTGCTGCTGGAGAAGTACCCACTGATCGCCGGCTTCGTGCCGACGGACTGCGAGGACGCAAGCGGTATCCAGCAACTCAAGAAGCTGATCCTGGAGAAGACCGATGGGCTGGAGCATCGCAAGGTGGCCTTCCCGGCGGACTGGTTCGAGATCAAGGAGCGGCTGGCCGGGATGAAGGGAAACTTCGTCACCTGGGACCAGTATCAGGAGATCTGCCGCGAGTTTGGGGAGCGCGACCCAGAAGCACAACGGCAGCTGGCGACCTTCCTGCACATCCTCGGCATCGCACTGAACTATCGCGACGATCCACGCCTCAAGGAGACGCATGTCCTCAATCCCCGCTGGGTCACCGAGGGCATCTACACTCTACTGCGGGCCGGACAGAAACAATGGCACGAGGGAGTGCTCACCAAGGCAGATCTGTCCACGGTCCTGGATGAGCGGCGCTATCCCAAATCCAGCCATGCGTTCCTGCTTTACCTCATGGAGAAATTCCAGCTCTGCTTCCGGCTGGCGGGACGGGAAGAGCGCTACCTCGTGCCGGAGTTGCTCGGCGAGAACCAGCCCGATCTGGGAGAGCTCCTCGCGGCACCAGGGCTGGGCTTCCGCTACCAGTACGAGGTCTTGCCCGAAGGTCTCCTGCCGCGCTTCATCGTCCAGACCCACGCCTTGAGCCAAAAGAGCCCTCGCTGGCGCACAGGCGTCATCCTCGAGCATGAAGGCTGTCGCGCCGTTGTCCGCGCAGACCCCCGCGAACGCCGAGTGGACATCCACATCACCGGGAACAAGGTGCTTCAGCGCAGTCTTCTGGCCATCATCCGGGAGAAGCTCGCCGAGCAACATCGTGACCTGAAGGGGATGGTGGTGGACGAGCGGGTGCCACTCCCCAATGAACCTGGGGTGACGGTCAGCTACAGGCACTTGGTGATGTTGGAGCAGGAGGGAGAGGACTGGTACCGCCCGGAAGGTACACGCCAGAAGGTGAGCGTAACGGAGTTGCTGCACGGCGTGGAGACAGCTCAGGAGCGCCGCATGATGCGGACGGTCCCGGAATCAAAGGCCTTTGCAGACTCGCCAAGCCGCCCTCGGGAGCCGCTGACCGCCGATGTCACCATTGGGATCATCACAGCGCTTCCCAAGGAGTTCGCCGCCATGAAAGCGGCGATGCACGACTGCCAGGACCACAATGTCCCAGGCCCAGGCGCGGGACGCCGGTATGTGCTGGGCCGAATGAAGTCTCGCGATGAGAAAGAGCATCGAATCGCGCTCGCGATGCTGCCAGGAGGGATGGGCAACAACATGGCCGCCGCTCGGGCCACGCTGCTGCTGGAGCACTTCCCCTCCGTGGACGCCATCATCATGGTCGGCATCGCGGGAGCCGTCCCGTCGCCACAGAAGCCTGAGGACCATGTCCGCCTCGGAGACATCGTCGTGTCCAACAAATGGGGAGTTGTGCAGTATGACATGGTGAAGCTCAAGGAGGTTCGTTCCAGTTCTGTCCCACCGAGCGCCAGGTTGATTGAAGCCGTGGCCCTGCTTCAGGCCGAGGAGATCGAGGGGCACCGGCCGTGGGATGAGCACATCGGCGCCATCCTCCAGCAGTTGACGCACAAGCGTCCTCCTCAGATGGCCGACAAGCTTTACGCCACTGACGACCCAGAGACGCAGCTCAAACATCCCAAGGACTCCAAGCGACGGGGGGGGCGGCCACGTGTGTTCCTGGGGCCCATTGCATCCGCCAATGAGCTCTTGAAGAGGCCTGACAAGCGGGACGAACTTCGTCGGAAGTTCGGAGTCAAAGCGGTGGAGATGGAAGGCTCTGGGATTGCGGATGCCACCTGGAACCACGACAAGGGGTACCTGGTCGTCCGTGGAACGTGTGACTACTGCGACACTCACAAGAACGACGACTGGCAGGAGTATGCTGCGGCGGTTGCGGCGGGGTACACGCGGGCACTCATCGAATCGATCTTCGCGCGAGAACGCTGAACGCACCGGTGCCGCTGACGAATCAGCGGCCTCCGACCCCGCGTATAGGCGGAATGGGGGCCGTGTTGCTGGGCTGCGGGCTGGAGCAGAGAGGCGGAGAGCGCCGCGGCCAGCAAGGCCGAGCGCGGCGTCGGTGGAGGGGTGCGAGTACCCCCATGGGGCACACGGCTGACCTGGCCGCCCTGGCTTGAGGAGAGCGGCAGGGCGTGCTGCTCGAGTTCGCCAGCACTCCGCACTACAAGTATCTGGCGAAGTCCCGCTCCACATACCGGGGCAGGCCTCTCCCCACCTCACTGGCCTCCGCCAGCAATGTGGCCAGATTGTCCCGCACCGCCTCGTAGGTCCTACGAGAACCGCCCTCGAACGCTCTTGAGAGTTCTCTCCGGAAGCTTCCGGCGGCGGGTTCGATTCCCGCCGCCTTGAGAACCCACTCCTGACGAGGAGGCGCGGATCGCATTGGGGGACCAAATCGGTTCTTGTCGGACCAAATTTGAACCCAAGAGGGGCCCTGGGCCTCTTGGCTGTGATGGCGCTCAGGGTGCTCCTCCATCCACGCTGACGGGAATGGACGGCGAGGCCACCACGGGCAGGAGGCACTTGTCCTCGTACACGACCGTCTGAGATGGACAGTTTGGTGGCCGTTGTTCGAGTGAAAATCGCCTCGCCTGCCCTGCGTTCGGAAGAGGGGGACGGAAGGAGGTGGCCAGGACAACCGGGGCGTTTCCCGGACCGGGACGTAACATTTCCCACCGTGCTCGTAGAATTGGCCACACGGGACGACTTCGACGACTTCGGACCAGCAGGCGCCGTTGAGCTCCACTTGGAATGCTGGACGCGCCGCCTTCGGTGACACTGCGGGAGTTGCAGGGCTGAGCTCCCTCAAGCGGGGGCTATGCTTCGGTGCTCACGGAAACGCTCCGGGGTGGCAGAGGACACCGTAGGATTGCACGCCTATGCTCTTTCACCCGGTCGTTCGGACTCTTGCCATCAGTGTGTTGGTTCTGGGCTCAGCCGGCTGCACCGGCACGGTCACTGGGGCGGATGGCGGCGGAGCTGTCGCGGGAGCAGAGACAGGGGCTGACGCGGGAGTCGACGCCGGTGTCGGCTCGTGCGAGGGGAAGCGCGCGCGCCCCGCCTCGCCGACGAAACTCGCCGCGGCAAGCGTCTCCTCCTTCGAAGTCTCGCTGACGTGGGAGCCGTCGCCGGATGCCTCGGTCAAACGCTACCGCGTGCTGCTGGGCCCGGCGCAGGTCGGACAGGTGCATCGGCCGTCCTTCGCCCACCGTCCGGTCGTCCCGGGCGAGACGTACACGTACACCGTCACCGCGCTCACCGACGAAGGGGATGAGAGTCTTCCGTCCAATCCGGTGACGGTGACGATCCCGAATCCACAGCCGGATGCGCTCTCCGGGCTGGCGGCGGGGCACTGGTACGAGTTCCCGGATTCGAACCTGCGGGCCGCGGCCCTGACCCCCGCTACGCATCCGTGGCTCGGCATGGGCGAGGGCATCAGCGGAATCATGGACGACTGGTCGAGCGGTGCCCTCGACACCCAACGCGACCGGCTCTACATCTCCGGCGGCGGCCACAACGGCTACTACGGCAACGAAATCTACGGCTTCGATCTGCGCACTGGCGCATGGCTGCGCCTGACCGACCCGGATCCGGTCAGTCCCGGAGAGGAGTGTCCCGACCGGGCGCTGGGGGTCAACTGCGCCATCCACACCTACGATGGGCTCGAGTACCTGCCTCCGCCCTTCGACCAGTTCCTCGCGGTCGGCTGGGATGGCTGGCCCCAGACCACGCTCAACCTCGACACCCACCGCTGGGAGAGCCACCCCGACCTTCCACAGCTCGGGACGCGCACCGGCGCCAGTTGCGCCTACGATCCCGGCACCCGCGTCCTCTGGTACCACTCCGGCTCAGAGGCGATGTCGGTCTGGGATCCAGCCACCGGCAAGTGGACGATCCGCGGCGAGGCGGATCAGCTCGGCTATTACAAGAACGCGGTCGTCGATCCGCGGCGCAAGCTGTACGTCGCGATTGGTCAGGGCTTCACCGAGACCTGGACGATCGACGCGCTGGGCAGGTTCATTCCGAAGCACGTGCGGCTCGCGACCACGGGCGCTCGGGAGATCGAAGACGTGGGAAATCCCGGGGTCGACTACGATCCGGTGACCGATCGGATCGTGGCGTGGAAGGGTGGCGGGGACATCTACACGTTGAACATCGACACCCGCGTCTGGACGAAGCATGCGGCGCTGGGCACGGTGGTGCCCGGACCGGCCAATATGAACGGGACCTACGGGCGGTTCCGCTACGTGCCCAGCCTGAATGTCTTCGTGGTGGTCAATACCGTCGACACCCATGTCTTCGTCTACCGGCTCGATCCGAGACCCGCTCGCCTGTTGCGGCGGATCGACGTGATGACGCCCACCGCAACGGTCGAGACGAACTCGACCGGCAAGCTGAAGGTGACGGCGATGTTCCAGGACGGAACCTCGGTCGTCGCCACATCGGAGGTCACGTTCAGCTCGCTCGATCCGGAGGTGGCGACCGTAGACGAGGGCGGCACCTTCCGGGCAATCAATCCGGGCCGGGCCCGGCTGCAGGCGAGCTACACCGACCCGCTCACCCGGCGTGGGCTGGTCGGCGCCGTGGAACTCAAAGTGGTGCCGAGGGCGGGCGACGTCGTGCTCGACGCGTTGAAGATTCAGCCACCGCCGACGCTCAAGGTGCTCCGCGGAAAGTCGGCGGGCTTCACGGCCGTCGGCTCCTTCCACCGCGGCGCCGACGTCTTCACCCGCGATGTCACCTGCGAGGCCACCTGGAGCTCCGACAGCCCGTCGATCGCCCTGGTGACCGACGGCACGGTTCAGGGACTCGCGGAGGGAGCAACGACGATCCACGCGAAGGTCGGGCCGGTCGAGGCCCAGGCGGCCCTCGAGGTCATTCCGCAAGCGACTCGAGAGCTGATCGCCCTGAACTTTCAGCCTCCCGGACCGCCGAGCGTGGTGGGTTGGGCGGTGGCCGACGACTCCGCCTTCGACGCGACCCGCGGTTGGGGCTGGCAGGACGCGGCCGGTCTTCAGACCCGAGGCGATCGCAACGGCACCCGCGATCCGCGCCTCGCCAGCTTCGTGGTGACGACCGGAGGAAGATTCCGGCTCCAGGTTCCCGATGGCCGCTACCACATGGCGGCGTCCGTGGGAGACAACACCTTCGGCTCGGGCCTCGCGAGCGTGGAGCTCGCGGGCGCGGGCATCGTCTACGGCGTCGGCGCGGGCAACACGGCGGGAGCCGGCATCGTCGAAGCCACCGCGGGCAAGGGCCTCGTCTTCGACGTCGTGGGGCCGATCAACTGGCTCGCGGTGATGCGGGTCAACGGCCTGGATTTCGACGAGGCGCTCGCCGCGGCGAAGACCTGGTAGAGGGCGAGCTCTTCCACGGAGTGAACTCGAACCCCGCCGCATTGAGCCGCGTCCGCTCCTATGCGCGTGCCTATTTCAGGCGCACCTTCACGCGCTCCACGTCATCGTTGGGCCGCCCCATGAAGGAGTCGAGCAGGCGTTGCTCGACTCCCACTTCTTCCCAGACAGCCGAGCGCTCAAGTCCGACACACTCCTGGGGCTCCGCGCGCCTCGAATTGCCGACGGTGTCGAAGATTGTGCAGTCGCGGAAGTTGCCAATGTCCTGCATGAACTGGACGATCGGTTGAGAAAACTGCTCCTCCAACTTTCTCCACCCAATGAGTTCCCATGCCCTCTCCTCCATATGGCGAACCATGATTTTGAAAAGGATAGGCTTGGAGGCAATCCGATCCAGATCGGAATCTGGAGTGTCGGTCCTGTAATCGTAATAGGCATCATGCGGCAGTTTGAGCACCCTGCCGTAACCGAAAGAGCCGTCGGCAAGGGGGATTCTCAAGAACGAGCCCGGTTTGTAGATTCGCGGCATCCCTAGTACCCCGTGTAAGGATGAAGTTGGCCCCACAACTCCGTCGCGGCGGCGTGGAACCTTCTGCCTTGTGGATTTTCTTTCGCCACGCCGCGTACGGCATTCTCGGTGCGATAAGGCGCTCCGGTGTCAGAGTGGGCTCCTCCAAGGGAATCAATCAACTGCTGCTCTCTCCCGCGAATCCGCCAATAAGCGACGTCGTCATATCGACGGCTATAGTCAACCCCGGTGCCGACATCAAATCGATCAGTTTGCGCCAAGCCGAACATGGCGCCACCCGGTTCAGCATTCTCGTCCAGGTGGTGGTTTCTGTCTCGGAGGAGAACCGCCAGTGCGGCCTGAAATTCGAGGGACACAGCAAGCTCGACGACCATGCTGGTCCGCCCCGCGTAGTAGCGGTGGGTCATCTTATTGAGCTTCGTGTAGGTGACATAGATGCGCCCCAGCCTCTTGCCGGTGCTCTCGTCGGGTTTCGACCTGGGCTCTGCGCCAGGAGGAGGAACCTGGGCCGGGTATTGACCTTGAACCCATCCCTTCACGTCTCCGAAGTGTGTGCCGTAATACTCGTCCGCAATCTCGATGGGGGTCTTCTCCCCATCCAGGGCCGCACGGGCCGTCAGGCAGACCAGCAACCCACTGCCCACGGCTGCGACGAACGCTCCCCCCACCACCACCGTCTCCCCTGCGGCACCGCCAGCCCCTACCTCCGCGCCCGCGCCTCCTTCAGGCACCAACCGGAGCACGCCCCGGGGAATGCCGTTCCCCAACCCCTCACCCGACAACCCTTCCAGGGCAGGGGCCGGACTTGGGGCAGGGGGAGCCACGGGCGAAGCCCCCGCCGTCGCCGCGACAAGCACCACGTGCACACCCGCGCGAGCGGAGGGCACCTTCTCCATCCAGGCTCCGGCCGCCTCGTCACGGGACGGGACATAGACACAGCGCCTCTGCCCATCCGGCGTATGACGGACGCTTGGAGCAGCGCCGCCACACCCCACCAGGGCAGCACCAGTGAACAACGCATCACGTAGCACCTCGGGGTGTGGGCTCCTCCCTTGAAGCGTTCGAATCTACGGAATCCTATGAGTGTCGTGATGGAAGTGAGCCCCCCGGGCGCGAGCGCCTCGAGTTGGAGTCGTTGCCACGACGTTACAGCACGACCTGCATCGAGCGCGGACCCGAGGACCCGTCCTCCGCGTCGTGCCTCGTGGCGGCCACCGGGCAGCTCCTGTGCGGCTGGCTGGACAGGGACATGCAACAGCGCGTGCGCACCCGGCCCTACGGCACCGCTCCGCTCGGACAGGAAGCCGCCTTCCTGCCCGTGTCGGGCACGGGCACCATGCCACACGCCCTGTTGAGCGCCCCGAGCACCACGCCGGACCGGTGGTTCCTCGGCTTCGAGGACTTGAGTGGGGGCGGCGACCGGGACTTCAATGATGCCGTCTTCATGCTGCGGGCCCCTGCCCAGCCGGGGTGGGTGCGCTCGCGGACCCTGACGTCCCCCGACCCGCGTTGCGCGCTGTCGCGCGTGCGCTTCCAGAAGTACGACTACGTCGACAGCGGCTGCTCCGCCACGGCCTTCCCCATCGACTACGCGGTGGCCACCGACTGCGGCACCAACCCCACGCCCACCTGGAAGAAGCTGACCCTGGCCCCAGGTTGGACGGAGACCACCGTGGACGTCTCCAGCACCCCGGGCTCCGAGCTCTGCTGGAAGGCGGAACTGCCGGCGGTGAACGGCGCCTGCCGCCCTACCCTCACCTATGTGGACATGGGCTACGAGGCCACCGTCGCCTCTCCGTGAATGCTCGCGCCTGGACTCCGCGACTCAGGAAGGAATAAGCGGCTTCGATTCCCGCCGCCTCCACTATGCTCAGGGCTGGTGGAGAAGAAGTGAGCAATCACCTCTGTCCAGAACAGGTTGCGAGCAACACCTGAAAAAGGGACGAATGCCAACGAAGAGCAAGGCGAAGCCCAAGGCCAAGAGCACGTCGCGCGCGAGCAAGCCACCCAAGTCGGCCACCGGGTCCAAGTCCACGCCGAAGGCAGGCACCCAGGCCAGGCCGTTGAAGCGGCCCGCGGGCGGTCATCCGCGAAAAGCGAAAGCCGACGGCAACGCGCCCGTCCTGGCGGAGATGAGCAGCCAGGAACAAGCGACCGGGGAAGCCGCGTCCCGGCTCATCGACCAGCGGATCCTCGACCTGGGGGGATGGCGCGGGGAGACCCTGGCCCGCATGCGGGCGCTGCTCCTGGAAGCCGACCCCGAGATGACCGAGGAGTGGAAGTGGAGGGGCACTCCGGTCTGGTCGCACCACGGGATTGTCTGCACCGGGGAGGCCTACAAGAAGGTCGTGAAGCTCACGTTCGCCCAGGGGGCCAAGCTCCCAGACCCATCGCGCCTCTTCAATTCCAGCCTGGAAGGCAACACGCGAAGGGCGATCGACATCCCCGAAGGGGAGAAGATCGACGCGCGCGCGTTCAAGGCGCTCGTGAAGGCCGCGGTGGCCCTGAATGGCCCGCGGGCGAAGAAGGCCAGGCCCGGTGCGAGTCAGGGCAAGCCGGTGAAACTCCTGTCAGGCGGCAATCCGCAAATCGCGAAGGCCGACGGAGACGCCCCGGTGCAGGCGTACATCGCCGGGATGCCGGGCTGGAAGAGTGACGTCGGGCGCTGGCTCGACGCGCTCATCGTGCGGAACGTGCCCGACGTGCGCAAGGCCGTGAAGTGGAACTCGCCGTTGTACGGCATCGAAGGCCAGGGCTGGTTCCTGGGGCTCCACGTCTTCACCCACTACGTCAAAGTTTCCTTCTTCCGCGGCACGTCGCTGCGACCGGTCCCGCCCGGCACCAGCAAGGACAAGAACACGCGCTACCTCGACATCCGCGAAGACGACGCGCTCGACGAGGCCCAGGTGGCGGCCTGGGTGAAGCAGGCCGCCGCGTTGCCCGGCTGGGTTCCTTGAAGCGCACGAGCGACCGCCACGGGAACGGCTCGACGCGCTGGGCCGGAATCCCACAGGCGCCCAGCGAAGGGACCTATGCATCTCCTGGTCTCGGCGCAGGGCGGAGGGCGGCGTCGAGAGGCTGGAACTTCGCGGGGCTCCCGAGCGTCTGGGGCGCCCACGCCGACAGGGCAATGCCGAGTTGCCCGGCCCAGTACAGCAGCATGATGGGATAGCCCGCGCCGGTCATGGGGTGGACGAAGAGCTGGAGGGCGAGCAGTCCATCGCTCGTGGCGAACAACAATGAGCCGGCCAGCGCGAACCACTGCTCGCGCCGCGCCAGTCCGGCCTTGCCCAGCATGGCCGCCGCGCGCCACATCATCGTGCAGATGACGACGACATAGGCCGCCACCGGTAGCGCCAGTCCTCCGAGCCGAGGCCAGAGGAACGTCGAGGCACCCACGGCGAGGAGCGCGAAGGGCAGGCCCCGCGCGAGGCTCGGCGCACGCGTTACCGCGAGATAGGCGGCCACGTACGTGACATGGGCGAGCAGGAAGGCCCCCAGGCCGGGCAGGAACAGGCTGGGAGCCACCTCCAGCAGCAGGTCTCCGGCCAGTGAGAGGACGAGACCCGCCCAGATCAGCCGCGCATAGCGCGTATGAGGTGGCCACAGCCACAGCAGCAGGCAGACGATGGGAATGGCCTTCACGCCCAGCCGAAGGTGGGCCTCCGCCAGCGCGATGCCCAGAAGGTAGAGCCCTCCGCTCAGGAGACCTGCGCCGATGAGAATCCCGGTTCTGCCAGCCCGCTTCGCGCTCATGCTTGCATCCTATCCGCCAAGCGGAGCCGGGAGCGCTGAAGCGATCTGGCCGGGAGCATCCGGAGGCGGCTTCGATTCCCGCCGCCTCGAATACGAGGAGGCGCGGCTCGCCTTGGGGACCAAATCGATTCTTGCGCAGGCGAACACGTCGAAGTCGAACGTCTTCCTCAGGAGTTCCGCCCAGTCCACTCGCGGCGTCCTCTCCTTCTGCGGCTCCTTGCTGGCCTCACGCTCGCATCCTCCGCTCCTGCTCGAAGGCCTTCAGCGGCACGATTGAGGCGGCGGGGTCACGCTGGGTGGGGCACCCACCCAGCGATCGGTTGAAGCAATCGGCGGGGTCAGCGCACCTCGAATTCGTAGATGCGCGTCGCGGGGTCGCCGTTCTGGGACGGGGTGGTCACGTTGAACTTGATGTAGCGAGCCGAGGTGGCGCTGATCGAGTGGCTCGAGGAGCTGGCGCTGTTGTTGGTCACCGTCACCGGAGTGCTCCAGGTCGTGCCGTTGCTGGAGGTCTGGATGGTGAAGGCCTTGGTGTTCCAGGTGCTCGACTCGCCACCCGCGCCGGCATGCTTGACCACGAAGCTGCTGACCGTCTGCACCGAACCGAGATCAACCTGCAGCCAGGACGGGGAGGTCAACGAGCAGAACTTGTCGGTGGTGCCGCCGGAGACGCTGCCGTTGACCGCTTTGGCTGGCGTCTCGATGCTGTTGCAGGCGCTGGAGCCGGTCGCCGGTTTGTTGAGCGCCAGGTTGGCGTAGCCAGCACCGACCGAGACGGTCTGGGTCTTGGTGTGGCTGGCGCCTCCGTTGTCGGTCACGGTCAGGCTGACGTTGTAGTTGCCGGCACTGGCGTAGACACGGCTGGGATTCGTCGCGGTCGAGCCGCTGCCGTCGCCGAAATTCCAGCTGCGCGAGGTGATGCTGCCGTCGCTGTCGCTGGAGGCGTCGCTGAAGGTCGCGGTCAATGCGCTCACGGTGACACCGAAATTGGCCACTGGCGGGGTGTTGCCGCTGACAGCGGTGTTGATCGCCGCCGCGTACTGCGCGGCCGTGCCCTGAGACCCGCACGCCTGGATATCGTCATACAGCCACATGAAGCCGCCAGAGATGCCGGCGGAGGCCTTCCAATTGCTCATCTTGCTCTGCACCGTGGCCGGACTGTCGCCGCTGCCGCAGCCGGAGCCGTGGCGCGACCACAGGCCCGGGTCGACGGTCATGCCCATCGCGGTGTTCCAGCTCGCCGGGTTGTTGCCGGCGCCTCCGTCGTACACCTGCAGGTAGATGGTATCGACCGCGCTGCCGAGGTTGTCCTTGAGGCTCCTCCAGAAGCTCTGATTGGTGTAGGGCGCGAAGGTGATCTTGTAGCCCAGGCCGATCAGCATCTGCCCGAACTGGGTGGTCGGGGCGAGGTTGTAGGCGCTCTCGTCATCGAAGTTGACCGCGGTGGCGCCCGTGACGGTCTTCAGCACCTGGAAATTGCGGTACAGAATGCTGTTGCTGCCAGTGCCGCAGACGAGGGTGCTGCCGCAACCGGAGGCGGTGCCGTTGACCAGCTTGATCATGCGCTCGAAATCGGGAACGCCCCAGGCGCCGATCGATACTTCGATGCGATTGACCGAGGTCGGCGCGGTCTTGAGCGTGGCCAGCCGCGTCGGCCAGGCCGGGTCGCCAATGTAGGCGCCGTTCTTGACCACCGGGATGTCGTTGTAGACGAGATCGCCGTTGTCCTCGATGTGGAAGCTCCACAGCATCACGGTGGTGAAGCCCGAGTTGCGCAGGTCGTCCATCACCGCGGTGCCGCCGGAATAGAACGGGCCGCCGCCGTAGACCGCCGAATCGGCATGGGCTGCCGGCGTGGCCGCGGCCAAGGCAAGGGCGGTGAGCCCCGGCCAGGCTCGGCGGGCGGAACGGAGGCAGGACAAGAGGTTCTTCGACTTCGGCATGGTGAAATCCCCTGCAATGAGCGTCATGGACGCGATGGCATCGATGCGCGCCGTGCGCGCGCTCCCTGTCGCCACCTCGGCGACGGGCTCACATTGCGAGCGCTGAAACTGGGATGTCAACAGGTAAATCGCTCTAAACAGGTAAATCGGGACCGACGCCCGGCTTCGCGGAGGACATGGCTGAAACTTGAGCGTATAGGCGCTCTACTTCTACTGATGACCTCTGGTCGTGCTTGGCGAATATCCACAAGCGGCCGTGTCCTTCATGGCACGGCCGCAGTCAGCCATACACCATCACCTGTTCCTGTCTACGTGACCTGCGGAGGAGCGAGCGGTCTGCTCGTCCGATCCTGCCGTCCAGTCGCATAGACGGTTTCACGACCACCCCTTTCAAGGTCGATGGCAGGTGTTGCTTTTAAACGTCCGGAGAGCAGCTGCTGACGCTGGTGAGAGGGCATTGGGGACAACCTGTTGGCGCTGGTGCGCACGCACCTGCCGCCAAAGGATGGACGGCCCGTGTCAGTAGGTGCCAAGGATGACGCCGTCCTCCTCGGCGACGAACGTCTCCTTGTCGGGCCCCATCCAATAGCCAAGGATTATCGTCCTGGGAGCAGGGTTGGCAACGGGGCGGAAGCTGCCTCCGCCCAGCTGTCAGAGACTCGTAAGGCCGAGGGCGGGAACGAGTCCTTTGACACCTTCCCGGGGCCTGTGGATTCCCGCCCACCAAGCCAATCCGCGCCCCGTCTACCAGCGGCCGGTGGAGGATCAGGGGCGCTTCCGGGCCTGGTCCGAGACCCTCCACGAGCAGGAATAGGAGAAACACCTACGGTAGCTTCTGCACAATCAACGTCCCGGCACCAAGGTTCGGCGTCAAGAGCAGGCCATTGTCGGCGTCGACGAAGATATCGGCCACACCGCGGAAGCCAAGGCCATCGACGATCACGGTCGGGTTTCCGCCGTTGGCGTCGATCCTGTAGACGCGGCCCTCTTCGAACACGCCAAGGTAGAGATTTCCGCTCGCGTCCTCACCGATGCCGTCGACGCCGCGAGGCACGGCGATCGTCCGCTGCCGGTTGTTCGCAATCTCGGTCAAATCGCCACCGAAGTAATCGGCGATGAGGATCTTGCCGCTCTTGCTCGCGAAGACGCCGTTGAAGATGCGGTTGTCCGCCGAGGCATCGAGCACCGTGGTCACGGTGCCGTCGGCGACATTGACGCGAAACACCCGTGCGGTCCGTGGCAGCGCCTGCGCTTCGGCGCTGTTGACCGGGAGCAAGGTGTTGGTGCTTCCCGCCGGGCGCATCTGGCTCGAAGGTCCCATCTCGGTGACGAGCAATGTTTTGCCGCCGGGCTCGACCGAGAGGTCGTTGAGGTTGCTCACCGTGACGGGAAATCGGGTACTGTCAGCGACGACGCGCTTGTTTCCGTCTTTGTCCACTGCCCAGATGCGGTCCAGGTCGGTCACGACGAGTTCGGTACCGGTGAAGTCGAGGCCGCGCGGTTCTTTCATGCCGCTGGCGAAGACGCTGACCTCGCCATTTTCATTGATGAGCTTGATGGTACCGTCTTCGGCCGAGGCCACGTTCGTTTCTTGAACCGAAACGAAGTAGCGTCCATCGAAGCCACGGACCACGCTTTCAACGCGTGGTCCGACGGTGTACGTACCTTCTGGTGGAGCGCGCGAGGGTTCCTCTTCCGTTGCCTTATCGCACGCGGCGAATCCCAATGCTGTCACTGCGAACACCGTGATGAGCGGTTGGTTTTTCTTCATGCCGCGAAAGCATAGGCGGGATGGAGTCCCTCTTGCTCGGTGGCGAAGGATGCATGGCGCCCAGGGTTGGCTGGGGCACATGCGTGGTGTTCACTTCCGCTGGCCCTTCCGCCACGCCTCGCGGCCCTGGGCCACACACCTGCGCACCACGTGCTCGACCTCGGCCTCGCCGTAACGGCCAGCGGGGGTCGGCAGTCAGCAAGTTTGGAGCGAGTCGAGCCTCGCTACTGAATGCTCACGGGAATCGAGGACTGCCGCACGCCCAGCGCGTCATACACGCTGAGGGTGGCGTTGGAGTAATACCCAATCTCCATGTCCTCGGTGATCTCCTTGGTGGTGGGCTGACCCGCGTTGGCCAGCAGGCTCGTGACGTTGTAGCAGTAGAAGTGATGCCCGTTGTGCTTCGGGTCGTAATTGGTCGCGCTGCAGCCCGACAACCGGGCCCGGTACTTGACCCGAATCCGCATGGTGCCCTTGGTGGCAGACAGCGTCGCACGCCGCATCTGGTAGGCGGGCACCGTCACGCTGATGGTATCCGCCGTTCCCACCGTGGTCGATACCGACTTGCTGCCGCCCTCGCCCCAGTTCCGGGCGTAGCTGAAGCTCGTCGTTGCCTCGATACCCGACCCGAAGATGGTGAAGCCATACTTGACGCTCTGGCCCACGGTGACGGTGTTGGAGCTCGACCAGGAGCTCGTCGAGGTGGTGTTGACCTGCGTGGACAGCTGGGTGGTGTAGGTCGCGGGGGTGCTGTTGTTCCTGTTGTCGAAGTCCCGGTTGACCAGGGCGACGGGCTGGGTGGTGGTTCCCAGGACCTGGACGGAATAGGCCCCCACGGTCGTCTGGACCTCGGGCCAACCATAGACGGAATAGAGGTCGTTCCAGGGCGTGGGGCTCCGGAGGAACGCATCCTCGGGCACGCGCCCGGAGTATTTCCCGATCCACGTCTTGATCGCCCCGAGGTTGAAAGTCCCCGTCTCGAGATTGTTGATGACGTGTGTCTCGGACCCCGTGAACGACGGCGTCAGCTTTCCATTCGAATCAATGACGAAGTTCAGGTTGATGCTGCCAGCGAGGCTGGGAGAGAAAGCCGCATCGCTCGCGGCTTGCACGGGCTGGCTGGGATCGGCTTGCTCCACCAGGATCTCCGGGGACTGCGCCTCGGTCACCGTCGGCGCGCTCTCCGCGACTGCCTGCTCCGAGCCACAACCCGTTGCGAGCGCGACGCTCAAGAGAAGCGCCCCCGTCGCGTACGACGACGCACGGGCGGAAGCGAGAGCAGGAGCGTGGCGAGAGTCATTGATGCTGGGCATGCGTGATCCTTTTTGAATGGGTCGTTCTCAAGGGATGCTGCGGTTCGTTGCGCCAACAGAACTGCATAGACACTAAAACCGCATTTCAGGTCTACCGGTTTTTTCAGGCCCACGCTGATTTTCATGAAGACCCTGAAGAACGCACATGGAAAGGCAGACTGTCCGACAGGTCACACACAGCGCCGCATGAATCGAGTCCGCTGAGACTCATTGTTTGAGAAAAAGAGTTTGAGAAAAAGCGTGGGTGACCGGATTCACGTGTCCATCATCGTCAAGGAGCGTCAGGGCGCCTTAGGCGTGCTGAACTCGGGGATCAGCGCACCGGTGAGCCGCAGGCTCTTCATGACCTGCTCATGGCGGAGGGCGCCCACCTGGTGGAAGGACATCAGGGCGTCGATGCCAAGCGCCTCGTAGCGGCGCAGCCCGCGGCGCACCTGCTCCTGGGTGCCCACGATCAGCGACTCCTGCTCACTGATCACATCCCAGACGTGCTGGTCCGGGACGGCCTCGCCCGACATCACCCGGCCGAGCAGCCGCTGCGCCCGGGACTGTGGGGCGTTCGGATCCTTCTTGCGGAGGTACTGGCCCGTCAGCCCTCCTCCGGCCGGATCCTTCGCCAGGGCCTCGAGTTCGGCGGCCGTCTTGACGAAGCCCTCCTTCGCCTCGAAGAAGGTGAACGAACGGCTCGTGTACCAGGCCGCTGCCTTCGCCGCGCCGTTCTCCATCGCCTCCTGCTCGCTGTCCGCGCAGTGCACGAAGGTGAAGAAGGCCACCTGATCATTCACGAACTCGCCCACCGGTTCGCAGCGCGTGCGCAAGGCCTCCCGGTAGAGGTGGATCATCTCCGCCACCTCCTCCAGCGAGGCCCACAGCGTCACGCCCAGCGCGCCCACGCCGTTGCGCCCCGCCTGCTCGAACGACGCCGGGCTGGAGCACGCCTGCCACAACGGCGGGTGCGGCTGGCGGTACGGCTTGGGCACGATGTTGACCTTGTCGAGCTGGAAGTCGGGGCTGTTCCAGGAGAACGCCTCCTGGGTCCACATCTTCGGAATCATCTCGAAGGCCTGCTGCATCTGCGCCCGCGTGGAGTCCGGGGGGATGTTGAAGGTGCGCCACTCGGGGAGGGTGCTGCGCGCCAGCCCCAACTGGAAGCGCCCCTGGCTCAGCTGGTCGATGAAGGCGGCGCGCTCGGCGATGCGGATGGGATGGTTGAAGCGCGCCGGGGCCAGCACCGACGAGTGGCCCACGTGCAGCCGCTGGGTGCTCATGGCGATGGCGGTGAGCATCACCTCGGGCGCCGAGCTGTAGCTGAACTCCCCCGCTCCGTGGTGCTCCACCTGCCACCACACCCCGTAGCCCAGCTCGTCGGCCAGCTTCGCCTGCTCCAGGGTCTGCTGGATCAGCCGTTGCTCGTGCCCCTCGCCCTGCCATAGCTCCTTCGGGTGCTGCATCTCCGAGAAGACATCCAGCCTCATGGTTCCACCCCTTCAAACGGAAGCTCAGGACTCATTCACCGCGGACGCGCCTGCTGGACTCGGCATTGGAGCACGTCTCGGGAGCTGAAGTGCGGAGACTGAACTCCGGGGTGAAACCGCGCCTCTCAGCTTGCGAATCATGGAGAGCACTCCTGTGAGTGAAAGGAGCGCCCATTGCAGGCCACGGCTGTATCGCCACTGTTTCCGCGTGGCCAGCTTCTCGTCACACCAGGTGTCGGCACGGCACGGGGCTACGTTTCGATACACAACGCCCGCGTCGGCCACACAGCAAGGCCCACCGTGGACGGCGACTACTCCACCTGTGTCTGAGCGGCGCCGGAGGTGTCACACGCATAGGTGAAGTCGCGCAGCACGGGCCCGTCATCCAGCCCCGGCGTACCCGAGTACACCTCGTGCACCAGCCGGCCCGCGTCATCGCGCTCGTGCGTGCGCGTGGCATCCACCACGCCGTCCTCGTCGCTGTCCCACTCGTCGAGCGCGACGATCTCCGTGCCACAGAAGAAGGTGGTGCGGCGGGTGACGTGCACGTAGCTCCGCTCCGGCTCGCAATACGGCAAACGGGCCACACATTCGCCGTAGTCCGCCAGCTCCTCCGCGAACCGCTCGCGCCGCCCCGCGGGGTCGTAGACGGTGCGCGTGACGGAGGTGGCGTCCCAGACGTACCAGGAGTGCAAGCGCCACTCCCGGCTCAAACGCCCCGCCTCGTCGTAGCCCAGCTGGCGGCGCCTCAGGTGGTCCGGGTCTTGCGCGAGCGACCTGATGAGCCGGCCCGCCGCATCGAACTCCTCCATGAAGTTCATCTTCCCGGTCTCCCACTCGTGGCGCTTGAGCACGCCATGGGGCCAATAGGACAGGGTCGCGCATCGGCTGTCCCCCGAGCCGCACAGCCAGTCGCTCTGCTCGTCGGCGATGCGCACCAGGCGCCCTTGCGCGTCGTAGGTGTAGAGACTCGTGACGGACTCCCCGGACCACTGGCGCACGACGCGCTCGATGCGACCCTGGGCGTCGTAGACATAGTCATACATCGTCAGGTCCATGTACGAGTTCGAGTCCACGCGCGCCATCAGCCGTCGGCCGTCATAGGTCCACTCCGACTGGGTGAACCAAAGGCCCGAGTGCTCCTCCCGCCGGAACAGCCGCTCGAGCCCCCCACTCCAGACACGCGTCTCCACCGCGCGGAGCGCGCCGTCGCTCGTGAACTCGCGCACCTCCAGGGGATTGCTGTCGGCGTCATACCGGGCGCGTACGGAGGAGCCATCCGCGAACACGGAGAAGGACGCGCACGCCGTGGCCCGCACCGGGGGCGTCGGGCGCGTCCAGGGGATGCACGCACGCGGCGGCAGGGACGGCTCACCCTCCAGTCCGGACACCGTGCCGCCCTCGTCCCCGGGCCCGGTCGGCGGCACGCCCGCGCCGGGCGGCGTCGAGGTCGCGGGCGGCGTCGCCGGGTCGTCGCCCGGGCCAGGCCCCGTCCGCTCACCCGACTCGGAGGGCTCGGCGGGAGACGGTGACGTGCTTCCACATGCGCTCACCACCAGACACACGGCCAGCATCCATGCGCTCCGCCCTCGTCCCATGCGCCCTCCCCTGTCGTCGCGGGAAGGTGTTCATGGACCCATCGCCCTACAAGTCTTCACCCGGAGTCAACGCATAGGACGAATGGGAGACCTGTAGAGAGGGCGAGGCAGGAGATCACTCAGCGCTTGCGCGGAGTGGAGGAAGAGGGGCGGCTCCGCTCGGGCGCCGGCGGCTGGACGGAGAGGGAGACGGCCGCCGTCGCGCGCTTGGGCGCGGGCTTCGGGTCGGACGCGTGGCTCGCCGCCCACACCGTCTTCATCGACTCCTGCAACTCCCCACGCACCACGGCGCGGACGTCTTCCCTCACCACCGCGCGCACCTCCCGCCGGAGGATCTCATGGAACGCCTCGCCCTGGAGCGCGGCCCTCAGCTCGCCGCGCACTAGGTCCCGGATGTCCGCTTGCAACTCGTCGCGCAGACCCCGCCTGAAATCCGTCTTGAGCGACGCATCCAACCCCTTCATGTCCGCATGGAGCGGATCCAACGCCTTGGTGATGCCATCGAGCGTCGCGCCGGTGACGGCCACGATGAGCTGCTGGGTGCTCTCGCTCTGGCTTCGCAGCTCCGTCTTGACGTTGCCCAGGGCATCCCGCACGGCTCCCAGTGAGGCGATCTCCCGTTTGAGCTCGTCCAACTCCCGGGCCCGAGAATCCAGCTCGCCCTTCTTCTGCTCGAGCAAGGCCTGGGTGTCGCGCAGCAGCGTCGTCTGCTGGGAGCAGCGCGCGTCGACGGAGAGCAGGTTGGCGTAGGTTCCGCCCGTCATCTGGCACATCGACAGCGTCTCCTGCTCGTCGAGCAGCACGAGCGACGCGCTCAGCGCGAGCAGGACGATGGAGAGCATGAGCAGCGCGGGACCGCGGGTGATGCGAAGGCGCGGATTCAGGCCCTGGCGATGAAGCCAGCCCCGCCGCTGAAGGCCCAGGACGCCCGCCAGGGAGATGACCACCAGCGACACCAGGGACAGCATCTTGCCCGGGGAGATCTCCAGCACGAGCCGGGAGAGCAGTTGGAGCGCTTCCCACGTCGAGCCCGTCTCGATGTCGAGGTTCGTCGTGCGTGGGACGCCGTTCTCCACACGGCCCCAGGTGGGTTGGTGGGCCCGACAGTGTCCTTTCATGGTGCTCGCCCACTCGGGCGTGGCCTCCACGAGCGAGGTGCTCGGGCACAAGCCGAAGATGTATTGCGTCGTGCCGGTGGTGAACGCGTGGTGCATCCGGTGGCGCTCGGACGACTTCGCGAGGGCCCACTTCCACGTGTATCCGATGGAGGCCATCGCCAGGACGAGCACCAGCCAGGGCAAGGCGTGCTTCACGAGGAGTCGCGGGTTCATGGATGAGGGCTCCGGGTGTGGACACGCGGGCGGTCAACGCGCCCAGGCGAAGATGTGTCAGCCAAGTCCGGGGAACAACGCACGGTCTCGCCAACTGTCGGGCAGCGGAGAGACTCGCGCCACGTCTCTGGGTAGGAGCCAGGGCCGTGCGTCTCCCCCTCCTCGGTGATCACAGCTGTCTGCTGGTGACGGCCGCGGGGAAGACGCCACGCGTGCTCGGAACACCCCTCGATCTTCGATTCCGTCTTCGCTGACCTCGCGTGAAGTCGCGCCCTGTGTCGTTTCCGTCGCCGAGCGTCCGGCATGTACCCAGGCGAGCGACCGGGCGCTATTGGCGCTCACACTCCGCGTGCGCACCTTGCCGGCCAACCGGAGGGGAGATGGGAATGCGCAAGCACTGGGGACTGATGGGATGGGGCGTGTGCGCGATGCTCGTGGGGTGTGGTGCGACGCGCAAGGAGCCCGCGCCAGGGCCCACGCCCGAGGCCCCGGCGCCCCTCCCGGACACGCCCCCCACGGGTGAGGCGCCTCCCTCGACGCAACCCGAGACGCCCACCCAGGAGCCCACGGTGCCCGTGGTGCAGCCCCCGCCATCGCCGGGCGAGGTTCCCCCCGTGAGCGCGGGCCTGGAGGGTTCCCCTACCCTCGAGCCCGTGGCCTGTGTGCCCTGGAAGGGAAAGGTGCCGCCCGTGCGCGCCACGGCGTGCGAGGGCACCTCGGTCTTCGCCAACGGCGACCGCGAGGTGGCCCGCTACGACGCCGACAGCCGCCTGCTGGAGCGGCGCCGCTACGGGCCGGATGGCACGCTGCAAGAGACCGAGCTCCACACCTGGAAGAACGGCCGCGAGACGCTCCGCCGCTTCGAGTACCCCAAGGGCAACTGGAATCAGATCGAATGGGCGTATGACGACGCGGGCCGGCTCGCGCGGCGGACCGAGACGTTCGACAGTCCCACCCTTCCCCGCGACTACCAGTACATCCGCGACGCGAAGGGCCGTCTCGAGCGCATCGAGCGACAGACCTCGAACGGGCAGGACGGCCCGATCGTCTACCATTACAACGCGGTGGACCAGCTGGTGGAGATCGACAGTCGGCCAGACTGCGACCTGAGAGTCGCCCGCTGCGAGACGTTCACCTACTGGCCCAATGGCCACGTGAACCAGAACGCGTGGACCGACGACCACCACATGAGCTTCACGAACCTGTACGACGACCGGGGCAACCTCGTGGACGAGCAGGAGGAGGGCTTCGAGCATGTCCGACACACCGTCACCTCCCACGACGCGGCCCGCCGGGTGTTCCGAAGCTGGGAAAAATACGGCGGCTATTACCGCAGCCACGAGTTCGTGCGGACCTTCTATTACGACGCCTCGGGCCTGCCGCTGCTCGAGCGGCTCGGCAAGGTCGACACCCAGCTCTCGGGTCCCGGCATCGAATACCCGTTGGTGACCACATACCTGACCACCACCCGCCGGCTCACGTACCTGTGCGGCACGAAGATCGTCTGGCTCGACGAGTGGGACAGCGACCAGGACGGCGTCGTGGATGCCAAGCGCACCCACGAGCGCGATGCCAAGGGACGGCTCGTGCACGAGGAGTACTCGGGCACCCCGGATCTGGACGACGGACCGGTACGCCGCGACTTCAAGTACGAGTGTGACTAGCCGGGGAGCGCCTCGTTGATGGACATGCTGGTGCTGAGGACCGGGGCGCTCCGCCGCGAGCCCTCGAGCCCTGAGCGACTGGAGCCCTCACCGAGGCGCGGCCAGGGGCTCCACACGCAGCTCCACCCGGGCATCGTGGATGGGGGAGCCGAGCCGTTGAATGCCGAGGCCGCCCCGTACTCCGCACAGCTTGGGCCCATCCGGTGGGAAGAAGTAGCGCCGCGCGGGCTCGATCGCGTCACCCACCGGGCCCTCCGTCCCTCCATGACCAGCGCGCCCCGGCCGGGAGCCGTAGCCGGCGAACCACAGCCGTTGCAGATAGGGTTCGGCCTCGGGAGACGCCCGGACGAGGATCCGCCCCGCCTCCCCCCGTGGCCGCCCTGGCCCCCCTTGCCGCCCGGACCGCCAGGACCACCGGGTCCTCCCTGGCCCGGGCCCGAGAGCACCGAGAGTTCGCCCATGGGCAGGTCCAACAGGAACCCCTCGACGCGCGGGGAGCGCGAATCCCGCAGCAGCACCTTGAGCCGGGGGGGCTCCATGTCCGGCACCCGCGTCACCTGGACTTCCAGCTCGCCCGCGGGTTCCCCGGCGCCGCCCAGACCTCCCGCGCCGCCCACGCCTCCGGGACGGCCTCGGTACAGCGAGGTCAGCCGGGCGGGGTAGCCCGGAAAGGACGGAGCGTTCTCCCCGGGCTCGCGCTACACGCCTCGCCCGCGCGGCCGCGAAAGTCCGCATGGAAGGCACAGCCGTAGTGGACCGGCACGGACAGCGCCACGGGAGCCAGGTCCGGCCGTCCCACCGCTTCGATCCGGATGCCCAGGGGCCCGGCCTCCAACCGCTGGGGGTCCGTGTCGAGCACGACGCCGCCCCGGTCATCCACCTGGGAGAGCGCGCCCGTGGTCCGCACGAGGTAGCGCGCCGGGTCCAGGGTCCGCGAACTCCGGGAGCCATCCTCCTGGACGGCGTGCACGACGGGCTGGACGCGAGCGCCCGGGCAGAACGCGAGGCCCCCCTGGACGGAGGCGGAGAAGGAGCGAGGCCGCTCGAAGGCCCCGGCCTCGCCCACGAGGGGCCGCGCGGGCGTCTTCCACCCTCCGAGCAACAGACTCGCGGGAACGACGAGCCAGGACACGACGTGGCGCCAGTTCATGGATGACAGTGAAACGCGGAAGGCCGTCCACGGAAAGGGGGGCGGTGCGAGGATGGAGTCCCGAGGGAGCACCCGCGGTGTTGCTCATCAAGGGCGCCAACGCGTCGGGCCTGGCTTGGCCCGACAAGTGCCGCTACGGCACCTGCACGTCGTGGAGGGCGTGCAGCATCCCCGGGCGATGCCGCCGAGCTGTGGGAAAACCGATCCTGCTTCTCGTCGGCTCCTCGCAGGCGGCTTGAGCCTCGCCAGAAAATGCGAAACTCGAACTTAGAGTGCGCTGCAGAGGGTGGATCTGTTGCCGTAGCTGCCACAGGAATACGCCGAGGAGCTGGTAGCTGCCGGGTAGTAGCCCGAGGGACAACCTGATCCACACATCACGAAAGAGGACCCGCTGACCGCGCTGCAGAAGGTGGATCTGTTGCCGTAGCTGCCACAGGAATATGCCGAGGAGCTGGTGGCTGTCGGGTAGTAGCCCGAGGGACAACCTGTTCCACACGTCTCGAAAGAGGACCCGCTGACCGCGCTGCAGAAGGTGGATATGTTGCCGTAGCCGCCACAGGAATATGCCGAGGAGCTGGTGGATGTCGGGTGATAGCCCGAGGGACAACCTGTTCCACACGTCACGAAGGAGGACCCGCTGACCGCGCTGCAGAGGGTGGATCTGTTGCCGTAGCTGCCACAGGAATATGCAGAGGAGCTGGTGGCTGTCGGGTAGTAGCCCGAGGGACAACCTGTTCCACATGTCTCGAAGACTGCTTGCTCCACCTTTTCAACAGAGTCTGGCGCATGGACGCCACTGGCGTTTCGGCTGTCGTCCAGATCCTCGGTGGATCCACAACCCATCACCGAAAGAACCATGAACGAGCCAAGAATGAATTCCCGAGTTGTCATTGATGCTCCCCATTGAAGGCAGCTTGCTAGACACTTATACCGTATATCCCACAACAACTACAAGTGAATACCACCACGGACTCTCCGTAATCACTTATCTGTCACCCGAAAAGTGACACGGGAAGGGAGTCAAAGAACCACCACTTCTGAGCCATCCCCTCATTTTATGAGCAAGCGAGACTCCTTCCTGAAATCGCGCGTCAAGGTCGACCTCCATGCCCTGCGCATTTTGTCTCTCTCCTACGCCGTGCTGGGCGTCATCCGCGCGGCCAGTTTGGAGGTGCATCTCGCGAGTCGGTTATGGCACTGACTGGACGGATTTCGACGCGGATGGCCATGCCACGCTCGTAGCCCCTGCGCCGGGACGAGCGGAGCGGGCCGCGTGGGTCTTTCCAGGTGCTCCACAACGGCGCACACCCCACCGGGTGAGAACCGGGCCTCCGAGCCGAAGTAGCGGTTCCTAGGGTCCGCTCTTCCTCTGAGCGACGGAGGGAATGCCGTGCAGGGGCTTGTCACTGCCTTGGGCTATGAAGGGGGCCCAGTCGTGAGGGTGGGGATGGGTCACCCGGAACGCGCGTATGGCTTCGAGCAGGGCGGAAGCCCGACCCTTGCCCAGCACGAGGTTGCGGTAATAGGCCTCCATCAGCTGGCGCGCGTCGTCGTCTTTGACCTTCCACAGGCTCAAGACCACAGTCTCGGCGCCGGCCACGACCAGGGCACTGCGCAGTCCATTAATCCCCTGACCGGGCTGGACCTCGCCACGGCCGGTGTCGCAGGCAGAGAGCACCACGAGTTGGGTGCCCCTCAGGTTAAGCCCCGCCAGTTCCAGGGCGGTGACCAGGGAGGCGTCGGAACGGGCGCTGTTGGCGCCAGACGTCGTGGCTCCCCCTCCCGCCAAGACGAGCCCGGAGTTGAGGAGCGGCTCTCGCTGGGGAGGCGGAAGGTTGCTCTGGAGCCCGAACGAGACGACCCCCCGCTCGCCATGGGTCGAGACGGCACTGCCGAGGAAGAATCCATGGGTGGCCACGTGCAGGATGCCTGGCGTGGGCAGGCGACCCAATTGTTCCTTGGTAGCCTTGGCACCAAGGAACAGCCGGGCCCGGGGAAACAGCCGCTGGATGCTCCGCGCTTCCCCACGGGTGCCCGGCAGGGGGACCCAGTCGCTTCGAGGCAGGTCCGAAGCCGAGGAAAAGAAGCGCTCCAGGGCGGAGGACCTGTAGGCGGTCGGCGGGGGGCGAGACGCGGCCGAAAAGTCCGGATCGGCCAGGACGAAGACCGAGGAGGTGGGCGTCTGCTTCCATTTTCGAGGGAGCAGTTCCCGACCCGAGGTGAGATAGATGAAGTCGAACGTGTCCACGAGATAGTCCTGGCCATCGTGGAGGGCGGAGAAGGGGACCAGACCCAACTGGCCGTCGGGAGACAGCAGGATGCGACGAGTGGATCCCAGCAACGGTCGTAGGGGTTGGAAGACGCGTTCATGGAGCGCCTGGGCATCGGCCTGGACGGAGGCGGATCCCTGGGCCAGGGCATCACGTAGGCGCGCGGCGGCTCTGTCGATGGGCTCTGCGGGACCCAGATCCACGGCTTGAGTGGAGGCATCGGGGAAGAGCACCAGCGCCAGGTAATGAAGCGGGCCCCGCGTTCGCGATGTTCCTCCATCCAACCGATGGGGCCGGGGGACGAACGGCTTGTCCATGTAGGCGATGAATTCGATCAGCGCGCCGTGCCGGGGCAGCTGAGAGGCAACGTTGTCGACCATCTGGTCGGCGGAAGGCGGGGCGAGGAACTCCCGCATGCGCGCGGAGCGTCTGGCCAGGATGGACTCCAGCGCACCGTCCGCCTCATCCAGGGCGATGAGCCTCAGTTGGTATTCGAGTGGACGGAGGGGGCCAGGCCCCGCGAGGGCCAAGGCGGCTCTCTGGGCGCGTATGCGCCGGAGCCGTTCAAAGGTGTCATGATCCGAGGCGGGCAGGTCGTGGGCAATGCTGCGAAAGAGGGCCGCGGTCTCCTCGATGGAGCGGCCCTTGCGTGACAATGCGGCACCCAAGGCGAGACGTCTCACACGGGCATCGGTCCGGTGTGCGCGCAACAAGGCATAGAGCATTTCCTCATGCGCTCGGACACGCGGGAGGATCGAGAACAGACTCGGGTTGGAGGTCTCAACCGCCTGTCGACTCAGGAGTTGCTCGGACAGTGCGAAGGCACGAGTGAGGAGTGGCAGGGCCTCCGTGAGGCGGTGCTGCGCCAGCCGGATCGCGGCGAGGTTGTGGAGTGCGTCGATCTCTTCGTGCTGATCCGCCAGCAGGATGAGGCGTTGATAGACGGCCGCGGCTTGCTCATGAAGCCCCTGTTCGAAGTACAACGTGGCGAGTCCATCGAGTGAGTCTTCGAGCTGGTCCGGGCTCAACCGCTCCGGATGGTTGGCGAGACCGTAAGGCCCTTCTTTCGGGGCGAAGCGATTGTCCCGGGCGATGGCATGCTGGTAGAGGAGCGAGGCTTGCGCGTACAAACCCTCCACCCTGTAGAGGTTGGCGAGGGGAACCAACTCGGGGAGACGGTGGCTGTTGCGCTGGCTCAACAACGCCATCCGGGCGGATCGGGCACGCAGGGAGAAGGCCTCGGCCCGCGCGTGCATCCCTTGCTCTTTGTAGATGTCCGCGAGGGCCGTCAGCGAGTCGACAAGGATGAAGTCGCCACGTCGGCCCGTCGCCTCGTGAATGGCGAGCGCACGCAGGTAGAACGCCTCCGCTTGCGAGTATGCTCCTTGTTCTCGATAGAAGACCGCGAGCTTTTCGAGTGACTTGGCGACCTGGGGATGGTTGCTCCCATGCACTGCCTCCTGGATGGTCAACGCGAGTTGATAAAGGGGCTCGGCCCGGTGGTGCTGGCCACCATCGGTGTACTTCGTCCTCGACTGGGCGATGAGGGTGAGGATGCTCGCGATCTCATCGGGAGACTTGCGGCGGGCTGCCTCCCACAGGCGGTGGGCGTTCTCGAGACGGGGTTGGTCCCTGCCATGCTGCCAGCTGTTCGCATAGTGATCCGCGGGACCCTCGCTTCGCGGGGATGCGCTCGATTCTCCAAAACAGCCAAGGACCAACACCAGCATCCATTTAACAGTCCGGTGCATCTGTTTTCCTCGGAGGAATCGGCATTTGCTCGAACAGAGTCTTTCTTTAAGGAGGCGACATGAATTTGTCGTGGCCCATGACATCCACACACGCCGGTCCCTTACAACTCATGTCGTTGAAGTCCAGAATCATTGCGTGTCCGGTTTCTCCTCTCGGGCGCTTCATGCCTTTCGGCACGAAGAACACTTCCGCGCCAAATACATGAAGGTTGGGAAATGCCATGGGTTTCAGGATGACAAAGGACTGGGCGGGTATGTTCACGAGCGGGATGGGTCGCTTGCCCTCTTTGGGAGGGATCAGCTTCTGGGCGATCAGTTGCTTGATTCTTGTCTTCCACCGCAGGAGGTCCCTCTGGGTGGCGGGTCGCAGCAGGCCCTTGCTCACGGCATCGTCTATAGCCGCCTTGCCCTTAAGAATCGGAGGAGCCGTGGGGTCGATATGGGCCTCGAGCGGAGCGTCGCCCCGGCTCATCCATGGAGATGTCCTGGTCGCGGCGAGGCCCATATGGATGGTGCCTTTGCCCGCCGGGTGGACCATGTCGATCTCCCGCCCGAAGAACTGTTGGGCGAACGGATTCAGCGTCTCGAGGCGCCGCGTGTCGATGACGAAGAAGCCGCACGGGCTCTCGTTCTCATAGGTATGGATCAAGACCGGGACGTTGGGCTCCAGGCCCGTGACGATCTGCCGGTAGTATCCACTGGCCAGGACCGCGAGAAGGGTCGTGCCCGGGGTTTTGCGGACGGTCCAGATGGTGGGCATGTATGCCCCTAGCATCAGTACGACGGGTTTCTGGGGATTGTCGACCGTGACGGTCATGGTGGTGGCGTGGGTGCCACTCCGATCGATCTGCAGCGTACTCGGCAGGCCTTTTTGTCCTCCTCCGGCCAGGACAGAGAAGTCGGTCGGCCAGGTCAGTCCTGGAAAGCCGCAGACCTGCTCGACCGGAGGCAACTTGACGGGTTTCCTTTCAGCGGGAGAGACGCCAAATGGCGTCCGGTTGTCCGTGGCCGGGACGGATTGATTGAGAAGGGAGACTTCCATCTCGGTCATTGGACCGGTGAGCGCCGTGGCCTCCTGGATGGCCGCGGACATGACAGAGGACGCATCGACGTCCGCGGGGTTCAGCGGCCTGAGCGGTAGAAGCACCGCCCGCCAGGGGGAGAACACGAACGATACTTCGCCCGGCAAGGGGTCGCGGGGACGCTCTCCCAGTCCATCGATGACCAGCTCCTTGTCCGTCATCCAGGTGAGGTGGGGTCTCGTGGTGGACGTGAGCTCCAGCGCGCGTGAGGCGTTGCTCTCACAGTCCAGCCGCTCGCCCGTGCGAACCACCTTCAGCACGGAGGCGTGCGCACTCTTCCCCTTGGTGCAATCCAGAACCACCGCTTGGTAGGCCCCGCTGGGGGAGGGGATGAGTTGTAATGTGCGTCCACCGTAGAGCGCGCAGCCGAGCAGCGACAGTGGCGCGAGCGCGCACCATGCAATGAAACGGTTCATGGCCGTCCTGGGAATTGATGTGTGCGCTGAGAGGCGCGTTCTCGCTGGGCTTGGACGTATGGGCGCGCACCGCATTCAGGCGGCCCTGGCGTTCACCGGTACCAATGCCCCCCACGCCGCCAAGGGTTCATCCCGCCTGGCGCAACGGAGTCGTTTCCAGCACGGGCGGCCAGGCAGGGAGCCGGTCGCCCTTGTCGGCGGAAATGGCCGGAGTTGCGCGCCCGGAGCGAAGACGCCGTGGAATCTCAGGAGCAGGTGCGTGGTGCCGTCTGGCAGTGGGCGCTTCATTCGGTAGGCGATGCAACCGTCCTCCGCTCATGACAAACGCGCTAACGCCAACGCTCCGCGTGCTCCTGAGCGGCACATCCACTCCAGGCCCTGCCAGCCGTTGGCATGCAGATGCGTGTTGGAGGGCAGACAGAAGCCCTCCATGAGGGTGCACCGGGGCTGCTGACTGGGAGGGAGCCGGACGTCCATCTCTTGCCAGACCTACTGCGCGTCCTCGGGCCCTTCCGCGGGCAGGGCTCCTCTTTTTCCAATAACCGCAGTACCCGGTGGCGCACTACCTTCAGTAGTCACTCCACCTCTGCTTGCATGGGCGGCGGCAACGCTTCGAAGCGCACATTTTCAGCCATTCTTCGATTCTTACCGACGTGAGCACCCCGGGACGACTGGAGAGCAGGCGGCCCCCCACACACTCTCCCGCATTCCCACGGGCACTCGGTTACGCTGCCCCCGCGCCGCGCCCGGACCGCTTCATGACGGGCCGCGTCAGGAGTCCACGTGAAGTCCTTTTTCATGGTCGCGGCGGGAGCCGCGCTCTGGGGGTGCTGGTCCCTCTTCCTGCGTCCCGCCGGCCTCAGCGGCCCGCAGAGCGCCCTGCTCTCCATGCTCTTCATGGCCCTGCCCGCGCCCTTCGTGCTGCGCCGCGAGGCCTTCCGCGACCGGCGCGCCACGATCGCGCTCGCCCTCCTGGCCGTATGCGACGCCGCCAACGCCGCCCTCTTCTTCGCCGCCATCCAGCGCGGGCCCGTCGCCGTCGCCGTCCTCACCCACTACCTGGCCCCGCTGTTCATCGCGCTCGCGGCCCCGGTGTTGATTGGCGAGCGCCGCTCGGCCCGGGCCCTGCTGGGCGCGCCCCTGACGCTCGCCGGGCTCGCGCTGCTGCTGGGCGTGCACCAGGGCGGCTTCGCCAGTCCCCAGACGGCCCTGCTCGGCGGTGGCAGCGCCCTCTTCTTCATGGCCAACGTGCTCGCCATCAAGGAAGCGGGGCGCGCCTTCTCGCCCCTGGCCATCAGCGCCCTGCACGCCCCCCTGTCCGCCGTGGCGCTGATGTTGGTGTTCGGACAGGACGCGCTGCCCCCCGCGCTCGACTCGCGCGTGCTGTGGGTGGGTGGGGGCGCCCTGCTGTGTGGTCTCGTGGGCAACTCGGTGTTCACCGTTGGACTGCGCCGGGTGCCGGCCGCCGCCGCCGCCGCCCTCACCTACCTGGAGCCCCTGACCGCCGCGCTGCTCGGGTGGATCGCCTTCGGCGAGACCCTGGGCGCGACGGGCCTGCTCGGAGGGGCCATCGTCCTCGCGACCGGGGTCTGGGTGGCCAGCGAATCCCGCGCGCCCAAGAGCCCCCCGGCGCTGACCGTGGAGCCGGGCTGAGTCACAAATGGACGCCTTCCCTCAAATCCCCGCTTGCGCTCGGGGCCGGGGGAATGGTCCTCTTTTCCTTTCCACCCCTCGTGTTCGCGCCACGGAAACGCAGTACCCGTATGGAACCCTCCGTCGACAGCCGTGAGTACCGCGTCGTCTTCTTCTGCCCGACCTCGAGCGCCCAGCTCGAGCACATCGAGGCACCCGTGCGCCGCGTGCTCACGCGCATCTCCGCTCCGCCCGCCGAGCTCGCTCCGCTCGAGGCGGCCGGGACGCTCGGCGAGGCGGGCTGGCGCGTCTACCTGGTGCGCTCCATGACCGAGCGCTCCGCCGCGCACGCGCTCGCCGCCCACGTCACCGAGGCCGCGGCCGCCATCTCCACCGAGCTGGACACCGAGGTGCTCGGGCTCTACGTGGACGTGGCGAGCGACACCGCGCGCGTCTGCCGCTGCATGCCCGAGGAGAACCCCGAGACGTTCTCCGGCCAGCGCCGCAACGTGTTGGACCGCACGGCGGAGTGGCTGGACATCAACCCCGCCCACCTCTCGGCGCTCTTCCAGCTCGCCCTGGACACGGACGAGGAGATGGACGCGGAGGATCGCTTCGTGGAGACGAAGCTGCGCGAGGCACGCGAGTTCATGCAGCGCTATCGCCAGAGCCGATGAGGTCCAGCACCCCGGCGGACCTCGCCGGCCGCTGCCGGGGCTGCTACCTGCCGCTCGCGTTGTGCCTGTGCGCCGAGGCCCCCCAGGTGGACACGCGCACCGACGTGTTCGTCATCCGCCACCACAAGGAAACCCACAAATCCACCAACACGGCGCGGATCGCGGGGCTGGCGCTCAAGCGCTGCCGCATCGTGCCCTATGGGGCTCCGGGCGTGGCCTTCGAGCCGTCGGTGCTCGCCGAGCCGAACACGTGGATCGTCTTCCCCGAGGCCCCGGCCCCGGCCCCGGACGCGCCCCCTCCCGAGCGCCTGGTCATCCTCGATGGAAGCTGGGCCCAGGCCCGGCGCATGTACCAGCGCATTCCCGGACTGCTGCGCCTGCCGGGAATCGCCCTGCCACCGCCCGCGCCCGACACCCGGCGCCTGCGCCAGCCACCCCACCCCTACGGCATGTCCACCGTGGAGGCCATCGCCGGGGCGCTGGCCCTGCTCGAGGGCGAGGAGGTGGCGCGCCCGCTCTACGCGCTGCACGAGTTGATGATCGACCGCGTGCTGTCCTGCCGCGGCCTGGGTCCCGCCCACGACGAGGGGGACGACGCGTGAGCGACGAGGTCCGGGAGAAGATCGTCTTCGACTACACGATGGAGGCACTGCTGCGGGTGCTCGGCCAGCCGCTGCTCCCCGAGCACATCACCGGGCTGGTGGCGACGGGCGTCAATCCCCGCCAGCTCGAGCCCGCCTACCCGGTGGACGTGTACTCCCAGGTCCTCGACTTCATCATGGGACAGCTCTGGCCGGAGCTGCCCCCGGAGGAGGCCAGCTTCGAGCTGGGTCAGGCCTTCATGGCCGCCTACCGGCAGACGTTGATGGGCAAGGCGGTGTTCGCCATGACGCGCGTCATCGGGCCACACCGGGCGCTGGAGCGCATGAGCCGCAACTTCCGCAGCGCGAACAACTACACCGAGACGCGGCTGCACCCGGTGGGGCCGAGCAGCTACGAGCTGTGGTTCAACCACGCTCCGCATACCGGATTCTTCCGGGGCCTGCTCACCGAGGCGCTGGAGAAGACGGGCACCCAGGGGCTGAGCGTGACGCTCGTGTCCCGTGGGGAGGGCGGCGAGGCCACCTTCCTGCTCACCTGGAGCGAGGGCTGAACCTCCCGCGAAAAAGCGAAGCCCGCCTCCCAGCACCTGTCGGCACCAGGAAGCGGGCTCCGTAGAATCCCGCGTGCCCCCCGGCACCGCGGAAACCGGGAGGCGCGACCGCGCGCGGTCGACAGCTCCCGGAAGTCTGGCCGCCTCCGGACAAGCCCCCTCGCCCGGCACGACCCTCCCGTGTTCCGAGAAGCACCCTCCCATGCCCTGGGGTGCGCCGTCTGTGAAGCCGCTCACACCTCCCCGCCAACGGCCACCACCCGACACGTCACATGGGAACGCACTCCGCCCTTCGGGGAAAAGGGGAGGCTGGGCTAGCCTGCCTTTCCCGGATGATGTCCATCCGACAGGAAGGCCCATGTCGCGCACCCTGCTTCCCCGTTTCCTCCTGACCCTGGGCCTCGTGGCCTGGACGGCCTCGGCGGCGCCCCCCACCGCCGCCCCCGCACTGCCTTCCTCCGAGGAACGTCTGGCCCACCTGGCCCGGCTGTGGGGTCAGGTGAAGTACCGTCACCCCGCGCTGGCCTATAGGGACATCGACTGGGACGCCGCGCTCGTGGCCGCCATCCCCCAGGTGGAGGCCGCCGGGGATGCCGCCGCCTATGCCCAGGCCGTGCAGGACATGCTGGAGGCGTTGAAGGATCCCGCCACGCGCGTGCTCCGCCCCGACGAGGCTCCGGAAGGCACGGCCCCATCGGCTCGGGGCCCGGCACGAGCGTCTGAGCGGTGGCCCGCCAAGGAGGTGCTGCTGCTGGACCTGAGCGCGCCCCAGCCCGATACGCTTCGCGCGGACCTGGCGAAGGCCAAGGCCATCCTCCTGGATCTGCGTGCCCGGGGCCTGGATGCCCATGCCCCCGATGCCATGCATCAGGCGCTCGGTGACGTGCTGCCGCTCCTGCTGACCCAGTCCCTCCAGGTCCCCGGCGAGCGCACCGTGTTCCACTCGGGCTACCGCGCGCACACCCTGCCTCCGAATGGACGCTTCAACAGCTCGTTGCTCACCACGTCGGGCGAGGTGATCGCCCCGAGGGGCCAGGGCAAGCCGCGCCCCGTCATCTTCCTGCTGGATGACCAGTCGCCCGTGGACGCCCGCGTCCTGACGATGAAGGCCCAGGGCCTGGCACAGCTCATCACCGAGGGACGACTGGACGACGGCGCGAGCGCGGAGAAGACGCGGGTGGAGCTGGGCGCGGGGCTGGTGGCCACGGTGCGCCTGAGCGAGCTGGGCGTCCCCCTGCGAGCGGACGCCGTGCTGCCCCGGCGCGCCCGCTCGGAGGGCAAGGACGAGACGCTGCTGAAGGCGCTGGAGCTGGCGCGCAAGCCCGTGCGCAAGGTGAAGTCGCGCGAGGTGGAGCTGCCCCCGGGCCGCTGGCGGGTGGACGCCGCGTACCCGGAGATGACGTACCCGGGCCGCGAATACCGCCTGCTCGCGCTCTTCCGGCTGTGGAACGTCGTGGAGCTGTTCTACCCCTACAAGCACCTGATGGACAGCGACTGGGACGGGGCGCTGCGCACCTTCCTGCCCCGCTTCGCCCAGGCGAAGGACGCCGCGCAGTACGCGCTGGTGGTGGCGGAGATGAGCGCGCTGCTGCGCGACGGCCACGTCACCCTGCACGGCCACCCGGAGTTGGAGAAGCGGGGCATCGCGGGAGGCTTCGCGCCCTTCGAGGTGATGGAGCTCGACGGCAAACCGGTGGTGGTGCGCGTGGGAGACGCCGCGGCCGCTCCGGGCCTCAAGAAGGGCCAGGTCATCGAGACGCTCGACGGGCAGCCCATCGCGCCGAGGCTGGAGGCGCTCAAGCCCTATGTCACGGCCTCGCACGCCGCGGCCCTGCGCTACCGCCTGTGGGCCCGGGCGCTGTCGGGCCCCGACGGTTCCCAGGCCACGGTGGGCGTGCGCGACGCCGACGGCCAGCTCAAGCAGGTGCGCTTCACCCGGAGCCTGCGGCCGGCTCCGCCCTCGGGCGACCCCTGGCGCGTGTCCCAGGACAACGTGGGCTACGTGGACCTGACGCGCCTGATGCCGGCCGAGGTGGCGCCCCTGTTCGAGAAGATGAAGAGCACCCGGGCCCTGGTGCTCGACATGCGCGGCTACCCGAACGGCACGCTCTGGGCCCTCACCCCGTACCTGACCACGCGCAAGGCGCGCTACGGGGCGGTGTTCGAGCGCAACATCGTCTCGGCGGGCGAGGCCACCGGCCGCTACAAGTTCCACGAGGAGCTTCCCCGGGCCAACGTGCCCCTGTACCGCGGCCGCACGGTGATGCTCATCGACGAGCGCACCATCAGCCAGGCGGAACTCACGGGCTTGTTCCTCGAAGCCGCCAACGGCACCACCTTCATCGGCACGCCCAGCGCGGGTGCCGACGGCGACGTCACCAACCTGGTGCTGCCCGGTGGCATCGCCCTGCTCTTCTCCGGCGAGGACGTGCGGCACGCGGACGGCCGGCAGTTGCAGCGCGTGGGGCTCAAGCCCCAGGTGTACGCGCGGCCCACGCTCGCGGGCATCCGGGACGGCAAGGACGAGGTGCTGGAGCAGGCCCTCGGCTTCCTCCGGAGCCAGGGCGACTCCGTCGTCGGCCCCCCCCGCTGAACCCTCACCCCAGGAGCCAATCCATGCCCCGCCTCATCCCCCAGCCCACCCGCATCGAAGCCGCTGGCAACAAGCCCAAGCTCATCGACGAGTACATCGGCCGGGTGAACTCGAGTCAAAGCAACGTGAGCATCGCGCACATGCGCAGCCCCGGCGGCTGGGTGGAGCCCGGCCAGACGCCCGAGTTCCAGGAGATGACGGTGGTACTCAAGGGCGTGCTGCGCGTGGAGAGCCGGGAAGGTACCCTCGACGTGCGCGCGGGCCAGGCCGTGGAGACCCAGGCCGGTGAGTGGGTGCGCTACAGCACCCCCGGGGAGGAAGGCGCCGAGTACATCTCCGTCTGCCTGCCCGCGTTCTCGCCCGACACCGTGCACCGCGACAGCTAATCCACCTTCTTCATCTCCTCGACGAAGGGACGCGGCTCCAGGAAGCCCGTCACCCGGGGCGCGCGGAGAATCTCGCCCCGGGACGAGACGAACGCCACCGTGGGCAGTCCCTCCACCTCGAAGCGCTCCATCAGCGCGTCCAGCGCGTCATCCGCGCGCGTGGCGTCCACCTTCACGTTGAGGAAGCGACCGGCCTCGGAGATGACCTCGACGGCCGGGTACGTCTCCCGGTCCAGTTCCTTGCAGGCCGCGCACCAGTCCGCGAAGAAGTCGATCATCACCGGCTTGCCCTCGCTCCGGGCCCGGGCCAGCACCTGCTCGAAGGACTCGGGAGAGAAGCTGGCACCATGCGCGGGCAGCACCGCGCTCCACGCGAAGGTGGGCGCCTGGGGCGGCTCGGCCCAACCGAGCGACACCCACCACGTCCCCACGCCCTTCTCGTCCAGGGCGCCGCCGCGCAGCACCAGCGCCAGCACCACGAGCGTCACCCCGAAGGTCTTGAAGGTGAAGTCCCGGGCCCCCTCCTTGAAGGACAGATGGATGGCGCCCAGGAGCACGCCCACGCCCGCCAGCACCGCGGCGATGGCCGTCCCGGGCGCCTGGCCCAGTTGCGCGAGCAGGCCCTTCACCGCGCCACCCACCACCGGGAACGCGTCCTTGAGGTAGGAGAAGGCGAGCGCCACCAGGACGATGCCCAGCACGCTCTTCACCCACTCCATCCACACCCCGCTCCGGGGCAGGCGCACGGTGAAGACACCAATGAGGAAGAAGGGCACGCCAATGCCCAGCGCGTAGACGAAGAGCAGCGCCGCGCCGAGCACCGTGCTTTGGGACTTGGCCACGAAGGCGAGCAGCCCCGTGAGCACGGGCCCCGTGCACGGCGCCGCGAGGAAGCCGGACACGCTGCCCATGAGGAAGGCGCCCGTCACGCCAGAGCCACCCACCGAGTTGAGCCGCTGCTGCAGGGCGCTCGGCAGGGCCAGCTCGAAGGCACCGAACATGGAGGTGGCCAGCGCCAGGAGGAACACGGCGAGCCCCGTCACCACCACGGGACTGCCGAGCATGGAGCCAAAGGCCTGTCCCGTCTTCGCCGCCAGCACGCCCAGGGCGCTGAACACCACGCCCATGCCGACGATGTAGGCGCTGGTCAGCAGCAGTGCCTTGCCCCGGCCCTCGGCCTGGCGCGCGCCGAAGACGGACACGGTGATGGGAATGAGCGGGTAGACGCAGGGGGTCATCGCGGTGAGCAGACCCCCGGCGAACACCACCGCCGCGCCCAGGGCGAGGCTGCCCGACTCCAGGAAGCGCGCCGCGTCCAGCCCCGTGCTCGGCCCCGTCGGCAGGAGCCAGGGAACGACCGCCACGGCCAGACCCATCACCGCCGCGATGACGCCCACCTTCTTCTTCGTGTCCATGACTCTCCTTCGACCACCGGGCCCCTATATACGCGCGAGCCCCGGGTGGGTGCACCCTATGCCGGAGGCGACAGGGCCCTCGGGGCGGGCGCCGCGTGGCGCAGCGGCCAGAGCAACGCCACGAAGACCACCGATAGCACCGTGCCCAGGAGGAACACGTCCGCGTAGCTCCACCCCAGTCTGGAGGCGAGCAGTCCCGCGAGCGGCCCACCGGGCGACTTGCCAATCACCTCCACGCTCGCCAGCAGGGTGTAATGCGTGGCCCCGATGCGACGGTCCACCCGCGACATCATGAAGGCGAAGAGCACCGTCGTGAGCACACCACCGAAGAAGTGCTCCGCCACGGTGGTGACGATGACGCCGGTGGGCGTGGGGGTATGGAGCGCCAGCCACCACTCGCCCCCGAGCGGAAAGACGCGCAGGCACGAGGCGAGCGCCAGCGCCCCCAGCAGCGGCATGCGGCTGGCCAGCAATCCGCCCGCCGCGGAGCCGAGCAACGACGCGAGGATGCCCCACGTGCCCACCCACTGGCCGATCAACTCGGGAGCGAAGCCCGCGTCGACGAGGAAGGGCTTGAAGAGCACGTCCACCATCGTCTCGCCCAGCTTGTAGGTGCTGATGAAGAGCAGCACCCACCCCGTGCCCGGCTGGCGCCACAGGGCGACGAGCCGCTCGCGCACCTCGCGCCAGGACATCCGCTCCCCGCCCCCGCCCGTCTCCACATCCGAGCGCCGGGGCTCCCGCGCCAGGGCCGCCACCGCGAACACCCCCAGGGACAGGACGGACATCGACAGGAAGAGTCCGCGCCAGCCGAGCGAATCGCTCATCCACAGGAGCAGTCCTCCACCCGTGAGCATCCCGAGCTTGTAGCCCACCACCTGGGCCGAGTTGCCCCACCCCAGCTCGCGCGGCTCCAGGAGGTCCACCGCGAAGCCATCCACGGCGATGTCCTGGGTCGCGGCGAAGAGGTTCATCAAGAAGACGAGCCCGAGCAACACGGGCAGCGCACCGGGAACCGGGACGAAGGCCGCCACCGCGCAGGTGGCCGCGAGCCCCGCCTGCATGGGGAGGATCCACGACTTGCGCCGGCCGATGCGCTCCGAGCCATAGCGGTCCACCAGGGGCGCCCACAGCGCCTTGCCCATCCACGGCAGCGCCAGGAGCCCGAGACTGCCGATGACCAGGAGCGACACGCCCTGCTTGCGCAGGTACACGGGCAGCGCGGTGGTCTGGAAGCCGAAGGGCAGCCCCTGCACGAAATACAGCGCGCTGAGCAGCCCCAGTTTGCGGAACGAATGTCGCGTCACCCCCCGGACGCTAGCCGGGAACTCAGCGCGCGCCGAACGTCTTCACCATCTTCGTGTAGACGCCCATGATGAGCAGCGGCCCCACCCACATGCCCGTGAAGCGGGCGGCGCGCTCGTGGCCAAGCAGCTCCGCGCCCAGGGAGAAGGCCATGGAGCACAGGCTCGCGAAGAGGAAGACGTCCGAGGGAACCTTGGCCGCCTGCTGCTCCAGCAGCCGGGTGAGGGAACTTTCCATGTGCTCCGCGCGCATCACCGTCGCCGCCCGGTAGTCCCGCATCGACCGCTCACTGGCTGGATTGATGTCCTTGTGCATGCCGCCCTCTCGTCAGGTCCCATATTTAAGTCCTCCAACGCGGACGGAAAGGTGGGAGGGTAGGCATGCGAGCGGGCGAGCGGATACACGAAGGTCTGCTGTGCGCGGAGGATGGAGCCGGTCCGCTGCTGCAGCGCGACTACTGGGCCCTCATCGAGCACTGCGAGTATTCACCCTCGGAATTGATGGACCTGGTGGCCACGCGCTTCGCCGAGTTCGCCCCCGAGGAGCTGGTCGTCTTCGAGCGCACGGGCGGCTCGGACGCGCACCTGGAAGTGGGCGAGGAACTGGAGGTGAACATCCGCGGTGCGGGCGAGTGTCGCGTACGCATCATCCACCGGGATCGCCAGAGCTTCACCCTGGCCACCCTTCCCGGCCACCCCGAGGCGGGACGCATCACATTTGGTGCCTACCGGAATGAGCGGGGCGACGTCATCTTCCACATCCGAAGCCGGGCGCGCTCCGGCTCGCGCATCATCTATCTGGGGTTCTACAGCGGCGGCGAGGCCATGCAGACCAACACCTGGACCGACTTCGTCAACAGCGTCGCGCTCACCTGCGGCGAGGGCGTCATCGGCTTCATCCACGCGGAGACCACCGTGATGGAGAAGGCGCACGAGGACGCGGATGACATCCGGGGCCCCACCTATCTCGCGCGGGGAGACGAGGCATGACGAACGTCGAGTGGCGTTGGAAGTCGGGCTGGTCGGATCCGGAGTTGCTGACGCGGCTCGGGAGGGCGGCCACCCTCCCCCTCAACTTCGAGGGGCAGGAGAAGGACATGACGCCCGACAACGGCTGGAGCCTGGTGGAGTCGCAGGCCATCATCGGCTGTGACCGGCCAGGAGCGCCCTCGGGGGATGACGCCTTCGCGCGGCTCAAGCACGCGGTGACGGAGCTGGGCTTCTCCGACCCGCGCATCGTGCGAGGCCACTTCGACAGCGCCATGCCACTCCTGGGTCGGCCGATGCTGCTCGAGCTGCGCCCGTTGCGCGTGTTGCGCTACCTGTGTCCGGTGCGCATCCGGGCCGTGCGCTCGGAGCAGGACGAGAACCGCACCGCCTACGGCTTCAGCATCGACACCCTGGTGGGGCACGTGGAGTCGGGCCGCGAGTGGTTCCTCTTGAGCAAGGACCACCGCACGGGCGAGCTGCGCTTCCACATCAAGGCGGCCTGGCGCGAGGGCGAGTTCCCCAACTGGTGGAGCGCGGTGGGCTTCGAGCTGATGGGACGGCGCTACCAGCGCGCGTGGCACCACCTGGCCCACATGCGCCTGCGCGAATTGTTGAGCCAGGGCCACCTGGCGCAACACCCGGGAGGCGAGGAGATGCAGCACGCGCACCTGCGGGTGAGCAAGCTGCCGGTGCAATTCTTCTCGCAGCGAGGCCTGAGCCGCCGTCTGGTGCACGTGGAGCGCGAGGTGGAGAGCGAGCGCGGACGGGACTGGCTGACCACGGTGGGCTTCGGCGTGCTGGCTGGCATGCGAAGCATGAGCGCCCCGGCCCTGCTCGGCTATCACTTCTCGCGCGAGCCCAGGACCGCGCCCGAGGGATGGGCTTCGCGGCTGCCGTGGAGCAAGACCGCGGGTGTGCTCGGCCTGCTGGCCGCGGGCGAACTGGTCGCCGACAAGACGCCCTGGATTCCCGCGCGCATTTCGCCGCCCGCCCTGCTGGGACGGGTGCTCACGGGAGCACTGACGGGAGCCGCGGTGGCCGCGCCGGGCCAACGGCTGTCCCCGGTCCGGGCGGTGGTGGGAGCCACGGCGGCGGTGGTGTCCGCCTTCGGCTTCTACTCGCTCCGCGAATTCGCCACGCGCCGGCTGGGCGTGCCCAACGTGGTCGCGGGCCTGTTGGAGGACGCCGCCGTCGCCGCATTGGGAGGCAAGCTCTTCGCCTCCCTGCGGTGAGCAAGGCGGCGCTCAGCGCATCCCCAACCGGCGCAGCAACCGGGCCAGGTTGGCCCGGTCCACCCCCAGCTCGGCCGCGGCGGCGGCGAGCTTGCCGCCGTGGCGCCGCAGGGCGCGGTCCAGCAGTTGCCGCTGGAAGGCCTCGGTCGCCTCGCGCAGCGTGGTCGCGGTGGACGCTTCCAGGGCCGGCGTGGCCGTCGCGATGCCCGGGTCCGCGTCCGGGGCCGCCAGGTCCAGGTCCTCGTTGCCGATGGAAACGATGCGCTGGCCGGCGGCCGTCGCCGTGGCCTGGCGCTGCATCGCCTTGAGCGTGGCGCGACTGAGCTGGTGTTCCAGTTCGCGCACGTTGCCCGGCCAGGCGTGGCGGCCCAGCGCCGCCTGCGCCCCGGCGGTCAGGCGCAACCCGCGCAGGCCCATGCGGCGTCGGTTCTCCTCCAGGAAACCGCCGGCCAACAGCAGGATGTCCTGGTCGCGCTCGCGCAGCGGCGGCACGCGCAGCGGGTAGACGCTGAGGCGGTGGTACAGGTCGGCACGGAAGCGTCCGGCGCGGACCTCGGCGGGCAGGTCCCGGTTGGTCGCGGTGAGCAGGCGCACATCGACACGGTGCTCGCGGTCCGAGCCCAGGCGCTGCAACTGGCCGCCCTGCAGCACGCGCAGCAGCTTGGCCTGAATGCCCAGCGGCAGCTCGCCGATCTCGTCCAGGAACAGCGTGCCGCCGTCGGCCATTTCGAACTTGCCGCGGCGATCGCCGACCGCGCCGGAAAACGCCCCGCGCACGTGGCCGAACAGCTCGCTCTCCACCAGCGTCTCCGGCAGCGCGGCGCAGTTGACCGTGACCAGCGGCTGCGCGGCTCGGGGTGAGGCCGCGTGCACGCTCTGGGCCACCAGCTCCTTGCCGACGCCGGTCTCGCCGGTGATCAGCACGGTCAGGTCGCTTGCCGCCACCAGCGCGATCTCCTCGCGCAGGGCCTGCATCACCCCGCTCTGCCCGAGCAGCGTGCGCGGTGCACCGCTGGCCAGCAAGGCGTCGGCACGGGTCCGCTCCTGCTGCACCGACCGCGTCAGCGCCTCGATCCGCGCGGCCGCGGTCACGGTGGCGGCGGCCAGCTGTGCGAATGCCTCCAGCACCTCCAGGTGCTCGGCGGCGAACTGCCCCGCGTCCAGCGCGTCCACGGTCAGCAGGCCCCAGGTCGTCTGCTCCAGGCGGAGCGCACAGCCCATGCAGTCGTGCACTTCCAGGTGCGAGGCGGGGTGGTCGACCAGCCCATCGTAGGGATCGGGCAGGGGGCTGTCGGGGGGAAAGCGCATCGCGCCCGGTGCGGCCAGCAGCGCCTGCAGGCGCGGATGAGCCTCCACCACGAAACGCCGGCCCAGCGTGTCGGCGCTCAGGCCGCGCGTGGCCTGCGGCACCAGCGCGTCGCCCTCCAGGCGCAGCAGGGCGATCGCGTCGGCCGGCAGCAACTGCTGGAGGGACTGCAGCAGCCGTGCGTAGCGCTCCTGCGCCGGGAGCGCGCGGGTCAGGTCGGCGACCAAGGGGACCAAGGCATCGAGCAACTGCCGGTGACGAGTCATAATGACCGCGAGGTAAAGGGGTGCAGTCATTATGACGCGTCAGAATGACCCTTGCGCGCGCCTGTCTCTTCGATCCACGAGGGGCGTGGCGTTGGCATCGGGATTGCTCTGCATGGGGTGACATCACAGGGAGGTCCCCCACCATGTTGAGCGAAGCCCAGCGCGTCCTGATCCGCGCCACCGTCCCACTGCTGGAAACCGGCGGCGAAGCCCTCACCACCCACTTCTACCAGTTGATGCTGCGCGAGTACCCCCAAGTGCGTCCGCTGTTCAACCAGGCCCACCAGGCCAGCGGGGCGCAGCCGCGCGCGCTGGCCGACGGCGTGTTGACCTACGCCCGCCACATCGACCGGCTCGAGGCCCTGGGCCCGCTGGCCTCGCGCATCGTCAACAAGCACGTCGCCCTGCAGATCCAGCCCGAGCATTATCCCATCGTCGGCACCTGCCTGCTGCGCGCGATCCGCGAGGTCCTGGGCCCGCGGGTGGCCACCGACGAGGTGATCGATGCCTGGAGCGCCGCCTATGGGCAGCTGGCGCAACTGCTGATCCAGGCCGAGTCGGCCGCCTACGACGCCAAGGCGGCATCCCCGGGTGGATGGCGCGGCGGACGCGCCTTCCGCGTGGCGAGCAAGGTGCGCGAGAGCGCGGAGATCACCTCGTTCCACCTCGAGCCGGTGGACGGAGGGGCGGTCACCGACTTCCAGCCGGGCCAGTACATCGGCCTGCAGTTGTGGGTGAACGGAGAGGAGATCCGCCGCACCTATTCGCTGTCGGCCGCGCCCAACGGCCGCAGCTACCGCATCAGCGTCAAGCGCGAGCCCGGCGGCAAGGCGTCCAACCACCTGCATGACACGGTGGCGCCGGGCCACGAGCTGACGGTCTTTCCGCCCTCGGGCGAGTTCGTGCTGCGGCCCAGCGACAAGCCGCTGGTGTTGATCAGCGCTGGCGTCGGCATCACCCCGACCCTGGCGATGCTGGAGAGCTCGCTGCCGAAGGCTCGCCCGATCACGTTCATCCACTACGCGCGCAACGCGCAGGTGCATGCCTTCGCCGACACGCTGCGGACCTGGACGACGCAGCGCCCGGACCTCCAGGTGCGTACCGTCTACGAGCACGTCGATCCGACCGAAGCGCGCCAGCCCGACGCGGTGGGCCGACCGACACTGGAGCATCTGCGCCAGTGGTTGCCCGCCAATGGCGATGCGGAGGTCCACTTCCTGGGACCCAAGCCGTTCATGGCCTGCATCAAGCGCATGCTGCACGAGCTGGGCGTGCCGCCGACACAGTGCCACTACGAATTCTTCGGCCCGGCCGAGGCGCTGCAATAAGCCAGGAGGGCTCGTCGGCGTGCGGCCAGCGAGCCGCCCGCTACGGGTCAGCCGCCGAGTGCCGCCGTGACCCCCTGCTCCTCGGGCGCGACGAGCGATTGCCGCTCCCAGGCCCGGCTCTTCCACCGGTACCAGAAGACGAGGCCGCGCATCCATTCGTCCGCCGCGATCGCGAGCCAGATGCCGGGCAGTCCCCATTCCAGACGGAAGACGAGCAGGTAGCCCAGGGGCAGGCTCATGCAGACCATGGAGGTAAAGGCCATGTAGACGGTGAACTGCGCATCCCCAGCGGCGCGCAGGGCGTTGACCAGGACGAGGTTGAAGGAGCGTCCGGACTCCAGCAGCAGGCTCAGCAGGATGACCCGCGAGGTGAGCTGGAGGATGTCCGCATTGGCCGTGAACAGGCCCACCAGCGGCAGGCGCAACAGGATGACGAGCAGGTCCACCAGGACGGTGATGGCCACGGCCCACTTCAAGCTCTCCAGGGCCCGCCGGTAGGCGTCGTCCGGCCGGAGAGCCCCCACCATCCGCCCCACCACGATGGCCGTCCCCATTCCAATCGCCAGACTGAACAGGAAGACATACTGGGAGATGGCCATCGCGTACTGCCGGGACGCCAGGGCCGTGGGCCCGAGGAACGTGACGTAGTACAGGAACACCGTCTGGCAGGAGTGATAGGTGAGCTGCTCGACGGCGGCGGGAACACCCACCCTCAGGATTTTACGGATGTACTCCCGCGAGAACGTCACGTAGTCGCGCGCCACCATCCGCACGTCCATCACCCGGTAGAGCATCCACACGAAGACGACGAGCGCGGTGGCCCGGCTCACCCCCGTGGACACCGCCGCCCCCGTCACGCCCAGTCGCGGCAGTCCGAAGTGGCCGAAGATGAGCGCGTAGTTGCACACCACGTGGAGCACGTTCATGCCCAGGGACACGTACATGGATTGCCGCGTGAAGCCGTAGGTGCGGATGAGCGCGGAGATGACGTTGATGAGGGCCTGCAGGAAGATGAACCCGCCCGCGATGCGAATGTACGCCCGCGCGTGCCCCAACACGGCGCCCTGCAAGTTCATGTGGCTCAAGATGAGGTCGCCGAGCAACAACAGCACCGCGCTCACCACGACCCCGAGCAGCAGGTTCATGGTGATGGCCAGGGCCGAGATCCGAGCGGCCTCGGGGCTCCTGCCCGCCCCGAGGTACTGCGCCACGACGATGGAGGAGCCGTGGCTGACGACGTTCATGATGAGGATGCACAGGGAGATGTACTGATTGACCACGCCCACCGCGGAGACGGCCTCGTCCGAGACGCCGCTGAGCATGAGCGTGTCCGACGTGCCCATCAGCATGAACAACAGCAGTTCCAGGAAGATGGGCCAGGTCAGGCGGAACAGCCCCAGGGCGGGCGGAGCCGGGGCTGCCGTTCGAGGCGGTGCGTCCATGGTCTGGCATGTCGCATGCCGCGAGATCGCTGTCGAGCGTTGGCCAGACACACACCCAGCGACGCACGGGACACTCGATCCCCACACGGTCGCCGTGGAGACCGTTGGTGCCACAACCTTGTGTCCCTCCCTCTCGCATCGGCACGTCGAATCCGGATGGCGCTCCGACACGGCGCGAAGGCATCCTCCCTGGAGAATGAACGACGATGAGTTGCTGAAGAAGGCGCTGCACGTGGCCAGGGAAGCGGGCCTGCTCCTGCTGCGAAAGCATGGCACCGTGCTCCCGTTCGGGCTGACCCTCGACCCGGCGGGCGACCATCCACGAACCTATTTTCCCAGGGACTCACTGCCACGCGCCTCCTGGGAGGAACTGCTCGAGGCCACCATCTCGCACCTCGAGCGCTGCACCGGCTCGGGCGGCATCGGGGCGATCGCACTCGTCACCACGCTCGAATCCGGAAGCGAGTCCGGCATGGGCGTCCAGGTCGAGACACGCGCCTCCTCGCTGTTCCTGGTGTACCCCTACGAAGGAGCCGGGCAGAGCCGGAGTCTCGGGGAGCCCCAGACGTCGGAGGAGTTGCTCGTCGGACCGCTCCTGGCGAGCGATTGAACCCCTCCCCCCCCACCCGACCCACGTGGCGCTACGGCGTGCCCAGCAACTCCAGGGCCGCCGTGGTCAGCGCGGTGACGCCCGTGCGCACCGTGCGCTCCGCGTCGGGCGCGAAGAGGCCGGAGTGCAGGGACGGCAGGGACTCACCCGCGGCTGTCGCCTGCGCATGGCGCTTGGGCTCCACCGCGCCCAACCACAGCATCGAGGAGGGGACTCCCGCGAGGCCATAGGCGGAGAAGTCCTCGCCTCCCATCAGGGGCTGGCTCTCGCGCACGTTCGCGGCCCCGAGCACCCGGGTGACGGCGCCCACCAACCGCTTCGTCAGCTCCGGGTCGTTGTAGGTGGCGGACATGCCTCCGGTGACGACCACGTCGGGCTCGCGTGGCGCCCCGGATACCTGGGCCTCGGCCTTCACCACGCGCTCGATGGACGCGAGCAGTTGCTTGCGCACCTCGGGCTTGAAGCTGCGCACCGTGAGTTGCAGCTTCACCTGATCCGGAATGATGTTGTGCTGGGTGCCGCCGTGAATGGACCCCACCGTGATGACCGCGGGCTCGAGGGGTGACTTCTCCCGGCTCACGATCGTCTGCAGCGCGAGGACGGTGCGGGCCGCGAGCACGATGGGATCCACCGTGGCTTGCGGGAAGGCACCATGCCCGCCCTTGCCGTGGAGCGTGATGTCCACCGAGTCCACGTTCGCCAAGGCATAGCCCGGCACGTACTCGACCGTGCCCGAGGGCGCGGTGGCCAGGTCATGCAGGGCGAGGGCGAAGTCGGGCCGGGGAAAGCGCTGGAAGAGGCCGTCGTCGAGCATCCGCTTCGCCCCACTGCCAGGCTCCTCGGCGGGCTGGCCCACCATCACGAGCGTGCCGCGCCAGCGCTCCTTCGCGCGCGAGAGCAGCGTGGCGGTCCCCAGCCAGGCCGTCATGTGCACGTCGTGTCCACAGGCGTGCATGACGGGCACGCTCTGGCCGCCCGCGTCCGTCATCTTCACCCGGCTGGCATAAGGCAGCCCCGTCTTCTCCTCCACCGGCAGGGCGTCCATGTCGGTGCGCAGCAGCACCGTGGGGCCCTTGCCATTGCGCAGCACGGCCACCACGCCGTGCCCGCCAACCTTCTGGGTCACCTCGAAGCCGAGCTTGCGCATGCGCTCGGCGAGCTTTCCCGCCGTCTTCTCCTCGTGCAGGGACAGCTCGGGGTTCTGGTGCAGGTCCCGGTAGAAGGCCGTCAGTTCGGGAGAGAGCGGGTCGAGGCCCGCGAGCACCGGGGCGGGATCGTTCGCGGCCCGCGCGGCGCCGGGCATCCACAGCAGCGCGGCGAGGCCGAGCGGAAGAAGGGGGAGCGCGTTCATGGTGCCCCCTTCGTAATCCGATGCGTGGGTCGACGCACGGTCTCCCGCCGTAGGCTCTAAGATGAGCTGCCCTCGGGGCCGCCAAAGGAACAGACCACCATGAAACCGCCGATCGGTCGCGAGACCACCCTGTGCATGTCGCTGGCGGGCAGGCCCGGCAACTTCGGGTCCCGCTTCCACAACCACCTCTACGAGGCCCTGGGCCTCGACTACGTGTACAAGGCGTTCACGACCCAGGATCTGCCCGCGGCGATCGGCGGCATCCGGGCACTCGGCATCCGCGGCTGCGCCATCTCCATGCCGTTCAAGGAAGCGGTGATTCCACTGCTCGATGGACTGGAGCCCTCGGCCAGGGCCATCGACTCGGTCAACACGATCGTGAACGAGAACGGCCGGCTCACCGGGTACAACACCGACTATGTCGCGGTCCGGCGGTTGGTGGAGGAAGCCCGGCTCGCGCCCGACACGCCCTTCCTGCTCCGGGGCAGTGGAGGCATGGCCAAGGCGGTGGCCGCCGCGCTCCGTGACGCGGGCCTGCGCTCGGGAACCCTCATCGCCCGCAACGAGGCCGCGGGCGCCGCGCTCGCCCGAACCTATGGCTACCACTGGCGCGCCGACCTCCCCGACACCCCCACCCCGCTCCTGGTGAATGTCACGCCCCTGGGAATGATGGGCCCGGATCAGGAGGCGCTCGCCTTCCCCGAGGCCCTGATCTCCGCGTGCGAACTCGCCTTCGATGTCGTCGCGCTGCCCATCGAGACGCCCTTCCTCGCGCGGGCCCGTGCGCTCGGCAAGCGCCTGATCTCCGGCGGCGAGGTGGCCACCCTCCAGGCGATCGAGCAGTTCGTCCTCTACACCGGTGTCACTCCGACGCGAGCCCAGGTCCAGGCGGCGGCTGCCTTCGCCCGGGGGTGAAGGAGACGCCGCCAAGGGAGCTTGCGCGGCCTCTCTCCACGGGCCTGGCGCACAGCCCTCACGGCCCACTCAGCGACCTTCCTCCGCCCCTCCTCACCTGCATGGGGGAACAGGAGCAATCACATGCCGGCGCGCTGGGCTCGCGCGCCTACGACATCGCGTTGCGCAGGGCCGGGCGGGCGGTGTGGCGCTTGACGTAGTCGCCAAGCCGAGGGCGCGACTCGAGCGCCCCCAGGTGGTTGAGGATATGGAGGATGGAGGCCATCACCAGGTCGGCCGCGGTGAACGACCCGCCCACCAGCACCTCGCGGCCCTCGAGCGCCCGGTCGATGACCCCGAGCACCTCGTCGAGCCGGGCGCGGTGCTGCTCGAACACCCGCGCGCGCTCGGTTTCGGGCAGCTGGGCGCCGTGGCGGAGCTCCAGCGCCACCGGTTCGAGCGTCCGCTCCGCGAAGAGGAGCCACTGATAGTAGGCGCCGCGCTCGGGAGTGCCGGACGCCGGGGCGAGCTGCTTCTCCGGGTAGCGGTCCGCGAGGTACAGGCAGATGGCGGCCGACTCGAACAGCGTCACGGCCCCGTCGACGAGCACCGGGACCTCGCCGAACGGGTGCGGCGTCCGGAGCTCGGGAGCCGGATTGCCAGGCTCCACACGAACCAGCTCGTAGGGGACCCCAAGCTCCTCAAGGAGCCAGCGTGGGCGCGTCGCACGTGTCCGGGGCGCGAAGTAGAGCTTCATGGGTCGACTCCTGGGCTGGAGGGGCGCGCGCTCAGCGCCCGGTCATGGCGCGACCCGCGGCAACGCCCCGTGCTCCAATCACAGTAGCGACCCTTCTCACATCTTGCCAGGTCTCGTTGCTCGAGTTCCTTGACATCCATTCCGTCGCCGTCACCTCTGGTTACAAGCCGGTTACACCCCGCGCGGTCCTTCATTCGTACTGTTCTCCGCGTGCTCGATCGGGCACCGACGTACGAAAGGACGCACGATGAAATCGTCGCTCAAGCTTCCCGTCATCCTTGGCTCGGCCGCGGTGCTCGCGGTCTCCGCGCTCATGATGGGCCAGCCCTCTCCGGGCACGCCCACGCCGCCGCCCGTGGAGCCAACCCCCGTGCGCACCTCGCCCAAGACTCCGGGAAAGCCGGACGTGGTCCCCATCGCCCAAGCGGACGCCAAGCAGCCCATCATCCAGATTGCCCTGCTGCTGGACACCAGCGGCAGCATGGACGGCCTGCTTGACCAGGCCCGCTCGCAACTGTGGAACATCGTCAACCGCTTCTCCCACGCGAAGCGCGACGGCGTGGGGCCGCAGCTCCAGATTGCCCTGTACGCGTACGGCAACGCCGACCCGGGCGCCAACTCCAGTGAGATCCGCCAGGTGCTGCCTTTCACCACGGACCTGGACCTGCTCTCCGAGCACCTCTTCTCCCTGAGGACGTCCGGAGGCGACGAGCGCTGCGGAGAGGTCATCCGCGACGCCTCCGCGCAGCTCGCCTGGAGCAAGGACCCGGACGCCATGCGGCTCATCTTCATCGCCGGCAACGAGCCCTTCACCCAGGGCCCCGTCGACTTCGATGACGCGGTGAAGAGCGCCCGCGAGCGCGGCATCACCGTCAACACCATCCACTGTGGCGACTACGAGGAGGGCGTCGCCGGGAAGTGGAAGGACGCGGCGGCGCTCGCCGACGGCAGCTACATGAACATCGACCAGAACCAGCGCGTGGTGGAGATCGCCGCGCCGCAGGACGGGGAGATCGCCCAGCTGGGCGCGGAGCTGAACAAGACGTACGTCGCCTACGGCACCGCCGGCAGGCGGAGTCAGTTGCGCCAGGAGGCGCAGGACAGCAACTCGCGCGGCGTCTCCATCTCCAGCATGGTGTCCCGCTCCGTGGCCAAGTCGTCCGGCAACTACTCGAACGAGAGCTGGGACCTGGTGGACGCGGTGAAGAAGAACCAGGTGAACGTGGCGTCCGTCCGGGCCGAGGACCTGCCGGAGCCGATGCGCGGGCTGGACGCCGCCGGCCGCAAGGCGTGGCTGGATGCGCGCGAGCAGGAGCGGACGCGGCTCCAGCAGCGCATCCAGACGCTCAACACCGAGCGCCAGCAGTTCCTCGCCCAGGCGCGCAAGCAGCAGGCCGCTCCGGGGACGGACACGCTGGAAGGGGCCATCGGCCAGGTCGTGGAGCGCGAGGCCAAGAAGCGTCACCTCATGCTGGAGTAGGATGCCGTCATGGCCGCGCGCCGAGTGCTTGTCGTGGAGGATGACCCCGCCATCCGGCGCGGAATCGTGGATGCCCTGCGCTTCGAGGGCTATGAGGTCCTCGAAGCCGGGGCCCGCGTGGAGGGACAGCGGCTGGCCGAGCGCACTCCCTGCGACCTGGTGTTGCTGGACCTGGTCCTTCCCGACGGAGACGGGCTGGAGCTGCTCCGGGCGGTGCGCAAGAGCCGCCCCACGCTCCCCGTCATCATCCTCACCGCCCGGGGCCAGGAAGAGGACCGCGTCAACGGCCTGAAACTCGGCGCCGACGACTACGTGGTGAAGCCCTTCTCGGTGCGGGAGCTGCTGGCCCGGGCGGGCGCGGTGCTCCGCCGCTCGGCCGAGCGGCCCACGGGGACAGGCCGCATCGACTTCCCGGGAGGGCACTTCGAGGTGGAGCGGCGCGAGCTGAGCTTCGACAACGGCTCGCGGGTGGACCTGTCCGAGCGTGAAGCGGACACGCTGCGCTACCTGGGTGACAACGCGGGGCGCGCCATCTCCCGCGAGGAGTTGCTGGAGCGGGTGTGGCACCTGCCCGCCCGGGGCGTGCAGACGCGCACGGTGGACATGACCATGGCGCGCCTGAGGGAGAAGCTCCGGGACGACTCCGAGGAGCCCCGCGTCATCCTCACCGTCCGTGGCAAGGGCTACATGTTCGCCACGCGAGGCGTCGCCTCGTGATTCGCTCCTGGCGCATCTGGATCGCCGTGAGCGCGTGTCTGTGCCTGGCGCTGGCAGGCGTGGTGGCGCTGTCCGCCTTCGCCCTCCGGCTGGACCGCGCGGACCGTCAGGCCCGGGAGAGCGCGGCGCGGGAGGAGAACGCGCGGCTGGCGCTGTGGCGGCTGGACTCGGATCTGCTGCCGCTGGTGGCCCGCGAGAGCGCGGTGGCGCCGGAGGCGTACCGCCCCGTGTCCGCGGCGCGCGGGGTGCTCGACTCGCGGCTGCGTCCCATGCCGGAAGGCGAGGCGCTGCTGGCCTCACCGCTGTTGTCCCCGCTACCGGAGCATGTGCTGCTCCACTTCCAGATTGCCCCGGATGGGACGGTGTCCTCGCCCCAGGTGGTGGAGTCCGGGCTGCGCGAGTCGGTGGGCGCCACGCTGCCCGCGTCCGAGCTGGCCGCGCTGGAGGCCCGGCTGGGGAAGCTGCGGAGCCTCCTCGGCGATACAGACCTCCGACGGGCCCTGAGCGACCCGCCCCCGCCGGTCCGGCGTCCCGAGCCCAAGGCGCGCTACGAGAGCACGCTCGCCGAGGTTTCCCAGGTGGCGAAGAACGTGAGCGAGTTCAGCGCCCGCTCCCGGAGCGCGAGCCAGGCCCTCCGGGGCGCCTACGAGGACAACCTCCAGCGCGCCCCCGTGCGGCTCCAGCGGGGGGATGGAGACGCGATGCAGGCCCTCTGGGTGGGGGACACGCTGCTCCTGGGGCGGCGCGTCTGGATGGACGGGCGGGAGTACATCCAGGGCTGCTGGCTGGACTGGCCCGCGCTGCGCACGTGGCTGGTGGGGCAGATTGGAGACCTGCTGCCCTCCGCGATGCTGGAGCCCGTCGCGGGCAGGCCGACGCACGGAGATGGCCGGATGCTGGCGGCGCTGCCGGTGCGGCTGGTGCCGGGGCAGGTGCCGGAGGGCGGGTATGGCACGGCGTCCATCTCCTCGCTGCCGGTGGTGTTGACGGTGGCGTGGAGCGGCGTGCTGCTGGCGGGCGCGGCGGTGGTGGCGCTCCTGGTGGGCGTGGTGGCGCTGAGCGAGCGGCGGGGCGCGTTCGTCTCCGCGGTGACGCACGAGCTGCGCACGCCGCTGACGACGTTCCGGATGTACACGGAGATGCTGGCGGCGGGCATGGTGCCGGACGAGGCCCGGCGCCAGGAGTACTTCGACATCCTCCACCGCGAGGCGGAGCGACTGAGCCACCTGGTGGAGAACGTGCTGGCCTACGCCCGCATCGAGCGCGGGCGGGCGCCGGCCCGGCTGGAGCCGGTGGACGTGCGCTCCATGGTGGAGCGGATGGAGGAGCGGCTGGCGCAGCGGGCGGCGCAGGCGGACATGGAGCTGTGCGTGGACGTGCCGGCGGGCGTCGCGGTGCTGACGGACCCTTCCGCCGTGGAGCAGGTGCTCTTCAACCTGGTGGACAACGCGTCCAAGTACGCGGCCCTGGCGGTGGACCGGAGCATCCACGTGGAGGTGGAGCGGCGCCGGGGCCGGGTAGGCCTGGTGGTGAGGGACCACGGACCCGGCGTGGACGCGGTGACGGCGCGGCGCCTCTTCGAGCCCTTCTCCAAGTCCGTGCAGACGGCGGCGAAGACGGCGCCGGGCGTGGGGCTGGGACTCGCCCTGTGCCGGAGGCTGGCGCGGAGCATGAAGGCGGACCTCCGCCACGAGCGCGTGGCGGAGGGTGGAGCACGGTTCGTGCTGTGGCTCCCGCACTGCACCGTGACGACGGCCGTCCACCCTCCGGGCCCATGACGCGCAAGCCCATCGCGAACTTGCCGTCAACTGGAGGCGGACAGGTCCGCCGGGAGGGCTTCGTCCACCGGGTAGAGCACCTGCCTGCCGTGCAACTGGGCGAAGGGCGTGAGCTTGTGCGGCTCGGCCCGGGTGCGGCTCGAGATGTGCAACACCGCCACGCCTCGGGCATACAGTGCGTCCGCCACGAGCGAGCGGTGACACCGCCAGCGCACCGCCTCGGCGCACATGAGCGCCAGCGGCCCGTCCGGGGTGAGTTCCCGCAGCTCCTCGAGTCCCCGCGCGAACTCGTCCGTCTGCATGTAGTCCGCGTAGCCTCGGAAGCTGGCGTTGCGCCACGCCCCATTGGGCGAGTCCGCACGCGCGCGCCTCAGTCCTCCGAGCTTCGCCAGGTGCACGTACCGGATGTCCGCCGCCGCGAGCGTCCGGGGGAGCGTGTCCCGATTGAACTGAGGATTGGTGCGCGAGCGGGGTACCGTGCGGATGTCCACGAGCGTCTGGATGCCGTGCGCCTGGAGCAGTGCCACCAGCTCCTCCACCGAGCGCGTGGAGTGGCCCACCGTGTAGATGCGCGCCCTCCCCCAACCCGGCGCCCTCCGTCTCGGATGCCCCGTGCTCATCGTTGAAACTCCCCTGAAGCAGGGTGAGCACGGAGATGAACCGTGGAAAGTGGGCGCATCAGGGAGCGCCTGGCAGGTGAGCGGGTGATCGGGGAGACGGCAATGACCCTCACGCCGCTGAACGACGCGGCGCTGGTCGGCCGATTGCGCTACGGCGAGGCAGCGGCTCAGTGGGGGCGGGGAGTTTTTTCGGCGCGCTTCCCTTTTTCTCCCCACCCCGTGTCGTGCCGGGCTCCGGGGACTACTGCCACTGGTAGACGCGAACCCAGTCGACTTCCATCGTCTGGGGCGTCTTGCGGATGAGGTCCACCGTGGACTGCGGCACACCGGGGTACGGAGAGGACGCGCCGTTCACGCCCTGCGGATAGCTGCCACCCACCGCCAGGTTGAGGATGATGTAGAACGGCTTGTCATACACCCAGTTGCCGTACTTGGTGACCTCCGACTTTAACGTGGTCTTCACCAGCTTGTCGTCGATGAACCACTTGATGTCCGAGGGGGAGAACTCCGTGCGGTACACGTGGAAGTTGCTCACCGAGGAGCTGGGGTAGAACCGGGAGTTGATAGGGGTATTGCCCGAGTAGCCCGGGCCATGCAGGGCGCCCGAGACCCAGTCGCCGTAGCCGACGTTCTCCATGATGTCGAGCTCGCCGCACGCGGGCCAGCCCACCGTGTTGATGTCATTGCCGAGCAGCCAGAAGGCCGGCCACAGGCCCGGGCCCACCGGCATCTTGATGCGCGACTCGATCCGGGTGTGGCCAAACTGGCGCTTGCCCGCGCTCTCCAGACGGCCCGAGGTGAAGGGGTAACCGTTGCTGGACTGCAAACGGGCGGTGAGCTTGAGCGTGCCGTTGCTCACCGACACGTTCTGGGACGAGGTGGTGTACTGCTGCTGCTCGTTGTTGACGTGGATGTTGGTGATGTACGACCAGTTGGATTGATCCACGCCGGTGCCGTTGAACTCATCACTCCAGATCTGCACCCAACCCGCCAAGGGCTGCTGCTGCTGCGTGGGCGTCTCCTCGACGGGCTGCGTCATCTCGCCGCCACATCCCGAGGTGAGCAGCATCGTGCCGCCCAGACTCAACGCCAGAAGCTGCTTGAAACCGCTCGGACGCTTCGAATTGGAAATCATGGTCATGGACACGTTTTAACATGATTTCCAGGAAAACCGCCAATAAACGTTTTCCATTCAAATTAATGCAACCCGTCACCCTTGGTCCATCAAGGAGTCCTCCCATCTAAAACGGCTCGGGCCCACTCGACAAAACGAGGGCGAGCGGGAAAAAACAGGGGCTGAATCCAAGGTGCCGGGTCCGGGAGTCCTACCGCCCAGAAAACGACGGAAGGAGTCCTTCATGAAGAAACAGCTTCTCACCGTGTGCATCCTGGCCGCCCTGGCCGTGGGAGGGCGGGCCGAGTCCGCCCCCCTTCCCGAGGTCCCCGAGCCTCCTCCGGCCCCTTCAATGGCTCAGAGCCAGCAGTTGGCGTCGGAGGCGCGGCAGATCGACCCGGAAGGGAGGCTCACACGGGAGCAGCTCTTCCATCTGCTCGAGCAGCGCGAGGCACAGCGGGCCAGAAATCCGTTCGATCCCACCCCTGTCCTCATCTGCATCTCCCTCTTCGGCTGCATGGCGACGGCATTCCTGGCCTGGCTGTACGCCAGCTACCGCAGGATGCGCATGCTCCACGAGACGGTGCGCATGATGGTGGAAAAGGGGGTGGAGCTCCCCGAAGGGCTGCTCGCGCCGCCCACGCGCAAGCCGTCGGATCTGCGGCGGGGGATCATCCTGTCCACGGCGGGACTGGGGCTGACGGTCTTCCTGGCGGCCCTCCCCGACGTGGAGGGGGCCTGGGGCGCCGGGCTGACGCTCTTCCTCATCGGGTTGGGACACCTGCTCGTCTGGCGCTTGCAGGGCGGACGGGGCCCCCTGTCGTCCGCGCTCCGGCCAGAGCCCCAGCCGTAGTCCCCGCGCCCCATGTCCTCTCCTCCCGACACGGCCTCGGACGCCGAGCTCATCTCCCGGGTGCTGCTGCGTGACGATCGGCGCGCCTTCGGCGAGCTGGTGGCACGGCACCAGTCCGCGGTGCGCGGCCTTCTGCGCAGGCTGACGGGGGGAGACCTGGCGTGGGCGGATGATCTCGCGCAGGAGACCTTCCTGCGCGCCTACCGGGGGCTGCGTGGGTATCGCGGCGGAGCGAAGTTCTCTTCCTGGCTCTACCGCATCGCCTGCAACGTGTTCTTCAGCCGCGACCGTGGCAGCCGCGATGCGCCCCTGGAGCCTCCCCCGCTGGAGGCCGGGGACGCCGAGGAAGCCGCCCTCCCGGACCTGCTCCTGGAGCGCTACGATCTGGAGCGGGCGCTCGCGTCGCTCAAGCCCCGCGAGCGGGCCGCGCTCGTGCTCACCTACGCCAACGAGCTGACCCATGAGGAGGCGGCGGTCGTTCTCGACTGTCCGCTGGGCACGCTCAAGACCCACGTCGCGCGCGCGAAGGAGAAGCTGCGCCGGCAACTCGAGGAGACCCCATGAACGGCCGCGATGACGAGGTCTGGTTCGACACGCTGCTCGAGCGACAATTGCCGTCCGGACCCTCCGACGACGGCTTCCGGGAGCGGGTCCTGCTGCGCCTGCCCCCGCGGGAGCGACCCCTGCTGCGGGTGCTCACCCTCGGTGTCACGTGGCTGGTGGCGGCCGGTGCCCTGCTGCTCCCCACGGGAAGTGGCGGGGTGGTGCTCTCCTCCATGGACGCGGGAAGCCTCATCCTCCCGTGCAGCCTCGGGGCGGCCCTGCTGTGGTACCTCGCGGACCGTCTGTTTTGAAGAGCTGGTGAAGGCCGGCGTACCGAGATCGAGATTCGCCAGGTGGAATGCCTCCTCCCCCCTGCCGGGAGCGAGCCTTCACCCACCGCCGTAGGGGACGGTGATGGCCTCCATGAAGTGACCCGAGGGATCCTGGAAGTAGACCCCGCGACCCCCGTCGTTGGTGTTGATCTCACCGGAGCGCTGGCCGCGTGGGTCGGCCCAGTGCTGGATTCCGCGGCCGCGAATCTTGGCGATCAGCGCGTCGAACACGTCGTCCGACACGAGGAACGCATAATGCTGGCCGGGGAAGTCGACGCCGGACTCGACGTAGTCGAGCGACACCCCGTCGTCCAGTCTGACCACCAGGAAGAACCCGGCGGGTTGCGGCTCGGGGAGTCCGAGCAGCTCGGCGAGGAAATGCGCGGAGCGCACCTTGTCCTTCGCCGCGATGATCGTGTGATTGAAACGGACGGACATGGGGGCTCCTGATATGTCCTTCAGGCCGTGAAGCCGCGCGAGGATAGCCCGGCCCGCCCCCAGGAGAAATACCCGCCGCCGTGGGGCACGACGAACCCGCTCAGGGACCGCCGCTGTCGGGCTCCGCGGCGACGTCCAACGGACCAAAATCCTGTTCGATGCTGCCGATCGGACTCATGGCCGAGCCCCAGTAGCTCCCCACCAACTCCACGTCTGAATGTCAGTCTCTACGACATTGTGAAGAGGGCGAGCTTGGGAGACGCCGAGCGTCTCTCGGAGTTCGTCAGACGCTTGCGCCCGGACATCACGGATACGAACGCCCTGGTGCTCTTCGAGATCAAGCTGGACACCGAGGAGTACCTGCCCGTGGACTGCCATTGAGCGGGCGGGAGACGGCTGGCGCGCTCGGCGCGAGCCAGGTGCTTGAGGAGCACGTGACCGCTGTGGTAGGGCAAAAGCAATGACCGTGCTGCACTCCCCGGTGCTTGAGTTTCCAGCCATGCTCCACGGCCTCACCGGCGCCGTTCTCCGCAGTGTCTCCCTACCCGCTGTGGAGCGCGGAGCGCATGGCCAGGCGGCTCGCCGCGCTGCTGCGCTTCTGGGACGTGCTCCAGGGCCCGCGCTACGCGTTCTGGTTCGAGCGCAAGGACACGCTGGAGGAACTGATAGAGGATATCTACGGCATGACGCTGAAGGCGTGGTGCCCCGGTAGCACCGCCTCGGTGCGCGAGCATCTGGCGCTGACGGTGGAGCGCATTGCCGCGCTCTCCCCAAAAGACTTCGAGAATCTCTCCAGCGCCTACCGCTACGCGGTGAACGGGCCGTTGTGCGCGTGGGACAGGGAGTTGGGGAGGCATTAGGATTTGTCAGCAACGACTCCGTGCCGTGCGCCCGGAGTGTCCTTCCGCCAGCGCGTCCACGACTTCCTCGGGGTACGAATCCCCTGTTCCGCCGCGTGATATCGACACGGTTTTCTTCTGATGTTAGCTCGGGGCCACATGCGTTCGATTGACCTCAGGATCCTGGCCGCCCTCCTGCTCACCGCGAGCTGCGCGACGCCCAACCCGCCGCGCGCCACCGAGGCACGCGGCGGCGCCCCCACCGGACTCGTGGACGACTACCTCCATGCCGTCATGGAGAAGAACCATGTCCCCGGCGCGGCCGTGGCCATCGTTCGCGACGGCCACATCGAGAGGATTGCCACGTACGGCCTCGCGGACCTGGAATCCGAGGCGAAGATCGGGCCTGACACCTCGTTTCAGCTCGCCTCCGCCACGAAGCTCTTCACCGGCACGCTGGTGATGCTCCTCGTGCAGGAGGGGAAGCTCGGCCTCGACGAGCCCCTCTCGACATATTTGCCCGACGCACCCGAGACCTGGAAGGCGCTCACCCTCCGGCACCTCGCCGCCCACACGGCGGGCTTGAAGGACAGTCCCGACGATCAAACCAGCACCGCCTCGGTCGCCGAGCGGTACGAGGCCGCCCGGAAGGAGCCCCTGGCCTACACGCCCGGCGAGCGCAGCGAATACGGGCTCACGGATTTCGTCGTGCTCACCCATGTCTTGGAGAAGGTCACGGGCCAGCGCTTCGAGGAGCTGCTCCGCGGCCGCATCTTCGAGCCGCTCGGTTTCTCGTGCACGCGCTACGAGCATGCACAGCAGCAAGGGCCTCTGCGCGTCGCCGATGTCATCCCGCGCCGCGCCACCACCTACCGCTTCGTGGACGGCGTGCAGCAGCGCGCCTGGTTCCTCTATCCCCTCCACGCCTATGCCGCCGGCGGAGCGTTCTCCTGCGTGAAGGACCTGGCCCGCTGGGCCGTGGCCATGGACCAGGGCACGCTGCTGTCCCCCCAGATGCAGCAGGCCGCCGCCACGGCCTTCCGGCTGAATGACGGTCGCGCGGGCGGCTTCGGCGTGGCCTTCACCCTGGGCAAGCTGCGTGGATTGCCGACCTTCGGGCATGCCGGTGGCGGCTCGCTCGCCGACGTGCTGCGCGTTCCGGAGAAGAATCTGACGGTCATCGTCTTGACCAACGAGCAGGGGCTCCTGCCACTCCTGGCTCCCAACATCGCGAGCCTCTACCTGCCGCCTCTGCCGACTCTGGACGCGCCTGGCATCCCGGACGCGGAGCCGGCCCTGAGCGCTGTGCTTCGCGGAGTGGTGGAGGGCCTGCTGACCGGCACGCTCGATGACGCCGCGTTCGCGCCGCGCGCCCAGCGGGAGCTCTTGCCGATACTGCGGAGCTTCGGAACCCCGGAGAGCGCCCTCCAGCCCCCCCTCCGCCGGATGATCCTGCTCGAGGACCAGCGGGAAGGAGAACCGCGCAAGCGCATCTATCGCGCGGTGTACGGCCAGGATGTCTCGCAGACATGGACCTTCAGCCTGGACACCGCGGGCAGGATCCTCGAGTTGGAATACGAGTGGGAATGACCCTGGAAGGTGTCAGACACGTCGACGCGGCGGTGCGGGTGACGACGGACAAGTTCCCACGCGCGTGGGTAGAGTGCGCGCCCTGAAAGCAAGGCTTTCGCAGACTTCAAGTGTCGGGAACCGAGGAGTCGGAAACATGCCGAGCGCCATCGAAGCCATTGCAGCCCTGAAGGAGCGTCTTGGGCGCGAGAAGGAGCTTCCCATCAAAGCGGTGCAAGTGACGCCGGTTGGTGGGGAGGAGCTCAGGCAGTTGGAGCGCACGCTGGGCAAGGTGCTTCCTGAGGCGTACCTTCAATTCATCACTCAGCACGGTTTGTTCCGTGCGACGGATTGGCGTGGCGAGGAGCGGGCCCGGATGCTGAGCCCCGCCGAGGTGCTGGAGCGGCACGAATGGAACAAGGAGTTCGTGGAGGAGGACTCATTCGGCGACGAGGACGACGAGAAGGAAACCGCCCGCCGCGAGCTGGAGGTGAGGCGGCGGCTCGTTCCATTCCAATACATCGCGCGCTCGTACGTGAGCGACTTCTACAGCTTCGACACGGGGCTGCGCCGGGCCAACGGAGCGCTCATCCTGCAAGCATACCATGACGATTACGACCTCGCGCCGTGGCTGCTGGATGAGACGCCAGACGTCTCTGGCTGCACCTTCGACTTCGACGAGCACATGAGCTGGGTGCTCCGGGAGTGCCTGGAGGAAGGGAAGTGGGGTCCGGATGGACAAGGATAGAGCAGGTGGGGGCGAAAACAGGTGGTGCGTTGACGAGTGCCGAGCGGGAAGAGCTGGTGTGGCTGCGCGAGGAGAACCGCCAGCTGACTCCGCACCTCATAGGGAGGCTGGAGCAGCTGGCGCCGCTCTGGAGTCCAGAGGCCCGGCGTCTCGGGCTTCAAAGACTCATGGCTCGCGCCCCATCCGTACTGCTGTTCTCCCTCGAACCTTGCTCTTGTCAGGCGCGCTCAGGGACAGCCGAGACCATTGCACGGTCCGGTCTGCGGGCAGTAGCTGCTGGCAGCGGTACAAGTGCTGAGACCGCCACCGCATGGAGCGTTGAAGAATGAGAACCTTGACACGGCACTCGTCAAGCCCCCGACGATGACGTAGTTCTCCCAGCCCCCCAGGTTCCGTTCGGTGCATGCGAATGGGGCGCTCGTCGGGTAGGAAATGGTCAACGCGCCGCTCGACGGAATAACGTATCCGTTAAAGCCGGTGTCACGCCACCAGGTGGCCGCGGGACCACACGAGTAGTGACGGTTATACTTCGCGACGCTTGCGCCTGGCTTCCCGGTGATCGTCAAGCGGATGAAAGCATCCGGACTCGGGTGGGCAACCCCCGCGTTGCTTCCACATTGCGAATAATTGCCGGAGGTAACGATAATCTCTGGCTTCGCGCAATTTCCGAGGCCACTGCTACTCCCATCGAACCTGCAGTACGTGCCGGGGACTCCACTGCACTGACAATCCGCGTAGCAGGGGTGTTCGTAGGGAGGTCCAAAGTCAATATCCCAAACGCAGCTTCCCGAACTGCACTTATACCCTGGCGAACACTGGCAATGAGACGAACAAAGCCCTTGCTCTGCTTCTCCTACAGCATCCTGTGTGCCGCCAGGATTCTCATGCTCCACACCCATGCAACCCGCCATCAGCAGACAGGACAAAAGAGCTAGCGCTGTATTGATTCTCATATTGGGGGTATCTCCTCCTGAGTTGAGTGCAGACGATGAGACGTGGGCTCTTGCCCTTCTCATCACCAGGAGTCCTAGTTGAGTTCACACACAGGTGTCAATCACGTGTAGCCGTGGCTTATGCGCCACGGTTTAGGGCCATTGCGTGCGCACGAAAAGCCATGTCCAAGAGCCGACTTCACGCGGACGTGAGCCACCGAAGGGCCGGCTCACACCTTCTTCGCGGGCACCTGCAACCCCGCCGAGCGCGCCAGGCCCATGACGCCCTCCACCGCCGCGGCGATGTAGCCAAAGGGATTGGCTCCATCCACCGCCGTCACGTGCACCTCGCCCATGTTCTGCTGGAAGGCCGCCGCCACCTGCGGCAACTGCTGCGCCAACACCAGTTGAATCGACTCGGGCGAAAGCGTGTTTTCAATCTCCCGCAGCGCCTTGGCCCTCGCCAGCTCCGGATCCTGCGCCATGCGCGCCTTGCGCGCCTCCAGCTCCGCCAGGGTCAGTTCCGCCTCGGCGATGGCGCACCGGGCCTCCGCCGCCTTCGCCCGCAGCCGGGTCCGCTCCTCCTCCTGCTGCAGCTCCGCCATCAGCGACTCGTGCCGCGCCGCCAGCGTCTGCCGCTCGTACAGCAGCGCTTCCTGCTCCGCTTCCGCCTGCAACGCCTTCATCCGCCGCTCGTGCTCCAGGCGCGCCGCCTCCGCCTCCTGCGCCAGGTTCATCCGCTCCAGGGCCGCTCGCGCCTGGGCCGCCGACAGCGCCCGCTCGTTCTCCTGCTGCGCCTCCGCCATCCGCCGCTCCGCCTCCAGCCGCGCGAGCGTCTGCGCCTCCTCCGTCCGGGCCTTCTGCTCGCGCACCTCCCGCTCGGCGTTGAGCTTCGCCAGTGCCGTCTCGCGCTCCAGCCCCACCTGAGCCTGCCGCGTCCCCCGCTCCTTGGCCACCCGCGCCTCCTCCACGCGCGACTCGACCGCCAGCGACTCCAGCTTCGCCTGCTCCTCGGCCTCCTGCCGCTTGTGGCGAACCTCCTCCTCCGTCGCCAGCCGCGTCAGGGCGATCTGCCGCTCCGCCTCCGCTTCCTCGCGGCGGATGAAGCGCTCCTTGGCCAGTTCCGCCTCGCGCGCCACCCGCTCCTGCTCCTCCCGGTAGCGCGCCTGCATGTTCGCGAACACCGTGTCCGACAGCACCCGCACGTCCTGGATTTCAATCGTGTCCAGGACCACGCCCCACCCCGTGTCCGTGCTGTCCTCCAGCCGCCCCCGGCCCGACACCACCGGGCCGATCTCCCGCATCAGCTCCGTGGCGAGCCCTTCCTTGCGCCGCGTCAGACACTCCTCCACGGTGAGGTTGGCCACCAGCCGCCGCACCGCGCCCACGAACATCTCCCCCAGCAGTTCGCGCAGCTTCTCCTGGGCCCGCTCGGGGAAGGAGAAGTTGAGCATCCGGAAGGCCACCAGGGGGTCGACAATCCGGTAGACCGCCAGCCCCGTCACCTGCACCCCCACCTTCTCGCTCGTCACCTGATCCGCGGTGAAGCGCAGGCGCTGCACGCTCGTGGGGACGATGGCCACCGCGTCGCCCGGCAGCTTGAAGCACGAGGCCCCCTGCCCGCTCACGTCCCGCACCCGGCCCCGGCGCATATGGATGAGGAACTCGCTCGGCCGGGCGGTGATGAGGCCCCACTTCTTCATCTTCTCCGGGTCCTCGGCCGGCTTGCCCGCCCGCCAGCCCCCCTGGTACCGCGCCTCCTCCCCCATGCGGATGAGCTCGCCGCGCACCTCGTTCCGGTGCAATGGCGGAGGCTCGCCCACCGACACCGCCAGGGAACCCACCGCGTTCACCTTCACCGCCCGCTTGTCGTTCGTGCTCATCCGCGTCCTCCAGAAGTCGTGGACTTCGTGGATTGCAGACCCCTGGCCAACGCCGGTTCGCCCTGAAATCGACCACTTGGGGACAGGGGGGTGCTCCAGCCTGGAGCGGGTGTCCTGACCTGGACCGCTCCAAACCGGCCCGGGCGCGAAAGAGGACTGAATCCGTCCTATTCAGTGTTACGACCCGTCCGGACCCTCGCCCCTCATGTCGCCTTGACCGAGGGGGGGTCGATTTTATAATTGACCAGTCCAGTCCACATTAGGTGTGCCAATGTAGGTACACCCAAGGACGTCGCGGGGTTATCCCACCCGCCGAGGTCCGAGACAGACGGCTGCCTGGAAGGTTTACCGAGATGCTGAAGCTGCCCATCTACATGGACAACCACGCCACCACGCCGATGGACCCCCGCGTGTTGGAGGCCATGCTGCCCTACCTGCGCGAGGACTTCGGCAACGCCGCGTCGCGCAATCACGCCTTTGGATGGAAGGCCGAGGCGGCGGTGGAGCAGGCGCGCAAGCAGGTGGCGGCGCTCATCGGCGCATCGGACAAGGAGATTGTCTTCACCTCGGGAGCCACCGAGTCGGACAACCTGGCCATCAAGGGCGTGGTCGAGTTCTACAAGGAGAAGGGTGACCACATCATCACCCTGAAGACCGAGCACAAGGCGGTGCTCGACACGTGCAAGCGCCTGGAGCGCGTGCGTCAGGAGCGGTTGGACGAGCTCAAGGCGCTGCGCCTCATGCAGCTCACGGGCGGCCCGGTGTCCCGCGAGGACCTGGCCACGCTCGCCATCAAGCACGACCTGGACAACGACGCGGCCTACAAGCAGTGGGCGGAGCTGCCCACGGGTGGCGCGCGCGTGACGTACCTGGACGTGGAGAAGGATGGCCGGGTCGACCTCAAGAAGCTCGAGGCGGCCATGACGGACAAGACCATCCTGGTGTCGATCATGCTCGCCAACAACGAGATCGGCACCGTGCAGCCCATCGCGGAGATTGGCCGCATGTGCCGCCAGCGCGGCATCCTCCTGCACTGCGACGCGGTGCAGGGCATTGGCAAGGTGCCCTTCCACGTCGAGGAGATGAACGTGGACCTGGCGTCCATCTCCGCGCACAAGATGTATGGCCCCAAGGGCGTGGGCGCGCTGTACGTGCGCCGCAAGCCGCGCGTGCGCATCGCGCCGCTCATCGACGGTGGCGGTCATGAGCGCGGCATGCGCTCGGGCACGCTCAACGTGGCGTCCATCGTGGGCTTCGGCGAGGCGGCGAAAATCGCCCGCGAGGAGATGGCGCAGGAGGCCGTGCGCCTGTCGCGCCTGCGTGAGCGGCTGCGCAAGGGCATCGCGGAGAAGCTGGATCTCCTCACGGTGAACGGCTCGCAGGAGCACCGGCTGCCGGGCAACCTGAACATCTCCTTCGCGTATGTGGAGGGCGAGGCGCTGATGATGGCCATCAAGGACGTCGCGGTGTCCTCGGGTTCGGCGTGCACGTCCGCCTCGCTCGAGCCCTCCTACGTGCTGCGCGCCTGCGGTGTGGACGAGGAGATGGCGCACAGCTCCATCCGCTTCGGCCTGGGCCGCTTCAACACCGAGGAAGAGGTCGACTTCGTCATCCAGCTCATGGTGGACAAGGTGAACCGTCTGCGCGAGATGAGCCCGCTGTACGAGATGGCCAAGGAAGGCATCGACCTCAAGAGCATCGAGTGGACGGCGCACTAGTCCTCCCCCACCCCCTTCACACCCTTACGGAGTCCCCATGGCCTATAGCGACAAAGTCATCGACCACTACGAGAACCCCCGCAACGTCGGCTCGCTCGACAAGTCGGACCCCAACGTCGGCACCGGCCTGGTGGGCGCGCCGGCGTGTGGCGACGTGATGCGCCTGCAGCTGAAGATCACCGACGAGGGCATCATCGAGGACGCGCGCTTCAAGACGTTCGGGTGCGGCTCGGCCATCGCGTCCAGCTCCCTGGTGAGCGAGTGGGTGAAGGGCAAGACGGTGGACGAGGCGCTGACCATCTCCAACAAGGACGTGGCGCGCGAACTGGCGCTGCCGCCGGTGAAGATCCACTGTTCTGTCCTGGCCGAGGACGCCATCAAGGCGGCCATCGACGACTTCAAGAAGAAGCGCCAGGCGCGCCGCGAGGCGGTCTGACGTTCAGGGCGATGCGAGGAGGCACGTGATGAACGAGCAGGCGACAGAGCAGACGGGCCAGAAGACGGCGCCTGCCACCCCGGCCGCGAAGCCGGCGAGGGGCATCACGCTGCATGACAGCGCGGTGGCGCAGCTGCACAAGCTGCTGGCCGAGCGGCAGACGCCCGACGCGGGCCTGCGCATCGCGGTGCGGGGCGGCGGGTGTTCGGGGCTCGCGTACGTGATGGAGTGGGCGGAGAAGCCGCGCGAGAAGGACAAGATCTTCGAGCGCGAGGGCGTGCGCGTCTTCGTGGACCCGAAGAGCTACCTGTACCTGCTCGGCACGGAGATCGTGTACGAGTCCACGCTGATGGCCAGCGGCTTCAAGCTGAACAACCCCAACGTGAAGGGCGCGTGCGGCTGCGGAGAGAGCTTCTCCGTCTGAGGCCTGGCGCCTGGCGCATTCCCATCCCAGGGCCCGGCCGCGACACGCCGGGCCCTTGTTGTTTCGTCCGTCGAGAGGGACGCATCCGTGAAGTGCTGGAACTGTGACAAGGAGTCGGAGGGCAGTCCCTTCTGTGGCGCCTGCGGGAAGATCGCGGGCCGGATCGCGGGCACCACCCACTTCGCCTTCTTCGGCCTGCCCCCGAGCCATGACGTGCCACTGGACGCGCTGGAGCGCCAGTACCGGGAGCTGTCGCTGAAGCTGCACCCGGACCGCTTCGCCCAGGCGGAGGCGCGCGAGCGCCGGCTGTCGCTCGAGCAGACCACGGCCCTCAACGAGGCCTACAAGACGCTCAAGGACGCCACCCGGCGCGCCTTCTACCTGCTGTCGCTGCACGGGGTGGACCTGGACCGCGAGGACTCGGGCGCCCAGAAGAACATGCCCCTCGAGTTCCTCGAGGAGGTGATGGAGCTGCGCGAGGCGCTCGACGAGGCCATGGCGGCCCGGGACACCGGGCGCATCCAGAAGATGGCCCAGGACGTGGAGGCGCGGCGCTCGGGAGCGCTCCAGGAGGCGGTGGAGACCCTGCGCGCCCTGGAGAAAGGGCCCCGGGACGAGGCCGCGGTGAAAAAGGCGTCGCACGCCCTGGGTCGGGTGCGCTACTTCACGCGCTTCCTCGAACAGGTGGACGCGTTCGAGGAGGAGATGCTGGCGTGAGCAAGAACGGCTACCTGCAGATTCATGATCCGCTCAAGCCCAAGGGGCATGCGGTGGGGATCGACCTGGGCACCACGAACTCGCTGGTGGCGAGCGTCGTCCAGGGCAAACCCCGCTGCTTCGTGGCGGACGAGGGGGACAGCCTGCTGCTGCCCTCGGTGGTGCACTACGGCAAGGACGGAGGCGTGCTGGTGGGCGCGCGTGCCCGGGGCCTCGTGGCCGAGCACCCCACGGACACCATCGTCTCCGTGAAGCGATTCATGGGCCGGGGTCCGGATGATCCGGAGACGCGCAAGCTGGGCGCCTACCAGTTCCTGGGCGGCGGCAAGGTGGTGCGCTTCCAGGTGGCCGGGGGCCAGCCGGTGACGCCCATCGAGGTGTCCGGGGAAATCCTGCGCGCCCTCAAGCGCCGCGCGGAGACGCACTTCGCCGGCCGGGTGGAGCAGGCCGTCATCACCGTGCCCGCCTACTTCGACGACGCCCAGCGCCAGGCCACCAAGGACGCGGGCCGGCTCGCGGGCCTGGACGTGCTGCGCCTGCTCAACGAGCCCACCGCGGCGGCGCTCGCCTATGGACTGGACAAGGGCAGCCAGGGCACCTTCGCGGTGTACGACCTGGGCGGCGGCACCTTCGACATCTCCATCCTCAAGCTGGTGGACGGCGTCTTCGAGGTGAAGAGCACCGGCGGTGACTCGGCGCTCGGCGGAGACGACTTCGACCGGGCCATCGCCCAGCGCGTGCTCCAGGCCCTCGGGGAGTCCTCCCCTTCCCCGGCCCTCGTGGCCGAGGTGCTCGCCACCTCGCGCAAGGCCAAGGAAGCCCTCACCGACGGCCCCCAGACGGAGCTGGCCGTGGGCGCCCACCGGCAGAGCATCCAGCGCTCGGACGTGGAGGAGTGGATCCGCCCGCTCCTCCAGAAGACGGGCGCGGTGTGCCGCCGGGCCCTCAAGGACGCGGGCGTGGCGGCCTCGGAGCTGGACGGCGTCATCCTCGTGGGCGGCTCCACCCGGATGCCCGCGGTGCGGGCGTTCGTGGCCGAGCTGTTCGGCCGCGAGCCCCTGGGCGACATCGACCCGGATCAGGTGGTGGCGCTCGGCGCGGCCGTCCAGGCGGACCTGCTCACCAACGTGGACCGCCAGGACGAGGTGCTGCTGCTCGACGTCATCCCCCTGTCGCTGGGGCTCGAGACGATGGGCGGGCTCGTGGAGAAGCTGATTCCCCGCAACTCCACCATCCCCACCGCCGCGGCCCAGGTCTTCACCACCTTCAAGGACGGGCAGACGGGCCTGGACGTCCACGTGCTCCAGGGCGAGCGCGAGCTGGTGGAGGACTGCCGCAGCCTGTCGCGCTTCACCCTGAGTGGGATTCCGCCCATGACGGCGGGTATGGCCCGAGTGGAGGTGCGCTTCCAGGTGGACGCGGACGGCATCCTCTCCGTGAGCGCCAAGGAGCAGAGCACCGGCGCCACCCAGTCCATCACCGTCAAGCCCAGCCACGGCCTCACCGATGAGGAGATCGAGACCATGTTGCTCGACTCCATCGACCACGCGGAGGAGGACATCCAGGTGCGCCAGGTGCGCGAGCAGCGGGTGGAGGCCGAGCGCGTCCTCACCGAGGCCGAGCGGCAACTGGGACAGCACGCCTCGCTCCTCGTCGAGGGCGAGCGCGCCACCATCGAGGCCGCCATGGCCCGGGTGCGCGAGCAGGCCCAGGGGAAGGACTCCCAGGCCATCAAGGACGCCATCCACGCCCTGGACGAGGGGTGCAAGCCCTTCGTCGAGCGCATCATGAACCAGGCCCTGACGAAGGTCGTCGCGGGCCACTCGGTCGAGGAGTTCTGACGTGCCCAAGGTCCACTTCAAGAGCCCCCTGGACGACGTCTCGGTGGAGGTTTCCCCGGGGACTACCCTGCTGGACGCCGCCGAGAAGGCCGGCGCCAAGGTCGGCCATTCCTGTGGGGGGGTCTGCGGTTGCTCCACCTGTCACATCTGGATCCGCAAGGGCCTCCAGTCGCTCTCCGAGCAACGGGACGATGAGCTGGACCGGCTGGACATGGGCTTCGACGTCCGCCCCTACTCCCGCCTGTCCTGCCAGACCGAGGTCGGCGCGGAGGAAGTGCTCGTGGAGATCACCGAGGAGTCCCTCACGGCGTACCTGGACGAGAACCCGGTGCTGCGCCGGAAGCTCGAGTCCGAGGGGAAATGGCCCCTGAAGAAGTAGGTTGAAACAACTGCTTGACGGGGGCGGTTCAGGCATCTATACACCGCCCCCGTCGACGCAACGCACCGCCGAGACGCCGCAGCAAGAAGGCAGTACCACCCGCCCAGGTGGTGGAATTGGTAGACACACTAGATTCAGGGTCTAGCGCCTGCAAGGGCATGGAGGTTCGAGTCCTCTCCTGGGCACTGAGAAAGGCCCCCGCTGAAAAGCGGGGGCCTTTTTCTTTTCCGGCTCCTCGTCACGCCGGGCTGTGGTGGGGGCTCACCGACTCGTGGGCCATGTGTCCCGCCGCGTCGCGGGCCAGGCTGCCGCCCTTGCGCAGGTCGCGGATCCGGATGCCCCGCAGGCGGACGGACAAGGCCCCCAGGGACACCTGACTGAGCGTCGTGGCCAGGTGGGTGAGCGTCGCGAACGCCGCCGCGTCCTCGGCCGAGGCCCCCAGCGAGCGCGCCGCCCAACTGGTGACGAAGTAGTAGATGCCCACGCCCGCCGGCACCCCGGGCAGGGCCTGCCCGAGCGCGATCGCCCCCAGGACGACGGCACCCGCGAACAGGCCTCCTGGGACGCCAATGCCGTGCAGCGCCAGTCCATAGCCCAGCGCGGGCGCCAGGACGGGCCCCACGGAGAAGAACAGCGCCCGGGCCATGCCCTTGAAGCTGCGCGCCGTCCCCAGGCCCTCGGACACATGGCCCAGCAGGTGACGCGCGCGCGGCAGCCGCTGCTTGCGCTCCAGCCAACGGGCCAGCGGCAGCGCGTAGTGGGCCAGCAGCACCACCAACACCATCAACCCCACGCAGACGCCCAGGGCGATGCGCAGCGGCCCGGCGAAGCCAGCCATCGTCTTCCCGAAGGGCCCCAGGAAGGACACGAACACCAGGCCCATGAGCGCCGCGAACTCCAACAGCTTGCACACCGCCACCGAGCCCAGGGCCTGCAGGAAGGGAATGCGCTGGGTGCGCGACAGCAGGAAACAGCGGATGAAGTCCCCCAGCTTGCCGGGCAGCGCGTTGTGGGTGAAGGCGCCAATCGCCACCAGGTGATAGCGCTCCCGCAGGGGTACGGGCTTGCTCAAGGTCGTCTGCCACTGCACGGCCCTCAAGGGGAGGATGGCCGCGGACAGCAGCAGGAAGGGGATGAGCCAGCGCAGGTGCGCGGGCAGGTCCTCGAAGAAGTGCGCCCAGGAGAAGCGCGGCAGGAACAGCGGTCCAGGCCCTCTCGGGTTCCAGGTGAAGAAGGCGCTCCCAACGAGGACGACCGACAGCACCACCCCCACCACGACCAGCAGCACCTTGACGTAGGTTCGTCCGCCCACCCGCTTCATAGGGTCGCCTCCCTCCAGCCGGTTGAAGCCACCTCCACCCGGGGCCGGGGCCCGTCCCGGTAGACGCTCGACAGCCGCTCGTACAACTGGGTGCAATGACTCAGGGCGGACAGGTCCACCGGGAGTCCCTGGGGCCAGCAGACGAGGCTGGCCGTCTCCGTGCGCGTGAGTCCCCCGTGCGAACCGAACTCCCAGGCGAAGCCCACCGTGCCGCCCTGGGGGAGCGCCTGGCCGAAAAGCACCAGGTCGCCCGCGGTGGGCATGTGAGGCAATTCACGCAGGTAGTCCGCCACCGCGCGGCGAGAGAACTCCACCGAAAGGGGCGCGCTGATGATGTCCTCGGGCCCGTACACCTGCCCCCCGATGATGGCCACCGCCGAGCCCCGCTGGCGCACCACCACGATGCCAATGTCCGGATGGCGCGTGGCCCGGGCGAGCACTTCCGGAAAGCGCTCCACCAGTTGCGCGGCCTCGAGCGGCTGGCGCTCGCGCGTCAGGTAGACATGGGAGAAATTGCCGGACTCCACCACCACGGGATTCAACGGAGCATGCGGCTCCCTCCGCGCCGCGAGGGCACGTCCATCGAGCAGCCCGCGCCGCACATCCTCGGACAGTGGCGGGGGCGCGCCCTCCAGCAGAAGCGTCTCCAGCCTCTGGCCGGTGCGCTTCTCGATGGCGTCGCTGTCCACGTGGCCATGATCCGAGAGGAAGACGACGTCGTAGCCGGGCTGGACCGCGTGGGCCACCGCATGGAGCTCGGCGAGGTGGGCATCCACGCGCCGCAGCTCCGCGAGCGCCTGCTCCGAGCGAGGCCCCCGTCGGTGGGCCACCTCGTCGTAGTTGCCATAGACGAGGTAGACGACGGGCACGCCTCGCACCATGTCCACCAGGGCCTTGGTGTGGGCGAAGCTCCAACCGAGCCGCTGAAGGAAGACACGGCTCAGCAGGTAGGAGTGCTCGTGGCGCCAGTCGCGCTGAGCCCGGGCCCAGCGGCGGACCTCGGTGAAGGCGCTCCATGCGTCCTGGCCGAGTGAGCGCAGGTACGCGAACGGCCCCCGCGTGCGGCCCGCGAGCACGCCCTCCATCTCGTACCTGAAGCCGCGCACCATCGTCTTGAAGCTGGCCAGGGTGCTCATGCACAGACGGTTGTTGGCCTGGGCCTGGAAGAGCGAGAAGTAGGTATGCCCCCCTTCGGACAGCAGGCTCGTGCCGGGGCGGTGTCCCAGCCGCGTGTCGATGGCGAGCGCGTCCGCCGGGGTGTTCATCTGCACCTTGCGGCCCAGTTCCCGATCGAACCAGCTATAGGCGGGCAGGTTGGGATGGCGATGGCCATAGAGAAACCCGCCCTGGAAGGCCGGTGTGGAGGCGGGCGAGCCCCAGAAGGCCTCATCCAGGGCGTAGGCGCCCGAGCCCACCAATCCCGCGACAAAGGGCATCTGTCCCGAGCGCACCCCCTCTTCCAGCGCGGCCTTGGGAACCCCGTCCAGATGGACGACGAGCAACTTGCGCCGTCGAGAAGCCGACAGCGGGCGCACCTGGGATGCCACCTGGCGCACGTAGCGCCGGGCCCATGACTGCAGTTGCGGGTTGATCACCTCGTTCACCGTGTCTCCTCCCCTTGGCCCCCGGGGAAGATGCACATGGGGAGAGGCACCAGCCGGGCAGTCGAGGAAGTGACGATGGCTCCGTCGGAGAGTAGCCAGGGGGGCGGAACCCGCCACGGGACGATAGTGCGTGGCGCGGAGGGCATGGCACCTTGTCGCCCGATGCTCACGACCGCGCTGCTGCTCACGCTGGCCACGGCCCCCGCTCCGTCCCTGGAAATGCCCGCCCCGCTCGCCTCACCGGTGGCGCTCGCGCCCAAGGTCAAGGAACACGGGGTCGACGCCATCGTGCTGCCCCTGGTGAGCTACAACTCGGACCTGGGCTTCACCTATGGCGGCGTGGCGGGCGCATATCTGTACGCCCCCGGCCACACGCCCTACCGGCACGCCATCGCCATCCAGGCGCTGTTCACCAGCCGGGGCCAGCAGAACCACTACCTGCGCTACGACGGGCCGAGGCTCATCGGGCCGCTTCGCCTGGAGATGCGCCTGGAGTACCGGCGCGAGCTGCGCAGTCCCTTCTACGGAGCGGGCAACGTGTCCGCGCAGGACTTCCACGGCAACGAGAGCCTGGAGCGCTTCAACTACACGAAGGGTTCACCCGGCGCCTGGGTGCGCCTGCGGGGACGGCCCTGGGGGGACAACCATCCCTTCCAGTCCTACGTGGGCTATGGGTGGCGCCACACGCAGGTGTCTCCGTTCGACGCCTCGGTGCTGCAGGATCTCAAGCCCGTGGGCTACGAGGGCGGGGCCACGGGCCAGCTCACCGCGGGAGCGCTCTGGGACACGCGCGACAATGAATCGGACCCCGTGCGCGGCGGCGTGGAGGAGTTGAGCCTGCGTGTGTCGGGGAGCGCCACGGGCAGCCGCTACCAGTACGGGGGCGTGACGTTGAGCGAGCGGCGCTTCTGGCAGTTGGGCTCCCGCGTGGTGCTCGCCCAGCGGCTGACGCTGGACGCGCTGTTCGGCGAGGTGCCCTTCTTCGAATGGGTGAACACCGGCGGCGTCACGTTCACCGAGGGCATCGGCGGCATGAGCAGCGTGCGCGGCATCGAGCGCAACCGCTTCGCGGGCAACATCAAGGCATTCTCCAACACGGAGGTGCGCGTGCGAGCGTTCAGCTTCAACCTGTTCGGCGCGCCGGTGTACACGGGCGGAGTGGCCTTCGTGGACGTGGGGCGGGTGTGGCACCCGGACACGGTGGACGGCCCGTGGTGGAAGTGGCACCCCGGCGTGGGCGCGGGCCTGCGGGTGGCCCGGCGCGCGGCCGTGGTGCGCTTCGACTGGGCCATGTCCCCCGAGACGATGCGCCACCGCATCTACCTCAACTTCGGCCACATGTTCTGAGCGACCACGGGCCGGCGAGGGACGTCCACGTCACGGGCGCTCGTACGCCACCATGCCGCGCAGCACCGCGGTGCCCCCCTCGCAGCGCTGCCGGAACGACGCGGACAGCTTGCGCAGGCCCACCGAGTCCCAGACGATCTCATGAATCTGGAACTCCCCCGCGATGGTGTTGCAACCCCGCCCGTCCCCGCCGACATCCAGACCCGGGTGGCCGGCGGAGGCGAACGCGGCACGCTGCGCGTTGGTGTAGGTCCCCACCGTCAATGGCCGGCCGAGGGCCCGGCTCGAGAGCTCCACGTCCCACCAGAGCCCCTGACTCGAATTCGTGGGCGTCAAATCGAGCCGCACGTAGTCACGGCTCGTGCTGGAGTACACGTAGGCATTCCACGTTCCATTGGTGATGACATCCGCGCCGGGGTGGACGTAATCGCGGGGCTGGCCGAGCACGGGGTTGCCCGCATCTCCGTCCAGGAACAACGTCCCGGTCGGCGCGGTGCAACTCAGGGTCGTGGCCAGCGCCTCGGGCTGCTCAACGACATCCAAGGACTGGGCATTCGCGGAAGAAGAAGCCAGAACGCCCAGACACAGGGAGACGACCGCGGACGAAGCGCTGCGCATGAAAGTCCTCCAAGGGGAGAAGAGACTTTCATGAGTCTATGGGCGTGTCTGACATGCTCGAGGGACCAGCCAACCCCAGACGCGAGTCCTCGATAGAGGCTCAGTAGATGTAGAGCCAGGGCTTCTGCACCGGACCGAAGAAGTCAGGATAGACGGCGGTGAAGTAGGAACCTGATCCGAACGCGTAGGTGCCGGAGGGGTAGGCGGTCACCAACTCCCCGTACCGCGAGCCCGACACCTCGACCGCGTCCGGGTGGAGGATGAGCGAGGTCACGTAGGCCGTCCCCGGTCCCCCGGCCGTCCCCGGCCCCCCGGATCGGTTCGCCGCCAGCCGCTCCAGTCTCAACGAGCCCAACGTGCCCGGGTCCAGCCGGTACAGATAGGTCAAGACATTGTTGCCCATGGGCCGCACATACTCGCCTCCGGAGTAGGCCGCCGCGAGCCCCTGTGCATTGACCGCGATCGCGATCTTCGGCTCGAGCTTCGACGTGCCCAGCGCGACGGTGCGAGGCTCCAGCGTGCAGGTGTCGGCCGAGACGACCGTGCTGCGCACGGAGATGCGGTAGAGCGGCTGGGGGTAGGGAATCGGGTCCACGTCCTGTTCCACCCGGATGGCGTAGTCACAGCCCGCCCAGGCCGCGTGCGCCTCCTGGACGACGGGCAGATCGGCATGAGCCGGAGAGCCAAGCAACGCGACAAGTCCAAAGGCAAGCGTACCGAGGATGCGCATGGTGAAACCTCCTGACGTCTGGAAGAAGCCGGAGCACTCTACCAACGGCGCAGCGCGGACCAGGCGAAAGGCTTCCAGAAGGGCGTGGCCACCGTGTCTCCGTCGAGTGGGAACCAGGGGCCCTCCCCACCGGGTGAGAGCACATGGAAGTCCTGAGCGGGGATGAAGCCCTGGCCGAGCAGCGCCACCCGTTTGCCCTCCACGTTTCGCGCCACGTCCAGCACCAGCACCGCATGGCCCGGACTGCCGCCCGATACGAAGAAGTCTCCCGGACGCACGTCCTCACGCGAGGGCTTCTGCTTCACCGTCTCCAGCGACAGGGTGCCCGCGTAGGTGAAGACCAGGTCCAGGTAGCGCTGGAACGCGGCGCGTGAGGCGTCCACCGGCCCGCTCTTCGCCCACGTCACCTTGGAGCCAGACACTCGCGCGCGCTCCCCCGCCGCGTACCGGGACCACGAGGCCACGTCCCCACTGGTGAAGCGGTAGGAGATCCGCTCCTGCTGGCCCCGGGACCACAGCCACTCGGCATGGAGGCGGATGATGGAGTCCGCGCACTGCTGGAGATTGACCGGGCCCACATCCAGCTCGGCCACCGCGCCCAGGAACGCGTCCCGGGCCGAGAGGATTTCCTGCCCCCGGAAGTCGAGCACCGGCGTGCCCGCGGGACGCAGCGGCAACCCCCGCAGCCAGGCCCCGAAGGAACCCGGCTCGACCGCGACCCGCGTGTAGCCCTCGGGCACCGGCAGGGCCTCGACGAGCGGACGGATGGTGCGCGTCGAGGACAGCCAGGGGTAACGGGCCCGCTCCTCGCGCGTGGGCGCGCGGGGCTCGGAGGAAGCCGCCACTCCCGGCACGCAGCCCAGGAATCCGGCGAGCAGCAGCACCCGCCCCAGGCGCGTCATCATCGGACGGCGTCGAGCCACGAGCGCAAGGCCGGTTCCGCCTGGGCCTCACCCCGCACACCCGGCTCCACCTCGAGTTCCAGCGTATGGAAGCCCCGCGCGCGGATGCCTTCCAGGAGCGCCGCGCGCTGCCCGGCGTCCGGGGCGAACAGGATGCACCCGTCTCCGCCGCCGGCTCCGGACTGCTTGCCCACGCAGCCATACGCCGAGGCCAGACTCAGCACCCGCTGCATGGGCTCGGTCTCCAGCGGACCCAGCTCCTGCAACAGCGCCTGCTGTTCGCGCACGGCCTCGGAGAAGGCGCGGAAGTCCCCTCCGCCCAGGCCCTGCTCGATCTCCTGGCCCAGCGCGTCCGAGCGCCGCACGAAGTCCTGGCGGCCCTGCTCGCCCCACTTCGCCTCCACCTGGGAGATGAGCACGCGCGTCGAGGCGCTTTCCCCGGTGAAGGCGTAGCCCATGGACACGCGGGGCGTGGGCAGGCGCCACACGTCCACCGGCGCGGAGCCATCCAACGCCGCGCGATAGCCCCCGGTGCTCGACGCCTCGATGAGTCCGGACAGCTCATAGCGCCGGTAGCGCACCACGCCGCCCGCGTGGCTGGTGGCCACATCGCCGCCACTGCCCTTGCCGTTCTGCTGCGCGGTGTGCGCCACGAGCGCCACCTTGAGCGCGTCGAAGCGCTCCTCCAGCACGTAGCGCACCGCGTCCGCCGCCAGCACCGTGGCGCACGCGCTGCCGCCCATGCCCAGCTTGCGTCCGTTGGGTCCCACCGCCGAGGGCGCCAGCGCCAGATCGAAGCCCACGCACTCGCGCCCGTGCAGCCGCAGCGCCTCGTCCAGCGTGCGCGCCACGAAGGAGAAGCCCGGGGGCACCTCGCGCTCCCACTTCACGCCCAGGGGCGTCGTGTGGCCCGCGAGCGTCCCCTCTTCCAGGCACACGTGCACCCGGTTGTCCGAGCGTCGGCGCACCAGCGCCGCCGTCCGGGGGCCAATCGCCGCCACCCGCGACACGCCGCCCCACAGCACGGCGTATTCGCCCGACACGAACAGCTTCCCCGGAGCCGAGAGCGCGCGCTCCATCAGAACAGGTGCTCCGCGAGCAACCGCGCGTCACCGCCCGGCACGCACCGCACCACCTCCGTGGCGCCACAGGCCCGGGCGACGGCCTCGGCCGCCACCTCGTGCGCCGCGTCCGTGAGGATGCAGGGGTTGGGGCCGGCGTCCAGGGTGAACCACACCGGCACGCCCTTCTTGCGCTGCTCGCGCAACGAGTGGATGAGCGCCAGGGTGGCCGGCATCAGGTAGCAGAGGGGGGGATCCGCCGCGAGCGACGTGGCGTGCATCCGCCAGGCGTTGCGCTCACACATCTCGCCCAGCGCCTGCAGATCCCTCCGGGCGATGTAGTCCCGGGCGCGCACCACCTCGGCCTCGGCGTCCTTCGTCCACGCCGCGTAGTAGGGGCTCGTCTCCACGGCGTTCTTCATGCCATCGCGCGATTTCACTTCCTTCTCGTCGCGGCTGACGATGGCCACCACCATGCGCAGCTCCGGCCAGTGCTTCTCGTCGAAGCGCTGCACCGCGTAGCTGTCCGAGCCATCCGGACGCTCGCCGCGCATCCACTCGCACAGGCCGCCCTGCACGCTGCGGCACGCCGAGCCACTGCCCAGGCGCGCCAGGAGGCTCGCCGCCCGGGGATCCGCCGGCAGTCCCGCCGCCGCGCGCGCCGCCACCGCCAGGGCCGCGAAGCCCGCCGCGCTGCTCGCCAGGCCCGCCGACGCCGGAAAGTCCCCGCGAGACACCATCCGCGCCGGACCGAGCTTCTGGCCCTTGGCCTCGGCACGCACCGTGTCCAGCACGCGAATCACCCGGTCTCGCTCGCTGCCCTTGGCCACGTAGCCGTTGAGCTCCACGGCGTCGGACTCGCCCACGCCGAAGGCCACCGAGGTGCGCACCGACAGGGGAGAGAGCGTCAGGGACAGACTCGACTGGTGGGGCAGGATGAGCGCGTCATCCCGCTTGCCCCAGTACTTCACCAACGCGAGGTTCGGATGCGCCAGGGCGGTCGCCTTCATGCCGCCCCCCTCGCACCCTCGCTCCGGGGCCCCGCGAGCTGGCTGTCGAAGCAGCGGTAGCCCAGGCGCGTGAGCTCGTGCACCGCGGGCTCCGTGTCGTGGAACAGGCCGATCACCGCGCCACCATCACCGCCGGCGCCCGTGAGCTTGGCGCCCAGCGCGCCCATGCTGCGCAGCCGGTGCACCATGTCGTCGAGCCCCGGCGAGGACAGGCCCAGCGCCGCGAGCAGGCCGTGGTTGACGTTCATCACGTCGCCCAACCCCTCCAGGTCGCCCTCCTCCACCGCCTCGGCGCCCTCGGACGCGAGCAGACCGATCTCCCGGAAGATGCGCTGGTAGCGCTCGGCCCAGCGCTTCTGGCGCTCGCGCAGCGCGCCCACCGTCATCTTCGTGGGGCTGCGCGCGCCGGCCATCACCACCACCAGCCGCACCGGCTTGGGGCTCTCCACCACCTTGGCGCGCCCGGACTCGGCGCCCGGCTTGCGGCGGTAGAGGATGAGCTGCTCCATGGTGCTCGTCGTGTGATCCACCCCCGACGGCGTGCCGTGGAACTCCTGCTCCATCTCCCAGGCCACGCTGGCCACCTCGGACGGAGACCCCTTGCGGCCGGCCGCCTGCAGGAGCACGCGCGCGCACGCCACCGACAGGGCACCCGAGCTGCCCAGGCCCATGGACAGGGGCAGGTCCGTGTTGAACGTCACCTTGACGCCCGGCTCGTCACACGCCGCCATGGCCCGGCTGAACGCGGCCTTGAGCACCTTGCGCTGCTCGGGCATCAACGCGTCCGGGATGATGAGCTGACATTTGTTGGAGGGCTCTCCGCGCGCCGTCACCCCGCGCGACAGCGGTCCCGCCAGCGCCGGGTAGCCGTACACCACACTGTGCTCGCCCAACAGGATGACCTTGCCGGCACCAAAACCCACGAAACCACTGTTCGTATCCATCGTCATCAACCCTCGGTGCCCGTAGCCGCGCGGAAGTCCTCTTCCGACAGCGAGGCGATGAGTTCGCGGGCCTTCTCCACCTTCACATGGCCCGCCGTCACCAGCAGCTCGGCGATCTTCTCCACCCAGTCACCCCGCGCGCCCGCCGTCACCGCCACGCACCGCGCGTGCAGCGCCATGTGGCCCTTCTGGATGCCGATGGAGCCCAGGGCTCGCACCGCCGCGAAGTTCTGCGCCAGACCCACCGCGGCGAAGATCATGGACAGCTCGCGCGCCGAGGTGATGTTCAAGATCTTCATGTTCACCTGGACGCCCGGGTGCACCTTGATGGGACCGCCCACCGTGCCCAGTGCCATGGGCAGCTCGATGCGGCCCACCAGGAAGCCATCATCCACGTGCCACGTGGACAGCGGCCGGTACTGGCCATCCCGGCATGCGAAGGCGTGGGCGCCCGCCTCGATGGCGCGCCAGTCCTGACCCGCGGCGATCGCCGCCGAGTCGATGCCGTTCATGATGCCCTTGTTGTGCGTGGCCGCCCGGTACGGGTCCCCCAACGCGAAGCGGCTCGCCTGGTAGATGCCCTCGGCGATGACCGAGCCCGGCATGTCGAAGTCGGCGAGCGCCTCGAGCGGGATGCGGCACATGGCGCGCGCGAGCCGACGGTCCGCCAGGTTGGAGAGGATGCGCAGGAAGACCTTGCCGCCGGTGAGCTGCTCGATGAGCGGCGCCACGCCCTCGGCCATGGTGTTGATGAGGTTGGCCCCCATGGCGTCCTGGGTGTCGATGACCAGGTGGACCACGAGCAGCGGCTCGCCACGAGGACCCTCGGGGGCCGGCAGCACGCGCACCTCGATGTCCCGGCAGCCTCCGCCACGCCGCACCATGGACGGGTGGAAGCTGTTGGCCAGCGCCAGCAGCGCCTCGCGCGCGGCGTAGATCTTCCGGGTCGCCTCGGTGGGGTCGCCGTAGCCGGTGAGCTGCACCTGGCCCACCATGATGGCCTCATCGGTCTCCGCGATGAAGCCGCCCGCCTCGCGGACGATCTTCGACGCGAACGACACCGCCGCCACCACCGAGGGCTCCTCCACCGCCATCGGCACCAGGTAGTCCTTGCCGTTGACCTGGAGGTTGAGTCCCAGCCCCAGCGGGAGCGAGAACGTACCCACGGCGTTCTCGATCATCTGGTTGGCCAGGCCGGGCTGGAGCGCGCCGATACCCTGGAGCTGCGCCAGGTCCGCGTCGTCCAGATTCAGCATCTGAGCAAGCTTCTCGTGCCGGGCCACCATGGACAGCTTGTGGAACCCAGCCAACCGGGACGTCACCGTTTCGGACATGCGCTCTCTTCTCCACTCAGGTACTTCGTCGCTCGCCCGAATACTCCTACAGCGTCGTGAGCCAGTCCTTCAACTGGCCCACGATGATTCGAGGCTTGCGCTGGAGCTCCGCGCAGTTCGCGCTGCCCGTGAGGACGAGCGCCTGCCGCAGCCCGGCGAGGATGATGCCCAACGCCCGCTCGGCGCCTTCCAGGCCGCCCGTCTGCTGGGCACGGAAGAGAGGCAGGGCCATGCCCGCCACGTTGGCGCCCAGGGCGATCACCTTCGCCGCGTCCAGGCCCGTGCGCAGGCCCCCCGAGGCCACCAGACGGGGCTCGGGACCCACGGCACGCCGCACCGTCGCGATGGCCGCCGCGGTGGGAATGCCCCAACTGGAGAACTCGGCGCCCACCTGGGCCTGCACGCCCGAGGCGCGCAGTTGCTCCACGCGCACCCACGAGGTGCCACCCAGTCCCGAGACATCCACGTTGCGCACGCCCAGATCCACCAGGCGGCGCGCCACGTCGGGGCCGATGCCGCAGCCCGTCTCCTTCACCAGCAGACGCGCGCCGAAGGCCTTCACCAGCGCCTCCACGATCTTGTAGCCGCCGCGGAAGTCGCGATCTCCCTCGGGCTGGGTGAGCTCCTGACCCGCGTTGAGGTGCAGGGCCATGCCGTCGGCGCCAATGGCGTCCGCCAGCCGCCGCACGCCGTCCACGCCCAGGTGCACCGCCTGGTACAGGCCGATGTTGCCGAGCAGCGGCACCGTGGGCGCCACCTCCCGCACCTGGAAGGTCTCTCCCAGTTGCGGCTTCTCCGCCATGGCGCGCTGACTGCCCACGCCAAAGGCCAGCCCATGCCGCTCGGCCAGCAACGCCAGGTCCCGGTTCACCACCCCCGCGCGCTCCGTGCCACCCGTCATGCCCGTGATGAGCAACGGATGGCGCAGCGTCTTGCCCAGGAACTCCGTGGACAGGTCCACGTCCTCCACGGCCATCTCTGGCATCGCGCAGTGCACCAGGCGCACGTCCTCCAGCAACGTGCTGTTCCCCACCGGCTCGACGTCGCCGGTCGCGCAGAGGTCAAGGTGGGCGTCTTTCCGCTTCGCCGTCGCCTCTTCCATCTCGTCCCGCCTGCCCTCTATCCGAGCCATGTGTCTAGAAAAATACAAGAACGCCGAGATTATCCGACCTTGCTGTTCCCTAGCAAGGAGGGCTGACAGGCGCAAGTTACCGGACGCCCGTCGGAGGAACGCGCCCACGGGTGGACGCCGGGGAGGGGGGGACGATAAGAGGGCGCCGTGAATCCTCCCGCGTCCAAGGTGGCTGTCTTTCTCCATAGCGGAGACTACGACCGTGTCCATCAGGGATTGGCTATCGCCGCGTCGGCGGTCGCCGCCGGACGACGCGCGGAAGTGTATCTCTTTTGGTGGGCGTTGGAACGCTTCCTCCAAGGTCGGCTGGACGCGCCCGACTTCCACCCTCCCCGCGAGGACGTGGCGGACCGCTTCGAGACCCGCCGCATCCCCACCCTGCGCGAGTTGCTGGAGCACCTGGCGGAGTCGGGGTTGTGCACCATCCAGGGCTGCACGGGCTCGCTCGGCGCGTTGGGGGCCGAGCAGTCGACCGAGGGAGCACCCATCGACGGCTGGGTTGGCTGGAGCGCCATCCTGCAAAGGACCGCGGGCGTGGTGGACCGCTTCTACCTATAGCTCCGCGCCATTTGACGCGTCCTTCCGCCTGCTTAGGTTCATTCCAGACCCGGACAGGAAAGGAAAGTCGAGGCGAGCCCATGAGCGCTGGTGAGATGCGGACGAGTGGTGGAAATTGGGGCCACCGGCTGAGCAACGCGTTGAAGACGACCGTGCTGCTGGCGGGCCTCACGGCGCTCCTGCTGTGGGTGGGCGCGAGGCTGGGCGGGGCGCAGGGACTGCTCATCGCGGGCGTCTTCGTCGTCGTGATGAACTTCGCCTCGTACTGGTTCAGCGATCGCATCGCCCTGGCCATGCACGGGGCGCGGCCGGTGGAGTACGCCGAGGCCCCCTGGCTGCACGCCATGGTGGAGCGGATCGCCGCGCGCGCGGGCATTCCCAAGCCGAAGGTCTACGTGCTGCCCACCCGGGCGCCCAACGCGTTCGCCACGGGCCGCAACCCCGAGCATGCCGCGGTGGCCGTGACGGCGGGCATCGTGGAGTTGCTGGACCAGCGCGAGCTGGAGGGAGTGCTCGCGCATGAGATCGGCCACGTGAAGAACCGCGACACGCTCATCGGCACCGTGGCGGCCACGCTCGCGGGCGTCATCAGCTACGCGGCGCAGAGCCTCTTCTGGTTCGGCGGCTCGCTGCTGAGCCGCGATGACGAGGAGGACGGCCTGGCCCATGCGCTCGGCAACCTGGGCGTGCTGCTGGTGGCGCCCATCGCCGCCACGCTGCTGCAGCTCGCGGTGAGCCGCTCGCGCGAGTATGGGGCGGATGCCACCGGCGCCGAGCTGTGTGGAGACCCGGACGCCCTCGCGGACGCGTTGATGAAGCTGGAGCGCGGCGCGGAGCTGATGCCCTACGATCGGGCGCCGGCCACCTCGCACCTCTTCATCGTCAACCCGCTGTCCGGCGGCGCCATCATGGGCCTGTTCTCCACGCACCCGCCCATGGACGAGCGGGTGCGCCGCCTGCGCGAGATGCGCGCCCACACGGGCGGACGCACCTGGCGCAGCGCCTGGGCCTGAGCCCGGGAGCCGACTACCCCGCGACCGCGTGCGGCGCGGGGGACCCGGCCTCGGCGGGGACGTCCTCCAGCGAGTCGAAGTGCGTGAAGGGGTCCTCCATCATCTCGCGCAACGTCTTGGCCAGGACGCTCGCGTGCATGCCGTCGATGAAGCGGTGATCGAAGGTGGCGTTGACGTTCATCACCTTGCCCGCCACCACCTGGCCATTGTCCACCACGGGCGCGTCCTTCACCGCGCCCGGCGCGATGAGGATGGGCACTCGCGCGTAGGGCACGAGCGGCACGTACGCCGTATCCAGCCCCAGCGAGCCCACGTTGGTGAGGATGGCCGAGCCGAACGCGTCATGGGGCATGCCCGCCCACGTCATGTTCCAGTTCAGCGTGTACATGAAGAAGGACATGAACCAGGTGAAGAGGTTGAGCAGCAGGTAGGGCACCTTCTGCACCGTTCCCTTGCCCTTCTCCATCATCGAGTCCTTGCGCTCACGCACCCGCTGGAAGGCATTCTCCATCTCGGTGGCGATGTCCCGCAGGCTCTTGCGCTCCGCATCGTCGATCTTCGCCGAGCTCAGGTCCACCTTGCCGCCATCCGTCTGCACCACCAGCATGGAGATGGTGATGCGCTTGCGCAGGTAGATCTTGTTGAAGCGCAGGATGGCGTTGGCCTCGGGACAGCGGCGCAGCGCCTCGGCCATGGCCTTGGCCAGCAGGTGCGTGACGGTGAGGCGGATGCCCGTCTTCTGACGGAATGCCTCGATGTAGGCCAGGGCCTTCTCCATCCGCAGCGTCAACGTCCCGTACACGGTCGGGTCGTACGCGGTCTTCCAGCTTCCGATGGCGAGCTTGCGGAAGCTGGAGATGTTGTCCTTGGGAATGAGCTCCAGGTGCGCCATGAGGCGAGGGTTCCTCCGAGACGAGAGCGGTCTCGCAGCATCGCGTGTTCCGCTCCTCGGAGATAGCCCCCTGGGCCCCTCCCCCATGAGGCGCACCGCGTCATTTCCGGGTCGGTGGAGGGAAGGGAACCTGGCCGTCCCCTGGGAGGACAGGCGACGACGCCTATTGACGTCCCGCCTTCCGACGTTAGGCTGCGCCGCTTTTTGCATCGTCCCCGGAGATCCCCCTCGTGCTGGAATTACTCCTCATCGCCGTCTCGATCGGCTTCCTCACCACGCTTGGCCTATTGCTCTTCCGCAAGGCCCCGAGCGCCGCCCCCGCCCTCCCCTCTTCCTCTTCTCCCGCGCGCGGTGAGGCGGCGGAGACCGAGGCCAAGGCGCGTGCGCGACTGGAGTCGGAGATTGAGCGCAAGAACAAGGAGCTGAACGAGCAGCGCTCGCAGCTGCAAGAGGTCAAGGAGCAGCTCAAGCAGGCCAAGCGCAAGAACTACGAGCAGAAGGAGGCCGAGAAGGGCGAGAAGGACCTGGCCCGCGCCCGCGCCGAAGTGGAACGCGGCGCGACCCTGCAGCTCGAGGCGGTCCGGGGTGAGCTGGCCCAGGCGGAGACGGAGCTGACGCGTCTGCGCTCCGAGATGGAGCTGGGCCGTGGCAACCGCCGCAATGCCCCCGCCCCCGCCCCCGCTCCCGTGACGCCCGCCGCGCCGCCCTCGGCGGTGCAGACCCAGCAACTGTCCGCTCCGCCGCAGCCCGGTGAGACGGTGGTGGCCGCCTCCACGCTCGTGGTGCCCGCCGCCGTGGCCGAGGCCCCCTCCGCCGAGAAGGCCCCCCGCCGCTACCGCGAGCTGAACGACGCGGACCGCGAGAAGATGGAGCGCCTGGAGGCCACGGCCAACAAGGAGCGCGGCCGCTCCGCCGAGTTGGAGCGTGAGCTCAAGCGCATCAAGGGCCGCGCCGACTCGCAGCAGCGCATCTTCTCCGCCGGCTCGCGCGAGCTGGATCTGGTGAAGGACAAGTACAAGGCGCTGGAGAAGCGGCTCAACCGCACCCTGCTGGAGCGGGATCTGCTGCGCCGCGCCATCAAGGATCTGGAGAAGAAGACGGGCATGCTGGCCGAGCGCACGGAGCTGACGCCGGACGAGATGGCCGCCAGCGACCGCAAGGTGGAGGAGGCCGCGCAACAGCAGGCCGCCGCCGCCGCCGCCGCTGCCAGCGCCGCCGCCACCCCGGCCCCCGAGGCACCTGGCGCGCCCTCCGAGCAGCCCGCGCCGACCGAGGCCGCTCCGGAAGACAAGCCCGCGACCCCGTAGGCCGTCCCGGCTCCTTCTTGCCCTCCCCGGGAAGAAGGAGCCGTCAGTCCAGCGGAGGAGGCGTGTAGACGAAGAGGTCGCCCAGCGTCATGCGCTCGCCGCCGTCGTCCTCCACTCCGCCCACGACAAGCACCGCGCCATCCTCCAGCACCGTGCACGTGTGCGCGTAGCGAGGCCGCTCCAGGTTCTTCATCCCGAGGATTCCCGTCGCGCCTCCGTCCTTCCCCGGGACGAGCAGTTCCGCATGCGGATCGCTCACGAGCCCACCGAAGCCAAAGCCCCGCCCCCCCAGCGTCATCACCCGCCCATCCGGCAGCGCCACCGCGCACGGACCGCTCCGGGCGAACACCTGGGGAGCAGCCCCCGCGCGCGAAGGCTCCTCCGAGGGCACGATCTCCGACGAGGCCAGCAGCGAGTCCGTCCACGGGTCGCCGGGCGAGGCATGTCCGCCCACGTACAGCAGCCGATCCGCCGTGCCAAACGGCACCAGCGCCGCGTCCCGCCGGGGCTCGCGCAGCACGCCGCCGCCCGCCACCGGTACGAAGCTGTCCTCCTGGTACGCGAAGACCAGCACGTCCGGTTGGAGCGTCACCCCATCCGAGCCTCCCACCACCGCGATGCGCTGACCGTCTCCGAGAGGTTGCACCCCCATGCCCACCCGGGACACGGGGGTCGCCACGGAGAACACCCGGCCCGTGGTGGAGTCATACCCCTCCGCCTCGGCCACCACGCGTCCGCCCTCGCCCACGCCGCCCACCACGAGCACCCGCCCGCTCGCGTCCGCCGCCGCCGCGTGACGGCTGCGCGCATGCGCCCACTCCACGCTCGTGGACTGCTCCGCCGCCACGTCCAATACCAGGGCCGTCTTCAAGGGCAGGGCCTCCCCCGCCGTCTCCGCCTCGCCGCCCACCAGCATCACCTGGCCGCCCGGCAGCCGTGTCGCCGTGTGAAAGGCGCGCGCGACGCTCATGTCCGGCAGGCGCACCAGGAAGCCCAGCGACGGATGGAACACCTCCACCGAGGCCAGCGTGGAAGGCCTGCCCTCGGAATCCAGTTGGAAGCCCCCGGCGAGCAACACCCGCCCGTCCTCCAACAGGGTCGCCGTGTGCCCCGCGCGAGGCGCCATCAGCGCCAGGCACGCGTCCCCGCCAGGAGACGGCCGCGTGTACTCGCCCACCCGGCGCAGGGCGACCTCCACGGTGGGGCCCCCCGGAGAGGCGTTCCAATCGGACGTACGCGAGCGCCCCACGGCCACCACCCGGCCTCCCGAGCGGGGAAGGTCCGTATACCCCCGGACCTCCAGCACCCGGCCCTTGCCGGACGCCACGGAGGGAACGCCCAGCACTCCGTCCTCCACCGGGGTGAATCGTTCCACGGGTTCCAGGTCCACGCCCGTGACGCGCCAGCGCAGGTAGCGCACGCCCTCCAGCACCGGCGTCCCGGAGCACACCCGCGTGTTCAGCCGCACGGAGGGACTCACCGGCTCGCCACAACCCCCCAGGAGCCACCCGCCCAGCGTAACGGCGAGCGCCTTCCAGCCCGGCCGCCCACTCCGCCCCATGCCTGTCCCGCGCCTCATGTCGCTCCCTTTCGAGCCCCGCCCATTCCGGCACAGACGAAAGAGGGCTTGCGCTCGGACCGGCGCGAGCGTAGCGATGCCTTCTGGCCCCGGTCAACGCGGCCCTCCGTCCCCCCGATGAAGCTCTCACTCGCCACCCGCATCTTCCTGGGCTACGCGGTGGTGCTCGTCACCTTTGGCGCGGTGTCGCTCTTCAGCGTGGCGGAACTGCACCGCAACCAACTGGAAATCCGCCTGGTCAGCCAGGGCTACCTGCAGTTGTCCCAGGACGCCGCCGCGCTCGAGTCCTTCCACACCAACCAGGAGAAGGACACCGAGCGCATCCTCGAGGAGGCCAGCGCGGAGACCCGGCGGGGCTTCATCCGCCTGGCCCGGCTCTATGTGCCCTCCCTCATGACGGAGCGCCTGCGCGAGGCCCAGGACCGGGCCCGGGAAGTCCGGGGGCTGGCTCCCGCGGGCGAGGTGCGCTTCGTGATGGACCTGGAGTCACGCCTGGCGGAGCTGTCCCTGCGCGCCCAGTCCTACGGGCGGGCGGCGGAGGCCGTCTTCCTGGTGCTCGCCCGTGAGGCCCCCGCCCCGGACGAGGTGGCGCGCGTGGGCGCCGAGTTGCGCCAGCAGGAAACCGCCATCGGCCGCGACATCCGCTTCCTGCGCGCCGCCCTCAACAACCGCATCCGCGAGCGCGTGGACGGCGCCGAGGATCGCGAGCGCAGGACGGGCCTGGCCATCATCACCCTGTCCGTGCTGGCCATCATCGTGGGCCTGATGGCCACCGCCTGGTCGGCGCGCACGCTGCGCCCGGTGCGCACCCTCACCGAGGCCGTGTCCCGCATCGGCCGCGGCGACTACAGCGCCCAGCTCGGCGTGGCGGGCGATGACGAGGTGGCGGTGCTCGCCCGGGAATTCGACGCCATGGCCCGCTCGCTCCAGGCGCGCGAGGCCCAGCTCAAGGCCCAGGCCGAGGCCCTCATGCGCGCCGAGCAACTGGCCGCCGTGGGCCGCATCTCCGCCCAGGTGGCCCACGAGGTGCGCAACCCCCTGTCCTCCATCGGACTCAACGTGGAGCTCATGCAGGACGCCTTCGAGCACGCCACCTTCGACTCGCCCGCCGAGGCGCACGAGGCCCGTGAAATCCTCGGCGCCGTCACCCGCGAGGTGGACCGGCTCACCGAGGTCACCGAGCAGTACCTGCGCATGGCCCGCCCCCCACGCCCCAGCCTCGAGCCCACGGACGTCACCGAGGTGCTCGCCAGCGTGCTGGACTTCTCGCGCGAGGAATTGGAGCGCGCCGGCGTGGAGGTCGTCCGCGAGCTGTCCCCCGCCAACCCCCGCGCCCTCGCCGACGAGGGACAGTTGCGCCAGGTCTTCCTCAACCTCCTGCGCAACGCGCGCGAGGCCATGCTCGACGGAGGCCGGCTCACCATCACCACCCAGGCCCACGCGCGCGAGGTGGAGGTCTCCCTGCGCGACACCGGCCACGGCATGAGCGAGGCCGTGCGCTCCCACCTCTTCGAGCCCTTCTTCTCCACCAAGGAGGACGGCACGGGCCTCGGCCTCGCCGTCTGCCAGCAGATCCTCAAGGCCCACGGCGGCGAACTCTCGTGCCAGAGTGAACCCGGCCAGGGCACCACCTTCTTCGTCAGGCTTCCCCGCGCATGAGCTTCACCTACCACCGCGACGTGCTGCCCACCGGCCTGCGCGTCGTCACCGTCGAGACGCCCCACCTGCACACCGCCCTGCTCGCGGTGTACGTGCGCACCGGCAGCCGCCACGAGTCCGTGCACACCAACGGCGTCAGCCACTTCCTCGAGCACCTCTTCTTCCGCGGCTCCGAGGGCTGGCCCGACACCGTGCGGATGAACTCCGCCGTGGAGGAGGTGGGCGGCAACCTCAATGGCGTCACCACGCGCGACCACGGCTACTACTACACCCCCCTGCACCCCGCGCATCTGGACGTGGGCATGGCCATCCTCGGCGACATGCTCACCCGCCCCCGGCTCACCGACATGGAGGTGGAGCGCAACATCATCCTCGAGGAGATGCTCGACGAGGTGGACGAGAAGGGCCGGGACATCGACATCGACAACCTGTCCAAGCGCGCGCTCTTCCCGGAGCACCCCCTGGCCTTCAAGATCGCCGGCACGCGCGAGTCCGTCTCCCAGCTCACCCACCCGCAGGTGCTCGAGCACTTCGCGCGCCACTATGTCACCGGCAACCTGGTGGTGACGGCCGCGGGCCGGGTCCAGCGCGAGCAGGTGCTCGAGCTCGTGGAGCGGCACTTCGCCCGGCTGCCCCACGGCCCCCCGAGCCAGGACCTCCCCCCGCCCCTCACGCCCCGGGGCCCCCGCCTGCACGTCGTCACCCACGACGAGGCCCAGACGGAGTTCCGCCTGAGCTTCCGCACCGTGCCCGAGCACCACCCGGACTGGCCCGCCCTGCAGCTGCTTCGTCGATTTCTCGACGATGGCCTGTCGTCCCGGCTGCCCTTCGAAATCGTCGAGAAACGGGGGCTCGCCTACTCCGTCCACGCCTCGCTGGAGGCCTTCCACGACGCGGGCATCTTCGAAATCGAGGCGGCGAGCGCTCCGGAGCGGGCCTCCCTTGTCGTGGCGGAAACATTCCGGGTGCTGGGGGAGCTGGCCAGCCAGACGGTGTCCGAGGAGGAGCTGACTCGTGCCAAGAGGCGCCACCGGATGCTCCTGGAGTTCTCCCAGGACGCCCCGGGTGAGCTGTCCGGGTGGTTTGGCGGCACGGAGCTCTTCCGCCCCCCCGAGTCCTTCGGCCGGCGCGCGGACCTGGTGGACGAAACCAGCGCCGAGCGGGTGCGCGACGTGGCCCGGCGCTACTTCGCCCGGGACAACCTCACCGTGGTGGCCGTGGGCCAGCGCAAGGGAATCAAGGCCTTGGAGAAGGTAGTGGACGCCTCCGAGGGCCTGCCATCCGCCACCTGACGATGTCGGCGGCTTCTCGCAGTCAGAAGTGGTCGACGCCCCCTGGGGAGGACTACCCTCCCGCGCATCGTGTCGAGGATGGCCCGCGAGCAACCAGGGCCACCGAGCGGGGGATTTGGCGAATGCGGATCGCTGTCGCACAACCCGTCGTCTTCAGCCAGGTGGTGGAGTCCCTCTTCAAGCTCGTGGCGACGGAGCGGTTCGACTCGGACACGCGCAAGCGGCTCAAGGCCATTGGCATCGATCTGGACCAGCCCTTCCTCGTCGCCTACTCCGTCCCCACGTGGTTTGGCGCCGTGGGCGTGTGCGCGGAAATCCTCTTTCCCGAGTTGCCCATCGAACAGGCGCGCTACCGCATCGGCCACGAGCTCGTGGATGCCTTTGGCCGGACCACGATGGGCCGGGCCATGTTCGTGATGTTCCGGATGCTCGGCTGGACCAGCTCACTCTCGCGCATCACCCGGGGGCTGCAGTCCGGCACCAACTTCCTGTCGGCCCAGACCCGCTTCCTGCCGGATGGCTCGCTCGAGGTGAGCTTCGAGGTGCAGCCCGAGTTCCACGCCGCGCTCGGGGCCCAGTCCGGCATCGATCCGCACTTCATGAACGGCAACATGGACGGGATGATGGCCCTGGTCGGCGCCCCCTTCCATCCCGGGGAGCTGCAGCCCCGGGAGCCCAGCTCCCAGCGGGCCATCTACGTGCTGCGCCGCAAGTCATGAGCCTCCGTTCCCCATGAATTCCTCCCCCCTGGATTGGCGTGCGCGACTGGAAGCGTGTGGCGTTGGCGAGGCCCGGGACGTGCCCCCCAGCCTGGGCGCCCAGCTCCTGCGCTCGTGGCGCGAGCCGCTGGCCGCCGAGGCCGCGCTGCGTGAGCACCTGGACCAGCAGCCCGAGGACAAGGACGCCCTCAAGACGCTCATCGCCGTGCTGCGCGAGCTGGGCCGGGCCGAGGAGGAAGTCCCCTTGCGCCGCCAGCTCCAGGAGCGGCGCTGCCGTGCCCTGGGCGTCCCCGAGGCCGAGCGCGACACGGTGATCGCCTACCTCGAGGCGGCCGAGACCGGAAGCCCTCCACCGGAGCGCTCGGCGGACGCCTACGTGGCCGCGCTGTTCGACCTCTACGCGCCGAGCTTCGACGACAGCCTGCGCGGCCTGCTCGCCTACCGCGCGCCCGAGCGCCTCCTCGAGGCCGTCCAGTCCGCGCTCGGGCCCCGAAGGGAGCTGGACGTGCTGGACCTGGGCTGCGGCACGGGGCTCGCCGGACCCCTGCTCCGGCCCCTGGCCCGCCGCCTGGAGGGAATCGACCTGTCCCCGCGCATGATCGACAAGGCGCGTGAACGAAGCGTGTACGACTCGCTCCGGACAGGGGAAATCACCGCCGAGCTGGGCGCCTCCTCCTCCCGGTACCATCTCATCGCCGCCGTGGACGTGCTCGTCTACTTCGGCGCGCTGGAAGCGCTCTTCGTCCAGGTGGCGCGGCGGCTCGCTCCCGGAGGCCTGTTCGCGCTCACCGTGGAGAAGAGTCCCGAGCCCGGCTACCGGCTCCAATCGAGCGCGCGCTACGCCCACCACCTCGACTACGTGCGGCGGTGCGCCCACGCGACGGGCCTGCACCCGGTGGTGGAGCGCGAGGAGACACTGCGCCGGCAAGCGGGCCAACCCGTCACGGGCCATGTGGTGGTGCTGGCCGGACCCTGATTCGTACGAGAAGGCAGGCTGAACATGCGCATCCGTGAAGAAGCACCCGCCGACGCCGGGGCGGCTGGGAGGCGGTGTTCGTCCTGGGCGAGCCTCCTTATTATGAGCGGTTCGGCTTCACGGCGACGGAGGCCTCGGGCTTCAGCTCCCCCTACGCGGGCCCCTATTTCATGGCGCTGGCCCCGCGAGGCACGGAGCTGTCTCCCCGCGAGGGCGCCGTCGCCTACGCGCGGCCCTTCTCCGCTCTCGGCTGACCCGGGCCGGCGCCTCCGCTCAGCGCCGTCCGCCCCTCATGATGAGCGGCCCCGAGGGCTTCTTCGTGGGCACGGACTTCTTCAAGTCCCGCTGGATGGCCAGGTAGTGCGCGTTCTTGGAGTCCTGCTTGAGCGCCTCGGCGATGAGCTTGAGGCCTTGATCCGTGCGCGTGCGGCTCTGCGCGTACATCTCCGCGAGCGTCACCTTGTCCTCCAGTGAGCCCTCGCCCAGGGCCACGAGCTTTTCCAGGGTCTCGCGCGCCAGGTTCGTCTCGCCCGCCTGCCGGTGGATGCGCCAGAGCTTGTTGAGCGCGGGCATGAAGCGGCCGTTCTCGTCGAGCGCCATGCCGAAATCCCGCCTCGCGCGCGGCAGATCGCCCGCGGCCTCCGCGATGAGGCCCCGGACGTACAGGGCCCGGGCGCAGCCGGGTTGGGCCCTCAGCGCTTGCTCCACTCGCGACTGGGCCTCGGGCGGGTTGCCCAGCTCCAACTGCGTCTGGGCGAGCCGGGCGAGGAGGTCCGCGTTCTGCGGGTACTGGCCCACCGCCTGGACGAGCAACTTCTCCGCGTCCGGACGGCGATCCAACGTCGAGAGCACATCCACCCGCAGGTGGACGATCTCCGGCCGCAAGGAGACCTCGGGCGCGAGCTGCTCCAGGTCCTGCTGGGCGTATTCCGCGTACCCACTGCGCAGGAAGTAGCGGGCACGCAGCACCCGCGCCGCCGTCAGCCCCGGCTGCTCCTGCAGGAGCCTGTCCATCAGCTTGGCGGCCAGCACCTCCTCGCCCTTGGCCAGGAGGATCTCCGCTTCCACCACCTTGGCGTCCAAGTCGTCCGGGCGGTTCTTCTGGATGCGCTCCAGCGTCTTGAAGGCGGCGTCATGCTGGCCGTCCCGCGTCTGCAGGTGCGCCAGCTTCAACAGGTCCAGGTCCCCGAGCTGCTCCGCCTCGCGCATCTCCAGCAGGACCGCGATGGCCTGGCGATGGAGGCCGTCCCGCTCGTAGCGCTCGGCCAGCTTGCGCTTGATGTCGGGCGTCTCCGCGGGGTTGACGGACATGGCCTGCTTGAGCGCCAGGATGGCCGCGCCCGAGTTGCCCGCGCGGTGGTGGGCCTCGGACAGTTGGAGCAGGGGCTCGGTGCGGTCCGGCGCCATCCCCGAGGCCTGCATGAAGGACTTCGCGGCCAGCGCGGGCTGCTCACTGGCCATCAAGGCACGGCCTTCATCCATCTTCGCTTGGAACTTCTGCTCCTGGGAGCTGGCGGAACGGGTGTCGGCGTCCTTGCAGGCGAGCGACAGTAACAACGGTAGGGCCCAGATCGGGCAAAGGAGTCTCAAATGCATCGCTGAGATACAGGGTAGCGGATGTTATCCTGCCTCGTCGATGGACCCATTCGTGCGGCGCCTCGTGGAGAGGCTCCATGACCCAGCGCGTCCCCTGTCGCGCAACCGCCACTTCCACACGTTCGACACGCCCGAGGGCCGCCTGGCGCTCAAGGTGTCGAGACGTCTGCGGAGCCTTCACCAGGACATCCTCGCGTGCTTGCGCGAGGGCCGGCGGGCCCGGCTCTTCCGTCACGTCGACCCGGCGGGCGAGCACCGCATCGAGCTGCACTTCGAGCGCATCGCGGGCCGCCGCGTGTCCCATCTCAAGAAGGCGGAGCTGGAGCTGCTCGCCCAGCTCCCGGGGGTGAGTGACGCCCTGAAGGGGGACCTCTAAAGGAGGACCGGACCTGGCGCTACGGCGCCGGGGCGGCAACGGTGCGCGGAGACTGGGGGATGCCGGGCGACAAGGGCGTGGGGTTGAGCGCCAGGACGAGCAGGCTGCGCAGGGCGTCCTTGAGATCCTCCCCCACGCTGACGGAGCCCGCGGGCGCGTCCTGGAGTTCCTGGGGCACCTCGTGACCCAACACCACCACCGGCAGGCGGATGTCCCACGCCAGGAAGTGGGCCAGCTTCACCGCCGCCTCCGTCGTGTCGAACAGGAGCGCTCCCACCGCCCCGGAGCTGAAGGGCCGCCACAGGGGCCGGGCCGCCTCCGCCGGAGGCAGCACGCAGAAGTCCAGGTGCAGGAGCTCGTTGAGTTCCATGCGGCCCAGCGTGCCGAAACCGCTGCGCACCGCGGGCGGCTCGGCGGCCACGGCGGCGAGTTCCGCCAACTGGGAGAGCACCCGCCGGGCCACCGCCGGGCCACTGCCACACACGAAGAGCTTCGCCGTGGCCTCGCGCGACACGCCCCGGCCCCGGAGGATGCGGCCGCGCAGCGCGTGCAGCTCGGCGGGCGCGAGCAGGGGCGCGCTGGCTCCCGCGTCGGCATCGCCCTCGGCCATGCGGGCCACGCCCTTCTGCAGGAGCGTGTGCAGCACCCCCACCACTTCCAGATCCGTGGCGGGCGCCAGGTCCAACACCTCGCTCACGGCGCGGGGCTGGCGGAGCAGCTCCACCACCTGCGCCGTCACCGGGTGCTGCTCCTGTGGCAGATCCGCGTCCGGCGCGAGCACCAGCCGGGTGTTGCGCGGCGGCAATCCGGGCTGCAGACGGTTCAGCTCGTCCGCCTGTCGCATCGCCTCCAGCAGGGCGCTGTCCATGGGGCGCTGGATGCGGGCCTTGCCCGACGTATTACCGGGCGCGAAGGTGAACGTGCCCTCGGTCCACACCAGGAGCCGGAAGAGGGCCTTCTCTCCCTCGGCGCGGCCGACCCGGGCGTTGAACGGGCGGCCCTCCACCACGACGATCTCCCCGCGATCGTTGCCCTTCTCCAGCGTCAGCTTCCCGCTGCGCTTGTTCATCCCGAGGATCTGCATCAGGTCCGGAATGCTCAGCTGGCTGAGCGAGCCCTCGATCTCCTGGGCCTCGCTCTTGAGATCCTTGGCCGCCTCGCTGCGCCGGAAGACGTGCTCGATGCGCGAGAGCACTTCATCCAGGTTGAAGGGCTTGCGCAGGAAGCCGTCGCGCAGGCCGCGCATCTTGTCGGCCTCCATGTGGCTCGTGGAGACCACGACGGGGATGTCATCCGTGCGGGGGTTGGTGTGCAGGATGTTGATGAAGGTGCGCGCGTCCAGCATCCGGCACGCCTCATCGAAGAGGATGAGATCCGGGTGGCGCAGCACGGCGACCTCCAGGGCCCGCGAGCCGTCCGGCGCGTAGTGCACCTGGTAGCCCCGGGTGCGCAGGGCGCGCGAGAGGGGGCGGACGGACTCGAGGTCCGGGTCGGCGATGAGGATTTTTCGTACCTGGGCCAAGGAAGCTCCGCGAGTCAGTACGGCTGCAGGTCGTATTCGGCCTGCAGGCGGGTGATGAGCCCATCCACCACGGCGGTGTCGGACGAGTGGAAGCCCCAGGTGGCGCCGAGCCCACGGCGCTGGATGAGCGCGTAGGCGGCGTTCTCCGACAGCCAGAGGATGAATTCATGGCGGCCCATGCGCTCATCCCCCTCCAGGAACACGGGCGTGAGGGCGCGGTGCGACTCCAGGTCCACGCGCCGCCCCAGCAGGTAGATGCGCGAGGCCATGTCGGGCGAGGCCGAATCCAGCCCCTGCGCGATGGGCAGGTCCGAGCGGATCTCCGGTCCACCCACGTAGAGCAGTCCGCGCGAACTCGGGTCGCGCATCAGCTCGCGGGCGATCTCCGTCTGCAGCTCGTCGAAGAGCACGTCGGACACCTTGCCCCGGCGCGAGGGCTCGGCGTGCTCCTCCACCGGCAGCTTGGGACTGGAGGCATTGCCCAGCAGCAGCTCCACCTCGTCCCAGAAGGGCAGCGTGTCGAGCATCAGCTTGCGCTGCAGGGACGCCCGGCGCTCGTCCATGCGCCGGCGGCAGCGGTACATCAGCTCGTCGAAGTCCTCGCCGTCCTTGGGAAAGGTGCTCGCCCCGCCCACCAGCGCGAGCGGCAGCCGCGCCTCCACTTCCTGGGCCTCGGGCTCCTCGCGCACGGCGGCCAGCGCGCGGCGCACGAACATCATGGCGCCGAAGAAGTCCGTCTCCGGCAGCAGCAGGTAGAACTCCTGCTCGCTCGCCTTGGCGATGACGTCCGAGTCCCGGACGATGCGCGAGAGCGCCTTGATGATGCCGCGCACCGCGAGCTTGGCTTCCGTGGGCCCCAGGCGCATGCGCACGAGCGGCAGGTTGTCCACGGAGAACGTCAGGAGCGAGAACATGCGCCCGTAGCGGCGCGCCTTGTAGATTTCCTTGGAGGCGTAGTCGGTGAAGTAGCTGAGGTTGTACGCGGCGGTGTCGCGGTCGCGCAGGCCCAGCCGCTGCAACGCCAGCATCCGCCGGCCGTTCTTCACGCCCACCGCGGCCGAGTCCCCGAGGATCTTCGCGTAGCGCAGGTGCTCGATGCGGAAGTCCCCGGCGAGCGGATCCGACAGTTGCGCCAGGCCCATCAGCTCTCCACTGCTGATGAAGGGCACATAGAGGATGGGGGACTTGCCATCGCGGGCGACCCAGGGCAGGGCCTCGCGCATGCGGTTGCCGAGCGGCCCCTCGGTGCTGAGACGCTCCGCGAGGAAGTGGCGATCCAACAGGCCCCGGTAGGCGCGCAGCACCAGGTTGCCCCGGTCGTCGGCGATCCACAGGGCGGCGCTCTGGGCGTCGCACACGGAGGCCAGTTCGGCGGCCACGCGCTCCTGCAACCACTCGAGGTCCGGCTGGGACAGGAACTCGAGGCAGCGCTGGTGCAGATCCTGGTAACGGGCGAACTCCAGGTTCTCGTTCTGGAGCTGGGCGCGCTCGCGGCGCAACTGGGCGCGCTCCATGCAGCGCTCGGTGGCCAGGAGCAGATCCGCCTCCTCCACGGGCTTGGTGAGCACGACGGACACGCCCACGCTCAAGGCCATGGCGGAGCCCTTCACGTCCGTGCGCGTGCTGACGAGCACCACCTCCTGCTCCGGATCGCGCTCGCGCAGTTTCTCGGTGAGCGAGATGCCGTCCATGCCCGGCATCACCACGTCGGAGATGACGAGATCGAACGAAGTGCGGCCCACCTCCTCCAGTGCCTGGGCGGAGCTCTCCGCGGTGACGACGCGGTAGCCCCGCTTGGACAGCATGTCGGAGGCGATCTGCCGGAAGAAGTTGTCGTCGTCGACGACGAGGATGGGACCGGCCACGGCGGGGGTCTCGGCGATCAGGAGTGGAAGACCCGCAGGTTACCGGCCCGGGGCGTCCGGGACAACGCCAGTGAAGACGAAGGCCACGGGACCTCGCATTCGGATGTCCGAAAGGTCCGAAGGAACACGGATGAGCAGGTCACCTCCTGGCAGGCTGACACGTGACCAGGCATCCGCCGGACGACGTTTGGCCAGCACCGCCGCCACGGCCGCCGCGCAGGCCCCGGTGCCACAGGCCTGGGTGAGCCCACAGCCCCGCTCCCACACCACCACCGTCAGTCCATCCTCGTCCACCCGGACGAACTCGACGTTGGTGCGGTCCACGAAACCGGGGTGACGCTCGAGCACGGGGCCCAGGCGGCTCGCGTCCTCGAGCGGTTGGTCGAGCAGCACGAGGTGCGGGTTGCCCATGCTGATGGCATGGCCGGTGAGGCCCGGGTGCCCGGGGACGGGTGCCGCGAGGAAGGGCGTCTGGGTGGCGCCGGAGGGCAGGTTGGGCGCGACGAGCCGCGCGGGCCCCATGGAGATCTCCACCTGGGCGACGCCATCCGAACCGAACCCGGGCGAGCACGAGAGCACGCCAGCGCCCGTCTCCACCTCGACGCGCTCGGGCTTCTCGCCGGAGTTGTCCACCAGGTACTTCACGGCGCAGCGCAGGCCATTGCCGCACATCTCGGCGATGCTGCCATCGGCGTTGTGCACCACCATCCGCGCCAGGCCCGCCGCCGAGGGCAACAGGGCCAGCACACCATCCGCGCCGATGCCCAGTCGGCGATCGCACAACCACCGCGAGGTGTCCGCGTCGATGTCCTCACCACTCTGACGGCGGTCCAGCACGATGAAGTCGTTGCCGAGGCCTTGGTACTTGAAGAAGAACTCTGTCGTGCTCATGAGCGGTGACCCTCGTCAGCCCGGGTCCTCGGGTTTCGAGGGAGCGGAGGCAGTGGGCGGTGTGCCCCCCTTGGGGCGGCGAAGCAACTCATTCTTCACCGCGTTGAGTTCGGCGTGGGCCCGCGCGTAGATGTCCTGGACGGAATCCGGCTCCCGCGCCTGCTTCGCCGCGTCCTGTTCCACCCGGGCCCGGACGGCTTGGGCCGCCGCGAGTTCGGAGACGAGCTGGGCCTTCTCCGCCTCGAGCTCCGCGAGCCTTTCCCGCGTGGAACCGAGCGCCGCGCGCTCCTCCTCCAGCGCGGTTTCCAGTGAGGTGGCCTTGCCCGCGATGCGACGCGCGGCCTCGAGCTTCACCGAGAGCAGGTCCAGGTGCTCGGTCTCGGAGGACAGCCGGGATTGGGTCTCGGACAGCTCCTTCTGGAGGTTCTGGACGAGCAGATCCCGCTCCTGGAGACCCATGTGGGCCTGCTGGAGCGCCATCGAGGCCTGATGGGCCTGGAACCGGAAGGCGTCGAGTTCGGCCAGTTGGGCGCGCAGCGCCGCGACGTCCTCGTCCTTCCTGGCCAGGTCCTCCCGCAGGCCCTCCAGATCCATCCGGTACTCCACCGCTTCGCGCTTGCGGGCCTCGCGCTCGGCGGCGGTGGCGGCTTCGCGTGCCTGGGCGGCGGCGAGGGCCTCCTGCTCCGACACCAGACGGGCCTGGAGCGACGCGACGAGCTGCTTCTGCTCCACCAACGCCGCCTCCAGCACGGGCCCCTCGCGCCGGGAGGATTCCAGTTCGGCACGGACCGTGGACAGGAGCGCATCGGCCTCCTCGCGCTCCGCCGCGAACAGTCCCTCCATTTCGGCGCGCTGACTCCGCTCGGTCTCCAGTTCCGCCTGGACGAGCCCCAGCGACTCCCGCGACTGGGCCTGGCCCTCGCGCTCCGTCGCCAGGTCCGTCTTGGCGACGCCCAACGACTCCTCGGCCCGCGCCCTCGCCTCGCGCTCCACGTCCCACGCGGCGCTCATGGAGGCGAGCGATTCCTCGAGATCGGCCCGCTGCTTCCGCTCGGTCCCCAGTTCCGCCTGGAGCTTCGCCCGGGACGCCTCGACGCGCGCCTTGCCCGCCCGCTCCGAATCGAGCTCCGCGCCGAGGGTCGCTCGCGCCGTGTCCAGTTCGCCCTGGACGAGTGCCAGTGCCTGCTCGGCACGGGTCCGGCTCTCGCGCTCCCGCGCCAGTCCCGTCTCCAGGGTCGCCAGGGAGTCTCCCGCGTCCGTGCGCTGACGCCGCTCGTCGCTCAGCTCCGTCTGGAGAAGCGCGAGTGACTGCTCGGCGCGGGCCCGCAGTTCACGCTCGGACTCCAGCTCCGCGCCCTTCTCCGCCAGGGACGCCTCGGATTCGACGCGCCGCCGCTGCTCGGCTCCGAGCTCTTCCTGGAGGAAGGCCAGGGACCGGGTGGTTCCGGTCCGCTGCTCGCGCTCGGACTCCAGCTCCGCGCGGGTTCCCGTCAGGGACTCTTCCACGAAGGTCCGCTGCTCACGCTCGGACTCCAGCTCCGCGTCCTTCTCCGCCAGGGACGCCTCGACCTCGGCGAGCCGCTGCTGCCCGGCCACAACCTGCGCTCGAACATGCGCCAGCGCCTGCTCGGACCGGGACCGCTGCTCGCGCTCGGCCTCCAGCTCCTCGCGAACCCCCGTCAGGGACTCCTCCGCGAAGGCCCGACGCTCGCGCTCGGCATCGAGCTCCCCTTCCGTGCCCGCCAGGGACTCCTCGGTCCCCGAGCGTTGCTGCTGCTCGGCCTCGAGTTCGTCCTGGACGCGCGCCAGCTCCCGCGCGATCCGCTCCCCTTGCTCGCGCGCGGCGGTGAGGGAATCCTCGGAAGCGCTCCGAGCCCCCTGCTCCGCCTCCAGCGCGATCCGCGTCTCGGCCAGGGCCTCGTCCAACTGGGCACGCTGTTGACGCTCCGCTTCGAGCGCCGCCAGGGTCTTCGCGCCCTCCTCCAGCGCATGCACGCGCCGCTGATGCTCGGCCTTCAACTCGGCGCGGGTGCGCGACAGCGTGTCCTGGAGTTCGGCCAGCCGCTGACGCTCGGCGGCGAGTCCGGACTGCCCCTCGACGAGCTCTGCCTCCAGGCGGGCCCGGGCCTCCTGCTCCGAGGCGAGTTCCAACTGGGCCTGATCCCGTTCCAACTGGGCCTGAGTCCGTTCCAACTGGACCTGAGCCCGTTCCGCCTCGGCCCCCAGCCGGGCCTCCTCCGCGGCGGTGATGCCGCCCCGAGTCGCCTGGAGTTCCGCATCGAGACGGGAGATCGACTCCACGTCCACGGCGCGCACCCGCTCCAGTTCCGCGAGCGTCGCCTCGACCTCCGCCACGCGCCGCCGTAGCGCGCCGCGCTCGTCGAGCCAGCCCTGCCGCTGCGCCTTCAGGGTGGAAACAGCGCGCAGGGCCTCCTCGCGTGCGGCCTCCTCCACTCGCAACTGCTGCTCGAGATCCGCCTCCCGCTTTTCCAAGGCCTCGCGAGCGGCCCGCTCCCGCGACGCCTCGGCCGAGGCCTCCTCCGTGAGCGCCCGCTCCTCGGTGAGCGCCCGCGTCAGCCGCGCCTCCGCCTGAAGGCGCTCCTCCTCGAGGGTCTCCTCCAGCTCCTCCACGGCGCGCACCCGCGCCTCCTCCTGGGAGGAGAGCTGGGCCCGCGCCTCGTGCAGTTCCTGTTCGAGCCGGGCCGCCATCGCGCGCGCATGCGCTTGGGCGCGAGTACCTTCCTGGACCTCGGCCGTCAGCCGCTCGCGCTCGGCGCGTGCCGACGTGAGTTCCGTCGCGAGTCCGCGCGACTCGGCCTCGCGCGCCGTGAGGTTCACCTCCGCCTCGCCCCGGGCCGCCTCCGCGGCCGAGGCCCGCCGGGCCAGCGAATCGATCTCTCGCGTCAGCCGGGACACATCCGCGTCCTGCAGGCGCAGCGACTTCTCCGCCTCCTCGCGCGACTGCTCGGCCCGGGCCACATCCGACTTGAGCAGTTCCACCGCGGCGAGCGCCGCCGAATGCTGCTCGGCGAGGCGCAGCTCGCGCTCCCGAGCCGACTCCATGTCCCGCCGCAGCGCCTCGGCCTGCTCGCGCGCGCGCTCCGCCGCCAGCCTGTCCTTCTCCCGCTCCACGCGCAGACCCGCCTGCCCGTCGCGCAGCTCGCGCTGCTCGGCATAGGCCTGGGTGAGACGTTCGCGGACTTCCTCCAGCGAGGTGTTCAACTCCTCGCGGCGCGCGCGCTCCAGACGCACGCCCTCCTGGGCGGCCAGGGCCTGGACCTCGGACTCCTTGCGGGCGCGCTCGGCGGATTCCACCTCCAGCCGCTGCTGGGCGAGGCGCCGGTCCGCGTCCGCCAGACGCTCCTGGGCCACCTGCAGCTCCAGGCCCGTGCGGCGCAGGCGCGAGGACAGCTCGTCCCGCTCGCGCGCGGACTCGGGCGAGCCCCGCGCCAGCTCAAGCTGGGCGGAGAGCCGGGCCACGTCCTCCCGGGCGACTTCCAGGGAGGGCTTGAGCTCGACGACCTCGGCCTCGCGCTCGGTCAGCTCCGCGCGCACCCGGGTGAGGGATTCCTTGAGCCGCCCGGCACGCTCCTCCCAACCCTTGCCGCGCTGGGCCACTTCATCGATCTTGCCGCGCGTGAAGGCCAGGGGCTCGGGGGGGAGCTGCACCCAGGTGGGGTCCACGACGCGGGCCGGGTCCTGCCCCGCCACCACGACGAAATAGGCCGCCTCGCCGCCGCGGATGAGGGAGCCATCCACCTGCAGTCCGTCCCCCTTCTCGAAGGCGAGCTGGTAGCCCAGCACCGGGGACTGGGTGGCCACTTCCACATGGGGAAAGTGCGGCGAGAGCGCGTCGAGCAACTGCCCGTACGTGGGCGGCGCGCCCTCCTCCACCTCCATCAACTGCCAGAGGGCCAGTCCCGCCACGTTGCGCAGGCCGCCAATCAGGTGACCCTGACGGCCCACCAGGCGCGTCAGTTCGGCGAGCAGCAGGGGGGCGCGCACATAGGGTGCCAGGTCCGCCACGAGCACCAGATCGAAGCTGCCGGGCTCGAGGTCGTCGTAGACATTGGCGCGGTAGCGCAGCGTGGGGCCGCCATGGGCCTTGTGCGCGGCCTCCACGGCCTGGAGGTTGGCATCGCAGGCCACCACGGAGCGGGCACCCCGCTCCAGGAGGAAGCGCGCGCTCTCGCCCGCCGTGGTGGCGACCGCGTCCACTTCCAGGACACGGCGGCGGGCGAAGAGGCTCTCCGCGAAGATGTACCGGGGCAACAGCTCACTGGTCCCCAGGCGGCGGAATGTAGGATGCATGAGGTAGAGCGGCCGAGTATAGCCCCGGGGAGGGTTGTCCCTAAGGAATGCACCAGCGCCGGAAAATCGCCTCATCGCCCGAACGAGGGGAGAGCAAGCACCATGAATTCCACGACGAATCCCCCAGGCCTTGGCCGCCGGGCCGCGAGCGCCTTCACGCGGCTGCTCGTCTTCCTCCTCGTGCTTGGCTTGGGCGGAGCGGTGGCCTTCCTCCTCTCGCAGCTCAACGCGCGCACCTTCTCCGTGGCCCAGGAAAACGGCCAGCTCGTGGTGATGAAGGGCCGGATGCTGCCGGTGGGGGCCCTGCCCTACCGTCCCGGGGACGCGCGCCAGGCGGACGCCTATGCCCCCCTGGCCGTGGAGGGGCAGGACGTCTCCAGACTGCTCACCCAGAAGTTCACCGAGCGTGACGAGCTGGACCGGGCGCTCTTCCCACTCCTGGAGCGGCTCGCCGGACCCAAGGTGCTGTCCGACGACCCGGCCCTGCTGGACAAGGGGCTCTACTACCTGCGGCGAGCCGAACTCCTCTCCGGACTGACGGACGAGCAGCGCCGCTCCCTGGCGGCGATGAAGGCGGACGTGGCCTTCTTCCAGGCGAAGCAGAAGCTGGAGGAGGCGCGCCGAGGGGTGAGCGAGGCGATGAACCAGCTCAAGCTCGCGGCGGAGAGCCGCAACCGCAACACCCAGCTGGCCAACCAGTTCCTCTCCACGGTGGGTCCGGCCGCCCAGGCCCTGGAGCAGGCCCTGCGGGCCGCCGAGGCCCGTCTGGGCGGGCCTGGAGCCGGAACTCCCTCGGGCGCACCCTCCCCCGCGAACACGCGCCAGGAGCCAGCGCCCACCCAGACTCCTGGTACGGCCCCCGAAGGCCAGACGACGCCAGGCGCTACGGACACCGGCCCCCTGGAAACGGGGCGCTGAGGACGAGCCCTCGCGCGGTATCGTCGCCGGGCGCTGCGAGGAGGCGCGCCCGATGACGATGACTCCGGTTCCCCCCGAGATGAAGAGGCTCGAGCCCTTCGAGCAATCCCTGCGCGAGGCGGCCCGCGCCTACCCCGAGACCACCGAGGACTTTCCCTGGGGCCACCCCACGGTGAAGGTCAAGGGCAAGGCCTTCGTGTTCTTCTCGCTCAGCGGCGAGGGCCTCTCCCTGTCCGTCAAGCTGCCCCACTCGAACGGAGCGGCGCTGATGCTGCCGTTCACCCAGCCCACGGGCTACGGCCTGGGCAAGAGTGGCTGGGTGTCCGCGAGCTTCGGAGCCAAGGACACGCCCCCGCTGGAGCTGCTGCGCCGGTGGCTGGACGAGAGCTACCGCGCGGTGGCGCCCAAGAAGCTCGTGGCACAACTGGAAGCCGCCGGAACTCCGCCCGTCGCCACCCGCGGCGCGCCGAGCAAGAAGGCCCCGGCCGCCAAGAAGGCCCCGGCCGCCAAGAAGGCCCCGGCCGCCAAGAAGGCCCCGGCCGCCAAGAAGGCCCCGGCCGCCAAGAAGGTGGCCAGGAAATCATGACATCCCCCACGCACGTCCGGCCCGTGGTTCTCATGGGCGCTCGCGATGACGTCCACGTGTCGCAGCTCGCCCAACGGCTTGGGCAGGAGGGCGTGGTGGCTCTCGTCGTGGACACCCTCACCTTCCCCGAGCAGACGCACCTGGCGCTGACGGACCAGCTCGACGGCATCAGCGTGAATGGCGGTCCGCTCAAGACCCCCGGGGCCGTCTACCTGCGCAGCTACCATGCCCACCCACTCGCCTTCGGGGTGGATGCCCACGACGCGATGGACGACGACTGGCGCACCACGCTGGTGGCGTTCCGGGAGAAGTCCACCCTGCTGCGCGGCTTGCTGGGCCGCTGGGAGGCGATGGGCATCCCCATCTACAACCCCGAGTCCACGAGCTGGCGCATGCCCAAACCAGTCCAGCTCGCGCTGCTCGAACAGGCGGGGCTGCCCGTGCCCGAAACGCTCTGGACGAATGATCCCTCGGCGGTGCGCCGGTTCGCCGCCGGCAGGCGCGTGGCCTACAAACCCGTGGACGGGGGCGCGGCCACGTTGGAACTCGGCCCTGGAGATCTGACCGATGCCCGGCTCGCCGCGCTGGAGGCCGCGCCGGTGACCTTCCAGACGCTGCTGCCCGGCGAGGACATCCGCGTCTACGTGCTCGATGGGGAAATCATCGCCAGCGTGCGCATCCTCTCGCACGCGCTCGACTTCCGGCGCAACGAGGAGCGCGTGGAGCCCTTCGAGCTGCCTCCCGAAGTGGCGAGCCAATGCCTCCAGGCCACGCGGGTGCTGGGCCTGCGCTGGACGGGGATGGATCTCAAACGCGACGCGGAGGGCACCTTGCGATTCCTGGAGCTCAACGACTCCCCCATGTTCCTCGGCTTCGATGCCCGGGCGGGAACGGACATCCTGGGGCACCTCGCCCGGGGGCTGGCCCAGGCCGCCCGCTCGCCTGCTCCGTGAACGAGGAGACGACCAGGGGACTGGCGCCCCGCCGGCCTTCCGGCCATTTCAAGACATGTCTGGCATTGCCTTGGCCTCCGGTACGAGAGGACTCACCTTCTGCCCGAGGGCCCACGACGGGTGAGGAGTCGGGCAGGTAAACTCGGTCAAACCACGCTCATGGCCTGAGCATGGGACAGGCACGGCGGGCAATCCCCGCCGGTCTGCCTTTGGCACTTCCGGCTCCGCTATCGCCATAACTGGGCGAGCGTCGAGTGGGAGGCCAGGACAAGAAACGCGGCCAGCATTCCCATGATCACGATCAGCACGGCGAAGAGCCAGCCCGAGCGGGGACGCAGCAGGGCTCGCAGTTCCTGGGTGAGCGCGGCCAGGGCGCGCTAGGCACCCCCTTCGCGCTGGAGCAATTCCGCGTGAGTGCCCTGCTCCAGCACGCGTCCATGCTCCAGGACGACGATCACATCCGCGCGGCGGATGCCGGACTCGCCGATGCGGGTGTCCAGGCCCCTGGGAAGGGAGAGCAGATCATCCAGGCACGCGGTGCGCGCGAAAGCCCATGGCCTCCGCCGCCCGGGAGAGATCCAACAAGGAGGAGCCCAGGACGCGCACCTGGGCGAGCCGCCGCCAGTGGGACTGGGAGCGCGCCGCGCCATGGAAGGCGGAGATCATCTCCAGACAGGCGGGACCGCAGTCGGCCTCCTCTATCTGGTAGCGCAGCGGGTAGCGCCAGCGCCGGAATCGGGTGCCGCCCCCAGGCTGGTCCCACGCACGGAGCATGGCTCCAACCATGGGGAGGGGCGAGCCCCCACGCAAGGGCTCGCCGGGTGTTCGAGCCGCTCGCCTACTTGCCCTTCATCAATCCGATGAAGGACAGGTTGCGGTAGCGCTCGGCGTAGTCGAGCCCGTAGCCCACCACGAAGACGTCGTCGATGACGAAGCCCTTGTAGTCGATGGGAATCTGGGTGCGGGCCCGCGCGGGCTTCTCGAGGAGGGTGCACACCTTGAGCGACGCCGGGTGGCGGGCGCGCAGGTTCTCCAGGAGGAAGCTCATGGTGAGCCCCGTGTCGATGATGTCCTCGATGACGAGCAGGTGCTTGCCCGCCATGGGCTTGCTCACGTCGGTGGTGATGCGCACCTCACCGGTCGTCTCGGTGCCGCCGTGGTAGGACGACACCCCGAGGAATTCGATCGTCAGGGGCAGGTCCACGTACCGCGCCAGGTCCATGGCGAAGAACGTGGAGCCCTTGAGCACGCAGATGAGCGTGAGCTCCTTGCCCTGGTAATCGCGGGTGATTTGCGCACCCAGTTCGCGCACGCGCGCCTGGAGCTTCTGCTCATCGATGTGGATGCCGACGTCCTGCTCGTAGAAAGCCACGGGTTGACCCCTACACGTACGCGTTGTTCATGATCTCCCCGAAGCCGCCGCCACCGGGGACGATGTACTGCCGGTCATCTCAGTTCTCGAACAGCTCGAGCGTCTGGGGAGGAGTGGCCTCGGTCGGCTCGGCGCTGTGGCACTTGCGGCAGCGTGCCTCGTAGGCCCCGGCCGCGCCCACCACCACGCGCTCACCCCGGTCCACGAGCCGCTGCGAGCGGTTGGCCGGATTGCCGCACACGACGCAGATGGCCAGTTGCTTCGTCACATACTCGGCGATCGCCAACAGTTGCGGCATCGGCTCGAAGGGGCGGCCCTGGTAGTCTTGATCCAACCCCGCGAGGATGACCCGCAGGCCCCGGTGCGCGAGTGCCTCACATACGGCCACCACCTCGCTGCCGAAGAACTGGACCTCGTCGATGCCCACCACCTGCGTGTGGGGGGACAGGTGACGGAAAATTTCTTCAGCCCGTTCAATCGGAATGGAGGTCAATTTCAACTGGGAGTGGCTGACCACCTGGGTCTCGTCGTAGCGGTTGTCGATCTTCGGCTTGAAGACCTGGACCGCTTGCTTGCCGTAGACTGCGCGCTTGACGCGCCGGATGAGTTCTTCCGTCTTGCCGGAGAACATCGACCCGCAGATGACCTCTATCCACCCGATGTCTTTGGGGAATTGATGCACGCGAGGGACTCGATCGGGGCGGGGGTTGAAGCGCGGGTCACCTCTGTCACGCCCCTCCTGGGACGTCAACTTTCCGCGGCCGGACAACCCCGGCTCCACGCCGCGCTCCAGGCCCGCGGCGCGTGGCAAGCATCTTGAAGGACTCCCCTCCAGATTCAAACCGGGGAGGTCGCGGGTGGCGGCGACGACGACGACGACGCAGGTGGCGGACTGGGGTATCGAAGGAGCATCGTTCCACATCACACCGGCGGCCGTGCTGCTGCTCGTGCTCAACCTGCTGGACGGGCTCTTCACCCTCACCTTTTTACAGATGAACGTCGCCGAGGAGCTCAACCCGCTGATGCGGGTGGCCTACGCCCACTCGCCCCTCTCCTTCATGGCCATCAAGCTCGCCATCGTGAGCCTGGGACTGGTGCTGCTGTGCCTGCACCGCTCCATGAACATGAGCCAGCGGGCGATCCAGGCGGGCGCGGCGCTCTACACCGTCATCGACATCTACCACCTGGCTTTCATGACCCACCTGGTGCACCTGAGCGTCACCTGACGCACATCCAAGCCCCGACAGACTTGCTTTTCCAGCCCCGTCTGTCTCAGGCTCCCCTCAGTGCCTGGACCTGGAAGGTCCTTGGGGGGACCATGAACATCACCGACGTGAAGGTGTACCCGGTTGAAGAGGATAAGCTGAAAGCCTACGTGACCATCACCCTGGACCATTGCTTCGTCATCCGGGACCTGAAGGTGATCCACGGAGCCTCGGGTCTGTTCATCGCGATGCCGGCCAAGCGTCGCAAGGACGGGACCTATAAGGACATCGCCCATCCGCTCAACGCCGACACACGGACTCAGATGGAGCGCGCCATCCTCCAAGAGTACGAGCGGCATCAGCAGACGGGGATGGGAGCGATGGGCTCCTTCCTGACCTCCGCCGAAGCAGACTGAGGGAAGTCACTTCCCTTCCGCCACGGGGCGCGCTAGGAGCGCGCCTCATGGACGCTCGCGACTTCAAGGTGTTCGCCGGAAGCTCCAACCCGGCCCTGGCCCAGCGTATCTGCGATTATCTCAAACGCCCGTTGGGCCAGGCCCATGTGGGCCGCTTCTCGGATGGAGAAATCCACATCGAGATCGGCGAGAACGTGCGCGGACTGGACATCTTCATCGTCCAGTCCACCTGCCCACCCGCCAATGATCACCTGATGGAGCTGCTCATCATGTGCGACGCGCTCAAGCGCGCGAGCGCGGCCTCCATCAACGCGGTCATCCCCTACTACGGCTACGCGAGGCAGGACCGGAAGGTGGCGCCGCGCACGCCCATCACCGCCAAGCTGATCGCCGACCTGCTCGAGGGCGCGGGCGCCACGCGCGTGGTGTCCATGGACATGCACGCCGGGCAGATCCAGGGCTTCTTCAACATCCCCACGGATCACCTCTACGCCTCGCCCGTGTTCCTCGAGGACGTGCGCAAGCAGTTCCCGGACACGCAGGAGCTCGTCATCGTGTCACCGGACGCGGGCGGCGTGGAGCGGGCGCGCGCCTACTCCAAGCGGCTCAACTGCGGCCTGGCCATCATCGACAAGCGCCGGCCGCAGCCCAACTCCTCCGAGGTGATGAACCTCATTGGCGACGTGTCGGGCAAGGACGCGCTGCTCATCGACGACATGGTGGACACCGCGGGCACCCTCACCCAGGCGGCCATCGCCCTCAAGGAGCGGGGCGCGCGCCGGGTGCTCGCCTACGCCGTCCACCCCGTGCTCTCCGGACCGGCCATCCAGCGCATCCAGGACTCGCCCTTGGAGGAGGTCGTCTTCACCGACACCGTGCCCCTGTCGCCCGCCGCCCAGGCCTGCGGCAAGCTGCGCGTCATCAATACCGACCGGCTCTTTGGCGAGGCCATCGCGCGCATCCACCGCGCCGACTCGCTCAGCTCGCTCTTCGTGTAGTCAGGCGAGGGCGGCCTTGACTCCGGACGCCCGCGCTGGCATGTGGCGTCCACACCCCGCCGGTCCTGTTCACCAGGAACGAGGCGCTGCTCTTGGGGCCCGCCACGGGGGCGGGATGCCAGAGGCGCCGGGACGTCGGCGGGGATCACACCGCAGTCCACACCGAGGAAATTCCATGTCCACTGACATCCGCACGCTCGAGGTGAAGTCGCGCGAGGGCCACGGCAAGGGCGCCGCCCGCCGTCTGCGCGTCCAGGGCCTCGTGCCCGCCGTTGTCTACGGCAAGCACCTGGAGAAGCCCCTGTCCATCGCCGTGGACCCCAAGGCGGTCCGCCAGGCCATCAACACCCCCCACAAGTTCAACACCCTGCTCACGCTGCAGGGCGTGGGCTCGGCCCAGCAGGTGCTCTTCAAGGACTACCAGCAGGATCCCGTCACCCGGCAGATCCTCCACGTGGACTTCATCGCCGTGCGCGAGGGCGAGCTGGTCAAGGTGAACGTGCCGCTCGTGCTCACCGGCAAGTCCGAGGGCGTGCTCGAGGGCGGTCTGCTCACCCAGGCCCGCCGTGAGATCGAGGTCTTCGCCAAGCCGAGCGCCATCCCCGAGAAGATCGAGGTGGACGTGACGTCGCTGAAGATCAACCAGGTTATCCACATCAACGACGTGAAGACGCCCGAGGGCGTGACGGTGAAGTCGAACGTCAACTACACCATCGCGGTCGTCAGCGCGCCCGAGGGTGCGGTGGAGGCGGCTCCCGCGGCGGCGGCGGCGGCTCCCGCGGCGGCGGCCAAGCCCGCGGCCGGTGCGGCCAAGCCCGCGGCCGGTGCGGCCAAGCCCGCGGCGGGCGGAAAGAAGTAGTCTTCTCTCTTCCTGCGGTATGCGCGGGGCCGGCCCGGTGGGGCTGGCCCCGTCTGCTTTTTGGGAGCATCGGGCATGAAGCTCATCTGTGGACTGGGCAATCCCGGGCGCGAGTACGAGCGCCACCGGCACAACATCGGCTTCATGGCGGTGGAGGCCCTGTTGCCCCGCGCGCGCGCCGAGCTGCACCAGGGGAAGTTCCAGGCCCGCGTGGGCCAGGGCTCCCTCGGAGGCGAGAAGGTCATCTTCCTGGAGCCGCAGACCTATATGAACCTGTCGGGCCGCTCGGTGGCCGAGGCGGCGCGCTTCTACAAGGTGGCGGTGGAGGACGTGCTCGTCATCCATGACGAGCTGGACCTGGGCTTTGGCCGGCTCCAGCTCAAGGCGGGCGGTGGCAGCGGCGGCCACAACGGCCTCAAGAGCACGGTCTCCAGCCTGGGGGCGGACGGCTTCATCCGGCTGCGCCTGGGCATCGGCAAACCCCAGGGTCCCAACGCCAAGGAGCGGGTGGCCGACTACGTGCTGTCCAACTTCGACGACGCCGAGCGCCGCCAGCTCGACGAGCTGCTCGCCCAGGCGGCGGACGCGGCGGAAACGTGGGCTCGAGACGGCTTGTCCACGGCGATGAACCGCTTCAACAAGCGAGTACCTTGACTTCGGGGCGGGCCCGCCCTTAGAAGGCCCGTTCCCCGCCCCCCTGGGAAGCCTGGGTGGGCGGGGAGTTGTTCTTTTTCATCGCGCGAGGGTGACGGGCGCGCGGTTTCCCGTCCCCGGCGGAAGGTCCCCCTTGGACCGTCCGACCGTTTCCCCGCTCCCCGGGTTCCCGGGGGGCTCCAAACCCCAAGGGGAGAGAAACATGGCTGAGACGCAGGCCGCCAAGCGGCTTCGTGAGTACGAGACCATCTTCCTGGTCAAGCCGGACCTCACCGACGACAACGTGGACAAGCTCAAGGAGCGCGTCCGTGGCATCGTCGGCCGTGAGGGTGGCAAGGTCATCCGCTTCACGGTGTGGGGCAAGAAGAAGACGCTCTACCCCATCGCCAAGCAGCCCCGCGCCATCTACATCCACGCGCACTACCTGGGCGGCACCAAGCTGGTGGCGGAGATCGAGCGCAACCTGCGCAACCTGGACGAGGTGACGCGCTACCTGTCCACGAAGATCGCCGAAGAAGTGGACCCCGAGACCCGTCCGGTGCTCGAGGACGTGAAGCTGGCCGGTGACGTCGAGGAGACCCGTCCGGGAATCGCGGCGCCCGAGCGCGTGATCGCCGTCGAGGAGTCCTCCGAGGCTGAGGAGGAGAGCACCGAGGAGGCCTAACGCCACCCGGTCCTCCACGGATCCACTCTCCAGAGAAAAACGAGAACGCTCATGATTGGCAACAACGACAGGAATTCCTCCCGCGGTGGTGATCGGGACCGGGGTGACCGTGACGGCGGCCGGGGTGGCGCTGGCGGTGATGACGAGAAGCGGGGCGGTGGCCGCGGCTTTGGCCGCAAGAAGGTCTGCCGCTTCTGCGCCGAGAAGAACGCCAAGGTGGACTTCAAGGATCAGGCGACCCTGAAGTACTTCGTCACCGAGCGCGGCAAGATCATTCCCCGCCGCATCTCGGGCAACTGCGCCAAGCACCAGCGCGAGGTGGCGGTCGCCATCAAGCGCGCCCGCGGCCTGGCTCTGCTCCCCTACAACGCGATGGTCGGCTAGTCGCCCGGCCCCACCAACGGAGACATCACTATGAAGGTCATTCTTCGTGAGGACGTCGCGAACCTGGGCAAGTCCGGGGAGCTCGTGACGGTGAAGGACGGCTTCGGCCGTAACTACCTGCTGCCGCGCAAGCTGGCCGTGCTGGCCACCGAGCAGAACGTGCGTCAGCTCGAGCACGAGCGCGCGGTCATCACCGCGCGCAACGCCAAGCTCAAGGGCGTTGCCGAGGAGCAGGCCAAGAAGCTCGGCGCCGTGAAGGTCACCATCCGCCGCAAGGTGGGTGAGCAGGACAAGCTCTACGGCTCCGTCACCGTGCTGGACATCGCCGAGGCGCTCGCCGCCCAGGGCCAGACGGTGGACCGCCGCCATTTGCACCTGTCCGAGCCCATCAAGGCCACCGGTCAGTACGAGGTGGAGCTGCGTCTGCACCGCGATGTGTCGGCCAAGATCAAGGTCGAGGTCGCCGCGGAGGCGTAGGTCTTCTTCCGCTTCGCGTGAAGTTCCAGGGCCGTCCGGGAGCACTCCCGGGCGGCCCTTCGTTTTGGTGCGACCAGGCGTCCGGGCGGATGTCAGGACCGGATGCCAGGGTTGCGCGACACGTCCGTAGCACGGAGACTGGCCGGGACACATGGACAACATCCTCGACATTCGGACGGGAGGGCGGCGGAGTCATGAGGATCTCGCCGCCGAGCGCGCGGTCCTGGGCGCCGTGCTGGCGGACAACAGCATCTTCGCCAGCCTCGCGGAGGTGGTGAGCACCGACGACTTCGCGAGCCCCGCGCACGCGCAGATCTTCGCCGCGATGATCAAACTGGACGGCTCCTCCCGCCAGGTGGATCACCTCACCCTCGCCGAGGAACTCAAGGTCCTCGGCCATCTCGCCGCGGTGGGTGGCCCCGCCTACCTGATGAGCCTGGACCAGGTGGTGCCCGTGCCGGGCAACGCCGTCCAGTACGCGAAGATCGTCAAGGATCAGGCCCTGCGCCGCAGGCTCGCGGGCGTGGGCCGGGAGATCCAGGACCTGGCCAGCCAGGACACAGGCGAACTGGAGGTGCTGCTCGACGAGGCCGAGCGCAAGGTCTTCCTGCTCGCGGAGAAGAAGCGCGAGGGCGACCTGCGGCCCGTCAGCGAGTTGATGGAGCACACGCTCGATCTGCTCGACAAGATGAAGACCGCCACGACGGGCATCACCGGCCTGTCCACCGGCTACGTCGATCTGGACAACCAGCTCACGGGCCTGCACGCCGGCGAACTCATCATCCTCGCGGCGCGTCCCGGCGTGGGCAAGACGTCCTTCGCGATGAACATCGCCACCCACGTGGCGCTCCAGGAAGAGGCCAAGGCGGCCGCCATCTTCAGCCTGGAAATGCCCGCGGATCAGCTCCTCATGCGTCTGCTCGCCTCGTGCGCGCGCGTGGACATGAAGAAGCTGCGCGGTGGCCGGCTCACCCCTCATGACGAGGAGAAGTTCCAGGAGATGGCGGGCAGGCTCTACAACGCCCCCCTCTACATCGACGACTCGGGCGGCCTGTCCCCCTTCGATCTGCGCGCCAAGGCGCGGCGGCTCAAGCAGAGGGATCCCCGGCTGTCCCTCATCATCATCGACTACCTCCAGCTCATGCATCAGAAGGGCAAGGTGGAGAGCCGTCAGTTGGAAATCTCGGAGATCTCCCGCTCGCTCAAGCAGCTGTCCAAGGAGCTGGAGGTGCCCATCGTCGCGCTCTCGCAGCTCAGCCGTAAGGTGGAGGAGCGCAAGGGCGGCAAGCCCATGCTCTCGGACCTTCGTGAGTCGGGCGCCATCGAGCAGGACGCCGACGTGGTGATGTTCATCCACCGAGAGGACCAGGGCGAGGGCGAGGGCGGCGGTGGAGGTGGGGCTGGAGGCGGTGGGGGTGGAGGCGGTGGGGGTGGAATCACGGCCATCCCCGTGCAGCTCGTCATCGCCAAGCAGCGCAACGGCCCCATCGGCGACATCGATCTGGTCTTCCTCGCCGAGTACACGCGCTTCGAGAGCCGGGCGCGCTTGGAGTAGCTACACCACGAGCGAGACCTGGACGCGCCGCCGGCCCTTCTCGAGCTGGCGCGCCAGGGACTCGGGCGTGTCGCCGGACTCGCTCCAGGCGTCGATCTCCTCCAGCTCCCACGCCTCGTGGATCCCCTCCCCCTCGAAGCCCGGGATGAAGCCCTCGCGGATGGCCTGCTGCACGCCGCGCAGCGGCCCCACGACGACCACGTCCCCCAGGCCGAAGAACCGCAAGGGCGTCCCGCTCGTCTCCAGGGCGGCGTTCAACAGGGCCAGCACCGCGTTGACGTTGTAGTACTCCGAGATGTCGCGGAACGTGACGCCGAAGCGCTGGCCCGCCTGCGTGAGGCGCAGCGTATAGCGGTTGCCGGGACCCCCCTCCTCGTCGTCCTCGAGGAAGTCCCCCGCCGCGTCGTTCTCGCCTGGCAGGACCTGGGTGAAGCGGGCCCCGTCCAACCACGGCGACACGAACGGCAGGAGCGCCCACAACAGGACCGAGTGATCCACGGGGTACTCACCCGCCTCGGGCTCGAAGCCATACCCCCGCCCGAGCCGGATGAAGGTCTCATCCCAGTACTCGGGCCGGGCCACGTTGGCGGGAGGGACGGACTCGGTGAGCTCAAGCAACTCGCGCAGGCGTTGTTCGTTCGGAATGGCCATGGCTCCTCGGCGACTCGGCCCTTCCTGTCTGCCATGTCGGTCTGACAGCGCCGGCACTCACCGCCGATGTTCTCGCGCCTTCTGCACGAGCAGCCGGTACACGCCCACGCTCACGGGAATGGTGTGCAGCATCAACTCCGGGTGCCACTGCACGCCCAGCGCGAAGATGTACTGGGTCGACTCGATGGCCTCCACCACGCCATCCGGCGCCACCGCGCTCACCACCACCTGTTCACCCGTCTTGTTCACCGACTGGTGGTGGGTGGAGTTCACCATCAACTGGCCCCGGCCGAGCGCCTCCGCCAACAGGGAGCCGTCGCGGATCTCCACCGGGTGCTGGGGCTGGGTACGATCATGCGCCTGCTCGTGGCTGTGCGCGCCCGGGACCTCTCGGCTGATGTCCTGGAACAACGTGCCGCCCAGCACCACGTTGAGCAGTTGCATGCCCCCACAGATGCCCAGCACCGGCATGTTGCGCTTGAGGGCTCCGCGCATCAGCGCGGACTCGAACGCCGTGCGCGACAGCTTCAGCGGCCCCATGCCCTCGCGCGCCGTGTCGCCATAGGCCTCGGGAGGAATGTCGAAGGCACCGCCGGTGACGAGCAGCCCGGAGATGCGATCCAGGTAGGCCTCCACGCACGCCACGTCCTCCGAGTACGGCAGCACCAGCGGCAGTCCCCCCGCGCGCAGCACCGCCTCCGCGTAGGCCGCCTTCAACTCATAGGCAGGGAACGGAGCATCCGGCCGGCTGGCGCTGAAGTCCGGGGTGATGCCGATGTTGGGCCGGCGGGGAGCCTGGCCATGGGGTTTGTGCGTCATACGCCTCCATCGGCGAGGCTAGTCCCTTGGGCGCCCCTGTCAAAAGCAGCGGCCAGGCTGCGGACCCGCTCGGAGACGTCAGCGGCGAGCAGCGCATCCGAGGCCACCGCGCCCCCATGGGCCCCCGCGGCCGCGACCCGCGCGATGTTCTCCAGGGTCACCCCGCCAATGCCCACCACGGGCAGGGGGCTGTCGCGCACCACCGCGGCGAAGCCCTCGAGCCCCAGCACCGGGGCGTTCACCTGCTTGGTCGTGGTGCCAAAGAGCGGCCCCAGGCCCACATAGTCCGCCCCGGCGTCCCGGGCCGCGCGCGCCCCCGCCGCGTCCCGCACCGTCACCCCCACCACCCCCTGGGGCCCGAGCAGGGTCCTCGCCGCCTCCGCAGGAAGATCCTCCTCCCCCACGTGCACGCCATGCGCCCCCGTCAGCAGGGCCAGATCCACCCGATCATTGATGAGGCACACCGCCCCCGCCCGCCGGCAGGCGGCCACCACCTCCCGCGCCACGGCCAGCGCCTCGCGCAAGGGGGTGCGCTTCATGCGCAGTTGCACCACCCGCGCCCCGCCCGCGAGCAGGAGTTCCGCCTTGCGCGTCAGTGGCACGTCGGGACGGAGCGTGTCATCACATAGGACGTACAGTCCGCGGGGAAGAGGCGACGAAACGGGGGCGTTCATCAGGTCCTGGAGAGACAGGGGGTTGAGCGGCGTTGACAGGGGGGAGCCCTGCTATAAGGTGGCGCGCCCTTTTCCAAGAGATTCCGAGGAGTTGAGCATGGCAGACCCGGTGAACCCCAAGTACCTCGACAAGCGAACCACCGATCGCTACCAGCGCAGCGGCCATGTGTCCGAGGAGGACTACAAGAGCCACATCGCGGGCCTGGAAGACGTGTCCGAGAAGTCCGTCCCGGTGGAAACGCTGATGCAGGACGAGGATTTCGAGGACGACGAGGACGAGGATTTCGACGAGGACGAGGGCGACGAGGACGAGGACGAGGACGAGGGCGACGAGGACACCGGGTCGGCCGAGTGATGCCATGAGCGAGGAGAAGCGCGGAGAGACCTTCGTGATGAGGGGCGAGCCCACGACGGGCGCGCCCGAGGCCCCCATCACCTTCAGCACCTTCCTCATCGGGCTGGCCTCCAGCGCCCTCATCCACTTGGGGGTGGCGCCCAATCCGGAAACGGGCAAGGCCGAGCGCGATCTGGTGCTCGCCCGCCAGAGCCTGAACCTGTTGGGGATGTTGCAGGACAAGACGCGCGGCAACCTCACGGCCGAGGAGAAGCAACTCTTCGACAACCTCCTGGCCGACCTCCGCCTGCGCTTCGTGGAGGCGAACAAGCGGTGACGCGTCCGGTGTCTTCCGCTCCGAGTCTGCCGCGAGGCCTGCGTCTGGCGGCCATCGTGAGCCTCCTGTTCTCCGCCCCCACGGGCTTTCTCGCCCTGAGTGAGTCCCTGGGGCTCGGCCAGCTCGCCGAGCACCGGGAGGCCGCGGGCTCCTCGCCCTTCTCCCTCGTGGGCGACCCAACCATCGACGCGCGCATCACCCAGGCCCAGTACAACGCGCTCGAGCCCCAGCGCGAATCACGAGCCCTCGTGCTCGGAGCGCTCTCGGTGGCCTGCGCCTTCGTCTTCGTCTCCGCCGGCCGGATCCTCCGGCCCGATGGGCTTCCCCTGGAGCGCATGCGCCGGATGCTCTCGGGCTCCGCGCTCACCGTGGCCGTGCTGCGCACCATCGACGGCGCTCAATGGGCCGTGGTCGCCCGGCGCATGGCCCCCGTCATCGTCGACGCCATGAAGGCCCTGCCCTCCTTCCAGGGCGCCGCCGCGGAGGAACTGCAGGTGATGACCTGGCTCATGCCCGCCATCTCCATGGCGTTCACCGCCTTCGTCGCCGGCACCTTCGTCGTCCTGGGCCAGTACTTCCAAAGCGACTCCGTCCGTCACGCCATCAGCGCGCAGGACGGCGCCCTCGCCAAGGAAGAGGAGTAGGCTCAGGCGGCGATGCCGCGCAGCAGGCTCTCCAGGGGGACCTCCGCCGCCGCGCCATCGAGCGGCAACCGCGTCGTCGGCAACTGGCGCAACCGCAGCAACTGCTCCCGTTCCACCCCGAACACCCACGCCAGGTGGCCCAAGGGCCAACGCGACTGCATCTGCGCAAATGCGCGATCGTCGAACTCGCCGTCCAGCGCCTCTGGCAGTTCCACCTCGTTGTACATCAACCGCTCTCCACCTACATGCTGTCCCCGGCCAAAGGCCTGTACTTCCTCGTACTCCTGGGGATCGTACACATAGGCGTGGACGGTGACCCCGGCCGAGCGGGACAGGCCACGGGCGAGGGACTGGTGGGCACTGTACCAGCGGGCCCCCTGGGGACCCTCGGTCAGGGGACACTCCAGTGCCAGCCGGACGATCTTCCGCCGGTGATGGACGGACAGGGCCAGAACGGTGTCCGGAGGGGCGCCATCCTCGATGAGCGCTTGCCGGGCAAGCGAAGCGAGGTTCAGGCGTCCCAGGGACTCGACTCGAATGAGGTAACCGCCGTGCGCTTCCAGTTGGATGCCCCCCGGGTGTAGGCGCCGCATATACCCGGACTCGGCGAGGGAGACAACTCCGGAGAGTCAGGAAGTCCTGGAAGAGACCAGGTGTCCGGGTCCAGGCGTCCTTGCCAAGGGGTGTTGGACCCTTACGTTGGCCCCATGCGACTCGACAAGTACACGGTGAAGGCCCAGGAGGCCATTCAGGAAGGCCAGTCTCTGGCCCGGCGTGCCGACAACCCGAACTATGAGCCGGAGCACCTCGCGACGGCGCTGCTCGGACAGAAGGACGGCATCGTCGAGCCGTTGCTGCGCAAGATTGGCGTGGACGTGAAGCTGTTCGCGTCCCGGCTGGGCGAGGCGCTCCAGAAACTGCCCCGGATGCAGGGCGGCGAGAGCGCGATGCTCGGCCAGCGTCTGATGAAGGTTTTCGACAAGGCGGAGGACGAGGCCAAGGGCCTCAAGGACGAATTCGTCTCCAGTGAACACGTGCTGCTCGCGCTCGCCCAGGACAAGGGCACCGTGGGCGAGGTGATGAAGTCCTCGGGCGTGACGCGCGATCGCGTCCTGTCCAGCCTCAAGGAGGTACGCGGTTCGGCCCGGGTGACGAGCCAGGACGCCGAGTCCACCTACCAGGCGCTGGAGAAGTACGGGCGCGATCTGACGGATGCCGCCCGCGCGGGCAAGTTGGATCCCGTCATCGGCCGCGACGAGGAGATCCGCCGCTGCATCCAGGTGCTCAGCCGGCGCACGAAGAACAACCCGGTGCTCATTGGCGAGCCGGGCGTGGGCAAGACGGCCATCGCCGAGGGCCTCGCGCGCCGCATCGTGGATGGGGACGTGCCCGAGGGCCTCAAGAACAAGCGCCTGGTGACGCTGGACCTGTCCGGCATGGTCGCCGGCGCCAAGTTCCGCGGTGAATTCGAGGAGCGCCTCAAGTCCGTCCTCAAGGAGGTGGCGAACGCGCAGGGGGAGATCATCCTCTTCATCGACGAGCTGCACACCCTGGTCGGCGCGGGCAAGGCCGAGGGCTCCATGGACGCGAGCAACATGCTCAAGCCGGCGCTCGCGCGCGGCGAGCTGCACTGCCTGGGCGCGACCACGCTGGACGAGTACCGCAAGCACATCGAGAAGGACGCGGCGCTCGAGCGGCGCTTCCAGCCCGTCATGGTGGGCGAGCCGAGCGTGCATGACACCATCAGCATCCTGCGCGGCCTCAAGGAGCGCTACGAGGTCCACCACGGCGTGCGCATCCAGGACTCCGCGCTGGTGGCGGCGGCGAACCTGTCCAACCGTTACATCTCCGACCGCTTCCTGCCGGACAAGGCCATCGACCTCATCGACGAGGCGTGCAGCCGCCTGCGCATCGAGATCGACTCCATGCCCACGGAGATCGACGACATCCGCCGCAAGATGAACCAGCTGGAGATCGAGCGACAGGGGCTGCGCAAGGAGACGGATCCCCACTCGGTGGAGCGGCTGTCGAAGATCGACAAGGAGCTGGCCAACCTCGGCGAGCAGTTCACCGCGCTCAAGGCCCACTGGGACTCGGAGAAGAAGGCCATCGCCGGCATCCGCCAGTCGAAGGAGAAGCTCGAGAAGGCCAAGAACGACCAGGCCTCCGCCGAGCGCCAGGGTGACTTCAACAAGGCCGCCGAGGTGAAGTACGGCGTCATCCCCGGGCTGCAGAAGGAGATCGACCAGCAGAACGCCAAGATGGCCGAGCTGCAGAAGAGCCACAAGTACCTCAAGGAGGAGGTGGACGCGGAGGACATCGCGCAGGTGGTGGCCAAGTGGACCCACATCCCCGTCTCCAAGCTCCTGGAGGGCGAGGTCCAGAAGCTCGTGCACATGGAGGATCGGCTCGCCCAACGCGTCATCGGCCAGCGCAGCGCCATCGAGGCGGTGAGCAACGCCGTGCGCCGGGCGCGCTCGGGGTTGCAGGACCCGAACCGGCCCATCGGCTCGTTCATCTTCCTGGGCCCCACGGGCGTGGGAAAGACGGAGACGGCCAAGGCGCTCGCGGAATTCCTCTTCGACGACGACACCGCCATGGTGCGCATCGACATGTCCGAGTACATGGAGAAGCACGCCGTGGCCCGGCTCGTGGGCGCGCCTCCGGGCTACGTTGGCTACGACGAGGGCGGCCAGCTCACCGAGGCCGTGCGACGCCGTCCGTACACGGTCGTCCTCTTCGATGAGATCGAGAAGGCCCACCCGGACGTCTTCAACATCCTCCTGCAGATCCTCGACGAGGGCCGTCTCACCGACAGCCAGGGGCGGACCGTGGACTTCAAGAACACGGTGCTCATCCTCACGAGCAACATCGGCTCCCAGGCGCTCCAGGAGGGCATGGCGGGCAAGGAGGAGCTGGACGAGGCCACGCGCAACGACGTGATGGGCATCCTCCGCCAGCACTTCCGGCCGGAGTTCCTCAACCGCGTGGACGAGATCATCCTCTTCGAGCCGCTGCGCAAGAAGGACATCCAGCGCATCGTGGACATCCAGGTGGCGCGCCTGCAGAAGCTGCTCGCGGACAAGCGCCTGACGCTGGAGCTCACCGAGGCGGCCGAATCGATCCTGGGCGAGCGCGGCTACGATCCCGTCTACGGGGCGCGCCCGCTCAAGCGCGCCATCCAGAAGTACCTGATGGATCCGCTGGCGCTCAAGGTGCTCAGCGGAGAATACGCACCCGGTGACCACATCCGGGTGGACGGGGGCAAGGACGGGCTCTCCTTCAGCAAGGGGCAGATCGCCCGCGCCTAGCCTTCCGCCCCGCACGGCCCGGCGACGCGGCCGTGCGGGGCTTCGTGTTCCTAGCCCTTCACCGCTCCCGCCGTGAGGCCGGAGACGATGCTGCGCTGGAAGATGAGCACCAGCGCGATGAGGGGCACCGTCACGATGACGGAGGCCGCCATGATGAGACCCCAGGGCAGCTCGTGCTGGCTCGCCCCGCTCATCAGCGCGATGGCCACCGGCACCGTGCGCGCTTCCTGCGACAGCGTGAACGTGAGCGCGAAGAGGAACTCATTCCATGCCGCGATGAACGCCAGCAACCCCGTCGTCACCAGCGCCGGCTTGAGCAGCGGCAGGAAGACGTTGAAGCAGATCATCCACGGCGTGGCCCCATCCACCACCGCCGCCTCCTCCAGCTCCTTGGGCAGCTCCCGCATGAAGGTCGTCATCACCCACACGGTGAACGGCAGCGTGAAGAGCATGTAGGAGAGCGTCAGGGCCGGCAGCGTGTTGTACAGGCCCAGCGCCCGCACGAGCTCGTACATGCCCGAGAGCACCGCGATCTGCGGGAACATGGACACGGCGAGGATCATCAGCATCAGCAGCGTGCGTCCCCGGAACTGGATGCGCGCCAGGGCGAAGGACGCGGTGACCGCCAGGAAGAGCGACACCAGCACCACCGACGTGGCCACTCCCACCGAGTTGAGCAGGTTCCTGCCGAACGGCTGCTCGGTGAACACCGCCACGTAGTTCTTCCACGCCGGATTCCGGGGCCACGCCTCCACCACGAAGAGCGCGGTGCCCTGCTTGAGCGACGACACCACCGCCCAATAGAACGGAAAGAGCGTGTAGAGGGTGATGACCGTCACCAAGAGCCCGAAGCCGAGCTTCTTCAACCAGAAGAGCACCTGCCTCATGCGGCCTCCTGCGCCACCGAGTCCCGCCCCAACACCAGGTAGACCACGGTGAACAACGCGATGAGCCCGAAGAGCAGCGACGCCGCCGCGGCGCCGAGCCCCAGATCCTGGAACTCGAACATCTGCTGCCGGGCGTAGACGGCCATGGACATGGACTCGCTGCTGTTGCTCGTGAGGATGTAGAAGAGGTCGAACACGCGCAGCGCGTCCAGCACGCGGAAGATGATGGCCACCATCATCGGGCCACGGATGAGCGGCAGGGTGATCCGGAAGAAGACCATCACGGGATGGGCCCCATCCAGCCTCGCCGCCTCGTACAACTCCTCCGGAAGCATCTGCAGCGCGGCCAGCAGCAGCAGCGTCATGAAGGGCGTCGTCTTCCACACGTCCACGGCGACGATCGCCACCATGGACAGCTTCGGATCCACCGTCCAGGCGATGGGCCCGGAGATCCACCCGACATACAACAGCATCTCATTGATGACGCCGTAGACGTCATTGAACATCCATCCCCACATCTTCGCGGATACCACGGTGGGAATGGCCCACGGCACGAGCACCGCCGCCCGGAGCACACCCCGGCCCCGGAAGCGCGTGTTGAGCGTGAGCGCGATGACCATTCCCAACACCGTCTCCAGCGTCACGGACACACCCGTGAAGAGGAACGTGTTGCGCACGGATTGCCACCAATCGGGGTCGTCCCAGACGGTGGCGAAGTTCTCCATCCCCACGTACTCGGGCGGTCCGGGGTCCGCCAGGCTCGCGTTGGTGAAGGCGAACCAGAAGGTCCGGAACAGCGGCCACCCCGCCACCCCCGCCAAGACAACCAGCGTGGGCAGCAGGAACAACCACGCCGAGCGCACCCGCTGCCGGGCAAGCATGGAGCCCGGCGCGGGAGCAGGTGAAGCGCTCCCCGTCATGCTCACCACTTCCCCTTCTTGGACATGGACGTCAGCTTCTTCTGCAGATCCTTCAGCTTCTCCTCGGGCTTGCCCGAGCCGGAGAGCACCGAGTGCACCGCGTTGCGGAAGTCCGAGCTCACGCGGCTGTACTTGGCGCCCGTGACCTTCGCCGGACGCGCCACCGCGTTGGTGAAGGTGTCCAGCAGCGTGCCGAAGAACGGGTTGGCCTTGAGCACCTCCGGATCCTTATAAAGGCTCGTGATGGTGGGGTTGAAGGAGCCCTGGATGGCGCGGCGCTTCTGCTCCTCGGAACTCGTGAGGTACTTCACCAGGTCCGCCGCCGCCTTCTGGTGCTTGGAGTACTTGGACACCGCCAGGTTCCAGCCGCCCAGCGTGCCCGAGGACTTGCCGTCCGCGCCGCCCTTGGGCAGCGCCACCACCGCGACCTTGCCCTTCACCGGGCTGTCCGGCGCCTGGGACAGCGCCCACGCGTAGGGCCAGTTGCGCATGAACACCGCGTTGCCCGACTGGAAGACGCCCCGCGCGCCCTCCTCCTCATAGTTGAGCACACCCTGGGGCGAAATCGTCCCAATCCACGACGCCGCCGTCTGCAGCGCCTTGACCGCCTTGGGATTGTCGATGGTCACCTTGCCGTCGTCCGCGACAATGGAGCCACCCCCGAAGGAGTCAATCCACTCCAACGCGTTGCACGTCAGCGTCTCGGCCGCCTTCGCCTCGAAGACGAAGCCCACCATCTTGTTATTGCCCGCCTTGCGCTCGGCGTCCTGTACCAGCTTGGCCGTCGCGGCCAATTCCTCCCACGTGGTGGGGGCCTTCTGCCCATGCTTCTCCAGGAGATCCGAGCGGTAGTAGAGAACCCCCGCGTCGGTGAACCAGGGCATGGCCACCAGCTTTCCGTCCACCGTGTTGTTCTTCACGATGGCGGGAAAGTGCTGCTGCACCACGTCATCGGAAATGTATGGCTTCAAATCGATGAAGTGCGCGCCGAGGATGCCCGGCCAGATGATGTCCACGCGGAAGACATCGATGTCCGAGGAACCCGCCGACAACTGCTGCTGGAACACGGTCAGCTGCTCGCTCGCGTCGGTGGGGCCACTCACCAACTTCACTTCATTGCCCGTCTTCTTGGCCCAGGCCTCCGAGCCCTGCTTACACAGCTCGAACTCCTTGCCCACGGTGCCACAGGAAATGGCGACCGTCTCCGCGGCGGACGCACCGGTGGGAACTGCCAGGGTGGTGGCGACGCTCATCGCGAACAGCACATGACGCATGTCGGTTCTACCTCCAGAGGGGGCTAAGGTCGGCGCGCAGCAGCATCTCTAATTTTCTCGACAAACCCAACAAATTCGGTGTCAGAGTATGTGCAGCAGAGTGCGAATTGCCCTGCGGACCCATTGTGAGATTGAATCCATGACAGTTGCCACCACCTCCACCTTGCCCCGTGCCTCCTGGCGTGTCTGTTTGATGCTGTGCGTCATCGCGTTGTCGTCCGTTTCGACGGCGGCCCACGCGAGCCTCCTGGCGGATCGCCTGGAAGTATCAATGTACGGTCGTGTTGGAACGGCCTGGGATTTGACCTCGGGCCGGTACGTGAACGGCAGCCGCATGAACCTGACCGGCAGCGCCATCGGCGGCCGTCTGGAGGAAGGCGACTATCTCGAGCCGACCATCAAGCTCCACCTGCTAGAGCGCACCACGGATCCCACCCAGCCCTACGTGGACTTCGTGCTCACGCCGTCCATGTTCATGAAGGCCGGTCTGTTCGCGGGCGTCATCAGTGATCGCTTCACGGACGCGCTCGATATCGAGCTGTTCCAGGCCTACATGGAGTCGGGCAACATCGGCATCCAGGGCCTGCGCGTGTGGGGCGGCGCCCGCTTCTACCGTGGCACGGACGTGCACATCGCGGATACGTTCTACTTCAACAACCTGGCCGGACAGGGCGGTGGTCTGGCGTATGGCGACTGGGATCTCGCCATCATCATGAACACCACCACCAACTCCGCCCAGTACAACTACGACACCGACGGTGACAACGTGCTGGACCTGCGCCGCCAGCGGACCGTGTTCGTCGCGCAGTACGCGCACAAGTTCGAGGCCGGCCACTCGCTGCACGGTCTGGCCGAGCTCCACCTGCTGCCGCAGACGAAGCGCACGATGGGGGATGGCTCGCAGGTGGGTCTCAATGATGACTACGGCTGGGTGGTGGGTGTGAAGGGTCACCTGGACCTGGGCAATGGCAGCTTCAACGACACGTCCATCCGCTATGGCACCCGCGCCTCCAGCGGCAGCCGCGCCGGTGCGCAGACGTTCGACTCGTTCGGCGTGCCGAACGCCCAGGGCCGGTACGACGAGGCCGCGGGCCTCCAGTTCGTGGAGCACTTCCTCTACAACTTTGGCTCCCTGTTCAGCCTCAACGCCTACGGCATGGTGCACTACAACACGGGCCGTGCCCTGAACGTGGGCGCGGGCACGCGGGTCGAGGACAGCATCCTGGACTTCGGAGTGGGCGCCCGTGGCGCCTACTACGTGCACCAGCACTTCCACCTGCTCGCCGAGGCCCACTACTCGGGTCTCAAGCCCCACGTGGGAGACCTGGCCACGGTCACCAAGGTGTCCATCATGCCCACCTTCATCCCCATCGCGGGCAACAGCCTGTGGAACCGTCCCCACTTCCGCCTCTTCTACACGGTGGCCTTCTACAACGATGCCGCCGCCAAGGGCCTCTACTCGCCCTTCCAGCAGCTCTACAAGGACGTGAACAAGACGGTCGGCCACTACGCCGGTGCCCGCGTCGAGTGGTGGTTCTAACCACCGCCTGAGCCGTGGCTCCCAGGCCCGCTTCCCGGTGGCTCACCACCGTCCGGAAGCGGGCCTTTTCTTCTTCAGGTGGCGCGGCCCACGCCCGCCACCCGCCGCGTCAGCACCTTCTGAAGCAACACGAACGCGAGCAGCAGCGCGCCAATGGCCACCCGGGTCATCCCCGAGCTCATCATCCCCTCGTAGGTGGTGATGGACGTGAGGATGAGCCCCAGCATCAGCACGCCAATGAGCGTGCCGAACACCGAGCCCACCCCACCCGCGAGCAGCGTGCCGCCAATCACCACGGTGGCGATGGCATCCAGTTCCATGCCCACGCCTTCCAGGTGGCTGCCACTCGACAGGTAGAAGGACAGCGCCGCTCCGGCGAAGGACGCGCAGAAGCCGCTCACCGCGTAGACGGCGATCCGCGTGCGCCGCACGGGCAGACCCATGAGCAGCGCCGCATCCTCCCCTCCCCCGAGCGCGTACACGTTGCGGCCAAAGGGCGTGAGCACCGCCACGTACCAGCCCACGGCGACGAACCCCAGGAACAGGACGGCGATGAGCGGCAGGGGACCCACCCGGGCGATGGCGAGCGCGGTATGCCGCGCATCCGAGATGGAGATGGACTCCAGGTGGATGAGGAACGCGAGGCCCCGCACGAAGAACATGCCCGCGAGCGTGACGATGAAGGGCTTGATGCCCGTCGAGTGGATGATGGCTCCCATCAACGCCCCCAGCGTGGCGCCACACACGAGCGACGCGGCGATGGCGGCGTAGACGTTCCAACCATGCTCCATGATGAGCACGCCAATCAGCACGCTGGAGAACGACATGACGGCGCCCACGGACAAGTCGATTCCGCCCGAGAGGATGACGAACGTCATGCCCACCGCGACGATGCCGAGCACCGCGTTGTTGGACAGGAAGTTGATGAAGACTGGCAGTGAGAAGAAGCCGTCGTACCGGACGGCCGCGACCGCGTAGAGCAGGAGGTAGACGAGCGCTCCGGCCAGGACGGTGACGTGCTTGCGCAGGAAGTTCACGCGGCCTCCGCGGACCGGGCCCGCCGGGTCAACCGCTCGAAGGTGGGGGTCTGCATGAAACACACGCCGAGCGCCACGGCGGCCTTGATGATGAGCGTGTGCTCGGTGATGACTCCGCGCATCTGGAGCATGGTGGTGAGGGTCTGGATGAAGGTGGCGCCAATGAGCGAGCCCACCAGGTTGGCCCTGCCCCCCGTCAGACTGGTGCCGCCCAGGACGACGGCGAGGATGGCGTCCAATTCCAGGTAGAGCCCCGCGTTGGCCACATCCGCTTCCTTGATGTCCGCCGCGGCGATGAGCCCCGCGAGGCCCGCGCACAGCGAGGATGCCATGAAGGCCAGCACCTGGATGACATGCACCCGCAGGCCACAGAGCCGGGCCGCTCGCGGGTTGCTCCCCATGGCCTCCAGGTAGAGGCCCGTCGCCGTGTTGCGCAACAGCAGCCCCACGAGCAGGGCCACCGCCGCCACCAGGAGCACGGGGAACGGCAGGCCCAGCACCGTCCCATTGCCGATGAACTCGAAGGCCGGCACCTCGAAACGGACCTTCTGATCCTGGGTGAGCGTCTGCGCCACACCCCGCCCCATCACCAACAACACCAGCGTCACGATGATGGGTTGGATGCCCCCATAGGTGACGAGCACTCCATTGAGGGCCCCCAGCGCGAGCGCCACCGCCAGCGCGAGCGCCACCGCCACGGGTACCGGTTGCGCGTGCTCCGTCATCAGGAGCGCCGCGACCGCCCCCGACAGCGCCATCACCGAGCCCACGGACAGATCGATTCCACCCAGGGCGATGACGAGCGTCATGCCCACCGCCAGGAGCATGACGGGCGCGCCGTTCTGGAAGATGTCCACGAGCGTGCCGAAGAGCCTGCCGTCGCGGAACTCGAGCCGCGCGAAGCCCTGGGTGAAGAAGAGGTTGAAGAGCAGCAGCGACCCCAACGCCACCCACGGCCAGAAGTTCCTAGGGCGCATGGGAGTCCTCACTGGCAATCACCTTCATGACCTCCGGAAGCGTCGTCTGGGACAACTCGCCCACCTTCTTGCGATCCCTGAAGACGGCGATGCGGTGGGACAGGCGCAGCACTTCCTCCAACGCCGCCGAGATGAAGAGGACCGCGAGCCCCTTCCCGGACAGTTGGTGGATGAGCCGTTCGATCTCCCCCTTGGCCCCCACGTCGATGCCCCGCGTGGGCTCGTCGAGGATGAGCAGGCGGGGATCGTAGGCGAGCCACCGGGCGAGGATGACCTTCTGCTGGTTGCCTCCACTGAGCAGGCGGACGGGCTGCTCGACCGAGGGGGTCTTGATGCCCAGCTTCGTCACGAACTCCTGGGCGAGCGCTTCCTGCCGCGCACGAGACAGCGTGAAGCCCAGCTTGCGCTGAACCACCAGGGCGATGTTCTCGCGCACGGACAGGTCCGGGAAGATGCCCTCCGCTTTTCGATCCTCGGGGCAGAAGGCCATTCCCAAGGCGATCGCGTGGCGAGGACTCTTGGGGGACTCCCCGTTGAGGGTTCCGCTCCGGGCATGGTCCGCCCCGAAGAGCAGCCGCGCGGCCTCCGTGCGGCCCGAGCCGAGCAGGCCCGCGAAGCCGACGACCTCGCCCGCGTGCAGGGTCAGATCGAACGCGGGAACCCCCCGGCGCTCCAGCCCCTGAGCGGAAACGACCACGGGTCTGGGCACCTCCACGTGCTCGCGAAGCGCGGGCTCCACTTCATCGGGAACCTTGCCCAGCATGTGGGAGACTAGGTCCAGCCGCGAGAGCTGGGAGGCTTCGTAGGTGCCCACGTGCGCGCCGTTGCGCAGGACGGTGATCCGGTCACTGACGCGGTACACCTGATCCAGGAAGTGGGTGACGAAGACGATCCCCAGTCCCCGCTCCTTGAGCCGCACGATGGTGTCGAGCAGCACCTCGGTCTCGTGACTGTCGAGGCTCGAGGTCGGCTCGTCCATGATGAGGACGCGGGCCTGGGTGTGGACCGCGCGGGCGATCGCCACGAGCTGCTGCACGGCGGCCGACAGGGAGCCCAACGGCTGGGTCACATCGATGCGCAGATCGAAGGTCGCGAGGAGTTCTTCCGCCTGACGCCGCATGGAGCGCCAGTCGATCCCGAACCAACGGCGGGGCGCGCGGCCCAGGAACAGGTTCTCCGCCACCGTGAGGGCCGGGATGAGGCTGAGCTCCTGGTAGATGGTGCTGATGCCCTTCCTCTGGGCATCGCCGGGCGAGCTGGGGTGGAAGTCGCGGCCCTCGAGGGTCAACGTCCCGCCATCCCGCGCGTAGACCCCCGTCAAAATCTTGATGAGCGTCGACTTCCCGGCGCCGTTCTGCCCCATCAAGGCATGCACTTCACCGGGCCGTACCTCGAGGTCCACGCCCGCGAGCGCGTGGACCCCGGGAAACCGCTTCTGCACCCCGCGCGCGACGAGGACAGGCTCAGTACTCACGCGAACCAATGACCTGCGCCGCGTTCGTCTTCTCGAAGAGCTGGTCCTTGCTCTGGATGAACTTCTCGACCGGCTCGCCCGCGCGGATCTTGTTGATGGTGTCGAAGACGAGCGGACCCATGAGCGGGTTGCACTCGACGGTGGCGTTGAGCTTGCCAGCGACCATCGCCTCGAAGGCCCCCTTCACCGCGTCCACCGAGATGACGGTGACGCCCTCGCCCGGCTTCATCCCGGCCTCGTCCAGGGCCTGGATGGCACCCAGGGCCATGTCGTCGTTGTGGGCGTAGACGGCCTGGATCTGATCGCGATCCGACTTGATGAACGCCTCCATGACTTCCTTGCCCTTGGCGCGGGTGAAGTCGGCGCTCTGGCTCTTGACGATCTTCATCTCGGGGAACTTCTGGATGCCCTCCTCGAAGCCCTTCTTCCGGTCGATCGCCGGAGCGGCCCCCGTGGAGCCCTGCAGCTCGTAGATGTTGGCCTTGCCGTTGGTCTGCTTCGCCAGCCACTCGGCCGCCATGCGTCCCTCGGCCACGAAATCACTGGCGATGAGCGTGGTGTAGAGACTGTCGTCGCTCACCTTGATGCCCCGGTCCACGAGGATGACCGGGATGTTGGCTTCCTTGGCCTGCCGCAGGACGACTTCCCAGCCCGTCTCGACGACCGGCGCGAGCACGATGACGTCCACCTTCTGCGCGATGAAGGACGTGAGGGCTTGAATCTGCTGGGCCTGCTTGCCCTGGGCATCCGCGAACTTGAGAGCCACACCGCGCTTCTCGGCCTCGTCCCGGATGGACTTGGTCTCCGCCGTGCGCCAGGCGCTCTCGGCGCCTACCTGGGAGAAGCCCACCGAGAGCTTCTTCTCCGCGGAGGGAGCGGCGGGTGCGCCTCCCTCGGCCGCCGGGGCCTTGTTCTCGGACTTACAGCCCATCAGCGTGATCAGCGCTACCATCCACATCCATCTCATGGGTTTCTCCAGACGACGAACAGCGTTTCAAGGAAAGACAACCATGCCTACGGCATCAACTCATGAACGCGCACGTAATCGAAGGTGGCGGTGAAGCCCGCGCCCCCCATCGACACCAAACCCAGACGGGCGCTCGCGCCCAGCGAGTGGGTCCAGGCCGCGGTCTGGCTCCACGTGTTGCCATCCCGGCTCGAATACGCCGTATACAGCTCCTCGGAGCCCTGAACGCGCCGGGCGATCCGCAGCCAGACGGTCTCGTCGGCGGGGCCGCCAAACGTCTCGCCAAAGCGAGGATGGCCCGCGGGCACCACGGGGCCCTGCTCCTTGGAGAAGGCGATCTGCCGCGTCTCCCAGCTCGACACGTGGGTCAGCCGCACATAATTGTCATCGTCCGTGTGGATGAGGAGCCCGGCCTGTACGTAGTTGTGACAGCAGCTCACGGGCGGCAGGTTCAGGGTCATCTTCGTCTCGACGAGGAAGTGGCCCACGGGCGCGGGTCGCCAGAGGATGGAGGCGCTGTTGTCGTTCTCGTGCAGGTCCGCGGCCTGGGTGTCGAAGCGCAAGACACCGTCGCTCACGCCGTAGACGGCCTTCGACTCGCGCGTCCAGGACCATGGGGAACCCAGCGAGGTGCCCTCGAACTCGTCCGACTCCAGGAGAGCCCCCGGCGCGTCGTGCTCCACGAGGGTGGGCAGATAGCGGCTCTTCTCGTTGGCCCGGGCCGCGGGAGCCGGCTGTGGGCTGTCCGAGGGGCCCTGACCTCCGCGCACCACGGGCCAGCCCTCCACCCAGTCCAGCGCGTCCATCAGCACCTGGCGCCTGGGCGGCAGTTCGCCATTGGGGGCGGGCGTGAGGTAGGGCTCGGTTCGATCGACGGCGTGATAGACAATCCAGTCCTGGCCTCCCGGGTCGGTGAACACGGTATTGTGACCCGTCCCCACCCACCGGTTGCCATTGGCGCTCAGCACGGGCGTGCCGCCCACGCGGTTGAGGGTGAGACGCACGCCCTCGCGATCCACGAAGGGGCCATGAGGGCTCTTGGAACGGCCGGCGAAAACGCTATAGCCCGTCAGGGGGCCATTGCAGCAATTCGCCGAGGAAACCAGCAGGTAGTAGTACCCGTCGTGCTGGACGACACTGGGCGCCTCGTAACGATTGGCGACGGTGACCTCCACCTGGGTGTAGGGATCCGAGGTGAGCCCATCCTCCGAGAGTTCGCGCACCGACACGCCGCCGTAATAGCTGCCGTAGTAGATGTACTTGTCACCGTTGGCGGTGATGAGGAGCTCCGGATCATACGTCCACCGCTTGGAGTTTCCACAGCAGGGCGCTTCGTGGGGCTCCACGGCGGGTCGCTCCGCGATGGCCCAGGGTCCGGCCGGGCTGTTGCTGGTGGCGACGCCAATGGCGCTGCCACCCGCCTTCGTCTCCACGACCGTGAAATAGAGATAATATCTGTCGTTGAAGTAGGCGATCTCGGGAGCCCAGATATCGGAGTCAGCCTTTGCCCACGAGGGCAGCGTGCCCAGCGCATCCCCAATGTAATTCCATTCGACGAGATCCCCGGACTTGAAGATGGGAATCAAGCGCTGCTTGTACTCGCGCGAGACATCCCGATCCTCGCCGTTCAGCGGGTCCGCCGTGCACAACAAATACCAGGCGGTGTCTCTCCCCTGCCCTTGGATGATCGTCGGATCGGGGCAGTTCTCCACGAGGCTCCCGCCGGGAATGGAGATCTTCATGGGATTGGTGAAGGTCCCATCCACAAGGGTCGGCGAAGGAAGCGGCGGCTCGGGCTCCGTCACGGGAGGAAGCGGTTCAGGGGGCTCGCCCTTACAGGCCGGGAAGGACAGCAATCCGAGCAGGGGGAACAGCGCGCCCATGGGGCGCCAGCCCCAAGAGGAAGACGAACCTCTCCGCATGTACATTGCTCCCTTTCCAACAAATGAAGGTCTAACTTATGCCTCTCGGGCGGTGTTGCCACGGGCGCCAAGCAAGAAGCAGGGCATCTGATACACGCGACTGCGAGGTGTCAAGCACAGCCTTGGATGTATTCCCAAGGGCCGCCACCCGTTCTCCACGAATTCCATGACAATGCATTGCGTCAATGATTGCACGACTGGTGAATGACTCCAAGTGAAGTGTGAGGTTGCTGACACGAGCCAGCCAGAATCCGTGGGTGTCGTTGCGTGAAAGCATCCTTCGTTGACCAGCCAATTCGCGCCGCCCTAGTCTGCCGCCCCTCCCAAAGGACATCTTCATGCGCTCACGCGGTGTACTCCGTTCCGCGGCATTGCTTTCATGGGTCACGCTCGCGGCGCTCTGCGCGCCGGGCTGTACCCAGGACAAACCCGTTCCCACGCCGCCCATGCCGGTGGAGCCCACCCCGGAGCCAGTGCCTCCCGGGCCACCCCCTTCCGTGCCCCCGCTGGAGGTGATCAACCCGGTGCTCTCCGGGGACTTCGCCGACCCGTCCGTCATCAAGGTTGGCGCGGAGTACTGGGCCTCGGCGACCTCCTCCGAGTGGGCGCCGCAGTACCCGCTGCTCCGCTCGCCGGATCTGATCCACTGGGAGCAGGTGGGCACCCTCTTCCAGGAGCCGCCCGCGTGGTCCGAGGCCAACTACTGGGCGCCGGAGTTGGCGGTCGACCAGGGCCGCTACTTCGTCCTCTACACGGCCAAGAAGAAGGGGGGCCCGCTCTGCGTGGCCGTGGCCACCGCCACGCAGGTACAGGGGCCGTACACCGACCATGGGCCGCTCGTCTGCGAGGAGCTCGGCTCCATCGACGGCGCGCTCATCCGCGACGAGAACGACAAGCTCTTCCTCGTGTGGAAGCTGGACGGCAACAGCCGGGGGCTGCCCACGCCCATCTGGGCCCAACCCCTCTCCGAGGACGGCACCGGGTACAAGCTCACCGGGGAGAAGACCCAGCTCTTCGTGAACGACGTGCCCTGGGAGGGACAGCTCGTCGAGGGGCCCCACGTCATCAAGCGCAACGGCTGGTTCTACATCTTCTACGCGGGCAGCGGATGCTGCGGCCGCGACTGCAACTACGGCGTGGGCGTGGCCCGCTCGCGCACGCTGCTCGGGGGCTGGGAGAAGAACCCGCTCAACCCCATCATGAGGAACAACGAGTCCTTCAAGTGCCCCGGCCACGGCAGCGTGGTGACGGACGCCCAGGGGCGGGACTACCTGCTCTATCACGCCTACCGCACCACGGACTCCGTGTACGTCGGGCGCCAGGGCATGCTGGACGTCATCACCTGGGGCGAGGACGGCTGGCCCACCATCAACTCCCGCCGGGGTCCGGGCGGCAAGGTGCTGGCCGCGCCCGCCGCCTTCGTCGATGAGTTCACCACCCCCACGCTCGCGGTCGGCTGGCAGTGGCCCAACGGCCAGAAGCCCACCATCACCCTCGCCGAGGAGCAGCTGACCCTGGCGCCCAGCGAGGGCCGGGCGGACAACCCCGTGGGGGCGATCCTCGCCCGCTCCACCCAGAGCGGCGCCTATCGGGCCGAGACCCGGGTGGACGTCTCCGGGCTCACCGGGGGAGCCCAGGCGGGACTCGCGGCGGTGGGAGACCCGGAGAACGCCATCGGCGTGGGGCTGCGAGGGGACAAGGTGCAGGTCTGGCGCCGCCAGGGCGGCAAGCAGGAGACGGTCGCCACCGCCGACGCGCCCGCTGCGACGGGCAACACGTACCACCTGCGCATGACCACGAGGGCGGGCCACCTGTTCCACTTCGCGGTGAGCGCGGATGGCACCACCTGGACGACCGTGGGAGAGGAGCAGAACGGCGACTTCCTGCCCCTATGGGATCGCGGCGTGAGGGTGGGCCTCACCGTGGGCGGAGCCTCGGGTGACTTCGCCCGGTTCGATTCCTTGCGCATCACCCCTGAATGAGATCGATGAGCCCTGACGTGAATCCATCCTTCCAAGAGTTGTTCGGTCATCCCGCCCAGGTCGTCGTGCATGCCCCCGGGCGGGTGAACCTCATTGGCGAGCACACCGACTACAACGGCGGCTTCGTACTGCCCATGGCCATTCCCCAGCAAACCCACGTCGAGTTGCGGAGGCGGGACGACCGGCGCGTGCGCGTCTTCAGCGCCAACAAGAGCCAGGCCGGCGAGATCCTCGAGTTCGAGCTGGGCACGGAAGCCGTCGGCAAGGGCTGGCTCGACTACGTGCAGGGTGTCACCCACGTGCTCCAGCGCGACGGACATCCGCTGTCGGGGATGGAGCTGCGCATCTCCTCCGAGGTGCCGCTCGGCAGCGGGCTGTCCTCGAGTGCCTCCCTGGACGTGGGCCTGCTGCGCGCGCTGCGTGCCGCGTTCTCGCTTCCCCTGGACGACGTCCAGCTCGCGTTGCTCGGCCAGCGTGTGGAGGTGGACTTCGTGGGCGCTCCCGTGGGCGTGATGGACCCCATGGCCGCCAGCATCGCGGGACTCGGCGTCGCGCTCTTCCTGGACACGCGGCACATGACCTTCGAGCGTGTCCCCCTCCCTCCGGGCGTGGACGTCGTCATCATCAACTCGGGTGTCGCGCACAATCACTCGGCGGGTGACTACCGGGTGCGTCGCGCGGAGTGTGAGCGCGCCGCGGCCCTCCTCGGCGTCCCCCAGTTGCGCGACCTGTCCGAGGCGGAGCTCGCCCGGACCGAGCGTCTGCCCGATCCCCTGGGCCGGCGCGCGCGGCACGTCGTGACGGAGAACGCGCGCGTGCTCGCCACGGTGGAGGCCCTGCGCGCGGGGGATTTGAAACGGCTCGGCCAGCTCTTCTACGCCTCGCATGACTCGCAGCGCCTCGACTACGAGGTGTCCGTCCCCGAGATTGATCTGCTCGTGGACCTGGCCCGCGAGGACATGGACGTCCATGGCGCGCGACTCACGGGCGGGGGCTTCGGTGGCTCCGTCGTGATGCTGGCGCGTGACGGCACCGGCACCGCCGTGGCCCAGAGGATTTCCGAGCGCTACGCGGCCCGTTCCGGCCAGCGCCCGGCGATCCTCCTGCCACAACCCACCGGCGCCTAACGCACCAGGAGGTCGGGCCGCACGCGGCCCTCGATGCTCACGGTGGGCCAGCGCGGATCCACCGTGAGGATTTCCACCCCCGGGTCCCCCACGACGACGGTGTCCTCGATCTTCGCGCCAGGCAGGGACGGGTTCCACGCCACGGCGTTGTGCGACTGGAGCACCCCGGAGGAGTCCGGGCCCGCGACGACGTCGCGGGACAGGTAGCCACACGAGCCGCCCTGGTGGTGGTAGGCCTCGGCGCCCTTGTGGCCCAGCGCCGCGTAGGCCTTCACGATGGCCGCGTACACGGCCCCCAGCGTCGCGCCCGGACGCGAGGCATCGAAGGCCGCGGCCTCGACACGGGCCACGTCCGCCACCAGGTGCCGCTCGGTGGGGGTGGGTTGGCGGAAGTAGACGAAGCGGGTGAGGTTGGCGAACAGCCCATGCCGGCGGCCGCAGAAGACGAGCATGGCGCGCTCGCCCAGCTTCTCGTGGCTCGCCGTGGCGTGCCGGTGCAGGGGCAGACGGCGCTCCTCCCCCACCAGCGTCAGCGCGGGGTGGATGCCCCGGCCCCACAACGCCTCGGCTCCCGCGCCCGCCAGTTCCCAGCCCGTCCACTCCGGCCGGGCCGCGAGCAACACCTCCGTCATCGCCTCGGCCGCGTCCCGTCCGAGGACCCGGTAGCGCTCCAACTCCTGGGGCAACAGGGACCAGCGGGCATGAAGCAGCTCGACGGGCAGGGGGAGCTCGCCCAGGACGGGCCGGTCGGACGCCACCCGGGCCCCGTTCCGGTGCGACTCCACGAAGGACTCGCGCTGGGCCTTGTCCGCCCACGGGCCGGACCAGATCTTCAACCCCGGAGGCACCTCCTCCTCTTCCAGCCGGGCCGCCTCGATGGCGTCCGTGAGCACCCAGGCATCCTCACGGGTGATGAGCACCTCGGCCACGCCCACGTCGGTCGTGAGCAGGACGACATTCGAGCCCCCACACGTGGCCCAGCCGAACCAGTCCACGCCGCGCAAGCGCACCGCGCCCAGGCCGTGCTTCACCAGGACCTCGCGCACTCGCGCCAGCTTCAGCTCCAGCTCGTTCACTTGGACCCCTTCCCTTCCTGGGCGGCCGCCTGGAGCCGCTGCCGCAACCGGGGGACGACGTAGGACAGATCCTCGGGCGCCTTCACGGGCTCGAAGCGCGAGGTGATGGGGTTGTCCCGAGGCACCTCGATGAAGGCCACGGACAGCAGGGCGCGGCCGTCGGGGCCCACGAGCGCACTGGCCTCGCTCGTGATCTGCTCGAGCTGGATGACCTCGTGCCCGTCCACCTTCTTCTTCGCCACCTGGAAGGGCAGTTGGATGTCCTTGTCGAGCAGGGCCGACAGCGTGAAGGCGAGGTTGTTGGTGTTGATGAGCCGGTGCTGCTTGGAGTCCACGTGCTCGACGAGCTGGGGATGGTCGCCGATGCGCACCGGAGCCGCGCCCGTGTCGAGCGTGCCGTTCTGGTTCGCGCGCGGCGTCACCTCGATCGTCATCTCCCGGCCGAGCTTGAGATGGAGGCCAATGATGATGGGATCCAGCGTCGCGCCCATGTTGTCCACGTTGGAGAAGAACACGTGGCGCACGCCGCGCTCGCGCAGGACCGCTCCCGTGCCGCTCTCGCGCAGGGCGCGGATGAAGTCTCCATGCCCGGAGGGCGCGAAGGACAGTTCCCCGTCGTCGCCGCGGAACAGCTCCCAGTTCGGCGTGAGCCGCGGCAGCATGCGCTGCTGGAACAACAGGATGTCCTGGCCCAGGCCCCGAGGCTTCACATAGGCCTCGATGCCCTCGTGCGTGAGCGGTGAGGTCATCAGCACCACGGGGACCGAGGCCCCATGGCGCTGGGCGACCCCTCGGATGTCCTCCAACCGCATCTCCAGGAAGGTGCGCTCGTCGAGCAGGGGCGCCAGCGCCTTGACCGCGCCGCCGAAGCGAGTCCCCGCGCCCCCCACCAGGATGAGCATGGAGATCTCTCCGCGCCGCAGGGCCTCCGAACCCAGCCGGTAACACTCCTCGTAGAGAGGCGTGCCCGCCTGGGGCACGGTCTCGATATCGGAGGGATCCAGGGGGCGGAGTTCCACCGCGGGCTTGGACGGTCCGGCGCGCTGCGCCGCCTGTCGGACCTGAGCCACCAGTGCTTCAAACTTCGTCGGGTCGAAACCGTGGGACGTGTCGGTCATGGCCATTCCGTCTTAAGCCTTGGGACTGGAAGCGGCAATGGTCTCCTCGCGGCTCGGGTTCCAAACCCCGTTCCATTGACGGTCCGCGGCATCCCGGGCAGAGATGGCCCCGTGATCCTCCCCCTGGTGGCCGCCTTCCTGACGAGCCAGTCCCCCTCCGCCCAAGCTCCGGGTCCAAATGAACCCGAGGAGCCCGACCGCCGCCAACAGACGGTCGTCACGGCCTCGCGCGCCGAACGCAAACTGGAGGACGTGGTGGTGGCCACCGAGGTCATCACCCGGGAACAGATCGACGCCCTCGGCGTGAGGGACCTGGGGCAGTTGCTCCAGCAGCAACCGGGCGTCGAGCTCGTCTACACCTTCCGGGGCGTGGGTCTGCGCCTGCAGGGATTGGACCCCGAGTACGTGCTCGTCCTGGTCGATGGCGAGCGGGTGAGCGGCCGGGTGGGAACGACCCTCGACCTGGGGCGCTTCAGCCTGCGGGAGGTGGAGCGGGTGGAGATCGTCAAGGGCCCGGCCGCGGCGCTCTACGGCGCGGATGCGATGGGCGGCGTGGTGAACCTCATCACGCGGCGCGTCCAACGTCCGTTGGAGCTGGGCGGCCGGGGCATGTTCGGCACCCTCCTGGAGGGCGACGCGCGCGCGAACGCCGGCACGAAGCAGGGCCCGTTCGAGCTGAGGGTGGGCGGAGGCTTCCGTCGGCGTGATGCCTATGACTGGCAGCCCGAGGACGCGGCCACGAGCGGCGCGGGACTCCAGCGGTTCGATGGGGACCTGTCGCTCGCCTACGCGCCGGAGGAACGGACACGCGTGTGGTTGCGCGGCGGATACACCCGGCGTGACGAGAACGCCGTGGACCTCAACCCCTCGGGCGCCGTGCTGGACCGGCGCCAGCGGCAGGAGCAATTCGATCTCTCGCTGGGCGGCCGGCATGGCTTCACGGACGGACCCTCCCTGCTCGTGCGTGGCCATTTCGGGCTGTTCCGGGAACAACTCCTGCAGGACCAGCGCGGCTCCCGGGCGCTCGACGACTACTCCCAGAACATCACCCGGCTGTACGAAGGTCTCGTCCAGGGGGACCATCGCCTCGGCGCGCACGCGCTCACCGCTGGCGTGGAAGTGCTCGGCGAACGGCTCGACTCCGCGCGGTTGGAGCGCAGCCCCGTGTCTCGGATTCGAGGCGGCGTGTTCCTCCAGGACGAGTGGGACGTGCTCCCGGGCACGGACGGCGAGGGGCTCCGGCTGAAAGTGGCGCCGGGCCTGCGCTTCGACCTGGATTCTCAATTCGGAGGAGCCCCCTCACCCCGGCTCGCGATCAAACTGGACCCGAGTCCGGCCCTCACGGTGCGCGCGTCGGCGGGGCTCGGCTTCCGTCCGCCGTCCTTCCAGGAGCTGTACCTGCGCTTCACCAACACGGGCATCGGCTACGTGGTGTCGGGCAACCCCCACCTCACGGCCGAGCACTCCGCGGCGGTGAACGTCGGCGTGGACTGGCGGCCACCCCTCTCGGGTTGGCTCTTCTCCGCGAGTGCCTTCCACACCCGGCTGCGCGACCTCATCAACGTCACCGCGGGCGGAGTGCCGAATCCCGACGATCCGGTGACCTTCAATTACGAGAACGTGGCCCGCGCCTACACCCAGGGCATCGAGCTCAATGGCCGCGTCAAGCTGCCCGTCCGCTCGACATACCTGGACCTGGCGTACACGTTCCTGGATGCGAGGGACCTCACCCGAGACCGCCCGCTGGAGGGCCGCTCCCGGCATCGCGTCAACGCACAGCTCACCACGCGCTACCGCCCGCTGAACCTCGAGGCCGTGGTGCGCGGCGCCTGGGTGAGCCGCCGGACGTACTTCCTGGGCGTGGGGGGAGGCATGGCCAATGTGATCGGCCTCGGGGAGGACACGCCGACCGGGGCCCCCGCCTACGTGGACCTCGAGGCACAGGTGACCTACCGGTTCCGGTCATCGGGAATCGAGCTCTTCGTCAACGGGTACAACCTGTTCAACGCGGGCGATCAACAGTTCAACCCCCGCCCGCCACGCGGCGTACTGGGCGGCATCCAATGGGACTCCTGATGCGGCGACATGACATGGTGCCCTGGCTGGCGCTCCTGGTGGCCGGCTGCGCGCCGGATCTGCGCGAGGACTACCCCTTCGATGGGCAGAGCTCCGCCGGGCCGCTCGTCGAGGTGACGCCGCGAGAGGATGGCAGCGCCCTCGTGCTCGTCGACGCGACGAACAAGTCGGGCACGGTCTACTTCGACCTCGACGAGGGCCGGGAGATGAAGACCGACGAGGCCCTGGACAGCAATCAATGGGATCTCGCGTTCCAGCGCTTCACCGTCACCACGAATGGAGGCGGCGGCAACCCCACGGGCGAGGTACACGTGGCGGTGCTCCAGAACAGTGACTGGGACACGCTCTCATCCGCGCCCTCCGGGGGCTATCAGCAGGACGCCTCGGAGACGGTCTTCAACGGCGTCCATGGCGGCTGGTACAGCTACGATCTCGTGAAGCACCAGCTCCTGCCGCGCGAGTCCCTGCTGTACGTGGTTCGCGGCAGCCAGGCGCGCTACTTCAAGCTGCGGATGCTCTCGTATTACGACAGCGCGGGCACTCCGGCGCGGCTCTCATTTCAATACCAGCAGGTGGCAGCGCCCTGATCGCTCGCCATGCTGGCCTCCTTGGAAAATAGGCCAGACACGACAGAGCGGTCCGTCTGTTCTGGGAATGCGGCTTCTCCTGAAAAAAATGAAGCCAGACTGTCACACAACCTCCGTGCACGAGACCCAGCGGGCACGGTAGACGGAAAGGGTTCCCATGTCGGGAGCACGTGCTGATGGCGGCCTCGCCTCTGGGGGGCCGTACGCCGGTGCGCCACACCCAGGGCCTGCCCATGCGATTGTCATTCCGACTGGTGTTGACGCTTCTTCTGCCACTGGCGCTCGCGCGCTGCGCCGACCGAGAACCGCAGCCGGGGGCTCAGGAGTACACGGTGGGAGGCACCGTGACGGGCCTCGAGGGCAGCGGACTGGTGTTGGAGTATGGCGGCGAGACCCTGGCGATCACCAATGACGGCTCGTTCACCTTCGCGCGCAAGGCATCTACGGGCAGTACCTACGAGGTCAAGGTAGCGACCCAGCCCTCCGAGCCCACCCAGGCATGTACCGTGACCCATGGCGTGGGCATCATCCGCGCCGCCAACGCCACGGACGTCACCGTGACGTGTGGTGTTCCGGCCTTCAAGGTGGGCGGTACCGTGACGGGGCTCGTGGGCACGGGCCTGAAGCTCAAGAACGGGGCGGAGACGCTGAACGTGACGGCCAATGGCGCCTTCCAGTTCGCCGCCCCCGTGGAGAGCCGAGCGGCTTATGCCGTCACCGTGGCCACCCAGCCCACCGGCCCCGCGCAGCGCTGCACCGTGTCCGGCGGTGAGGGCATCGTGGGCACCGCCGACGTGACCAGCATCACCGTCAACTGCGACATCTCGAAGTTCACGGTGGGCGGCTTCGTCAGCGGACTCAACGGCACCCTGGTGCTGAGCAATGGCAGCGGGGCCCAGGATCAGACGGTGACCCTCACGGGGACGGGCTCGGCCGCCAACACCTCGTTCTCCTTCCCCACCGGACTCGAGATGGGCACCCCCTATGACGTGAAGGTGAAGACGCCTCCCGAGACCCAGGACTGCACCATCACCCGGGGCACGGGCACGGTGGGCAGCTCGAACGTCACCAACATTTCCGTGACGTGCACGACCCGCGCGTACCTCGTGAACGTGGCGGTGAGCGGACTGGTGGGCTCGGTGGTCGTCAAGAACAACGACTCGGACTCGCTCACCTTCACGGCGAACGAGACCAAGGCCTTCAACAACCGCGTGACCGAGGGCGGAAGCTACTTCGTCACCGTGGGCACCCAGCCCGAGACCCAGACGTGCACCTCGGAGCAGACCGCGTCCGCCCCCATCGGCACCTCGGCGGTGACGGTGAAGGTCACCTGCGTGACCAACCAGTTCTTCGTGGGTGGCACGGCGAGCGGCCTCGCCACGGGTGAGACCCTGGAGCTGACCAACGGAGCGGAAGAACTGTCCGTCAGCGCGAATGGCACCTTCCAGTTCACCCAGAAGGTGGATCAGGGCGCGGCCTACGCCGTGGCGGTGAAGACGGCTCCCGCGGGCAAGCAGTGCAGCGTGGCCAACGGCTCGGGTACCATGGGCGGCGCCGACGTGACGAACATGACCGTGGCGTGCTCGGCCACCACGTACACCGTGGGCGGCAACCTGAGCGGCCTCGCCACCGGCGGCACCGTGAAGCTGCGCAACAATGACGGAGACGAGCTGACCCTCACCGCGAACAGCGGGTTCACCTTCGCTACCCCCGTGGCCGAGGGCGGCGGCTACAACGTCACCGTCTCCGCGCAGCCCACGGGCCAGCGCTGCACGGTGGCCAATGGCAACGGCGCCGACCTGATGGCGAATGTCACCAACGTGGCCGTGAGCTGCGCCAACCTCTACACGGTGGGTGGCACCGTGACGGGCCTGTCGAGCGGCAAGACGCTGGTGCTCACCAACAACGGCGGGAATGACCTGTCCGTCGCGGGCGGAGGCACGACCTTCACCTTCACCACGGGCCTGTTGAGTGGCGCGGCCTACGCCGTGGCCGTGAAGACCCAGCCCGCGGGCCTGAACTGCACGGTGGCCAATGGCACCGGGACGGTGGCCTCCGCCAACGTGACGACCGTGTCGGTCACCTGCGTCGTGCCGCCCGCCCGGGTGTCCGTGCTCCGCGTGGGTGATGGCGCCGCCGCGCTCAGCGCCGCCGCCGCCACCGTGACCATCGACACCTACGACGTGGTCTCCGGCACGCGCACCACCACGACTCCCGTCACCGGCCTGACCCTCGCCGGCTCATCGGGCTCCGAGGGCTTCCTGAGCCGCTCGATGGACGGCCGCTACGTGACGTTCGCGGGCTACAGCGCCCCGGCGGGTACGCCCGGCGTGGCGGGAACCACCGCGAGCGCGACGCCGCGCGTGGTGGGCCGCATCGATAGCGCGGGTAGCGCCTCCGTCGTCGCGACGTTGAACGCCGCCTTCAGCGCCGGCAATGTGCGCGCGGCCGCCACGGTGGATGGCTCGAACTACTGGGTCGCGGGCACCGGCGCCTCCGTTTCCGGTGGCATCCACTCCGTCGCCGCGGGCTCCACGGGAGCGTCCACGCAGATCCTCAACAATCCCAACAACTCGCGCGTGGCCGCCATCTTCGGCGGCCAGCTCTACCTGAGTTCGGGCAGTGGCGACTACCGGGCCGTTTCGGCGGTGGGCACGGGCCTGCCCACCAGCGGCACGCAGACGGCGACGGTGCTGTCCGGTCTTCCGGTCGGCACGACGCTCACGTCGCCCTACCAGTTCTTCTTCGTGGGCGATGCCACGCTGTACATCGCGGACGATGGCAACAGCGGCGGCGTGTTCAAGTTCACCAAGAACGGCTCGGGCAACTGGAACGCGGCGACCCTGACCAATCCGGGTCCTGCCGTAGGCGTGGCCGCCATCGTGGACGGTACGACCGTGCGCATCGCAGCTATTCTGAAGGGCACGAGCGCGAACAAGCTCGTCACCTTCGTGGATGATGGGACGAGCACCGCGACCGTGACCACGGTGGCCACGGCGGCAGCCAACTACGGCTTCCGTGGCGTGGCTCCGGCCCCGAACCCGTAGTCCCATCTTCCGCGCCTCGCGGAAGTCCCAGCGGCCCGGGTGTGCACCTGCTCCACGGCAGGGCCCACTCGGGCCGTCGTCTTTCCAGTCCACCGCCCCGCTCAGGACGCGCGGGTTTCTGGGGAGGGTCCACCTGGTGCGAACGGCAGCAAACCGCGTCGACACGTCAGCGCGGGCTCGCCTCCGCACCAGGCGCAGGGGCGACAGGCGTGGGCGCCGAAGTACTCGGCACCGGAGCACTCGCTGGCGGTGGTCCAGCGGAGGTCGACCCCTCGGGCGTAGACGACGGAGTGGAGATAGCCGGGATTTGTTCGTCCGGAGCAGGGGGCGGAGGGGGCTCCTCCCCGGCCGAGGGCGGTGCCTCGCCCACCACCTCACCTTGAGCCGTCACCGCATACTCGTACCACCAGTCGAGTACGCGCCCGACAGGGCCGCCGCACCGGTCGAAGCGTTGATGCAAGACCACGAAGTACAGGCCCGATTTCGGGTCCTTGAAAACGGCGACATCCAACCCCTGCTCGGGACTGGAGCATCCCTCGAACAACCGCGCGTCGTCGTTCTGGCGCACCATCTCACGAACGGCGGCGGCAGCGGCGATCGCGGCACCCGCTTCCATGGGTGCGCCGATAAGAGGGGTCGAAGCCGGGTCCGGCCACTCGATTTGCTTCTTCGGGGTCATCCCCAGCCAGGCACAACCTCCGTTCCCCAAGACGAGACCCGCGAGCATCCACATCAGGCAACGGCGTCCTCCGAATGGGTTCATGTTGTCCACTTCGTGTCTCCGCGCCGGGAATCCATATCAGGCGAGCACAATCAAAGGCGACAACCGCCCCGCTCAGGACGCGCGGATTTCCGGAGGGGCCCCACCCGGTGCGAGCGGAAGGAATCTGCGGCGGCACGTGGGTCCAATGAGCGTGAGCGCGCCCTGGGCCGCGAGCGCGAGCAACGGCCGCAGCAACTTGGTGCCTCCGCTCAACGCGGGGTTGAGCGGCACGTTGAAACACAGCGCCTCGCCATCCCTCTCGGGCTCGCACGGCGCGAGCGTCTGCACGAGCCGGTACATCGCCTCGTTGCCCGCCAGCACCCGCACCTCGAAGCGTTCCACGCCCCGCTCTCGCGCCGCCTCCACCAGGATGTCCATCAGGACGCGGCCCAGCCCCTTGCCCTGGGCGTCGTCCACCACGGTGATGGCCATCTCGGCCACCTCGGGCGTCTCCGCCAAGCGGATGAAGCGGGCCACACCCAGCCCCACCTCCTCGCCCGTGTCATCCCAGGTCACCGCGCCAATGGCCACGTGCCGCTCCCCATCCACCGCCGTGAGGTAGCGCAGTTCCTCCTCGCTCAGCCGGGACTTGGCGGACAAGAAGCGCTGGAAGCGCGAGCGCGTGGAGAGCCGGGCGAACCCCTCGCTCAAGAGCGTCGCGTCCTCGGGGTGCACCATGCGCACCTCCGCCCACGTCCCATCCAGGAGCATCAACCGCTCCTGGTAGTGCGCATGAAAACGGCGGTGGGTGGCCATCGTGGACCTCCGGGTCGCCCTATAAAGTGCGTCTGATGCCGCATCGCGTCAAGTCATCCTGGACGGAGGGACGAGTCCGGTGTGAACGGGTGGACAGGGGGTGGATGGAAGTTAACGACTGCTTGGGGCTGAATAGAGGGGCGCCACAGACGTCCTGAGCGCCATTCCTCGCTTGCCTGCTTGTGCCCCTTATGCGTTCCCCCCTTCCGTCCCTGCCTCGTCTCGCCTCGGTCCTCACGCTCCTGCTGGTGAACAGCGGTTGCAACACCGCCTACCGCGAGGCCTTCGCCCGCGCCAAGGAAGCGGCGCTCCAGGGTGACTTCCTGACCGCGGCCCGTGGCTACCGTGACGCCTGTCGCGCCGCGCCCGATGACGAGGACGCCTGTAGCCGCGTTCCCCTCTTCTCCATCAAGGCGACGGATCAGGCCATCCAGAGCGCCCGGCCGGGATGTGACTCCGGCGACCTCGATCGGTGCCTGCCACCCCTGCTCGACGCCCGGGATCTGCTGCCCGCCCACGCCGAGGTCAACTCGATGCTCGAGTCGGCCAGCCAGGTCCACATGGAGCGCTGCGCCAGCCAGTGGAAGGACAATGGACAGGTGGGCACCTCGGTGGCGGGCTTCGCCTGTCTCCAATCCCGGAGCCACCAGCTGCCCGTGGCCGCCTACCAGGATCTCCTCACCGCGCGCGCGAGCGAACTCTCCTCGCGCTTCGTGACGCTGGCCACCACCGCGCGAGCCCAGGGCACGGAAGGCGCCGCCGCCGTACTGTGGACCACGGCGCAGTGCCTGGCGCCCGCGGACACGACGAACGCCCAGGCCCAGCAGTCCCGCGAGGGCTTCCTCGCCCAGAGCGCCATTCCGGTCGTGGCGGAGCTCGGTGGCCGCATCCCGCCGCCCGTCGCCCAGGGGCTCGCCTCCCCGTGCATGAGTCTGGCCTCGGGCCTACCCCGCTGGGCCCGGTGCGCCGAGACCGGAACGATGCCCGGCCAACCGGAGCCCCTTCAAATCCACGTGGATACGCTCATCCAGCGCGTCGTGGAGACGGTGTCCGAGGACATCGACAGCGTGCGCTACGTGAGCGGAACGCGCCAGGTGCACAATCCCCGTCACGACGAAGCCCGTGAGCGCGTGGGCCACGCCGAACGCGCCCTGCGAGCGGCCGAGAAGTCCCTTTCGGCCAAGGAGTCCGAGTGCAAGAACGCGACGGACACTCACGACGCGAGCTGCGTCGGCTGCCCGAAGCCCGCGCCCACGAGTTCCCCGTGCGACGACGTCAAGAGGCTCGCCCAGGAGCGCGATCTCCGGTCCCGGGAGCGCCACGCGGCGGGCCGTGAGCTGGACGACACGCCCGAGACGTTGACCGAGGACGTGTACGACACCTTCACCTACCCCGTGCTGACGCACCACTGGAGTTCGCCCTTCCAGTTCACGCTCGAGACGAACACCTCGGGCGCCCAGTTCCCGGTGCGGCAGGCCGGAGAGCTGCGGTTCGCGGACGCGGAGCACGTGGGCTTCCGGCCCGCGGGCCTGGAGGCGGATCCGCTGGTGATTCCCCCCGCCCAGGCCTATTCGGAGGCCTTCCTCGGACAGCTCGCGCCCCACGTCTTCGCGGCGGTGCAGCATGACGCCCAGGTGCGAGGCGCGGCGCGCCGGGCCTCCTGCGCCAACCTCCCCGCGGAGTGGAGTGCCCAGTGGGTGCAGTGCTGGGCGGAGGCCACGCTCTGGGAGCGAGGCTCCGAGCCGCCGCCCGACGAGTTCTTGAAGCTGGTGGCATCGAGCACCGGGGCGGCCGAACAGCCCCAGTGTCGCTAACAGGGCGCACACGCCCCCGGTGAGAGGAGTTGGGAATACACAGACACACCAGCTTCGCCCACTAAATGACACACTGCATCCGCCCCCGAGAGCAGGGCCTCCGTTTCACTGGAGGAAAGGACGGGCACGCATTGTCAGTGTACAGGCTTCTCCGTACCTTGCGGTCCCGAAGCAAAAGCCCCTGCCACTGCCACTGCCACGAGAGGATCCGACCATGACGCCTGTTTCTCCGATGAACATGCCGATGCAGTCCGGAATGAACCCCATGATGGGCATGAGCCAGATGCCGATGATGGGCGGCATGATGGGCATGCCGATGATGGGCATGAACCCCATGATGGGCATGAATCAGATGCCGATGATGGGCATGAATCAGATGCCGATGATGGGCATGAACCCCATGATGGGCATGAACCCCATGATGGGCGGAATGATGGGTATGAACCCCATGATGGGCGGTATGCCCATGATGATGCCCATGATGATGCGCATGCCCATGATGAGCCGGATGACGTGCGAGATGGGCAAGGACGGGATGATCTGTCGGATGATGCCCATGGACGCCGGGCAGATGGAGATGATGAAGGATTGCTGCGAGGCGATGAACTCCATGATGTCCATGGGGATGCCGATGATGATGATGTGCAACGGCATGCCCATGATGATGTGTACCGCCAAGTAGCCGCCCCGCCCCGCCCCGGGGTGTGAGCACGAGAGCCAGCGCCTCCCTCACCCGGGTCCGCTGGCTCTTCGCATTCACGGAAGACGCCCGGACGGGCTAGCCGACCGTCTCCGCGTACGTCATCACCAGGTACATGGTGGCGTCCACGGCACCCACGTTGCGATAGACATGGGCCACGTCCGCCTCGAACAGGATGGCATCGCCCGCGGCCAGCACATGGCGCTCGTCGCCCCGGTCGATCTCCACCGAGCCCACCGTCACCACCAGATTCTCCATCGTTCCGGGAGGGTGGGCGTCCGCCTCCTCGATGGCCCCCGCCGCCAACCGCAGCTCGTAGAACTCCACGCGCCGGGGCTCGTCGAAGGGGAAGAGCGCCCGCGACACGAAGCTCCCGTCGTGAGAGGCGAGCCGCTTGGACTGCTGTGAGCGCATCAACCGCGTCCCGCTCTGGGCCGTGGTGCTGATGAGCGCCGAGAAGGGGATGCCCAGCGCCCGGGCGATCTTCCAGATGACGTTGATGGTGGGCGCGCTCTGCCCCAGCTCGATCTGCCCCAACATCGCCCGGCTCACGCCGGACGCCTTGGCGAGCCGCTCCAGGGACAGGCCGCGCTGGGTCCGCAGACGGCGCAGGTTGCGGCCCACGAGGGGCGCCAGATCGGTCGACGACTCCGCGTGCGCCACTTCATAGGCCCACGCCTCGTCGGACGAAGGCGCATCCGGAGCGGGCGGCTCCGACTTCTTCGGGCCCTGCTCCCGCTTGCGGCCCTTGGCGACGGGAGCCGCCGCGGGAGACTCCGCGTCCTCGGGGGAGACCGGGGTGTTTTCTCGGACTGATTTCACGTGGGCCAGACCATGACCCACACCCACACTGGCGTCCAGAGGTGCATGGGCGCGAGTGCGCCAGCCGACACCTGCCTGGGCTCGCGCCGTTTGCGGAACTCCTCGAGATTGATGACTTCGGCGGCCTGGCTCATAGGGGGTCATCTCCTAATGACGAAACCTTGTTCGTCCAAGGTGACGGACGCAATATCCGTTTTAGCGGATGCGGTGTCAATTCACCTCCCTGAACGCTGGGCGAGTGGCCGCCGCCGCCTGCCCGCTCGCTCTCCGGAGGGCCGCCTGGAATAGGCTCCCCCGCCTCATCGAACGACGGGTTTCCCAGAAGGAGGGACGGACCATGACGAAGAGGGAGGACACAACGAAGGGTTTCCACAACCCATTCGCCCGGTTACAGGGCCTGCGCGACACCCTGCCCTCCACGAAGCCCGAGAGACGTCCGGAGGACTTTCCCGAGATGCCGCCCGCCCACGGACCCGAGCGCGTCACCCTGCGACGGGAGAGCGGTCGCGGCGGGGAGGACGTCACGGTGGTGGAAGGCCTGGGCCTGAGCGCCCCGGAACTCCAGGCGTGGCTCCAGGCGCTCCAGCGGGGTCTCGCGTGCACGGGCTCGGTGGACGGCGAGCGGCTCGTCCTCCGGGGGGATCATCGCTTCGGACTCCCGGATCTGCTGCTGCGCCGGGGCGTCAAGCGCGTGCTCCAGGGCTGAACTCAGGCGGCGGGCGTCTTCGACACGTCCTGGGACGCGGACTCGGGAGACTCGGGAGTCGAAGCGCCCGGCACCTCGGCGGGCGAGGAAGGCGCCGGGGCCGAGGCACCGGAAGCATCCGCCACCGCCACGCTCTTCGCCTCGTCACGCTGAGCGCTCTTCTCGCCCGCGCGCTCGGCCTCTCGGAGGAATTCCGCGTACTCGTCCGAGCGCACGGAGGCGCGCTCGCGCACCAGGGCGTCCCGGGCGCTCGCGACGGTACGGCCTCGCTTCACGGCGAGCTGAGAGAGCCACACGCCCAGGGCGAACACGGCCCACTCCAGCGAGATGACGAGCCAACCCCGCTCCACCCAGCCATCGACGCCATCCTGCACGAACTCCAGCGCGAGGATGAACACCTGGCCGGAGACCGCGGCCCCGAGCGCCGTGGGCAGCGCGCGCAAGTCGATGACGCGGGCGGCGCCGTAGCAGAGCCCGGGCAGCACGGCGAGCACCCACAGCTTCTGCACGCCCAGGCCGATGGCGAAACGAAGCCATTCGAAGGGCAGGGCCTGGACCCGGCCCACGAGCCGCTGGGACAGGCCCACGCTCAAGATGGAGCCGAGGATCAACGCGAGGAAGCCAAGCCCCACGATGAACTGGAAACGGCGAAGGCGGACGCGCAGCGGTTCGAGGAGGGGCTTCGAGGAGTTCACGGGAAGGCGAGCCTAGCGCAGACACGGGCCAGACAGGCACTCCCGCGTCTCACTCCTCGTCGCCACCGTCCCCCATGCCGCCGGGCGTGCGAGGAGGCGGGCCATCGCCATAGAAGACTTCCTCCAGGACGAGTCCATGAGCGGGCGCGGTGGGACCGGCGCGTTTGCGATCCCTCGCGGCGAGCACGTCGGCCACCCAGTCCGCCGGGCGGCGCCCCTTGCCCACCTCCACCAGGGTGCCCACGAGGTTGCGCACCATGTGCTTGAGGAAGGCGGTGCCCTCCACGGTGATGGAGAGCTCCCCGCCTCGCTCCCCATGGACATCCACCCGGCGCACCTCGCGCACGGCATGGGCGGCCTGACAGTCCGAGGCCCGAAAGGAGGAGAAGTCATGCCGCCCCAGCAGGTGCGCGGCGCCGCGCCGCGCGGCCTCCACGTCCAGCGGGGTGAACACCTCCCAGTGCGTCGCGCGAAGCAGGGGCGAGCGCGAGGGCCGGTTGCTCAGCCGGTAGCGGTAGCGCTTGCCGAGCGACCAGCGGCGCGGATCGAACGCGGCGGGCACTTCCTCGGCGCGCACCACGGCGATGTCCTCGGGCAACAGGCTGTTGAGCCCCATCCAGTACGCCTTGAGCGGCAGGACGCGCTCGGTGCTCAAGCACACCACCTGCCCGGTGGCATGCACGCCCGCGTCCGTGCGGCCCGCGGCGTCCACCGGCACGCGCTCGCCGAGCAGCCGCTCCACGGCGTCCATCAACCGGGCCTGGATGGAGACGCCATTGGGTTGAACCTGCCACCCGACGTAGTGCGTCCCCTGATACTCGACCGTCAGCTTGATGCGGGGCATGTCAGCGGTACTTGAGCCAGGCGGTGAGGAGCTCGCCCACCATGCGCCCCACGGGGACGTTGTGCTTGCGCGCCAGCGCCTCCAGCGTATCGAGCTGAGCGGCGGTGACCGACACCGGAACGATGCGCTCGCCGCCCGAGGGCGCGCTGTCGGACGCGTCCGGAGGCAGCTCCAGGTCCAACGTGGGAGGAGGCGAGGACACGGCGGGCGCGGGCTCGGCCGGGGCCCGCATCCGCTGCTGCTCCTCCTCCAACTCGTCGAGGAAGACCTGCTTGAGGAAGTTGGAGAGGTGGAGGTTCGTCGGGGTGAAGTCGTACGCGTTGAGGAAGCGGTCCAGATCCTGCTGGAAGTGCCAGGCCGTCGGGTAGCGCTTGTCCCGGTCGCGCTCCAGCGCCTTCATGAGGATGGCTTCCACGGGCTCGGGGATGTCCGCGCGGAAGTACGAGGGCGCGTACACCTTGCCATCCACGATGCTGCGCATCACCGCCACGTCCGACTCGCCCGTGAAGAGCTTGAAGCCCGTCAGCCACTCGTAGAGCACCGCGCCCAGGGAGAACAAATCACTGCGGTGATCCACCGGCTTGCCCAGGCACTGCTCGGGGCTCAGGTAGCTGAGCTTGCCGCGCAGCTCCCCGGCGCGCGTCGTCTGCTCGGCGCGGTTGGCCGCCTTGGCGATGCCGAAGTCGAGCACCTTCACCGTGCCGTCGAAGCACACGAAGATGTTCTCCGGCGTCACGTCCCGGTGGACGATGTTGAGCGGCGAGCCGTACAGGTCCACCTTCTGGTGCGCGTAGTACAGGCCCTCGCAGACGGACGAGGCGATCTTCAGCGCGTACACCATGGGGAAGGAGATGCCGAGCGCCTCGGCCTTGGGCACCACCCGGCGCGTGTCCCGGCCGAACAGGTACTCCATGCCAATGTAGTAGCTCTCCCCCACCTTCCCCAGGTCGTGGATCTGCACGATGTTGGGGTGGTTGAGCTGGGCGGCGAGCCGGGCCTCGTTGAGGAACATGCGCACGAAGGCCGGCTGCTTGGACAGGTGGGGCCGGATGCGCTTGATGACCACGGGCTTCTCGAAGCCGTCCGGGCCGGGCTGGTGGGCGAGGAACACCTCGGCCATACCGCCCACGGCGAGGCGCTCGATCAGCTTGTACTGGCCAAACGGCACGGGGGTGGCGGGAGGCACGGGAACGCCACGATAGCGCCTTCACGGGCCTCGCGGCCACGAGAGTTGAGGCCAGCCTCACGCCAGCTCGAGCACCCGCACCTTGAGGGCCGCCGGGTGCTCCTCCGAGACCGGGAAGTCCACGGGCGAGGGGCCCAGGCCCGGCCCTCCCCCACTCCGGCGGCCCGCCTGGGCCACGCCCTCGGCCACCATGGCCTCGAAGCGGCGCGGCGCCAGCGTGGCCAGGTTGCAGCAGGCCACCAGCCGGCCCCCCGGAGACACCACCCGCGCGCAGGCCTCGGCCAGGGAGGCGTAGTCCTTGGCGGCGGAGAAGCGGCTCGTGCGCGTGGTGGCGAAGGACGGAGGATCCGCCACCACCACGTCGAACGTCTCGCCCTTGCGCGCCAGCCGCTCGAGCCAGTCGAAGACATCCCCCGCCACGTAGTCGTACCGGTCCACGGGCTGCCCGTTGAGGCGCGCGTTCTCCTCGCCCCAGTCCAGCACGCGCCGGCTCGCGTCCAGGTTGAGCACCCGCCGGGCCCCTCCCGCGTGGGCCGCCACGCCAAAGCCGCACGTATAGGAGAAGAGGTTGAGCACCGTGAGGCCTCGCACCTGCCCCGCCAGCCAGGCCCGCGTGTCACGCATGTCCAGGTACAGCCCCACCGACAGGCCCTGCCCCGGACGGATGAGGAAACGCCACCCGTTCTCCAGCGCCACCACCGACTCCACCGACCCGCCTCGCACGGCCGCCTCGGGCGCGAGCGTGTCCCGGGCCACGTTGGCCAGGTGGCGCGCCTCCCGGGGCCTGCGCTTGAGGTACACACAGGGAGGTGCCCACGCGCTGTCCAGCGCCCCCAGCAGCACCTCCTCTTCCTCGGAGGAGAAGTCGCGGTAGAGGCTCACCACGTGCAGGGACTCGAAGACGTCCACCGTCACATCGGGCAGGCCATCCGGCGCGCCATTCACGAGCCGGTAGGCGGTGGTCCGTGGATCCCCACGCAACGGGGCCCGGCGCTCCCGGGCCTGTCGCAAGACGCCCACCAGTGACGCGCTCGACAGGCTCATGCCCGGCGCTCTTGCGAGGACAAGGGCCCTTCGGGGGGCTCGGGCAGACGGGCCTGGGCCCAGAGCCGGGACAGGACGAGCGAGGCCTCACGCGCCAGCGCCATCTCGTCCACGCCGAGCAACTGGCCCTCCCGCACGGTGACGCGGCCATCCACGATGGTCCACGCCACGCGCGAGCGCGTGAGCTGGCCGAACAGATACGGGGCCTGTCCGCTGTCCGTGTCCAGCGCGGGCACGCAGTCGAACACCACCAGGTCCGCCAACCGGCCCTCCTCCACCGAGCCGGAGGGGACACCGAAGAGGCGCGAGCACAGCTCCGCCGGACCGTCCGAGCACACCTGGGCGACCACCCCATCGGGGTCCACCAGGCGCGAGCCCCGGGCGGCCGCCAGGGCCGTGACGAGCGTGGAGGACATGGCTTCCCAGAGATTGCCGTGCCCGGCGCTGCCCAGGCCGATCAGATTCTGGCGGCCATACAGCGTCTCCAGGGCGCGGCCACTGGGTTCCACGAGCAGCGCCGTCCTCGGACCGAGCGCCACGCAGGTGCCGGACTGCGCCAGGCGGATGGACTCGGCGTCGTCCACGGAGCGAGCGAACCCGGCCACCGACAGCGGCCCGAGCAGACCAAAGGACTCCAGGCGCGGCACCACGCGCTGGCCGTAGGTCGCCCACGTCATGGCCAGATCATGGTCTCCCTCGGACAGGTGGAAGACGAGGGGATCCCCCGTCTCCTCGCGCATCCGGCCGAGCAACCCGAGCAACGCGTCCCCACTCGTCCACGAGGCATGGAAGCCGAGCGCCCCCCGCACCCGGGGGTGGGAGTGCTGGCGCCGCACGAAATCGGCATTGGCCTCGGCCTGGGCAATGGACGGCGCGTCTCCATCCAGACCATGGGTGGCATGGCTCGCCACCAGCCGCATGCCGAGCCGTTCCGCCGAGCGCGCCATGGCATCGAGCGCTCCGGACACGTTTCCCGGACACGACAGATGGTCCACCGCCAGGGTGACGCCCGAGCACAGCGCGCGGGCCATGGAGTGGCAGGCCAGCACCTCCACGTCCTCGAGGGTGAGGTGCGAGGCCAACAGGCGCTCGTGCTCGAACCGGACATGCGGCGGGTGAAGGAGCAACTCACCCGAGGTCGGCATGAGCAGATCCCCCACCAGATGGGAGTGACAGTCCACGAGCCCGGGCATCACCAGGCGTCCGCGGCAGGCCACTTCCCAATCACCGGGAAGCACGGGCACCTCCGCGTCGGGGGCGACCCGGCGGATCAACCCCTCCTCGACGACGACGGCCATTCCGGCACGGCCGCGGCCATCCGCGCGGAAGATGGAGCAATTCTTGAGGACGAGGCGGCCTTCCATGGGGGCGGGAGTATAAACACGTACCTCCGCCCGGACGGCTCAGAACAAGCGCAGTTGCGACTTGTCCTCCTCATCCTTGGAGGTGCCACGAGCGGGCAATGGGGTGAAACCGTGCTTCGCGGCCCACTCCGCGGCGGGGCCCGCCCAGCGGAAGCGCTCGAGCAGCACCTTGCCCTTGTCGTCGAACTCGACGCCCTCGGCCCGGAGCAGCTCGCGCTGGCCCACCCCCTCCTGGGTGCTGATGCCTCCCGAGCGGTTGATGATGCGCTGCCAGGGCACCTGGACGGCGCGCGGCCCCAGGTCACCCATCGCGAGCCCCACGACGCGCGCGTCGCAGCCTCCTCCCACGATGACCGCGATGTCTCCGTAGGTGGATACCTGGCCGGAAGGTACCTGCTCGACAATTTGGTAGATGCGCTCGAAGAAACGGCGCTCGTGCATGGTGATGGTAACGGTCGTGGACATGTCTTCTCCAGTCGGATGCCCCGTCCTACCTCAGAGGACATGACCAGGGAAGTCAGTATGACGTCCACCATCGGGTGGCCAACCCGACACGTGAGGTCGGCCACCCCGCCCCCCTCCCGTTCTCCGGAGGGGGGCGCGTCGGCTCAGATGGACTTCAGGAAGCGGATCAACGCGTCCCGGTCGGAGCTCGACATCTTGACGAAGGACTGCTGGGCCGCCTGCGCCTCGCCACCGTGCCAGAGGATGGCCTCCTGGAGGGTGCGGGCACGGCCGTCATGCAGGTAGGCCTCGCCCCCGCTGATGGCCGCCGTCAGGCCGATGCTCCACAGCGGCGGGGTGCGCCACTCCGCTCCGGTGGCGATGCCGTCGGGCAGGTTGTCCGCCAGCCCCGTGCCCATGTCGTGCAGGAGCAGGTCGGTGTAGGCGTGGATCGTCTGCCCGCGCAGCTCCGTCTTCGGGTGGTACGCGCTGGTGGTCAGCGTGGCCGTGTGGCACTTGCCGCAGCCCGCGCTCTGGAAGAGCGTCTCGCCGCGCAGGGCCTGGGCGTCGGTGAGATCGCGGCGCGCCGGAACGCCCAGCAGGGAGATGTAGCGCACGATCTTGTCCAGGTCCTGGTCGCTCAGCTCCGTGCTGGAGCCCGAGCAGCCGGCCTGCGCCGAGCCACAGTCCAGGGTCTTGAACAGGGACGTCGTGACGCCCATGTCGCCATTGAAGGCATCGGCGACCTGGTGACGCACGGACGAAGCGCTCGCCTTCCAGCCGAAGCGGCCCAGACGCGTCTGGCCCGTCTGGGGGTCGATCACCGTCTGCATGCGGCCGGAGATACCGTCCCCGTTCTTGTCCGTCGGATCGGCCAACGTGGCGATGGTGCTCTCGGAAATGGCCTCGAGCAGACCCATGCCGATGAGCTGCGGGGAGATGCGGGCGGAGAAGTGGGTGGGGATGACGTTGGTGAAGCCGTAGGCCGGCTTGCGCAACTGGTAGGCCGTGCCATCCGCGTACGTGCCGCTGCTGTTGATCCACTGGGTGATGCGGACATCCCCCTCGGGGGTGCCGCTGGTGCTGCGCGGCTGCAGCTTGGTGCCCAGGGCGGGATCCGCGGTCACGGTGCTGCCATTGACCCGGCCGACCTTGACCACGCTCTTGTTCAGCGAGGTGTTGACGTCCGGAGGCAGGGCCCGGCCGTTGTTCACGTGGCAGGCAATGCACGAGACCTCGATGTAGTTCGTCCCCAGCTTGCCCACCTGCTCGGTGAAGACGGGGTTGCCCGACTCGGAGTGGACGCCGGTCTGGAAGTTGGTGTGGTGCAGGCGGCGGCCCTCGACGAAGGGCTGCGCGTTCAGCGGCGCCATGTTCAACACCATCTGCTTGAAGCGGCTGGCGGGCTCATTGGAGAACGGATAGTTCATCGTGCCGCGGCCACCGCTCCACGCGGTCTCCGGCAGGGGGAAGGAATCCCGGAGCGCGCCCACGCCCTCGAACGGCACGATGCCGCCACCGCCCACCATGTACAGCCACACATCCGAGTAGTAGTTCCAGCGGCCTTCCACGGGCTGCTTGAGGAACACGCCGATCTCGATCTCCATGCGGTCGCCATTGCGGATGGCGCGGCCTTCCTTGGCGTTGTAACCCACGCTGGACGTATAGAGATAGTCATTCACGCGGGTGAAGCGCGCGTTGTGCCAGTACTCCGCCGACGTGTTGATGCCCCGGAAGAAGGCGCGGAAGTCCGGACCGTCGAAGGGGTAGATCGTGTGGAGGTTGATCTTGACCTCGGTGCCGCCCTTGGCCACCTCGTCGATGATCTCGACCCAGAAGGTCCGGTTGACGAAGTACAGCGACAGGTAATGGTCATAGGCCTGGTACTGGGATTCACGGGCGTGACGATCGCGGACGCGAGCGCCCACGCGGGTGATCAACGCCTGGGACGTGTTCTCCACCACGGCGGGCTCGAGCGGCGTGCCGCTGTTGTACAGGGGGACGATTTCGCCCAGGCTCGGTGGGGGCCCCGCGTCGACCGGAGTGCCCGCGTCGGGCGGAGACGTTCCAGCATCGCCCGTGCCCGCGTCGGGCGTTCCGGCATCCACGCCCGTGGAGCCGCCGTGTGTATAGCGGGCCTGGGTCGTGTCGCGGGCACAGTTGCAGGAGATGTCCCAGTAGGTGAAGTTGTAGTCGACGGTGTCGCCACTGACCAGGTTGCTCACCGTGTATTGATTGCGTCCGTTGGTGACCGCCATCCGGACATTGAGCTGACCTCCGTTGTTCAGCTTGTAGTGGATGTCAGCCCATGACGTGGTGTTGACGTAGAAGATGGCGGAGGAGCCAGAGGGCTGCACGCCATCGATGGCGGCCTGTCCTTCTCCCGCCAGGAGACCAGCCACCAACATCGCGGCGGCCATTCCGGTGGTTCTGCTGAGCATGGTTGTTCTCGTGAGGTAGGGGGTTCTGCGCACTTCGCTCCGAGTGTGACGGAACCCCCCTGCACAATCCATCTCAGAAACCGAAAAATTGGGAAAACCACCGACCCGTGGAATGCCCAGTCCTGACTGTTGGATGACTGACGCGGCATGCGCCTCACGCCGCGGTGCATCAAAAACCACACCAGGGTCCGCTACCGGGGAGCCGTCTGCGCGGACGCCAGCAGTTGCACGAGCAGGTCGCTCTTCTGATTCTCCGGCACCAGGGTCACCCTGGCATTGCCCTCCTGGAGCCGCTGCACCTCGAGGATCTCGAACATCGCCGCGGCGACCTCCGGGTCCTCGGCGATGCGTTGTAGCGCCGCGCCGACGATCTGGGGACGCAGGGCGGCGGCCTTGGCGAACGCGATGGCGGCCTGACGATCCGCGGAGCTGGTGAGGATGCTCACCTGATTGGCACCATCCTGGCGGATGGCCGAGGTCACCTGCCTCAGCCGGTTGACCACCTTCTCCTCGATCTGACGGATCATCCCCTCATCGCGGAAGTGCACCTTGCGGATATAGACGGAGCCGAGCTGGTAGCCGTAGGCATGCGACATGGGAGACACCTCGGCGCGTACGGTGCGGCTCATGCCGTGACGGCTCTCCAGCATCTTCGCGAGCTTCATGTTGGACAGGCAGCGCACCGTGGCGTTGCTCACGTTGGCCGCCAGCGAACCGCGCGGATCCGCGTTCTCGAACAGGTACTTGAGGGGATCCGAGATGGACATCTCGTACCAGATGCCAATCCCCATGGGCGCGCCCTCCTCGGAGTTCACCGCCTGGCTGCGCAGGTATTGCTGATCCAACCGCAGATCGATCACATGGCAGCGGCCCACCCAGTTCACCAGCAATGCCTTCCACCCGAGCCGGGCCCACAGCAGGTGCAATCCCGGCTCGTCCAATACCGCCACCACCTGGCCCAGGAAGACGTAGACCCGGCAGGTGCGCTCCTCCACCACGGCGTAGAGGCCGAACATCCGGCACAGGCCCAGCACCAGGGGCACCCCCAGGGCCATGGCGAAGAAGCCGAGCACCGCCCCGACGAGCAGGCCACTCATGGCTTCACCCCCAACACCACCTGGCTCGCCTTGGAGAAGAGAGCCAGGCGGATGTTGCGCAGATAGGCCTGGAGCGCCCCGGGTCCGCTCCCCTTGAGCAGGGAGAGCTGGGCGGACAGGGCGGTCAGCGGTTCCACCTCCGCCTCGGCCTTGAGGGTTTCGATCTCCACGGCCCGGCGCGACTGGACGATCTTCTGGTCCGCCCCCGCCTGCGCGAGGCTGATGTCCGAGGAGACGTGGTTGTGCGCGGTGTTGATGGCCGCGAGCGCCGACTCCACCTCCTGGGGAGGGTCGATTCCGGTGATGAGCGAGGCGTCCAGGACGATGCCATAGCGGGACAGGCTCCCCCGGCACTCCCGGTCCATGTGCTCGTTGAGGTCGCGCAGGTTCTTGCGCAGATCATTGATGGACACGCCCGATACGGCCGACACCTCGACGGCCTCCAGGGTGCCCTCCACCACGGGCGGAGGCGGCGCCTCGAAGCTGGCGATGCGCTCGCGCAGGATGGAGATGAAGTAGCCCATCACGTGCGCGATGGGCTTCTTCACCCCGAACAGGTACGCATAGAGGTTCTGCTCCGACACCCGGTAGCGCAGCTGCCCCGTGAGCCCGGTGTTGAGCTGATCCTTCGTCACCGCGTCCAGCACCGTGCCGTCCTGGTTCGCGCCGGGCGACTCGGGATCGTAGGCCATGCTGAGCGTCTGGGTGGACACCGACACCTTGATCACCCGCTCCCAGGGCCATTTGAAGTACGGGCCTCCCGGGGAGATGACCTCCAGTTGGGGGTAGACGTAGCGATCCTCGTCCGCGCGGGCCAGACCCTCGCTCACGGGGCCCACCCGGGTGGAGGGCTCTCCCGCCAACCGCACCGCACGGCCCAGCCGGACCTTCACCGCCCGCTCACTCTGGTCCACCGTGAAGAAGCCAGTGAGGATACAGCGCACCACGAACCACCCCACCGCCCCAACAACCACACCAGTCCCCAGACCCAGGACATCCAAGCCCAGTGCTTGAAGAATCTCCATCGCCCCTCCTCGGGAAGCCGCCGGGCAAGTCCGGCCCGCAAAAGCGAAGGGCGGCCTCCCCTTTCGGAGAGAACCGCCCTCTAGCACTGGAAAACCAGGCGTGGAGCCTGATTACCCGTTGCCTTCGGTGTTGTTCTTGGAGAAGTCCTTGAGGCCCTTCTCCTTCACCGTCGTGCTGGCCTTCTTCGCACCCGGATCCACGTCCGTCTCGCCGGCGAGGGCGTCGGCCGAGGCGCCGAACAGGCGGCGGATGTTGTTGCCGAAGAGGGTGATGACGCCGATCGCCGCGATGGCGATCAGGGCCACGATGATGATGTACTCGGTCATTCCCTGACCACGGCGCTTCGCGAGCTTCTTCTGGTTCTTCAGAGCGGACATGTATCGCCTCCTGGGGGGTGGTGGCCCGGGTTGGTCACCAGCAACGATGAGCAAGCTACCTGGGACCCTCGTGGTGATCCATCCGTCATCGGGAGGATGATCCCACTTCCCTGGGATTTCCGGAGCCGGACGCCGCCTCCTGTCCAGGGGCCACCGGGTGTTGGCCGCTGGACAGGGAGGGGTCCCCGCCCACCCGCCCGCCGGTGGGTTGGGCGCCAAGTAGCGGATTCCAAAGGAGAACCCCGTCGCCAACGGGTGGGACATCCGCCCAGGTGACCCGTTATGTTCCGCACCTGCCCATGACTCCTCACCTGTTGCAAGCCGTCCAGCTTTCATGGTCCCCCCGCCTGCGGATCACTCGCGCGGAGGGCGACTGCGAGGGGGTGCTGCGCCGCTCCGCTTCCGAAATCCTGGACCGGCCGCTGGAGACGGTCCTGGGGACGAGTCCCGACAAGGCCCGGCTGCTGGACGCACTGGCACGAGAGGAGCGCCGGGCCGTGGAGTTCTTGTCGGGCACGTTCGGCAAGGAGGACGCGGTGCCGCTGCGGCTGACGCTGGGAATGGACACGGGCGAGGCCACCGCGGTGGTGCTCGACCTGCGTGCCCTGCTGCGCCACGCCCCGCCGGTGCAGTTGTCCGGGCTCGCCTCGCAGTTGAGCCACGAGCTGCGCAACCCCTTGAGCTCCGTGAAGATGGCGGTGCAGACGCTCGCGCGCAACACGGGCCTGTCCGAGCGGGATCAACGCCGGCTGACCATCGCCAACCGCGAGGTGCGCACCCTGGAGCGGATGCTGTGGGTCCTGTCCGAGTACGCCCGGGACAGCACCCCCACGATGGAGCCGCATGCCCCGCGCTCCCTGGTGGAGGAAGCCCTGGCGCTGGTGGCCCCGGAGCTGGCCGAGCGCCGCGTGGAGGTGCGCGTGGACGAGGCCGCGGACATTCCCCGGGTGCGGATGGATACGAACCGGCTGCGGCCGGTGCTCGCCCAGGTGCTGCTCAACATGGCCATGGGTCAGGCGCAGGGCGGACAGGTGGTGGTGTCCATCCGTCCCGGGCCACCGGGCCGCGTCTCGCTCGTGCTGGAGGATCCCGCGGGCACGCTGACCGAGGAAGAGCGCGGCTCGCTCTTCGAGCCCTTCAAATCCAGCCTGGCCCGAGGGGCCGGACTGTCACTCGCCGCCCTGCGCCAGGTGCTGGTGCACCAGGGGAGCGAGGTCTCCGCCAAGGCGGGCCCCGAGGCGGGCACGGTGTTCACGCTCACGTTTGCCGTTTGAGGACCATGGAGACGCTTCTCATCGTCGATGACGACCTGTCGCTGCTCGAATCCTTGAAGATGCACTTCGAGGACATCGAGCAGGACGGAGAGCCGCGCTACCAGGTGGTGACCGCGACGCGTGCGTCGGAGGGGTTGCGGCTGGCGCAGGAGAGCATGCCCGGCGTGGTCATCCTCGACATGAAGCTGCCGGACCGCACCGGCCTGGACATCATCGAGGAGATGAAGGACCTGTGCGGCGACGCCCGCATCATCCTCGTCACGGCCTTCCACGACATGGAGACCACCATCCGGGCCATGAAGGCCGGGGCCTTCGACTACATCCACAAGCCCTTCGCGGACCTGGCGGCCCTGGACATCGTGGTGTCGCGCGCGCTGGAGTACCGCCAGTTGTCACGCCGCGCCGCCACGGTGAACGTGGAGAGCGTCGCGGCGCGCCTGGGCGACATCGTGGGGACGAGCCCCTCCATGCAGCAGCTCGTCAAGGAGATTGGCAAGGTGGCCGGCAGCCACGCCAGCGTGCTCATCCACGGCGAGAGCGGCACCGGCAAGGAGCTCATCGCCCGCGTCATCCACAACTACTCCTATGACGAGGTGAAGCCCTTCATCGGCATCAACTGCTCGGCCATCGTGGACACGCTCCTGGAGAGCGAGCTGTTCGGCCACGAGAAAGGGGCCTTCACCGGCGCCAACGCCGTCAAGCCGGGCAAGTTCGAGATGGCCGAGGACGGCACCATCTTCCTGGATGAGATTGGCGACATGTCGCTCATGCTCCAGGCCAAGCTGCTGCGCGTCTTGCAGGAGCGCGAGTTCGAGCGCGTGGGCGGCGTCAAGCGCATCAAGCTGCGCGCGCGCGTCATCGCCGCCACCCACCGCAACCTGACGGAAGAGGTGGCCAGCGGCCGCTTCCGCGAGGACCTCTGGCAGCGCCTCAAGGTCATCACCCTGCAACTGCCCCCCCTGCGCGAGCGGCGCGACGACATCCCCCCGCTCGTGCACCACCTGCTCGAGCGCATCAACGAGAAGGTGCACAAGCGCGTCACCCGGGTGCCCCCCGAGGTGCTCGAGCACCTCACGCGCCTGCCCTGGAGGGGCAACGTGCGCGAACTGGAGAACGTGCTCACCCGCGCCGTGGTGCTCGCCCCGGGCGAGGTGCTGCTGGCGGAGAACCTGCCCGCCCTGGAGCCCACGCCCCCCGAGCACGGCGCCCACCCCGCCCAGGCCCCGGGCTCCTTCCTGCCCGCCTTCCTCGCCTCCCCCATCGCCGACGCCAGCCACATTCCCACCCTGGAAGAGGCGGAGCGGATGCTCATCCAGCTGACCCTGAACGTCACCAAGGGACACAAGGGCAAGACGTGTCAGATATTGGGTATCAGTCGTCCCACCCTGGAGCGCAAGCTGCAGAAGTACGGTGTGCGACAGGATCATCAGTCGTGAGTGCAAAGGCCCTCTTGTCGACACTGTCGCGACGACAACACCTCGGCCCTCGGATTTAACGAAACGTTCAAGTTGATCAGACTGTTTGAACGTTCTGTTTCAGGTTTCGGACATTCGAAAAGCAAGAATGTCGAGCTGCATCGCTAAGTAGGCGTCATTGCACGCTTTTTCAGGACTTGGGAACAACGTTCGGGTTGGCACAAAGCTTGGAAAGGGACTGTTCCGTTCGCAGCACAGCAACCCCACTTCCAACCGCCTGCAGGAGTGCCCGCCATGCACGGTTTCAATCGTCCCCTCGGTCCTATCGGTTCCAACGTCGTCGCCCCCATCCAGACCACCAGCTCCGGCATGCTCGTCACCGCCAACAAGCTGGTGCCCGGTCAGGAGGCCATCGACTTCAAGGGCTACTTCAAGGTCGAGTCCTTCCCGCACAACTCGGTCATCTACCGCCCGGGCGACACGACGGACCGGGTGTACCTGCTCAAGAGCGGCCGCGTGCGGCTGATGCGCCTGGGCAAGAACAGCTCGCGCTCGGTGGTGAGCATCCTGCGCCCCGGCGACCTGTTCGGCGAGCTGTTCCGCCCCGAGGGCACCCCGGTGGAGGAGATGGCGATCGCCAGCGGCGAGGCCGAGGTGTGGAGCATCGAGGGACGTGACTTCCGCGCCCAGCTGGAGGCCCGGCCGGCCCTGGCGGTGGACGTGGTGCGCGCCTACGCCGAGCGCGTGCGTGCCCTGCGCAAGCGCGTGCTGGGCCTGACCTTCAAGGAAGTACCGGCCCGTCTGGCGGACACGCTCCTCACGCTGGCCGAGGCTCATGGCGAGCGCTGCCCGCACGGCGGCGAGACGGACCTGCGCGGCATCACCCAGCAGGACCTGGCGGACCTCGTGGGCGCCTCGCGCTCGTTCGTCTCCACGCTCATCAACGAGATGAAGCGCGATGGCGTGCTGGGCAACGTGGGCCGCATCCTCTGCATCCGTGACCAGAAGGCCCTGCGCAAGCTCGCGTCCAAGGAGAAGTAGGCGGCAGAAGCAGCTCATCACCCCTTCCCTCGGGAGAGGGAAGCCAGGAGCCCCGGATGCCCCCGTCGACACACGGGTTGGGCGCCGGGGTTCTTCATTTTCGTCCACCGCGTGCGTCTCCGGGCTTGCCCCGTCCGCGCGGGGGACCCAGCATGCGCGGGCCCGTGACCACTCCGTCCCCCGACGCCCTCTCCCCTCACTTCACGTACACCGAGCGCCGCGCCACCGCCGAGGCCGAGCTCAAGCGGTTGGATGCGCTCAGCGCCCGCTACGCCAACCTGCGCGCCGTGGTGTTCACCGGCGGGGCCGCGGTGGCGCTCGCCGTCATGTTCGGCCGGTTGCCGAAGACGGGCTGGTGGGCGGCCGGGGCGGCGCTGGTGGCGTACATCGTGCTGGCGGTGATGCACCACCAGGTGTTCCTGCGCGAGGAGCGGCAGCGGCAGTACGTCCAGCTCAACGCCCGGGGGCTCGCGCGGCTCACGCGCGGCTGGCACGACTTCGCCGAACGCGGAGAGCGCTTCCTCGTGGGCTCGCACCTGTACGCGGCGGACCTGGACGTCTTCGGCCAGGGCAGCGTCTTCCAGCTCATGAACGAGACGGCCACCCGGGCGGGAGAGGAACGGCTCGCGGCGTGGCTGTCCCGGCCGGCGGGGGTGGCCCAGGTCCGGGCCCGGCAGGAGGCGGCGCGCGAGCTGGTCCCCCGGATGGATCTGCGCCAGGACGTGTGCGTGGAGGCGCGCGCGGTGGCCAAGGAGAAGGCGGACCCGGGCCTCTTCATCCAATGGGCGGAGAGTGGCCCCTCGCTCACGGGCATCCGCTGGGCCCGCTCCGTCGCGGTGGTGCTGCCCATCCTCACCCTGTCGCTCTTCGTCCTGGGCCAGCTCGGCGCCGCGCCCCGCCCGCTCTGGTGGGGCGGTCTGCTCGCCCAGCTCGCGGTGGTGGCGCTGACGCGGCAGCCGCTCCGGGCCATGGAGGAGCTGATGAGCGCGGGCGAGCGGGGGTTCGTGCGCTATGCCCCCGTCTTCGAGCGCGTGGAGCGCGAACGCTTCGAGCACCCCGAGCTGCGCCGGGTGCAGTCGGGCATGCAGCCCGAGACGCGCGAGCCCGTGTCCGCCCGGTTGAAGCGCTTCAGCTTCCTGTACTCCTTCGTGGAGTTCAAACGGCACCAGTTCCACCCGGTGGTCCACCTGTTCACCTTGTGGGACGTGCACGCCCTGTTCGCGCTGGAGCGCTGGCGCGAGCAGCATGGCGCCCAGGTGCGCGGCTGGTTCGAGGCGCTCGCGGAGCTGGAGGCCCTGTCGTGCCTGGCGGGGCTCGCGCATGACCGGCCCCGCTTCATCTGGCCCTCGCTCGAGGAGGGAGGGCCCAAGGTGGAAACGCGGGGCGTGGGTCACCCCCTGCTGGACGAGCCGGTGCCCAACGACGTGTCCCTGCCGGGCCCGGGCTGCGCGCTGATCCTCACGGGCTCCAACATGTCGGGGAAGACGACCCTGCTCAGGGCCCTCGGGCTCAACTCCGTGCTCGCCTTGGCGGGCGCTCCGGTGTGCGCGCGCGCCTTCACCCTGTCTCCCCTGCAGGTCCTCACCAGCATGCGGGTGAAGGACTCGCTGGAACGGGGCGTGTCGTACTTCTACGCGGAGGTCCAGCGCATCAAGGCCGTGCTGGACGCGGCGGCCGCCGCCCAGGGCCAGGCGCTCTTCCTCCTGGATGAAATCCTGCTCGGGACGAACACCCGCGAGCGGCAGATCGCCTCGCGCGAGGTGCTCCGCCTGCTGCTGGCCACGGGCGCGAGCGGAGGCGTGACGACCCACGATCTGTCGCTCGCCAGTCTGGCCGACGAGCACGCGGGCCGGGTGGTGAACATGCACTTCCGCGATCACCTGGAGGAAGGGAAGATGGTGTTCGACTACCAGCTACGGCCGGGGGTGGTGGACACCACCAACGCCCTGCGCGTGCTCAAGATGGCGGGCGTCCCCGTGGAGGATCCAGGGCCTGATGCGGCGCGTCACGGATGACCTCTGAAAATCCACTGGCCGCGTCCACATAACGGATGGTGCCTCGATTCACCTTTCTCCATCATCTCCTCGCCTCGAAAGCGGGGAATGCGGGTTCGACCCTTTGAACGGTGGCTTCACAGTTCAAAATGGATGAAAGTATACAGCCATGCTGAGGAAGAAGAATCCCTCCGCGGACTCCCAGTCCGGACAGGCGGCGGTCGAGGCGGCGCTGACGCTGCCCTTGACCCTCTTCCTCGTGCTGGGAACGATCCAGTTCTTCCTCTTGCTCCAGGCGCGCGCGCTGACCGAGTACGCGGTGTTCCGCGCCGTGCGCACGGGCAGCGTGAAGCATGGGGACTGCGTGGCCATGACCCACGCGGCCATCGCCGCGCTGCTGCCCACCTTCGCCCGGACCGACTCCCCCGAGGCGCTCGGCAAGGCCTTCGGCCGCCACAATGACAACCAGTACCACGGCTCGGGACACACCGGCCCCATCGTGTGGCTCACGCGCGAGCGGCCCCTGCGCGCGGAGATCCGCGGAGACGAGGAGGAGTCGTTCGACGACCCCGCCCGCTACGGCAGCCTGCGGGACGTGATGCGCCTGGAGTCCCGCATCATCTTCTGGTTTCCCATGCGCATCCCCTTCGCCAACTGGGTGCTCAACCGCATGTTCCTGGCCCGCTGGGGGCTGCGCGACTACACCGCCCACAACCCCTTGCTGCTCACCGAGACGGCCCACTGGAACGAGCGCTCGAGCGCCGGGTTCGACGCGGCCATCGCGCGCGAGCTGGTCGACCGCTCCAACCGCCGCGAATACGTCTTCCCGCTCCAGGCCAGCTACAGCATGCGCATGATGACGCCCGCGCGCCGCACCCTCTTCCGCACGCAGAACTGCGCACCCACTCCGGAGGGGCTATGAACCGCCGTCCCCGTGGACAGGCCCTCGTGCTGCTCGCGCTGACGATGCTGCTGCTCGTCCTGATGGTCTGCGTCACGCTCTCCTTCTCCATGCGGGTGCGCGAGAAGATGGAGGCCCAGAGCCTGGCGGACCTGGCCGCCTACAGCAGCGCGGTGGCCACGGCGCGCACCTTCAACAGCGTCGCCCTGCTGCGCCGCGCCGAGACGGGCCACATGGTGGCCATGACCGCGACCATGAGCCTGGTGAGCTGGACGAGCATGATGCGCGCCAACCTCAACGCCGCGCGCATCGCCACCCGGGGCTGCCCCGAGGCCACCGCCGCCCTCGCGGCGCTGGAGAGCAAGGATCAGGAAATCTCCCGCAAGTGGGACGAGATGGACGCGAGCGCCGGCGTGCAGGCCTTCAACATCCAGTTGCTGGCCATCCACCTGGCGGCGATGCAGTCGGAAATGCTCGGCCGGCTCAAGGACTCCGTCAGCGGCGGGGACAAGTCCTTCGCCACCCAACTGACGAAGCTCGCCAGCGAGGGCAGCCGCTACCCCCGGGAACTGCACGCGGGGGCCACCCCCATCTCCGTGCGCGAGTTGGACCAGGCGCTCGGGGGCAATGACTTCGCCCTGGACATGGCCATGGCCTCGCGCGGGTATGGCTTCATCACCAAGCGCCAGGGCGTGGGGCCCCTGGGGGCCGCCGGCGGCATCCTCGGGGCCCTGGCCTCCGTGGGGGGCGTGCTCACCGTGCGAAATGGGGGAGGCAGCGCCTACTGGAGCAGGAGCTCCTACGGGCTGTTCAACGCGGGACACGGCGGCCGGGCGGATGGCACCTACTTCTCCTATGCCGAGGACCACGCCACCGTGCGGGTCACCTTTCCCGCCCTCCCCCAATGCGCGCCCATGAGCTTCAGCGCCCGGGCCTTCGTGCGCGCCACCGACTTCAACGACACGTCCGACAATCACGCCTGGGCCCCCAGCATCCCCGGCAAGGGCAACGCGGATCCAGGCATGGAGAAGCAGTACCGGCACACCCTCGTGCCCTGCGATGACCCCAGGTACTGCCCCAACACCTTCATCGGCGGCCTCGCCTACAACACCGGCGACCACTCGGACGACAACAACTGGGCCCAGCCCAAGCTCTTCTCGCTCGTGCAGCGCGACTACTTCGTGCGCGGCCCGAACAGCGATCCATGGAACCTGAGCTTCCGCTTCCACCTGGGCCAGCAGGGCTACGGCTCGTTCGACAACAACGGACTCACCACCGGCCAGGGCCTCTCCGTGGGCACGCAGTCCGCGCTCGCCACGGGCATGGCCTACTACCACCGGCGCGGCCACTGGAACGAGCCCCCCAACCTCTGGAATCCCTTCTGGCGCGCCACGCTCGTGTCCGCGGACGTCGACCGCCAGGGGGACCTGCGCTACGGCGGCCCGGATGTGCCGGCGACCGTGGGCGCCACCGCGGCCGAGGCCTTCCAGCACCTCATCCGCAATGGCTACCGGGGAGTGCACTGATGCCAGCGCCGCAGCGAGCCCCCCGGGGCCAGTCCGTGGTGGAAATGACCCTGGGAATCATCATCTTCATCACGGTGCTGATGTTCGGCATCCACTTCGCCGAGGTGGGCTACCTGTCCATCAAGGTGCACGAGGCGGCGGTCTCGCCCTTGTGGGACAGCACCGCCCTGCGGGTGCACCGCATGGTGGGCAACCCGTCGAAGATTGGCAACTTCGACACCTTTCCCGGCATCCCGCTCCAGCTCGAGATCAACGCCAACGCGCGCTACTTCGACTTCGACGGGCGCAGCTCCACCCCCAGGGGCAATCCGTCCATCACCCACCTCTTCACCCGCATCGATGGGATGAAGGTGCGCTGCGTGCGCGAGGATCGCCTGGCCTTCGATCTGCCCCGGGGCAGCCCGCCCTCCATGCTCTCCGCCGTGAAGGGCGATTTCGGCAAGGTCCCTCCCGGAACCACGCCGGGCAGCTCCACGGAGAGCGTCCTCACGGGGGTCTACGAGAACATGGGCGGCGTCACCTGCGCCGCCGAGGCCCGCATCGAGTCGCTGCCCGCCCTCCCCCTGAGCTTCCTCGAGGGCGAGGGGGGCTTCTTCAGCGAGAAGCACGCCAAGAAGCTGCGCATGAAGGTGTGCGCGGTGGGCCGCGCGGCTCCAGGCGAGGACTGCAAGGGCCGCTACGGAATCCTGCTCGGGGACTTCGCGTTCGCCGACACCGACGTGAGCGGCCACTGCCCCCTCCAGCCCGAGAACCCCGACCAGCCGTGCGCGCAGAACACCGCCTTCTATTACGCGGCGAAGAAGGTGTTCGACAACAACCAGCGCGCCGCTGGCCGTGCCTCCTCGCGCCTGGCCGAGTACTTCGTGGGCTACAGCCCCATCGACGAGGGCGGCTTCTTCATGAGCTACCGGGGCGAGGAGGACAGCTACATCGAGCGCGACACACCCGCGGGCGAGGCCAAGGACATGATGGATCGGCCCCGGAACACGGGCGGCGTGGAGCACAAGCCCACCGTGCTGCGCCGTCCCTCCAACCGGTGCTTCCTGGGAAACAACAAGTGCTGAGCTGGCTGCTCCTGCTCCCGTTGCTGGGCGCCGCGCCGGGCAAGCCCGCTCCGGCCCCGGCTCCCGCCCCCAACACCGCGCCCAATACCGCACCCGCGCCCTTCCGCTGGCGCGTGCCGGGCGTGGTGGCCCAGGTGGAGGTGCCCGGCGAGATGAACGTGGGGGGCATCCCCATCCGCCTCGAGGTCTACACCTCGCGCGAGAGCATCGAGAACCTGCTGCAATCCTTCGCCACCGCCTTCGACGAGGCCGGCTACTACATCCAGCCCCGTCCCCCCCGCGTCCTGCGCCAACCCCACCTCACCGCGCTGGATACGCGCACCCTCACCGCCTACACCGTCATCCTCGAGCCCGCCGAGGGCGGACACACCACGGTGATGCTCGGCGAGGCGAAGATGGGTGAGGTCAAGACACCTCCCCCGGGTGAGCTCCTGCTTCCCACCTACCCGGGAGCCACCCACATCCTCCAGGGCGATTTCGAGGGGGCGCGAACGCTCGCCTACCAGGCGCCCACCCCGGAGGCCTCGCTGCGCTCCTGGTACCGCGAGCAGCTCGGCAAGGCCGGCTACAAGGAAGAAGAGCCCGGGGTCTTCCGCCGCGACACGCGACAGGTCCGCCTGTCCCTCCGGCCCGCTGGCGGTGGCACCTCCGTCCTGCTCTTCCTCGAAACCGCCTCGCCGTCGCTCGCCCCGGCTCCCGGACCCTGAGCCCGCGTGGAGGCTCACGTCCCCGGGTGAGCCGCGGGCGCCGAGGGCCGCTCCAGCGGCCTCTGGGCCGCCCGGCGTGAGACGGCGCCATGCAGCACGAGGATCCGCCGCGCCACACGCTCCAGTTGGAGCCGAAGCAGCGGCTCGACCTCCGCCTCCGCCCTTCCTTCCGTCCGCTCATCCCACCGCAGCAGCCCATGGAGGTCCGGCAGGGGCGAGGGCACGCGGCCCCGGTGCACCGCTTCCGCGAGGTCCTCCAGCACCAACGCCGCCGAGTCCGCGAAGCGCTCCACCTGGGTGCGGATCCGCTTGGAGACCTCGTCCCTCGGAGAGGCGGACACGGAAATCACCGCCGCGGCGAACCGCCGCAGGTAGGCGAGCAGCGTCATCAACGGCTCGATGGGCTCCGTCCGCCGCCGGGGCTCGGACAACAACCGCAGGAAGGACGCCTCGGCGTTGAGCGTCGCCAGGCCAATCTTGCGCCGCGCCTCGGAGAAGAGCTCGTCCGGACGCCGGGGCGAGGCACCCAGTCGCTCCGAGAGCGCCAGGAGGAAATGCTCCCGGTTGGCGCGCAAGGCCGCGGCGAGCTGCTCGGGCAGCAGTTCCCGCTCCGAGCGCTCCCACAACAGCCACGTCCCCGCCAACGCGAGCGCGCCGCCCATCAGGGTGTTGAGCACCCGCACCTGGGCCAGCGTCGTATCTCCGGTCTCCCACTCCGCCAGCAGCACGAAGGTGAGCGTGAGGAAGACGGTGTAGAGCCCGTAGTTGAGCGGGATGATCGCGATGCTGATCGCCACGGTGACGAACACGAAGGGGAGGATGACGTACGGGGAGTGGAGGCTCGAGGCGATCGCCGCGGCGAGCAGGCCGCCCACCACCGTGCCCGTCACCCGCTGGAGCCCCTTGAGGAACGTCGCGCCGGTGTACGGCTGCATGATGGTGAGCACGGTGATGGTCACCCAGTAGCCGTGACTCGGGATGAACGCGAGGGCGACCCCCACCGCGATCGTCGTCGTCAGGCCCACGCGCAGCGCGTGCCGCAGCACCATGGAGTCCAACGAGAGGTTGTCCCGCAGGGGCCCGAGCACCCGCTGCTTCCACGACGGGGGCGTGCCCTGGGGCGCCGTCCGCACTCCAGCCAGGCGCGTCTCCGTCTTCGTCGCGGCCTCCACGAAGTCCCGCAACTGGGCGAGCAACCGGAACGCATACCCGAGCGCCGCCCGCTCCCCCATCGCCAGCGACCGCGCCGCCTCCCCGGCCTCGCTCCCCCACTCCAGCGTGGGCAACTCCCGGACCCGGCCCTCGCTCTCCACGCCTCGCGCGAGCCGCTGGAGCGCCAGGCAGAAGGTGGCGAGCGTGCGCTCCACGTGCGTCCACGCGGGCTCGTCCCGCACCTCCCGGCCCAGGCTCTCCAGCACGTCGCCCAGGGCGATCACCGTCCCGAACATCACCTCCGCGATCTGCAACAGCACCAGCAACTGCTCGCCCCGCTCGCTCTCACCCCGGCCCCGGCGCGTCGCCGCGAGCGTGCTGCCAGCCACCTCCAGCGTCTCGCGGATGCCGGCGTGATGACGCTGGATGAGCACCTGCCACTCCTCTCCCTCCGCCCCCCCCGCGAAGAGCCGGTTCACCTCGCCCGCGTACGCCTCCACCGCCCGGAAGCACTGGGCCACGGCGAGCCGCGACGGCGCGTATGGGCGGATGGGCCAGAGCACGAGCGAGAGGAACATCGCCCAGAGGGCCCCGAGCGCCAGGAACCCTCCCCGCTGCAAGGCCTCGGACAGCTCATGGGGCGGCAGGGCCAGGGAGACGACGAAGGCGCTCGCCGCGGTGTTGCCCACCACATTCGCCGCGGCCCCGTACACCCCGCCGAAGGAGCAGGCCGTCAACCAGAACAGGGCCACGACGATGGAGAGCAGCGGATCACTCCCCGCCACCGCGCCCAGGGAGACAGCCAGCGCTCCGGCGATCAGCCCCGCCCCCATGCTCGTGGCACGGGCCCGGTACGAGCCCCCCTTGTCCGCGAAGGAGGCGTTGAAGCCACCCAGACACAGCCACAGGCCCCCGGGAAGATGAAGGGCGTGGGCCAATGCCAGGGGCAGAACGCTCGCGATCGCCGCCCGGAGCCCGGCCATCACCGCCGGCTGCACCGGGGCGAAGCGCACCACCTCCTTCGAGTGCTCCACCAGACGCCGAATCATCGCGCCCTCCCGTGGGAGGACACACTACCCGAGGGCACAGCGTGCGCGAGACACCTCCTCGGGCCTCAGGCGCTCCTGCGCTCGTCCCGCTCGGAGACGGACACTTCACGGGGCGCGACGCGCTTGACGGTGCCCTCACCCGCGCTTATGGGCGAGCCCACGCGCAAGCGGAGCAGCAGCTTCGCGCTCGGCAGGCAGAGGTCTCCGAGGGGGCGGGAGGATTCTGCCCGCTCCGGAGCCACGGACGGAAGGGGGGCCGCCTCACCCTCCAACGCGCTCCGCAAGAGGAACTCCGCGACCCAGCGTTGTGCCCGCTCGTCGTACGCGCCCCGCGCGAGCAGCGTCGCCCTCACCGCGAGCGCGAAGGCGTAGCTGCCCGTGTCCAGGGAGGGTGGCAGGGGGGCCGCGAAGTGGATGTCTTCCGGCGGGGGACACCGGGGCGCCGCTCCCCGTGCCCAGGTGTCCGCGGGGGCGAGGCAGTCCTCGGGCACGAAGCCGCGTGCCGCCTCCAGCAGGTGTCTGGCACGTTCGAGACGACGCGCCGAGGCCGCCCTCCCCGCCCCGTCTCGAAGCCGCTCGGGCAGCACGCCCTCGCAAGCCGTGGAGAGCCCCGCCAGCAACGCCTGCGCCCGCCGGTGAGTCGCCCCGAAGCGCACCGCCTCGGCGATGACGCGCTCCAGGTCCGCGTGGCAACGGGCCCGGAGTGCCTCGGAGGCGGGCCCGGGAGCGGCGGGGAGCTCCGCATGGACGGCCCGTGCCAGGAACAGGAACAACCCCACGGCGAGTCCGCGAGAGAAGCGCGCGCTCATAGCCACTGGTCCGGAATGTGGGCGCGATTCAGCTCCCGCAGCCCCTCGGTGAGCAGGGGCCACAACCTCTGGGCTTCCCTCGGTGGAGGATGGCGGCGGGACAACTCGACGCCAAACGACTGGATGCGCGACAGCGCCTCGGCGCGGCTCAGTTGGGAGAAGTCCGGTGCCCTCCGTCCCAGCGCCTCGAATCCCCGCTGGAGGCTGGCGTCATGCGTCCGCTGAAACCGGGTGGCCACGTTGCCGTAGAAGAGGAGGCGCAGGGTCTGATCCCTCGCCCGCTCCAGCGGCACCCGCTCCGCGATGGACACCTCGGGCCGGCCCAGCAGCGACTGGAGGGTGTTGTAGTGCTCGCGCAGCGGGCCCCGTTGCGTGTCACGCACCCGCTCCTGGCCCTCGAAGTAGCGCGCGAAGGCCGCCTGCCCCTCGGCGTACCGGGCCCGCAGGTCCGAGGTCGTCTCCCGCACCGTGGCGGTCTGGTAGCCATCACGGCGCGACCACACCGCGACGTTCTCGCCCTTGCGCGTCCCCCGGGCCCGGTCCGCCTGGAGCGCGTCCACCGCGCCGCGCGTCGCCTTCTCCCACCGGGACAGATGGACGGTGGCACCGGAGAAGGTCCCAGGAGCGCTTCCGTTGTAGGCCCATACGGTGCGCACCTGGGGAAACAGCGCGCGCCACGCCTCCACCGAGGTCTCGCCCCCGTTGTAACAGGCCGCGATGCACAGATCCTCGACCTGGGCCGCCGCCCGGGGAAGGGCCGCCGCGAGTCGCGAGAGGCTGTCGCGGGTGAGCGCGCCATTCGTGAAGCCCTTGTCCTCGCCCCAGAGGCTCCACCCACCGCTGTGTCCGGAGAGCACGAGGCGCGAGGGGATGACGCCGCCCTTCTCCGCCCGGGCCCACACCTGGGCCAGTTGCGCGAGCTCATCCCGCGCGTCTTCCCCCGCGCTGGTGATGGCCGCCGCCACCCGCTGCCCCTGTGCCCAGGTCAGCTCCAATCCCCCCACGAAGGACTGGATGCCCGCCTCCGTCCGCAAGTCGTGAAGCCCCTGCCCTCCCCCCACGCGTGCGCCTCGGACCACATCATTCCGGGCGCTGTCCCGGATCGTGATGACCCGCGATCCAGGATGAGACTTCTGGATCGCATCGGCCTCGGCCTGGACATGCGGGTTCATTCCCAGCACGAGGACATCATCGTTACGGCTCGCCCCCACACGGCTCACGTTCGTCACCCCTCGCCGCGGCGCGCCTCCGACACCATGCACGGATGGCGGCACGCGGCGCTCGACCCCAGGGCAAACCCCAGGCCAGCCAGGAGACCTCATCGCCCCGAGTGCTCATGGCCGGAGCCGCGCCCCTCGGACGTCCCGGGAAACGCGATTCATCCCCGGCACGGGACTCAGTGGCCGTCCTGGGGGAGCCGTCCGTACTTGCGAAGGGCCTCGACGAGCCGGTCTCCCGGCAGGGCGAAGACACGGACCCCGTCGACCCCCGTCATGGTCTCGGCGGCGAGCAGGGCATTGAGGATGGCCTCCTGCGTGGCCTGCACCGTCGCCTCGAAGAGGGGGTTGAGGTCTTCGTTGTTCAGCGACTCGACCCGGGCCACCTTGCTCCCGCTGGGCGGCTTCGTGGGCTGGGTGGAGAACGCCAGGAAGATGTCCCCCGAGGAGTCCCCGCCCACGCTCCCCATCTTCCCCAAGGCCAGCGGCACCCGCCTCGCGATGCGGGCCAGTTGGTGGGGCAGCAGCGGCGCATCGGTGGCCACCAGGACGATGATGGAGCCCAGATCCTGGGTCAGGCGCTGGGGGACGAGCTGCGCGCGCTCGGAGCACGGGCGCATGTCGGAAGAAGAGGCCGGGGGCGCCTTTCCCGTGTAGCAGGCCTGGAGGTCGGCGATCTCCTGGCCCACGGGAACGCCCTCCACCGTGAAGAGCCGGCGGATGCCGTAGTTGGCCTGGACCAGCACGCCGAGGGTGTAGCCGCCCTGCTTCTCGTCCAGCCGGCGTGACGCGGTCCCGATGCCCCCCTTGAAGCCATGGCAGAGCATCCCCGTCCCCCCACCCACGCTCCCCTCGGCCACCGGCCCGCCCCGCGCTCCGTCGATGGCGCTCAGGGCATGCTCCGTCTTGATGTGGAAGCCATTCACGTCGTTGAGGAAGCCGTCGTAGGTCTCCGCGGTCACCGGCAGGCCCAGCTCCCACGCGAGGCCACGCTTCGCGCCCCAGACCACCACGCCGTCGCGCACCACGCCCACGCTGTTGGTGGTGGTCAGCATGACGGGGCCGGTGAGCAGTCCGGACTCGTTCACCCAGTGCGCGCCGGTCATCTCCCCATTGCCATTGAGGGCATAGGTGGCGGCGAAGACGGGATCCGCGATGCGCCCGCGCCCCCGCGGCAGGATGGCGGAGACGCCCGTGCGCACCGCGCGCTTGCCCTCGCCGGAGATGAGCGTGGTGTGACCCACCTCCACGCCGGGCACGTCCGTGATGGCGTCGAGGGGGCCCGCCTGACCGCCGAAGGTGATGCCGAGCGCGCGGGCGCGGGGCTTCGGGGCGGGTTGGGCATCGACCCCGAGGGGGAGGCCCAGCAACAACAGGGAGAGACAGCGAGGGACGAAAGGGCTCATCCCCCGACGGTACGAACACAACGGCCCTTCCTGACAAGCCAGGAAGGGCCGCGGGTGGCGCGAATTACTCGGCGCGCTCGATGAGCGCCGCGGCGCCCATGCCACCGCCGATGCACATGGACACCACGCCGTAGCGGCCCTTGCGGCGCGCCAGCTCGCTCAGGATGGTGGCCACCATGCGCGCACCGGACACGCCCAGCGGGTGGCCCAGGGCGATGGCGCCGCCGTTCGGGTTGGCCTTCTCCATGGGTACGCCCAGCTCGCGGATGCAGTAGAGCACCTGCGCGGCGAAGGCCTCGTTGAGCTCGAAGACGTCGATGTCCTCGACCTTGAGGTTGTTCTTCGCCAGCAGCTTCTTCACCGCGGGCACCGGGCCAATGCCCATGATCTCCGGAGGCACGCCCGCCACCTGGAAGTCCACGAAGTAGCCCAGCGGCTTGATGCCGAGCTCCTTGGCCTTCTCCTCGCTCATGACCACCGCCGCGGCGGCGCCATCCGTCAGCGGCGAGGCGTTACCGGCCGTCACCACGCCCTTCTGGTTGAAGGCGGGCTTGAGCTTCGACAGGCCCTCGAACGTGGTGTCCGGGCGCATGATGGTATCCACGGACACCGTCACCTGCTTCGCCGTGCCGTCCTCCTCGTAGACGGTGGTGGTGACGGGGAAGATCTCCGCCTTGAACTTGCCCTGCTCGCGCGCGGTGGCCGCCCGGCGCTGGCTCTCGTAGGCGAACTTGTCCGCGTCCTCGCGCGACACGCCGTAGCGCGACGCGATGTTCTCCGCGGTGACGCCCATGGAGGAGTACACCTCGGGGTGCTTCTCCATGATCTCCGGGTTGGCGCTCACCTTGTTGCCGCCCATGGGCACCATGCTCATGGACTCGGTGCCCCCGGCGATGGCCACGTCGATCATCCCCGACTTGATGGCCTGCGCCGCCTGGGCGATGGACTGCACGCCCGAGGAACAGAAGCGGTTGATGGTCATCCCCGGAACGGTGTCCGGCAGACCCGCGAGCAGCGCCGCGTTGCGCGCGACGTTCATGCCCTGCTCCGCCTCGGGCATGGCACAGCCGAGGATGACGTCCTCGATCAGTTCGGCCTTGAGACCGGGCACGCGCGCCACGGCCTCCTTGATGGCGAGGGCCGCGAGCGTATCGGGCCGGGTATCCTTGAACTCTCCCTTGTTCGCGCGGGTGAACGGGGTGCGCACCGCGCTGGCAATCACGACTCGACCGGGCATTTGTCTGTCTCCTCGCCCGGGGGCGACCCCGGGCTCGCAAAGGCTTGAATCACTGGATGACGTGGGACTTCCCGTAACGCCGCCGCCTCAGTTGCGCAGCGGCTTGCCCTTCTCGAGCATGAACTGCAGCCGGTCCTGCGTCTTCGCCTCGCCGCACAGGCTCAGGAAGGCCTCCAGCTCCAGCTCCAGCAGCTTCTCCTCGGTGAGCAGCACGGAGGGGCTGGTGTCTCCGCCGGTGAGCACCCGGGCGAGCTTGCGCGCGATCTTCCGGTCATGCGCGGACACCTGACCATTGAGCTCCATGTCGTAGAGCATCATGTCGATGGTGGCGAAGCCGTTGGGGCCCGGCAGGCGGAAGCGCGAGGGGCGCGGCGCGCGGAAGCCCGCGTTGGCCATGCCCAGCACGCGCTGCTTGGCGTCGGACAGGAGGAAGTCGCGGTTGGCGCTGATGCCGTCGCTCGCGGTGAGGAAGCCCAGCTCGCGGGCCTCCTCGGCGCTCGTGGCCACCTTGGCGGTGCCGATGTTGAGGAACGCCTTCTTGATGAAGGGGAACGGATCGAAGTCCTTGTCCGCCGAGTAGCCCCCCATGATGTTGCGCAGGAGCATCATGGTGCCGCCGCCGCCGGGGATGAGGCCCACGCCCACCTCGACCAGGCCCATGTACGTCTCGGCCGAGGCCTGCATGGCGTTGCCGCCCAGGGACACCTCGGCGCCGCCGCCGAGCGCCAGGTTGAAGGGCGCCGTCACCACCGGCACCGGGCTGTAGCGCATGCGCTGGTTGGCCGCCTGGAGCGCGCCCGCCATCTTGCGCAGGGTGTCGAACTCGCCGCTCTTGGCCGCCCACAGCATGGCGAGGATGTTGGCGCCGGCGGAGAAGTTCGCCCCGTCGTTGCCCACCACCAGGCCGCGGAAGTTCTTCTCCGTCTCATCGAGCGCGGTGTTCATCATCTCGATGATGCCGTCGTCGATGGAGTTCATCTTCGTGTGGAACTCGAGCAGCGTCACGCCGTCGCTCATGTCCCAGAGCGTGGCGCTGTCATTGCCGGAGATCTTCTTGTTGCCGCGCCTGAGGTACTCCACGCGCGCGGTGCGGGCGTTCTCCGGCACGAGCTTCACGGACTTCGTGGGGATGTCCCAGTACGTGTCCTTGCCGCCCTCCACGCCGTAGAAGGACGTGCGGCCCGCGGCCAGCATCTGCTCCACCCAGGCGCCGGGCTTGAGGCCCAGTTCCTTCATGCGCTCCACGCCCTGCTTCACGCCGTACGCGTCCCAGGTCTCGAAGGGCCCCAGGTCCCAGCCGAAGCCCCAGCGCATGGCGCGGTCCACGTTGACCACGTCGTCGGCGATCTCCGGGATGCGGCGGCTCGCGTAGGCGAGCGAATCCAGCGTGGTGCGCTCGGCGAACCTGGCCGCCTTGTCCTGGCCGCGCATCACCGTGGCCACGCGCTCGCGCACGTTCTCCACGTCCTTGGCGGCGCCCAGCGACTCGAAGCGGACCTTGGTCTGCGGCCGGTACTCGAGCGTCTTCAGGTCCAGCGCCAGGATGTCCTTGCCGCCCGAGGCGCGGTCCTTCTTGTAGAAGCCGCCGCCGCTCTTGTCGCCCAGGAGCCCCTTCTCCACCATCTTCTTGAGGAAGTCGGGGGCGGCGAACACGTCGCGCTCCTCGTCATGGGAGAGCGTGTCGTAACAGTTCTTGGCCACGTGGCTGAACGTGTCCAGGCCCACGATGTCCGCGGTGCGGAACACGGCGGACTTGGGGCGGCCCATGGCGGGGCCGAAGATCTTGTCCACCTCCTCGATGGACAGCTCCGCCTTCTCCATGTCCTGGAGGATGCGCATCATCCCGTAGGTGCCGATGCGGTTGGCGATGAAGTTGGTGGTGTCCTTGCCGTGGACGATTCCCTTGCCGAGCACTTCCTCGCCAAAGCGGGCGATCGTCTGGACCACCTCGGGAGCCGTCTCCGGGCCGGCCACCAGCTCCAACAGCCGCATGTAGCGCACGGGGTTGAAGAAGTGCGTCACCAGGAAGCGCTGGCGGAACGTGGCGCCGCGGCCCTCCAGCATGCCCTGGATGGACAGGCCCGAGGTGTTGGAGCTGACGATGGCGTCCGCGCGCAGGTGCGGCTCCACCTTGGCGAACAGGGCCTGCTTGACGGCCAGGTCCTCCTTCACCACCTCGACGACCCAGTCACACTCGCCGATGCGGGCGATGTCGTCCTCGAGGTTGCCAATCTCGATGGCCCCCAGGGACGCCTCGGAGGTGATGGGGCTGGGCTTCTGCTTGCGCAGGTTGGCCAGGGCGCCGAGCACGAACTTGTTGCGAAAGGCCTTGCTGGCCGTGTCCTCGCCGGGCGCCGCCTTGGGCGGCACGATGTCCAGGAGGAGCGCACGAACGCCCGAGTTGGCCAGGTGCGCGGCGATGCCACTGCCCATCACGCCCGCGCCCAACACTGCCACTTTGCGGATCCGCGTCGTCATCGAATGAGGCTCCCGATTGAAAAGGGTGGCGGGAGACATCGCGCCGGTTGATTCAAATGTCAATCCGCGAGTGAGGCCCAGCTGTGCCCCGGTGGAGGGTAAGGTACGTCCCATGGCCCGACGCGATCCGCACTCGTACAGTGATGACACCCAACCCGAGACCGAGCGCCTCACCTGGAAGGCGCGCGTGGACTTCACCGAGCGCCGGCTGCACGCCCAGGTCACGCTCACGTTGAAGGAAGCGTCCGCGGGACCCCTGGACCTCGACACGAGGGACCTGGAGGTGGACGCGGTGGTGGATGGCGAGGGCCAGCCCCTGCGCTTCCTCCTGTCGCCGCCCGAACCCATCCTCGGCAGCCGCCTGCGGGTGGAGCTGCGTCCGGGAGTGAAACAACTCACGGTGCACTACCGGACGTCACCCCAGGCGAGCGCCCTGCAGTGGCTCACGCCCGCGCAGACGGCCGGTGGCAAGGCGCCCTACCTGTTCAGCCAGTGCCAGGCCATCCACGCGCGCGCCGTGGTGCCCCTGCAGGACACGCCCCGCCTGCGCATCCGCTACGAGGCGGAGCTCACCGTGCCCCGGGAGCTCCGGGCGGTGATGGCCGCGGGCTTCCTCGGCCGCGACGAGCGGGGGGACGTGGCCGTGGAGCGCTACGAGATGCCCCAGCCCATCCCCCCCTACCTGCTGGCCTTCGCCGTGGGCAACCTCGCGTCGAAGGAGCTGGGGCCGCGCTCGCGCGTGTGGGCCGAGCCGGAGGTGCTGGAGACGGCCGCCGCGGAGTTCTCCGACGTGGACGCCATGCTGCGCGCGGCCGAGTCGCTCTTCGGGCCCTATGACTGGGAGCGCTTCGATCTGCTCACCATGCCGCCCTCGTTCCCCTACGGCGGCATGGAGAACCCGCGCCTCACCTTCCTCACGCCCACGCTGCTGGCCGGGGACAAGAGCCTGGTGAGCGTGGTGGCGCACGAGCTGGCGCACTCGTGGACGGGCAACCTCGTCACCAACGCCACGGCCGAGCACTTCTGGCTCAACGAGGGCTTCACCGTCTTCGCCGAGCGCCGCATCATCGAGGCCCTGTATGGCGCGGACGTGGCCGCCCTGCACGCCACCCTGGGCCGGCGCGCGCTCGAGGCCGCCGTGCAGCACTTCAAGGCCCATCCCCAGCTCACCGCCCTGCGCACCCACCTGACGGGCGTGGATCCGGACGAGGCCTTCTCCCAGGTGCCCTACGAGAAGGGCTACCTGCTCCTGCGCGCCCTGGAGGACGCGGTGGGCCGGAGCGCCTTCGACACCTTCCTGCGCGCCTACCTGGATGCCCATCGCTTCCAGGCGCTCACCACCGAGGAGTTCACCGACTTCGTGGAGAAGCACCTGCCCGGCGCGCTCCAGAAGGTGGACGCCGACGCCTACCTGCACCGCCCGGGCATCCCCGGCGGCGCGCCCGGGGCCCACTCGGAGCGGCTCGAGCGCATGACGCGCCTCAAGGGCCAGGTGCCCTCGGCCGAGGACGTGAAGGACTGGACCCCCGCGGAGTGGCAGCTCTTCATCGAGTGGCTGCCGCACACCACCTCCCGCGACGTGTTGCGCCAGTTCGACGAGCGCTTCCACCTGACGAGCAGCCGCAACACGGAGGTGCTGGCCGCCTGGCTGACCGTGGCCATCAAGGCGGGCTGGGAGCCGGCGCTCGGGCGCGCCGATGCCTTCCTGGGCGAGGTGGGCCGCATGAAGTACCTCAAGCCGCTCTATGGGGCCCTGGTGTCGTCCGCCGAGGGCAAGGCCCGCGCGAAGCAGCTCTTCCAGCGCTACGCCGAGCGCTACCACCCCATCGCCCAGTCGGCCGTCGAGTCCATCCTCCAGCGCTCCTGAGCGCCGCGCCCCGACCATGAAAAAGGGCGGGCCCCCAATCGAGGGCCCGCCCGAGGACTTCACCCGCTCAGCGGCGGCCTAGCGCCACTGGAAGGCGCGCACGTAGTCGATCTCCATGACCTGCGGCGTGGCCTTGATGAGGTTGGACGTGGACTCCGGCACGCCGGGGTACGGCCAGGTGGCGCCGTTGACGCCCTGCGGGTAGCCGCCACCGACCGCCAGGTTGAGGATGATGAAGAACGGGTGGTCGTACACGTAGGCGCCGTAGCGGGTCACCTCGGACTTGAGCACCGTCTTCACGAGCTGGCCATCGATGAACCACTTGATGTCCGCCGAGGAGTACTCGGTGCGGTAGGTGTGCCAGTTGCTGACGGGGTTGTTGACGAACTGGGCCTTGAACTGGCTGTTGATGGGCGTGTTGCCCGAGTAGCCCGGGCCGTGCAGCGCGCCCGAGGTCCAGTCCGCGTAACCCACGTTCTCCAGGATGTCGAGCTCGCCGCACTGCGGCCAGCCCACCGAATTGATGTCATTGCCGAGCATCCAGAACGCCGGCCACAGGCCCGGGCCCACCGGCATCTTGATGCGCGCCTCGACGGCGCCGTGGCCGAACTCGCGCTTGCCCGCGCTCTCCAGACGGCCCGAGGTGAAGGGGTAGCCGTTCGTTGGCTTGTAGCGCGCGATGAGCTTGAGCGTGCCGTTGCTCACCTGCACGTTCTCCGAGGAGCTCGTGTACTGCTGCTGCTCGTTGTTCACGTGCACCGTGGTGTTGTGCGCCCAGTTGGACGTGTTGATGCTGGTGCCGTCGAACTCGTCGCCCCAGACCTGCACCCAGCCACTGCCCGAGGGAGGAGGCGTGGTGCCGCCATCGGCGCCCCAGGAGAAGGACTCCCACTGGCCCGCGGTGGCGCGGTCGGCGAACAGCGGCGCGTTGCCGCCACGGTTGGTGTCGGTCACCACGAACTTGCCCGTGCTCTTGGCCTTGAGGCCGATGGAGCCGTTGCCGAAGTCCACCCACAGGAACTGCTCCCATTCACCCACCGCGGTGCGGAAGCCGGTGAGCTCGCCCGCGTTGTTCGGGTCCGCCGACACGTACGCGCCCGTCTCCTGCACGCGCAGCGTGATGTAGTCCCCACCCGCGCTGCCCACCACGAACTTCTCCCAGCCCTGGGGGGCATCCCGGTTGGCGACCAGCGGCGCGTTGCCGCTGATGTTGCGGTCCGCCGACACGATCTTCCCGTTCGTCCCGGCGCGCAGCCAGATGGTCTGGCCGATCGGCGCCGTCGTGGCGCGCTGCTGAACCTCGGCCGTCTCCACCGCCGGAGAGGACGCCTCGGGCGACAGCCCACAAGCGGAACCCGCCAGCATCACGCCCCCCAGCCCCATCTTCACCAGCCAACGCATTCCCGTCGTCTTCCCAAGCTTCGCGTTCATATGACTCCCTCGTGGTGTCCCGGGACCGGTCGGGTCGATGACGCTCCGGGCGTGCGCAAGTTGACTTAACAGAAATACGCGAAAAACAGATAAAAACTGTATTGTCTTCCAGTGAACAAAAGACTTCTTTTCCCCTCGCGGAACGATTTCTTGACCCGCTCGCGCCCCCGCCGGTCTCTCCAGCCTTCTGGGCTCGCGCTCGACAGCCTGTCCGCCCTGGGGTCACACGAAAAGCCCTGGGGACGAGGGGCGGAACACACCGGGTTTGAGAGGGTGTGCGAACCGTCCCGGGCGCGTCCATCCGCCTCCCATTCCAACGCAAGCTGTTGCTCGCCTTCGCCGCGGTGCTGCTGCCCGTCCTTGTGTTGCTGGGCACGGACATCGTCTCGGACACGCGCTCCACCCAGGAGGCGTTCCTGGAGGCCCAGAGCCTGACGGCCCATGCCGTCGCGGTACAGGTCTCCGAGTCCTTCGACGCGGCGATCGATCTCGGCTGGGCCGTGGCCAATGATCCGCTCGTGCGGACGCTGGACACCCGTCAACTGGACGCGCACCTGCGGCGGCTCACCGGGCACCCCTCGCGCTTCAATTCGATTGGCGTCTACGACGCGAACGGCCTCAATCGCGGGTGGGGAGATCCGGACGCGCCCGCCGAGCCCCGGCTGCGGATTGGAGACCGGCCCTATTTCCAGCGCGCCATGGCCACCAACGCACCGGTCGTCTCCGAGGTCATCGAGCTGCGACGGCCCCTGCGCACGGCGCTGCTCATCTCCGTGCCCATCCGGGATCCCCTGGAGCAGCCCATCGGGGTGGTCAACGTGGTGATGGGCACCGAACTCCTGGCCCAGCGCTCCCTGCCCGCCCGGATGCATACCCGGCAGGAAATCCTCCTCGTGGATCCCCGGGGACGGCTCGCCTTCCACACGGGCTTTCCCGCCCTGCCCTTCACGCGCGCGGATGCCTTCGCGTCCCTCCCTCCCCTGAGGGCGGCGCTCGGAGGAGTGCCCACCCATGTGGACCGGGCCACCAGTCCCCTGGATCAGGATGTCTTCCTCGGCGCCTTCGTTCCGACCCCGCGCTACCACTGGGCCGTGGGCGTGGTGGCCTCGCGCGAACTCGCCCTCGCGCCCCTCTCCGCCCGGCTCTACACGAAGCTGGCCGCCTTTGGCGGCATCCTGCTGTTCAGCGGGCTCATGGCCGCGGCGCTGGCGCGCATCCAGGCACGGCCCGTGCGGCAACTCCAGGCACTCGCCCAGGCCCTGGGCCGGGGCGACATGGGACAGCGGGCGCGCATCCGCACCGGAGATGAGATGGAGGAGTTGGGCGAGGCCTTGGATCAGATGGCCGCGCACATCGCCCAGCGGCAGCGGGAGGTGGACGCGCTGCGCGCCGAGGCCGAGCGCCACGCCCGCCAGCTCGGCGCCATCATCGCCAGCGTGCCGGACGCCATCTTCCTGGCCAGTCCCGAGGAGCGGCTGAGCGATGCCAACCCCGCGGGGTTGCGGTTGCTCGGGCTCACGGAGCGCGCGCAACTGGGCCTGACGTTGAACGAGTTCATCCAGCGCTACGTCCTGCGCCACGCCGATGGCCGTCCCATGTCCCTGATGGAGTTGCCGCTGCTGCGCGCCCTCAAGGGGGAGACCTTCACGGACGTGGAGATGCGCCTGAGGGATCCCTCCGGCGAGGAGCGTCTGGTCAGCGTCAACGGCGCCCCCGTGAAGGACGCCACCGGCCGCATCATCCTCGGGGAGACCGTCGTCCACGACATCACCGAGCGCAAGCGGACGGAACGGGAGCGGGTGCGGATGCTGGAGCGGGAACGCGCCTTCGCCCGCCTGGGACAGGCCCTGGTCCGGGAGGTGGAACTGGAGCGCATCACCCAGGTGGCGAGCGAGCAGTGCCTCCACACATTGGACTCGGACGCCGTGGGGCTGTGGATGATGGACGCCGAGGCGGCGGGCCTCCATTTGAAGGCCTCTCACGGTTTCACGAAGGGGGTGCGGGAGAGCCTCGGTGAAATCCCGCTCTCGGCGTCGGCACTCATCGCACGCGCCGCCCGGGAGGAAACCCTGCGGGTCATCGAGGATCTCCAGCTCGAGGAGAACGCCTTCCCCAGCGATGTGTTCGCGGCGCGCGAGGGCTTCCACGGAATGGTGGCGATCCCCCTGCACTCGCGTGGCCGGATGGTGGGCGTCCTCACGAGTCTGACCCGGACCTCGCGTGCGTACTCCGCGCGCGACCTGGAGTTCCACATGACCGTGGGGCAACTCGTCGCGGTGGCGATCGAGAAGGCGCGGCTGTTCCAGGAGGTGCGCGAGGCCCTGCGGCTGCGCGAGGAATTCATGTCGGCGGCGGCCCACGAACTCAAGACGCCGGTGACCACCCTGCAGACGTGGGCGGACATCCTCACCTGGAAGGAAGAGGGCACCGAGCGCCAGCGCAAGGGACTGGCCGCCATCGCCCGAGGGGCCCGGCGCCTGGGGCGGCTGGTGGAGCACCTGTTCACGGCCACCCGGCTCGCGCCGGGCATCGCGAAGCTGGAGCGGGGTCAGGTCGACCTGCGAGCGCTCGTGTCCGAGCGTGTCACCAGCCTCGCGCGCAGCACGGAGCATCCCATCCACCTCGTGGCGGACGAGGTACCCCCCGTGGACGCCGACCAGCAACGCATGAGCGAGGTGATGATCCACCTGCTGGAGAACGCCATCCGCTACTCGCCGCCCGCCCGCCCCATCGAGGTGCGGCTCGAGTGCGCGGGAAGCGAAGCCGTGGTGTCGGTCCACGACCAGGGTCCCGGCATCCCTCCCGAGCGCCAGCCCCACGTCTTCGAGCCCCTCTATGAACCCCTTCCCTCTGGAGTCCCGGGCTACGTGGGCATGGTGGGGCTCGGGTTGCACCTGAGCTCGCGCATCATCGAGGCGCACGGGGGCCGCATCTGGCTGGAGAGCACCCCCGGACAGGGCACCACGTTCTGCTTCAGCCTCCCCTTCCAACGAATGGAGGGCTCACGCCACGCCAACGCCTGAGCTAGACACCTGACCTCATGTCCAGCCGAACCCTGCTCCGGGGCTACTTCCCCCTGCTCGCGGCCCTCGTCGCCACCGTCATCCAGTGGCCCACGGTGGCCTGGCTCTGGGAGTCCACCCACTCGCCCCTGCCGTTGCTGGCCGCGGTGCTGGTGTCGGTGCCCTACCTCGTCCAACTCAAGAACCCGTGGCACACCACCCGGCCCCTCTTCGTGTCCTACCTGGCCCTGGGCTGGTGGATCGCGTGTCTGGTGTTCGATCTGCTCCTGATTCCCTCGGAGCTCGCCATCCACGCGGGAGTGCCCGCGAACGGGGTCTGGGGCTTCGCGGGGGTGGTCGCGGTGACCTCGGGCGTGAAGTCGGTCCTCGGCCGGCCGAGGCTCCGCCAGTGGGAGGTCCACGTGGACGGACTCCCTCCGGCCCTGGATGGCTACCGCATCGGGCAGATCTCCGACGTGCACTGCGGGCCGCATACCTCCGAGCGCCGGGTCTCCACCTGGGTCTCGCGCCTCAACGCGCTCGAGCTGGATCTGGTGGCCGTCACCGGAGATTTGATCACCCATGGGCCCACCCACGTGGAGGCGGTGGCGCGAGCCCTGGGAGGATTGCGCGCGAGGGATGGAGCCTTCGCCTGCATGGGCAATCACGACTACTTCACGGATGGCGAGCACCTCGTGCGCGAGCTGGAGCGGCGGGGACTCCAGGTCCTGCGCAACCGGGGCGTGGTGGTGGAGCGGAACGGCGCGCGGCTGTACGTCGCGGGCGTGGATGACACCTGGACCTCGCGCAATGATCTCACGCGGGCCCTGGCGAACCGGCCCGAGGGCGTCCCCACGGTGTTGCTCGCGCATGATCCCGATCTCTTCCCCATGGCGCACGCACGGGGTGTCGAATTGACGCTCTCGGGGCATACGCACGGTGGACAGCTCGCGATCCCCGGTGTGCGCCGACTGTCCCTCGCGCGGATGCTGACCCGGTGGACCGCGGGCATGTACCGCCGGGATCGCTCGTGGCTGTACGTGAACCTCGGCGCGGGGACGACCGGACCGCCGGTGCGGTGGGGCGCGCCGGCGGAGCTGGCGGTCCTCACGCTGCGCCGGACGTGAACGCGGAACCTGTGCCAAGGTGAGCGCCGACACCTGGAGGGAGCCGCGTCACGCGGCCTCGGGAGAACAGCACATGGCGGAGACGAAGAAGTACACGGGCGGATGTCACTGCGGCAGGTTCGCGTTCGAGGTCGACACGGACCTGGGCACCGCCATCTCCTGTAACTGTTCCATCTGCACCAGGCGCGGACTGGTGCTCACCTTCGCGACGCCGGAGCAGTTCGCCCTCAAGAAGGGCCAGCAGGGCGAGCTGAAGAAGTACCAGTTCAACAAGAAGGTCATCGACCACCTCTTCTGCCCGGACTGCGGCGTGGAGGCGTTCGCCACGGGCAAGACGCCGGATGGCCAGACGATGTTCGCCATCAACGTGCGCTGCCTGGAGGGCGTGGACCTCGCCGCCCTCCAGCCCAAGCCCGTCGACGGGCGCAGCTTCTAGTCTGGAGTCAAACCACCGGGCGGCGCCGGGCACGGCACAGGTGTTCCTCGCCGCTCTCCGCGAAACGCCGTGTCAGCTCGGCCTGGCCCTCCGCGCCATGCTCCAGCACGGACGCCAGCTCCGCGGGCAGCAGCACCTTGACGGTAACGAGCGACTTGGGCAGACCCTTTCCGGCCACCTCCATGGAGAAGAGGCCCGACTTCACGCCCTCCAACACGTGCTCGTGCTCCGCCAATTCATTCCCAACCCGCTCCGGGAGCATGAGGAGCCAGCTCTTCGAGGCATCATTCAGGGATGCGTCCGTCTCCAAGGTAACTGCTCGCCGGACCCTGTCTCATGACGGGGTCCGGCGAGCTGTTACGCTTCACGGGGCTGCGCGTCCGCCGATCTCCGGGAAGCGCTCATAGGCCCGTTCAAGCACGCCCAGGTGGGCAAGGTTGTCGAGGTCAAGCGGCGCATCCGTGAGTTGCATAACCCACCCGCCCATCGCGGTACACCGTGAGCGAGAGAGCAGGTCCGCGTCGCGGGCCGGGTCCGGGAACCCGATGGCTTTTGCGGCAGCAGCCGACCAGTAGTTCAGCCACCCGAGGCGACGCGGAATCTCAGGCGAACGAATGTAGTTTGGGAACCTGAGCGCGGGCAGCCCTCGTGGCGGAACTCCTGGCTTACGCACCGGATCGACCGTCTGCCGCGAAATTTCCACGGCCGCGTTGAAGGGCGTAGCGTGTCCCCAATACGCGCGTGCGCCTTCCCCAATCGCCGCCAGCACATCCGCTGCCGCCGCGACACCGGCTGCGTCGATTGGCAGTTGCGCATGAACTTCAAAATGCGGCGCGCCATCCGCGGCAAGACCGTTCGGGTTTTCCCACCCGGAAATCGTCACCAAATGGGTATCATCATCATTGCAAAGGAACGGAAACCCTCCGTTTGTCCTGTTGGACGCGACCCATTCGTCGCGGTGGGGTAGCGGTATGAGGTCTTCCTTCTCCGAAGTCGTCCATCCCAAGCGCAACCCAGGAAGAGCACGCTCCATTCCGTGAACGATGGCAAGCGGACGCCCATCGTCGCTCATGAGCACAGGGGCATATACGCTGATAGTAATCTCGTTTCGGCTAAACGCCATGTCAGCACCAATTCATGAGAACGACGGTGAGAGTGTCATCCAAACTCTCTAGTACCGCTTTGTGCGCGGCGCTTCTGACGCCAACGGCAAAGCTGTACCCACATGCTTCAGCGAGTTTTTTCTCGCGCTGTATTTCCGGCAGTTTCATTCCGACAAAGAACCGCTGCGAGCGACGCGGTTGTTTTTCGAAGTCATCTGTCTTGACTTCCCACAGCGTGCGCGTGGCGAGTTGCAGCGCGTCGAAGTTCTTCCCATTCACGTATACATCCCCACCGGGAAAGGTGTTGCCCGGCATCTTGTCGGCGCATTCGTTGTGCGGGTCATGCCCGCCAAGGTGACGCGGCAATGGGATGGGCTTGCATCTCAGGTCGTCTTCCTCCACAAGGGCAGACGCGGGCTGCTTCTGCGACGAGGGCTCCCGGGCCGGTGCTTTCGCCGCACGAGGCTGGGCCTCCAGTTCCACCAGGAGTTGCTGCGAGGCCTCCGATACCTCCCGCAGCCGGGTCTCGTACTCCCCTTGAGCGTCCACCCACTCCGGGCGACGGTCGATCTCCGGCCCGGCGGTGATGGAGGGGTAGAGCAGGACGAGGCCCACGAGCAACGGGCCCACCCGGGGGAGCGCTTCAGCCAACGTCCTGGCGCGTCCCGCCTGCTCGACGCCCTCCGCTCCCCTCATCACCTCGGCGGCTTGCCCGCTCACTTTCGCGGTGCTGGAGAAGCGCTCGAAAGCCCGTTCCGCTGCGGTGAGCTTGCGATCCAGCGCCTCCCACTGACGCGGCTCCAAGTCACTGCGCGCCCGAGACAACAGCGCCCGGGCCTGCTCCAGCTCCGCCTTTCCAATCCGCGACGATGGCTGCACCGGGTCCATCGGCGCCAACACGAGGCGGATGACCGGGCCTGGGGGAGAATTCGGGACGAAGGCGTGAGGCCGAGGCATCGACGGCGCGACGGGCGCGCTCGCGCAGGCGGAAAGAAGTAGCAGGAAGGCGCTACAAATTCGCCAACTCATGGCCACGTCCTTTCAAGCAAGCGGAACGCCGTGGGTCAAGGCGAGCCCGTTCTGGAGCATGCCCGCCCGCTCTGATGGCGAAGTGCGTCTCGAACTGCTCCCGGAAGTCGTCCTCCGCGATGTCCTCGGAGGAGGCCACGAGATGCCGGAGCGAGGTAGTTCGGCGTAAGGGACACACCAGCGGCGCAGAGCCATGGGGACCAGCACAGGGGCGCAGAGCGGTCCAGAACGGGCGCGGCGCGAGCTGAGGGGGCACGAGTAGATTGGCCGCGAGCGCGAGGAGCACCTGGAACGCTCAGCTCAAGTTCGTCGCCGTTACGACGCCACGCATCCCCAACGCGGGAAGCCAGAAAGGACCTGGTGGCATCCCGCGTGAGCGCCCCGGCTCAGGCTGGAATGAGATCCTTGTCGTGGCGGCTCCAGTGCCGGTGCTGCGCGATGGCCTCGATGAACTTCTCGGGGAAGTCCTGGCCGCCCGCCGCGCCCACGACGACGCCCGGCGACGAGGCGGACAGGCCTCCCGCCTGCAACAGCTCGGCGGCCTCCTTCGTCACCCCGATGGCCTTGCAGTGACGGTAGGCCTCCTGGATGAAGTGCAGGGAGTCCCCGTCCTTCTTCAGCACGGCCACGCTCGGGGCGCCACCGGGCACGAAGACGGCGTCGTACTCGAACGAGCCCGTGGTGACCGCGCTCTTGTCGACCTTGACCGACTGCCCATCCGAGCCCTTCACCATCCCCAGGCGCCTGGAGATGAGCACCAGCTCGCCGCCCGCCTTCTCGATGGCCGCCTTCGTGGCCTGGAGATCCGCGGCGTCGAAGCCATCCCCGATCAGCACGCCGATGCGCCGCGTCTTGATGGAGTCCTTCTTCTGGTTCTCCATGCTCAGCGCGGGTGACTTGTCGATCCTGGGCACGCCCAGGCTCTCGGCCACCTTCTCGATCTTCCCCTTCACCGCGGTCATCACGGGCACGGGCAGCCCCAGTCCCTCGGCCACCTCCGTGGCGAGTTCCGAGTCGATGTTCACGAGAATCTGATCGACCACGCGCTTGCGCACTTCCTCCCGCTCGACCTTCCCCAGCTCGAACTGGAGGGCCAGGATGATGTGCTCGCGCTCGGGCTTGGACATGCTGCGGAAGAACAGGCCCGCCTGGCTGAAGTGGTCCTGGAAGCTCTCCGCGCGCTTGCGCACCTTCTCGCCGGTCACTTTCTCCGGGAAATGCCGGTAGGCGCCCTGCTCCGCGGAGGCGAGGAACGGGCAGCCGCCCCCCAGCGAGTTGGGGAAGTAGTTGGCCCGCCCCACGTCGATGGTGTGCCGCTGGAAGCCGTCCTGCTGGAAGTTGTGGACCGGCGCGAGGGGGCGATTGATGGGCAGCTGGTTGAAGTTCGGTCCGCCCAGACGCGTGAGCTGGGTGTCCAGGTACGAGAAGTTGCGCGCCTGCAGGAGCGGATCGTCCGTGAAGTCGATGCCCGGCACGACGTTCGCGGTGCAGAACGCCACCTGCTCCGTCTCCGCGAAGAAGTTCGTCGGGTTGCGGTTGAGCACCAGCTTGCCCACGCGGCGCACGGGGACGAGCTCCTCGGGGATGATCTTCGTCGCGTCCAACAACTCGATGCCCAGCTTGTCCGCGTCCGCCTCCTCGATGATCTGCAGGCCGAGCTCCCACTCGGGAAAGTGGCCCTTCTCGATGGACTCCCAGAGGTCGCGGCGGTGGAAGTCGGGGTCCTTGCCCCCGAGCTTCTGGCTCTCGTCCCACACCAGGGAATGCACGCCGAGCACTGGCTTCCAGTGGAACTTCACGAAGCGCGACACGCCCCGCGCGTTGACCAGGCGGAAGGTGTGGACGCCGAAGCCCTCCATCATGCGGAAGCTGCGGGGAATCGCCCGGTCGGACATGATCCACATGATCATGTGCGCCGTCTCCGGCACGAGCGACACGAAGTCCCAGAAGGAATTATGGGCGGTGGCGGCCTGGGGGATTTCGTGGTGCGGCTCGGGCTTGGCCGCGTGGACGACGTCCGGGAACTTGATGCCGTCCTGGATGAAGAACACGGGGATGTTGTTGCCCACCAGGTCCCAGTTGCCCTCCTCCGTGTAGAACTTCACCGCGAAGCCGCGCACGTCGCGCGCCGTGTCCGCCGAACCGCGCGAGCCCGCCACGGTGGAGAAGCGCACGAAGACGGGCGTCTTCTTGGACGGATCCTGGAAGACCTTGGCCTGGGTGTACTCGGCCAGGGACTCGTAGACCTGGAAGTAGCCATGCGCGGCCGAGCCCCGCGCGTGCACCACGCGCTCGGGGATGCGCTCGTGATCGAAGCGCATGATCTTCTCGCGGAGGTGGAAGTCCTCGAGCAGCGTGGGACCCCGAGCCCCCACGCGCAGGGAATTGTCCGTGTCCTCGACGGGAACGCCCAGATCCGTCGTCAGCCGCTGTCCCGAGGGATCCGAGCGGTCCCTCTCCAGCGCCGCGTCCTTGCTGCGCTCATTGATGCTCACCGACTCCGGGGTCTTCTTGGCCAAGGCGCTTCCTCCTGAGGCCCTCCGGGATAGGCACCGGGGCATGGCCAGGCGAGCGCTTCACCTCCCGCTCGCCCGGGCTTTGCCCATTGGAGGACGAACCCGCCTCCGAGCTGTCGGCTGGAAGGCATGACGGTCGACAGGCGGGCAACCATCTGTCCGGGGCACCGGGAATAGCCCACCGCGTCACCCGCTAGAATCGGGCCTCGCATGCTCGCCCTCCCCGCCCATCTGCTGCTCCTCGCCGTGCTCTGTCTTCCCCTGGCGGCGAGGGCCTTCTCCGTGACGAACCACGAGTCCCTGACCCGGGCCGCCATCGGCGAAGCACTCACCGCGGAGGGCACGTCCCCGCTCGCGGAGTACCGCGAGGTGATGGTGTCGGGCAGCCGCAAGGAAGACCTGAACCTGCACGTGAAGTGGACTGGCTGGAACCACTTCTTCCGCCCGGGAACGTCGCTCGACACGTCCTTTCGCAAGGACTCCTCGGCGCGCGTCCGGGCGCTGTGGCAGGAGGTCGAGGAGGCCGCGAGCCACGGAGACCTGGAACGGGCGTATGACCGCGTGGGCCACCTCGTGCACCACATCCAGGACATGGCCGTGCCCATGCACGTGGTGCCGGTGATGCACGACCTGTCGGACCACTTCGAGCAACACCTCATCGGACAGAAGGCCCTCGCCCAGCCCTCGGCGCGCGTCCTGGAGCCGATGTCCGGGGAGGAGGCCCAGGTGTCACTCGCCCTGGAGACCCTGCTGGTGGTGCGCTCGGGAGTGCTGGCCGTGGAGGGGGGCACCATCCCCTGGAGCGCGTTCTGGGCCGAGCCCACCCAGACGGCTCCCGGCGAGTTCGGGCACTACGGCGCGGTGGGCAACGCCTTCGACACGTCCCAGGTGACCTGGCAGGGGCGCACCTGGGCGGTGGACCCCGCCGCGTACGAGGCCTTCGTGACGGCGCGGGCCCGGGCCGCCTTGGACTACTCGCGCGCGTTCCTCATCTGGGCGACGCGACAGGTCACCGCCCTGGATCAGGCTCGAGCCCAGCTCGTGCGGCCCCGCTGGAGCCCGCCTCCCGCGCTCGCCCTGGAGTTGATGGGAGGCACCGTCACCTCATTCCAGGGTTTGTCTCCCGTGGCGGGCGCCAGGGCCCTCATTCCCCTGCCGTGGACGTTTGGCCTGTCCGCCAGCTACGCCCGGACCCTGGGCGGTCCGCTCGTCGCGAACGTGGGCGGTTCGTGGACCCTGGCGCTGCGCTCGCCACCGCTGTGGACGGCCCGGCTGGGCTACGCGAAGGGCCTGGATCTGCGCGCCACCGCGGGCGCGGGCCTGTCCTCGATTGGCGGCGCGCTCCACCCGGAGCTTCCCGTGGGGTTGCGGCTCCACACCCAACTGGGCCAGCGGCTGTCGCTCAGCATGGAGGCCCAGTACCGGGCCTTCGCTCCCGCCACCGCGCCCTGGGCACGGGGCGTCACCTTCACGGTGGGCACGGGCTTCACCTGGGGCGATAACTAGGCCTCCCCCTGGAGACACCCTCATGCGCCATTCCTCCCCACGTCCCGCCGTCCGCCTTCGTCCCTCGCTCGCGCTGGCCGCGGGCCTCCTCGGTGGAGTGCTCGCCTGTGGTGGAGACACCGGCCCCCAGGGTCCCGCGGGTCAGGATGGCAGGCCCCCGGGGCCGGTGCGGCTCCTGGATGACAAGGTGGGGCGCTGGCTGCCGGAGAATCGTGCCCGGCTCAACGAACTGCTGACCACGCGGGGCACCGCCAGCGCGACCTTCGATCCGAAGAACCGGCCCGTGGCCGTGTTCGACTGGGACAACACCGTGGTGAAGAACGACATGGGTGACGCGACCCTGTTCTGGATGCTCCGGCACGACAAGGTGCGCCAGCCCGCGGACGGGGACTGGGGCAATACCAGCACCCACCTCACCGCCGAGGCACGCACGGCCCTGAACACCGTCTGCACCGGCATCGCCGAGCCGGGCGCGCCCCTGCCCACGAGCACCCAGCCGGCCTGCGCCGACGAGATCGTCAGCATCTACAACCGCAACCAGACGCGCGCGGACAAGGCCGCCTGGGACAAGCCCATCACCCAGACGCTCAACACCGCCTATGCCTGGGCCGCGCAGCTCCAGGCCGGGTACACGCCGGAGGAGTTGCGCGGCTTCGCCCGGGCCGCCTACGCGGAGAACGCCTTCAATCCCCTGGGAACCACCCAGACCGTGGGCACCACCTCGGGGCTCGCCTTCCACGTGCGGGTGTACGACGAGATGGTGGACCTCATCGAGACGATGCAGGTCAACGGCTTCGACGTGTGGATCCTCACCGCCTCACCCCAGTTCGTCGTGGACGCCATCTCCGAGGAACTGGTGGGCGTCAAACCCCAGCGCGTGGTGGGCATCCGCACCGTCGCGGATGCGAATGGCCGCCTCACGGCGCGACTGCGAGGCTGTGGCACCGTGGCCGATGGCGCCGACACGCTCATCACCTATGATCAGGGCAAGCGCTGCTGGATCAACAAGGCCATCTTCCACCTGCCCACCGAGCGGCAACAGGCGCGCGCCGGGGAGGAGAACCAGCGGCAGGTGTTCGCCGCGGGGGACTCGGACACGGATCTGTCCTTCCTGCAGGACGCCACGCTGCTCAAGCTGGCCATCAACCGCAACCGCGTGCAGCTCATGTGCAACGCGTACGCGAATGCCCAGGGCCGCTGGCTCGTGCAGCCCATGTTCATCCAGCCCAGGACCCAGCAGACGAGCCCCTACCCCTGTACCAGCGCCCTGGACGCGGTGGGCCAGCCCATCACCGACGAGGCCGGCAACCCCTTCACCCAGGACTTCGAGGACCGCGTCTTCACGCTGCCCTGAGGACTCGCGCCCCTCAGGTGTCGAAGACGGGGTGCTGATCCAACCAGGACACGAAGAGCGCGTCGGCGAACGGCTTGCCGGGGACGCTCAGGCCATGCGAGGCCTCGCCCGACACGTGGAGGCCGCCCCCCGGCACATAGGTGATGATGAGTTCGCCTCCCTCGGGCACGTCCTTGAGGGAGCCCAGCAACCGATCCAGCTCGTCCCGAAGGGGTCCGCCGCGCAACGCGGCGTTGGAGGACAGCCCGTCACGGAAGGCGTCCACGAGCTGGTCCCGGCTCACGTCGCGCAGGAAGCGGAACTGCAACCGCTTGACGCAATCGGAGGAGATGGCTTCTGACTTCTCCTGCGTCTTCTGCTCCAGGTAGAGCGACCAGACGTAGACCTTGAAGAAGAACTTCTCCTCCAGGTCCATGTGGGCCAGCGACAGATTGCGCCCCTGGAACGTGAGCGCTTCCGGCATCCGAACTCCCGCCAACTCGCGAGCCTGGGCCGTCCCCGCGAGCAGCAGGACCGCCACGAACAGCCCTCCGATTCCCGTCCCCCATGCACTCCGCGCCATCGGCCCCTCCCCGTCGCCTCAACCGGTACTCGCCAGGATGGGCATGGACTGGACCCGTGGACAGTACCCACCCGGCGAGAGACCACTGGCTCCGTTCAATTGTGGACGGGTGTCACGAGCGCGGAAAAACACTCTCGCGCCCCGTCCCCACCGAGGACAGCCAGGCAGGAGACCCCTTGTCTCGCGGGCAGGTAGGGCTGAAACCACGGCCCCCCCGGCCATCGTTTAGATACGAAAGAAGAAGCATCACCAGTTTTCATGGAGGACACTCGACTGAGTCACCTTGCACCCATGAGCCAACCTCTGCGCGGCGGCGAGAAGACCGAGAAGTCCGTTCCCGAGGAGTCCGCTTTTCAGCACCGAAGGGACCGGGAACGGCTGGACATGCTCGTCAACCAGGCGAGCATCGGCATTTCGCAGCGGGCCCTGGATGGAACGCTGACGATGGCCAACCAGCGCTTCTGCGACATCGTCGGGCGGCCCCTGGAGGACGTGCTCGGGCGGACCCAATCATCCCTCACGCACCCCGATGACCGGGAGGCCAGCGCCGCTCAGTTCCAACGCCTGTTGGAGACGGGCGAGCCCTTCATCTTGGAGAAGCGCTACCTGCGGCCGGATGGCTCCACGATATGGGTCAACAACCACGTCTCGCTCGCCCGGGATGAGGCGGGCCACCCCGAGTTCATCATCTGCGTCACCCAGGACCTCACCGACCGCAAACGGGCCGAGGCGCTTCTCCGGGAAGGCAACGAGCGATTGCGCCTCGCGCAGGAAGCGGGCGGCATCGGTCTGTTCACGTTCGAGGTGACCAACCGCCAGCTCATGGTGAGTTCGGAGTTCTGCCGCCTGTATGGCATCGAGCGGGTGGACACCCTGCCCGTGTCCGAGATCGAGAAGCTCATCCTTCCCGAGGATCGGCACCTCGCCTCCACCGTTCAAATCCAGCAGCAGGGCCGCGTGAGTGCGTCCGTGGAGTACCGGATCCGTCAACCCCGGACGGGGGCGATCCGGTGGATCTCCCGGCGCGCGGAGCTGTTCCGGGACGAAGACGGCAAGCCCCTCCGGCTGATGGGTGTCTCCCAGGACGTCACCGAGCGCAGGGCCGCCGAGGACGCGCTGCGCGAGGCCAACGAGCGGCTCCAACTCACGCTGAGCTCGAGCGCCGTGATTGGCACCTGGCTCTGGGACATTCCCGGCGACCGCGTCACCGGAGACGAGCGCTTCGCGAGGGCCTTCGGTGTCGAGCCCGCCCTGGCGACCCGGGGCATGCCGCTGAGCATGTTCGTGGAGGCCATCCACCCGGAGGACCGCCCGCGCATCGAGGCGCTGATCGCCCGGACGATGGAGACGGGTGGCCCCTACCGGGCCGAGTACCGGGTGCGGCGGAGCCGGGGCTCGTGGCTGTGGGTGGAGACCAACGGGTACTGCGCCTGCGACGAGCAGGGTCGGCCCGTGCGCTTCCCCGGTCTGGTGCTCGACATCGACGAGCGAAAGAACGCGGAGTTGCGCCAGTCGGCCCTCGTGGAGATCTCGGACCGGCTGCGCGAGCTGACCGACACGGCGGACATCGCCGGCACCGCCATGGAGCGCGTCGGGAAGCTGCTCGGCGTGCTGCGCGCGGGCTATGGCTCCATCGATCCGCGCGAGGAATTCGTGGACATGGAGCGGGACTGGGTGTCCCGGCCGGATGTCACCAGCGTGGCGGGCGTGCACCGCTTCACCGACTACGGCGTCTACATCGAGAATCTCAAGCGCGGGGAGACCGTCGCCATCCCGGACATCGAGAAGGACGCGCGCACGGCCGAGGGCGCCACCAACCTGCTCGGCATTGGCATCCGGGCGCTGCTCAACGTCCCCCTGCGGGAGCAGGGGCGCTTCGTGGCCGTCCTGTACCTCCACGACTCGCAGGTGCGCGAGTGGAACGAGGACGAAATCGAGTTCGTGCGCAACGTCGCCGATCGCATCTGGGCGGCGAGCGAGCGCGTCAAGGCGATGGCGCAACTGCGGCGGGCCAACGAGACGCTGGAGCAGCGCGTGGAGGAGCGCACCCGCGAGCGGGACCGCGTCTGGAACGTGTCCCAGGAGTTGCTGGTGGTGACGGACTTCGAGGGACGCTTCCTCAGCGTCAACCCCGCCTGGCACACACTCCTTGGCTGGAGCCAGGAAGAGCTGCTGGGGAAGAACTCCACCTGGCTGGAGCACCCCGAGGATCGGGAAAAGACACAAGGCGAGCGCGAGCACCTGTTCTCGGGGGAGCGCACACAACGGTTCGAGAACCGCCTGCGGCACAAGGATGGCTCCTACCGGCTCCTGTCCTGGACGGCGGTGCCCGTGCCCGAGGGCCAGATCCTCTACGCCTCCGCGCGGGACATCACCCAGCAGCGGCAGATCGAGGAGCAGTTGCGCCAGTCCCAGAAGATGGAGGCGGTGGGCAAGCTCACCGGAGGGGTGGCGCACGACTTCAACAACCTGCTCCAGGTCATCGCCGGCAACCTCCAGCTCCTGCAACGGGACGTGGCCGGCAACGAGCGAGGGCAGCGCCGCGTGCGGACCGCCATCGGCTCGGTGGAACGAGGCGCCCGGCTCGCGGCCCAACTGCTGGCCTTCGCCCGGCGCCAGCCGCTCGCGCCCGTGGTCATCCACCTGGGACGGCTGGTGCGCGGCATGGATGAGCTGCTGCGCCGCTCGCTCGGCGAGGACATCGAGGTGGAGACCGTCATCAGCGGTGGTCTGTGGAACACGTCCGTGGACCCCAACCAGCTCGAGAACGTCATCCTCAACCTGGCCATCAACGCCCGCGACGCCATGCACAACACCGGCAAGCTGACGATCGAGGTCAGCAACGCCATGCTCGATGACCGCTACGCGCTGGTACACCCGGAGGTGACACCCGGGCAGTACGTGCTCCTGGCCGTCTCCGACACGGGCGGCGGAATGACCCCCGAGGTGATGGAGCGCGCCTTCGAGCCGTTCTTCACCACCAAGCCCGAGGGCCGCGGCACGGGGTTGGGACTGAGCATGGTGTATGGCTTCGTCAAGCAGAGCGGCGGCCACGTGAAGATCTACAGCGAGATCGGCCATGGCACGACCTTGAAGATCTACCTGCCCCGGACGTTCGAGGCCGAGATGCCCCTGGCGGAGGAAACCATGACCGGTCCCATCGAGGGCGGCCACGAGACCATCCTCGTGGTCGAGGACGACGCGGAGGTACGGGCCACGGTGGTGGAGCTCCTGACGGAGCTGGGCTACCGCGTGCTCAAGGCCCCGGACGGACAGAGCGCGCTGGCCATCATCCAGAGCGGGCTCCCGGTGGATCTGCTGTTCACCGACGTGGTGATGCCCGGTCCGGTGCGCAGTCCGGATCTGGCGCGGCAGGCCAAGGCGCTCCTGCCGGACATCGAGGTGCTGTTCACCTCGGGCTACACGGAGAACGCCATCGTGCACGGAGGCCGGCTCGATCCGGGCGTGCACCTGTTGAGCAAGCCCCATCGCCGCGAGGACCTGGCGCGCAAGCTGCGGCAATTGCTCGACCACCGCCAGCAGAAGAAGCAGGAGAGCCGGGCCCTCACCCCACCGCCCGCGAAGCCGGCGGCGACGCTCCCCCCCTCGCGGCTGAGCGTGCTCCTGGTGGAGGATGACGAGGACATCCGCACCTCGGCCCTGGAGTTGATGGAGCTCCTGGGCCACGACGTGGTGGCGGTGGCGAGCGCCGAGTCGGCCCTGGGAGAACTGCCGTCCCGGCGCTTCGACGTGTTGTTCACCGACGTGACGCTGCCCGGCATGTCGGGCGTGGCCCTGGCCCGAGAGGTCGCGCGCCTCCACCCGGAGATGAAGATCATCATCGCCTCCGGACATGGGAGCGCGATCCTGTCCGGAGAGGATGAGCGGATGAAAGACGTCCTGCTCCTGCCCAAGCCCTACGCGCTGGCGCAGATCGAGAAAGTCCTGGCGCAGGTGGCCGAGGACCGCTGAGTTCACCCAACACTCCAGGTGACAGGCGCGCGGACGAGGGTGCGCTAAAGGGTTGCCCCCCGGTGGTCCGGGCAGCAGGATTCCCCCATGGTCGACAAATTGGTGTTGAGCGACGAGGAATGGAAGAAACGTTTGTCCCCCGAGGAGTACCAGGTGCTGCGGCACCACGGGACCGAGCGGCCCGGCAGCGGCTGTTTCCTGGGGACGAAGACGCCGGGCACGTACGTCTGCGCGGGGTGCGCCAACCCGCTGTTCAAGTCGGGCGAGAAGTTCGACTCTGGCACGGGCTGGCCGTCCTTCACCCAACCGGTGAAGCCGGACGCGGTGACGGAGTACCGGGACGTCTCCTACGGCATGGTGCGCACCGAGGTGCGCTGCGGCCGGTGTGACGGACACCTGGGACACGTCTTCCCGGATGGCCCGCCTCCCACTGGCCTGCGCTACTGCATGAACTCCGTGGCGATGAAGCACGCGCCGGAGGGGTAAGCCCTCCCGCTCGTCACGAAGAGAGGCTCGGCGGTGAGGCTCAGCGCGCCGAGCGCTCGGCCTCGGCGAGGCGCTTCTTGGTCAGCGACAGGTAGTTCTCGTCCAGGTCGATGCCCACGTAGCGCCGGCCGAGCTTCATGGCCGCCACGCCGGTGGTGCCACTGCCGTTGAAGGGATCCAGGATGACCGCGTCCTCGGAGGTGCTCGCCTCGATGACGCGCTCGAGCAGCGACACCGGCTTCTGCGTGGGGTGGCTGCCGTGCACCTTCTCCTCGCGGCGCGGCGCGGTCATGGTCCACACACGGCCGGACTCGTCGGTGTCGATCTCCTCCTCACCGGCGCGCGGCAGGGCCCACACGTCGCGCATCTGCTTGCCGCCGTTGTCCTGCTTCATCTTCTTGTAATTGAAGGTGTGCTGGAGCTTGGCGGCCGGCTTGGGCGAGGCCCAGATGAGCAGCTCCGAGGAGTGCGTGAAGTAGCGGCACGCCAGGTTGGGGCTCGCGTTGGGCTTGTACCAGGTGACGGTGTTGAGCAGCTTGTAGCCGAGCTTCTGCATCGCGAAGCCCACCGAGAAGATGACGTGCTGGGTGCCGCTCACCCAGATGCTGCCCGTGGGCTTGAGCACGCGCTGGCACTCCTGGAGCCAGGCGCTGGTGAAGGCGTGGTCCTCCTCCACTCCGCGCGACACGTCCCAGTTGCCCTTGTTCACCGCGGCGCGCTTGCCGTTCTTGCAGGTGAAGCCGCCGTTGGACAGGAAGTAGGGGGGATCGGCGAACACCATGTCGAACGTGCCGGCATCGAACTGCTTGAGCAGGGCCAGGCTGTCGCCCTGATAGAGCCGGTACGCGTCGCTCTTGGCGAAGAGGCTCTCACGCAGGGAGGGCTGGACAAGCTTCAGGGCAGGAGCTGCGGCTTCGGCGGACATCTCGCCTCCGTCAAAGGGGGGGTCGTGACGGGGGGGAATGTGAGGGCAACACGGTGCTACGTCTAATTTCCCGCCTGTACTTTCCTGTAGCACCTGGAAACTTGACGGGCCGCGCGAATCGCCACTTCGCCCTCGGCGATGTCACCCGAGGCGCTATGCTCCCGCATCGCCCATGGCCTCTTCGTCCCTGACAGTGGAACAAGTGCTCGCGCTCGCGCCGGATACCTCGGTCGCGTCCGCGGGCAGGAAGCTCGGCAACGAGAGCAACTGGCAAGGCCTGGGCCGCGCCGAGCGCGCCGCCTGGGGCGAGTGCAAGGGCAGCGCCCTGTACCAGGTGCGCATCGACCTGGGCGACCTGACCTCGAAGTGCTCGTGCCCGAGCCGCAAGTTCCCCTGCAAGCACGCCGTGGGACTGCTGCTGCTCGCCGCCGCGGAGCGCCTGCCCGAGGGCACGCCACCGGCCTGGGTCGAGGAGTGGCTGGCGCGCCGCTCCGCCACCACCGAGCGCAAGGAGAAGCGCAAGACCGCCATCGCCGAGGGAGCGCCCCCCGTCGACGTCAAGGCCCAGGCGCGCCGCGCGGCGGATCGCCACGAGCGCGTGAACAAGGGCCTGGAGGCGCTGGCGTTGTGGATGGAGGACCTAGTGCGCACGGGCTTCGCGGGGCTCGAGGCGGGCGCGGACATGTGGAACACCCAGGCGGCGCGGCTCGTGGACGCCCAGGCCCCGGGGCTCGCGTCGCGGGTGCGGCAGCTCGCGGCGATTCCAGGCAGTGGCCCCGACTGGCCCCGGCGGCTGCTGGAGCGGCTGGGACGGCTCGCGCTCATCGTCGAGGCATGGGGCCGGGTAGAGCAGCTCCCGCCGCCCCTCGCGGAGGATCTGCGCGCCCTGGTGGGCTTTTCCCTGCGCGAGGAAGAGGTCGAGGCACGGGGTGAGCACGTCCAGGACACCTGGGTCGTCCTCGGCCATGAGCAGGAGGAAGTGGACCGCGTGCGCGTGCAACGAACCCACCTGATGGGCACCACGGGAGGCCGCACGGCGCTCGTGCTCCAGTTCGCGGCGGGCCGGGCCCCGTTCACCGAGAGCTTCCTGCCTGGAAGCTCGTTCGACGCGGAGCTCGTGTACTGGCCGAGCGCGGCACCGCGACGCGCGAAGGTGCTCCAACGCCAGGGGGAAGTCCGCGCCTGGACGGGAAGCCTGCCCACGCTCTCGCTCGACGGCCTCCATCAGCGCTTCGCCCAGGAGCTGTCCCAACAGCCCTTCCAGGAGAACACGCCGGTGCTGCTCGGCCAGGTCACCCCCAGGCTGGACGCACGCGAGCAGTGGTGGCTCCAGGACGCGACGGGCTCCGCGGTGCGCCTGGGCGAGGGAAACCGCTGGTTGCTGCTCGCGCTGTCCGGAGGCCACCCGCTCGAGGTCTTCGGTGAATGGGACGGCGAGGTGCTGCGGCCCTTGAGCACCCGCGTGGGCCAGACGCTCTACCCGCTCGCGGAGACCTCCCCATGACCGAACTCGACGCGCTGACCCGCCTCGCCTCGCTGGGTACCTCTCGCACTCCCGACGCCACGCCCACGGAGGGCGTGGAGGCCATGGCCTTCCGAGCCCTCGAGGGGGCGTCCCTGGAGAAACGCGTCCTGCTCGCCGCTGGCGTGAGGGCGGTGGCACGGGCCGCGGGCCAGAAACCCCTCGTCCTCGAGGCCACCTCGGAACAGGCGCCCGAGGAAACCCTGGAGGTCTGCTCCCCCCGCGTGAGCGCCCTGGTGAGGGAGTTGTTGGAGGGGGGAGATCCCGAGCGCGACGAGCTGCTGGCCGAGCTCTTCCAGCACATGGCGCTCGCCCGGCGCCGGCTTCCCCCGGAGCTGCTCGTCAGCGTGTTGTCCCGGAGCAGGGATTGGCCGCGAGCGACCCTGGAGCCCGTCCTCGGAGAGCGGGGACGGTGGCTCTCACGCTTCCGTCCGGGATGGCGTCCTCCCCCGACCCTCCAGGGCGCGGACATCGAGCGCGTCTGGGCGGAAGGCTCCTTCGAGGAACGGAGGACGGCGCTCGAGGACATGCGGCGCATCGATCCGGCGCGCACCCGCCAGTGGTTGAAAGACACCTGGAACCAGGAAAAGGCCGAGCATCGCGCGCGATTCCTGGCCTGCTTCGATGATGCGGCCCTGTCCCTCGACGACGAGCCCTCGCTGGAGCAGGGCCGGCAGGATCGCTCGGCCGCGGTTCGCGAGGTGGCGCGTCACCTCCTGGCCCGCCTCCCCGGCTCCGCGTTCTCGCTCCGCATGCGGGAGCGGGCCCAGGCCGTGCTGCAGTGGGGCGGCCTCGCGCTGCGCATTCAATGGCCCTCCACATGGGACGCCGAGGCGGACAAGGACGGGCTCGACAAACCGCCCGCCGGGGTCGGCAAGAGTGAGCACTGGCTCATCCGCATCCTGGAGTGCGTGCCGCTCCCCGAATGGGAGAAGCGGTTCCAGACCTCGCCAGAACGGATCGCCGCCGCCGCCGCCCGGACGGATGACTACGCCGCGCTCTCGGAGGGGTGGGCCCACGCCTTCCGGCTGGCGCCCTCGTCGACCTGGGCCTCGGCGCTGTTCGACATCTGGTCGACACAAGTGGCCAATCAGCTCACCACGCCTCGCGCCCAGTCCCTGGCCCTCACCGTGTTCGAGCAGTTGCCCGTCGCCGAGCGTGCCGAGCGGACCCTGAGCGTCCTGCACGGCACCACCTCCCTCCCCTGGCGCGAGCAGGCCGTGTCCCTGACTCCCGCGCCGTGGCCGAGGGAACTCGGCATGGCCTGGATCAACGCGCTGTACGACACCCCCCATGCCGTGGGGCCTCTCTGGCATGCCGTCCGAGCCCTGCCTCCCGAATGCCTGCGCGTCGCCGCCGAGCTCCGGCCGCTGCCGCCGCGCCTGAGCGCCTACCGCTACGTCTTCGAGCGCCTCCAGCAGCTCGTCTCCTTCATCCGCATCCTCCACGAGGAGTTGAAACCGTGACCGCCTCCGCCCTTCTCCGCCAGCACGCCGAACAGCAATACGCCGAGGAACTGGCCGCGATCGCCCGGATCGACGACAAGCCCCGGCCCCAGGGGTGGACGCTGTCGCCCTGGGCCGTGCGCCTCTACCTGCTCGGTGGAAAGCTGCCGGATGGCTTCCAGGTGAGCGCCAAGTACATCGGCAACGCACGGCTGGTGGAGATCGCCGTGGCGACGCTCGCCACCGACCGGGCCCTGCTGCTCTACGGCGTGCCGGGCACCGCCAAGTCGTGGTTGAGCGAGCACCTGGCCGCCGCCATCTGTGGAAACTCGACGCTGCTCGTGCAGGGCACGGCGGGCACCGACGAGACAGCACTGCGCTATGGCTGGAACTACGCGCGGCTGCTCGCGGAAGGTCCCTCCGAGGGCGCCATGGTGCCCAGCCCCGTGATGCGCTCCATGCGCGAGGGCAAGCTCGCGCGCATCGAGGAACTGACGCGCATGCCGAGCGAGGTGCAGGACGCGCTCATCACCCTCTTGAGCGAGAAGACGCTGCCCGTGCCGGAGCTCGCCAGCGAGGTGCAGGCGCGCTCGGGCTTCAACGTCATCGCCACGGCGAACAACCGGGATCGGGGCGTGAACGAGCTGTCGAGCGCCCTCCTGCGCCGCTTCAACACCGTCATCCTGCCCACGCCCGACTCACTGGAGCAGGAAGTGCAGATCGTCGAGAAGCGCGTGGCCGAGCTGGGCCGGGCCCTCGCCCTGCCCGCGGAGAAGCCCGCCCTGGAGGAGATCCGCCGGGTGGTCACCCTGTTCCGCGAGCTGCGCGGCGGCGCCACGCTGGACGGGACGATGAAGCTCAAGACGCCCTCGGGCTCGCTGTCCACCGCCGAGGTCATCTCGGTGATGAACGGCGGCCTGGCCATGGCGGGCTACTACGGAGACGGAGTGCTCCGGGCGCCGGACCTGGCCGCGGGCCTCACGGGCGCCATCGTGAAGGATCCCGTGCAGGACCGCGTGGTGTGGCTCGAGTACCTCAAGACGGTGGTCAAGGAGCGCGAGGGGTGGAAGGACCTCTACCGCGCGTGCATGGAGGTCTTGTGAGCGCGGAGCCGGGCGCGGCCGTTCACGTGCTCGGGGTGCGGCACCATGGTCCGGGCAGCGCGCGTGGCGTGCGGGGCGCGCTCGAAAAGCTTCAACCCGACGTGGTGCTCATCGAGGGGCCGCCCGAGGCGGATGAACTTCTCACGCTCGCGGCCCACGCGGAGATGAAGCCACCGGTGGCCCTGCTCATCTACGCGGCCGAGGAGCCCTCGCGCGCCGTCTTCTACCCGTTCGCCGTCTTCTCGCCCGAGTGGCAGGCCATCCAGTACGCGGTGACGCGCTCGCTGCCCGTGCGCTTCATCGACCTGCCCCAGACGCACCAGATGGCGCCCCCGGAGGGGGACAAGGCGACCCCGGAGTCGGCGCCGGAGCCGGAGGACTCCCCCCAGGTGGATCCCCTCGGAGCACTCGCCCGCGCCGCGGGCCACGAGGATGGGGAGCGCTGGTGGGAACACCTCATCGAACAGCGCCAGGACGTGGAAGGCGTCTTCGAGGCTGTGCTCGAGGCCATGGGCGCCCTGCGCGAGGACGAGAAGGAGCTGTCCCCGCGCGAGGCCCTGCGCGAAGCGCACATGCGCCGCTGCATCCGCCAGGCGAAGAAGGAGGGCTTCCAGAAGATCGCCGTCGTGTGCGGCGCCTGGCACGGCCCCGCGCTCGCGAAGCCCCGGCCCGCCCGCGAGGACGATGCGCTGCTCAAGGGCCTGCCGAAGACGAAGGTGGCGGCCACGTGGGTGCCCTGGACGTATGACCGGCTGGGCTGGCGCAGCGGGTACGGCGCGGGAGTGGACTCGCCGGGGTGGTACGCGCACTTGTGGAACACGCCCGAGCGGCCGGTGTCGACCTGGGCGGCGCGCATCGCCCACCTGCTGCGGGACGAGGGCATGGATGCCTCCTCCGCGAGCGTCATCGAGACCGTGCGGCTCGCCGAGGCGCTCGCGGCGCTGCGCGAGCGGAGCGTGGTGGGCCTGGGAGAACTCCGGGACGCCGCGCTCAGTGTGCTGTGCAGCGGAGACGCGACCCCACTCACCCTCATCCACGAGAAGCTGGAAGTGGGCACGGGGCTGGGCGAGGTGCCTTCGGACGCACCCTCCGTCCCGCTCGCGCGAGACCTGGCGGCCCAACAGAAGGCGCTGCGCCTTCCCGCCTCCTCGGAGATCAAGAGCCAGGAGTTGGACCTGCGCAAGGACCTGGACCGCAACCGGAGCCGGCTGCTCCACCGGCTGTCCCTGCTCGACATCCCCTGGGGCACGCTGGGGGACGACGCGCGGAGGACGACCGGGACCTTCCGCGAGACGTGGCGATTGCAGTGGCAGCCCGTGCTGGCCGTGAACGTCGTCGAGGCGAGCCTCTTCGGCAACACGGTGGAACTGGCGGCCACGGGCCGTGTGGTGGCGCGCGCGGCGGAGGCATCCGAACTCAGCACGCTGACCGCCCTGCTCGAGGCCTCCCTGCTCGCGGAACTGCCCTCGGCCATCGACACGGTGCTGAGCCAGGTACAGGCGTTCTCCACCCGCTCGGCGGATATTCCGAAGCTGCTCGAGGCCTTCCCCGCGCTCGCCCAGGCGGTCCGCTATGGCAGCGTGCGCGAGACGCCCACCGGTCCCATCCTCGCCATCGCGGAAGGACTCTTCGAGCGCATCGTCATCGGTCTGCCCGGCGCCTGTGTGTCGCTGGACGACGACTCCGCCCACCAGCGCCGCGAGCAACTGCGCGCCATGCAGGCGGCGGTGGGACTGCTCGAGAACAAGGAGCAGGGAGCGGAATGGGCCGAGGCACTCGACGGGCTCATCCACCGGGACGCGGTCCATGGGCTCGTCCGGGGCGCGGCGCTGCGGTTGCGCCTGGAGCTGGGGCTCGTGCGGGACGAGGACCTGGGCACACTCGCCCGGAAGGCCCTGTCACCCGCGGTGCCCCCCGCCGAGGCGGCGGCCTGGATGGAAGGACTCATCGCCGGGAATGCGCTGCTGCTGCTGCACCGGACCGAGCTGTGGGCGGCGCTCGACGGGTGGCTGTGTGGCCTGTCGCGTGAGGCGTTCGTCGAGCAACTGCCCCTGGTGCGGCGCGCCTTCTCCGACTTCAGCGCGGCCGAGCGCCGGGCCATGGCCGAGCGCATCCGCGACCTCTCCCGTGCGCCCACGGCGGAGCGAGGCGAGGCGAAGCAGGAAGAGCTGGATCAAGAACGCGTGGCGAAGGTGCTTCCGGTGCTGTCGTTGCTGTTGGGGGTGAAGCTCGATGAAACCCATTGATGAAGAGCGGCTGGAGCGCTGGCGGCTCGTGCTGGGCGCGCCCGCCCAGGAGCCGTTGGGCACGCGCCTGGCGGAGTCCGAGCAGCGCATGGATCGGGCACTCGGGGCGCTCTACGACTCCGAGCGCAAGGCGGGCCTGGGCGCTTCCTCGCCCCAGGTCTCCCGCTGGCTCGGCGACATCCGCGAGTACTTCCCCTCCCCGGTCGTGCGCGTCATGCAGGGGGACGCGATGGCCCGGCTGGGACTCAAGCAGATGCTGCTCCAGCCGGAGATGCTCGAGGCGGTGGAGCCGGACGTGGAGCTGGTGGCCACGCTGCTGTCCCTGAGCAAGGTCATCCCCCAGAAGACGAAGGAAACGGCGCGCCGGGTGGTGCGCAAGGTCGTGGACGCGCTGGAGCAGCGGCTGCGTGCCCCCACCGAGCAGGCCGTGCGCGGGGCGCTGTCCCGGGCATCGCGCACGCGCCGGCCCAAGGCCGCGGAGATCGATTGGGATCGGACGCTGCGCGCCAACCTGGGCAACTACCTGCCCGAGCGCAAAACCGTGGTGGTGGACAAGCTGGTGGGGTATGGGCGCAAGCGCTCGAGTCTGCGGGACGTGGTGCTCTGCATCGATCAGAGCGGCTCCATGGCGCCCTCGGTCGTCTATTCGAGCATCTTCGGCGCGGTGCTCGCCTCCATGCGGGCGGTGTCCACGCGCATGGTCGTCTTCGACACGGCCGTGGTGGACCTGAGCGAGCAACTGTCGGATCCGGTGGATCTGCTCTTCGGCACCCAATTGGGGGGCGGCACGGACATCGATCAGGCGCTCGCCTACTGCCAGCAGCTCATCACCCGGCCGGCACAGACCATCCTCGTGCTCATCACGGACCTGTACGAGGGAGGCAATGCCCAGCGGATGCTCCAGCGCGCCGCGTCGCTCGTGCAGGGTGGCGTGACGGTCATCTGCCTGTTGGCGCTCAGCGACCAGGGAACGCCCTCGCACGACACGCACCACGCCGCGCAGTTCGCGTCGATGGGCATCCCCACCTTCGCCTGCACCCCGGACCTGTTCCCGGAACTCATGGCCGCGGCCATTCAACGCCAGGACCTGAAGGCCTGGGCGGCCCGCCAGGACATCCAGGTCGCCCGTCCGGGCTGACGAGATTGCCGCCCCATGAAGACGAGACACGGATAAAAGGGCGGCATGAACGGTCCTGAGAACTCCGGCATCCTTCTCAGCGCGGCGGTGATGACGAAGAACAGTCTGCGCACCTTGAAGGAGTGCCTCGACTCCCTGGACTTCTGCGACGAGATCGTCGTCGTCGATGACCATTCCACCGACGGCACGTGGGAGTACCTCCAGTCCCGAGGCGGCAAGGTCCGGGCATTTCAACGCAAGCTCGATACCTTCGCCTCGCATCGGCGGGCCATGTGCGCGCAGGCACGCGGGCAATGGGTGCTCATCGTGGACGCCGATGAGAATGCCCTGCCTGGACTCGGCGAGGAGATCCGTGAACTGCTGAGCCAAAACCCTCGTCACGATGCCTATCACGTGCCTCAGAAGAACACCCTGCCCGACCACTGGCCGCGGCCGGTGCACTTCTGGACCTCGCAGAAGCGGCTGCTGCGATTGGGCAAGGTGCGATGGGCGGACTCGGAATGGATCCACGTGCCCGCCATCCATGAGGGCAAGGCGGGTCGGCTCAAGCACGGACTGAGGCACCGCTCGTACGACTCCGTCTCCCACCTGCTGCGCAAGCAGATCAGCTATGCCCAGAGTGGTGCGAGGCACTTTCACTCGCTCGAGCGCCGCGCCTCGCTGATGAAGGCTTGCACCCACTCCGCCAGCGCGTTCATCAAATTCTACCTGCTCAAGGGCCTGTTCCGTTTTGGGATGGGGGGACTCACCGTCGCCACGGCGCTCTCGTTCCACGCCTTCGCCAAGTACGCCTTCCTGTGGGAACTGGGCTCAGGCGTGGCCGAGGGTGAGCGTGAACTGGTTCCGGGGGACACCCGCGCCTGAGAAGGGGCAGGCCCATCAGGAGCGCATGAAGTCCGACCACACCATCCGGATCGGACGTTTTCGGGAGATGAACTCCAGGCCATAGAGCGCCGCCGCGGGCTCCGTGGTCAAGGCCAGCTCAAACGCTCCCTCGGCGACGGCCTTCGCGGCGCTGCGGGTCGAATCCATGCTGACGATCTCTCCGACCCGGTATCCGCTGGGGAGGAGCTGGGCCACCAGCGGCTTGGGTGAGGGATGACTCGCGATGGTCGGCACGGCGGACAGCCCCTCCCGGGCGAGCTGTTTCAGCTTCTCGATTTGGAGGCGGCGGGAATCGAAGCCGCGAATACGCATACGCTCTCAGGGAAACAGGGTGGGGCCGGGCAGGTACTGCCGGACGGAGAGCCCATCCGCCGAGAGCTGGTCGTACTGGTTGTTGCCCCAGCCCCACGCCGAACCGTCGGACCCCAACGCCAGGGCCTGCATGTAGCCACCGGAGACAGCGGCCACGCCCGTGAGACCCGACACCGCCACCGGTCTGTACCGGGTGGTCTGCGTCCCATCACCCAGCCGGCCGTGGGCGTTGAGGCCCCAGGAGCGGACGGAGCCATCCGACAGGGCCGCCAGTGAGAAGAAGTTGCCCGCGGAAATAGCCACCACACCCGTGAGGCCCGCCACCTGCTCCGGAGTCGTCAGGGTGGTCGCATAGCCGTTGCCGAGCTGGCCGTAGTTGCCATTGCCCCAGACCCAGACAGTGCCATCCGCGCGCAGGGCCAGGGCATGCCCATTCTCCGACGAGGAAATGGCCACCACGCCCGTGAGTTTCGACACCTGCACCGGGGTGAGGTGGTAGGACGCGGAGGAGACGCTCCCGAGCTGACCGGAAGCATTCCTCCCCCAGGCCCACACGGTCCCATCCGAGCGCAAGGCCATGGAGAAGGACTTGCCGCAGGAAACGGCCACCGCGCCCGTCAGACCCGACACCCGCACCGGGGTGAGCCGTTTGCCCTGCGTCCCATCACCCAGCTGGCCGTCCGTGTTCGAGCCCCAGCCCCACACGGTGCCATCCGTGCGAACCGCCAGGGAATGCAGGGGGCCGGCATCGATCGCGACCACGTCCGTCAGCCCCGGGATCTGGGTGGGAGTCGAGCGGAAGAGATTCGTTCCATCCCCGAGCAAGCCATTGCTGTTGTTTCCCCAGGCCCACACGGTGCCATCCGCGCGGAGCGCCAGGGTGTGGACGCTTCCGGTGGCCACTGCCACCACGTCGGTCAGTCCCGACGCCTGCACGGGAGTGGCGCGGATGCTGTTCGTCCCATCGCCGAGCTGACCAGAGGCATTCTGACCCCAGCTCCAGACGGTGCCATCCGAGCGCAGCGCCACGGAGAAGAGCTCGCCGGAGGAGACAGCCGAGACGCCCGTCAACAGCATGCGCGTCGGGGTGAGCCGCACGTCCGAGCCAGTTCCGAGCGCACCATATGAGCTGTAGCCCCAGGCCTGGACGGACCCATCCGTCTTGCGAACCAGGGAGTGGTTGCCGCCGCCCACCGCGACCTCCACGTCCGTCAGACCGGCCACCGGCACGGCCAGGGTCCGCGAGGTCGACGTCCCATCGCCGAGCTGACCCGAGGCATTGGAGCCCCAGCTCCACACGGTGCCCTCGGAGAGGACGGCCAGGGAGTGCTCGGGTCCAGCTCCGATGGAAGAGACACCGCTCAGGCCCATCACCTGCGCGGGACGGTTCTGGTTGACCGTCGTCCCATTGCCGACCTGCCCCTGGGAGTTGAGGCCCCAGCCGCGAAGGGTCCCATCGGAGACGAGGGCGAGGGAGTGGGAGGACCCGGCGGCGATGGCCACCACGTTCTCGAGGTCAATCGCCTGCACGGGAGTGGTGGAGCGGGTGTTGGTCAACCCGGTGCCGAGCTGGCCACTGTAATTGCTGCCCCAGGCCCAGACAAAGCCATCCGAACGCAATGCCAGACAATGGCCGCTGCCCATGGCAATGGCCACCACGTCCGTGAGGGTGAGCACCTGCACCGGCGTGGTCCGGCCGTACGTCGTCCCATCACCGAGCTGGCCGCTGTAATTGCCGCCCCAGGCCCACACGCTCCCATCCGAGCGCAGGGCCAGGGAGGAGGAACCGCTGGCGGCGATGGCCACCACGCCCGTGAGGTTCCTCACCTGCACGGGGAAGACGCGTTGCACCACCGTCCCGTCTCCGAGCTGGCCGACGCCATTATTGCCCCAGGCCCACACGGTCCCATCCGAGCGCAGGGCCAGGGAGAACGAATCGCCGGCCGCGACCGCCCTGGCGCCCGAGGTCCACACCCTCACGGGGAAGGAACGGGCCGTCGTCGTTCCATCACCGACCTGGCCGGAGTTGTTGAAGCCCCAGGCCCAGAGGGAGCCGTCCGGACGCACCGTCAGGGAATGATCGTTCCCCGCGGCGATCAGCCCCCTGCTGGGCGAACCCGTGGACTGCTCGAGGAAGCGCCGAGCCACCGCGGCCCCTTCGTCCACTCCCCTCCCACCGCCCTCCCCGCCCGCGACGCCTCCGCCACAACCGGCCGCCAGCACGGTGGCGAGGAGTGTCACCAGCATTGCTTCACGACGAAACGCCTTGTCCCCGCGCATCAATTCCTCACGCATTCATGGATTGACCGGCCCGCCTCGGAATCACGTGACGCGGGAGGCCGCCGGAGCGCGCGAGTATGCGCGACAGGTCTGACATGAACCGTGCGCTGGGAGCGCCGCCAATGGGTGACAGCGAGGTGACGCATGCCCTGCACAAACGGCGAGCACAGTGAGGATTCACTTGGATGGTGCCGCCCCATCCTCGATGGTGCCGGACGGAGTCTTCGTGCCGTGCTGCTCTGGCGCTCGCAGCGACGACTGGACCCCGCGCTTCGTAGCCGACCCATCGCTCCGGTGCGGCCCGAAGGGGCTCGGCGGTACATCGCATCGAGGCTAGAGTGGACCTTCGCTACTCTTCACGGAGGATTCATGAATCAAGTCGCCATTGTCACGGGAACGTCGTCCGGCATCGGGCTTGCCACCGCACTCGCACTGGCGAAGGCCGGCCAGGTCGTCATCGCCACGGTTCGCGACGAGCGTGGCAAGGCGAGTGTCCTCGAACAGGCGGCGCTCGCGGGCGTGCACCTCGACGTCAGGCGGCTCGACGTGACCAATGATGCATCGGTCGCGGCCGTGGTCAGCGGCGTGCTCGCCGATCACGGTCGGATCGACGTGCTCGTGAACAACGCGGGCCTTGGGCACCGCGGGACGCTCGAACAGCTCACCTTGGCCGAGATGGCCTCTTCGATGGACGTCAACTTCTGGGGCGTAGCGCGGATGACGCAGGCCGTGCTGCCGGGGATGCGCACGGCGCGGCGGGGAAGGATCGTGACCGTGACGAGCATGAACGGCCTCATCGCGATGCCGTTCAGCGACGCCTACAACGCCGCCAAGTTCGCGGTTGAAGGCCTGATGGAAGGCCTCGCCCCCGTGATGGCGGCGTTCGGCGTGCACGTCTCGGTCATCGAGCCGGGCCCCGTGCGCACGTCCTTCTTCTCGAACATGACCGGCAAAGTCGGCGCGACCGACCAGGAAGACCCGTACGCCGCGATGATGGGCCGCTACAACGACGCCCTCGCGGCCGCGATGAAAGGCGGCGGAGAGACGCCCGAGGGCGTAGCCGCGGTCATCCTGGAAGCCGTAACGAGCGACGCGCCACGTTTCAGGTATCAATCCTCGCCCGCGGCCTCGGCCATGGCCGCACGGAAAATCATCGACGTCACCGGCCAATCGATCGTGCATGCGACGCGCGCGCTGCTCGGCTGAGGCCGGTCCGCGCAGCCATCGAAGTCAAAGCCGTGAATGTCCGGTGCGCCGGCCTGTCCGGCCTTGCCCATGACAATCCTCAGGTCGTTCGAGTTCACAAACGCCTACGCATAGGAAGGCCGCCCTCCCATGGGGTGCGCGGCAGGGGCCCCGTGTCAACGATTCGATGACACGGGGTCCACGACTGGTGCCGGGGGATGCCCGCGGCTGAAGAGCCAGAATGACCCGAGTTCGACGCGTCTAACGGTGCGTCGTCGGGTGGTTGGCGGTCACCGGAATCTGTCCCGAGAACATCCGGTTGATGTCGCCCGCCAGCCGCAAATAGAAGTCCGACGAGACGGAGACGCCGTCCACGTCCAGGGTCAGGAAGTACTGGTTGTTGGGGATCATCGAGCTGTTCTCCGCCAGCTTGGCGATGGCCGTGCCTTCATCGTACTCGTCGAACATCGCCACGTACCCGGTGGAGATGCCCACGCTCTTGAGGTTGTAGGCCTGCCGCCACATGAAGTCGCCGTGGAGCCGGGGATTCTCGTTCCTGGGCCCTCCGGTCATGTTGGACCAGGCGGAGCCCGGCCAGATGACTGGCTGATAGGCGATTCCGTACTGCTGCGTATAGGCGAAGTCCGGCTGCCACTGGTTCGTCTTGAAGTGATCCGCGCCCTCGAACGTCCCGAAGCGGGCGACGAACCACGGTGAGATCATGTCCAGCGACCGGTAGACATCCCCGAATCCCGCCTTCGAGTCGTTGTTACCCGTGCGCCAGTAGGTGGGAACGCCGCCGATGACATAGGCGCCCTGGCTCTTGAACCAATTGATGAGTTCGGCGGATTCGGCCACCGTGCCAGGCCGGTCGGTGAAACCAATGCCCCAGATGCACACGACGACCTTGCCACCCTGCCGGGCGTAGGCGCTGGACGAGGTCAGATGCATGGCATTGACCACTTGCGCCGTCCAGTCACGCTTGACCGCGTTCACCCAGTTGCCGGCGTTCATGCCGGTGATGTCATACATGACGTAGAACTTGCGGCCATACGTCTCCGCCGCGTTCTTCACCTTGACCGCGACGCTGTCCCGGTTGGTCTTCCATCCGTTCGGCGCATCGTTCTCGTCGGCGCCGAAGCGCTGCAAGGCGGCCCCGTCGATGTTGTAGGTCCGCATCCACTCGAAATGCTTGTCGACGGTTTCCTGATCGTACGAGGAGAACAGCCTCGCGGATTGCCCGTTGCCCAGGTTCCCCAGCTGGGTTTGATACAGCTTGGAGTACTCCCGGATGTCCGGGTAGAGCTCGAAGTTGACGTTGGAGTTGGCGGCCGGCGCACTGCTGTTCTTCGACCAGTGGACCCAGCCGTTATTGGGCGAGCCATCTCCGGCGGCGTTGAACCACCCCTGGTACCCCGCGAACAGCTTGCCGACGACGTCTCCACCGCTCGTCGGCGGAGGAGTCGACGACGACGAGAACTTGAACCACTTGAGGTTGAAGAGGTTTCCCGCGCCTCCGGTGAACTTCAGATACAGGTTGTGCAGGCCACTGACGTTGCTCACGACGCAGGAGCGGGTGACCCACGTCTGCCACCCTCCCGTTGCCGGAACCGCGCAGGTCCCCGCGAGCGTTCCAGTCAGACTGTCGAGCCGGACCTCGATTTGGCCGCCCGCCGTATTGCTGGCGACCCGGGCGTCGAAGGTGGTGGCGCCGCTTCCGAAATCAATGTTGTTGAACGCGATGAAGTCGCCATTGTCGACGAAGGCGACACTCTGGCCGCCCTCGCTGGAGGCTTCCAGCTGGATTCCGGATTGGCTGTCATGGCTCGACGCCTCCAGTTGGCTGAACGCGGAGCGGGGAGAGGTCGGTGGCGGAGTGGTGGGACCGTTCACCTCGAATTCTGAGAGTTGGCCACCCGTCGCGCCCGTGTTGGCCGTGAAATTCAGCTTCACGTATCGCGCGGCGGTCGCCGTGAAGTTCAAGGTGACCGTATTGGCGCTCGGGCTGAACGTATGGCTGGCGGAATCGACGACCGGTGTGTAGGTGATGTCATCGGCGCTCTTGAGGACGGAGAACGTCTGCGTCCTGGCGCCCCACGACGCCGGGAGCCGGAGGACCACTTGGTTGATACTCGTCGAAGCGCCCAGGTCGACTCGGATCCAATTGGGATAGGCATTGGCGGCGCCTTCCCAGTAGGTGGATGGATTGCCATCGCTCGCGTTCGCCGCGAGGTACGTCTGCGTGTGACTGCCCGCCGTGATTCCCTGGGCGATGAGCTTCAGCGCACCGCTACCCACCTCGGCCTTGCCGAACGAGACCGCATCCCGCGACGGACCTGGAGGAATCAAGCCCTCGGGCTCGCAAGCGGAGGTGCCCATCAGCAGACCCCAGATTCCCATCATCAGGAACCGACGGCTTCCCATTGCCATGTTGTTTTTCAAAGTCACTCAACTCTCCTGGTGTCCCGAGTCCGGACAATGACTCGGCTGAACGGGCGACTGAAAACTGATAGGCCAGGGAAGCGAGCTTTTCAAGCAATTCAGGCCATCAAGGAGCACACACCATGAGCCGTCCCCCCCTGCCACCCTTCACCGCCGAGACCGCCAGGAAGAAAGCCCGTCTCGCGGAAGACGCATGGAACAGCCGCGATCCCGCGCGTGTCGCGCAGGCCTATACGCAGGACAGCCGCTGGCGGAACCGGGCGGAGTTCTTCCAGGGCCGTGAGGCCATCGAGGCCTTTCTGGTGCGCAAGTGGCAGCGCGAGCTCGACTACCGCCTCATCAAGGAGGTGTGGGCCTTCACGGAGAATCGGATCGCGGTGCGCTTCGTCTACGAGTGCCGCGACGACAGCGGCAACTGGACGCGCTCGCACGGCAACGAACAATGGGAGTTCGACGAGCAGGGCCTCATGCGGCGGCGCGAGGCGAGCATCAATGATGTCCGGATTCAGGAAGGAGAACGGCTCTTCCGCTGGCCGCTCGGACCGAGACCGGAGGATCATCCGGGGTTGAGCGAACTCGGGCTCTGAGCGCCAGGAACCCGGCTCCATGGCCTCGATGGGCCAGGAGCGCGGCTGTTCAAATGCGCCTCGGTGAAGGTCCGCTACTCGCCCTGGTAGAGGCCCACGACGCCATCGTGGCCGTACTCGTCCCGTCCGAACGCCACGAGCAACCGCCGCTGGCTCCCACTGCCCGCGGACTGGATGTCCCAGACGGGCAGGTTGGCGATGGCGCCCAGCTCCGAGGCCAGGCTGATCACCTGCTCGCCCTTGAGCCGGGTGAGCCCTCCGCCCCAGCGGTGACCCACCCAGAGGCTGTTATCGCTGGGATCCCGCGCCAGCGCGGAGACGTATCGCCATGGGGAGGAACCCAGGGCGTACTGTTTCACCACGCCCGAGGCGTCCATCCGCGCCAGACCCCACGAGAAGGAGCCCACCCACACCGAGCCATCTGGCATCAGCGCCAGTCCCGACACGTTGTCGTCCACCCGATCCAGGGGGCCCGGAATGCCCACCTCGTCCACCCGGTCCGGCCAGACGTCGATGCGGTTGGCCATGGCGGAGCGGATCTCTGACTTCTTGCGGGCGTCCTCGAAGTCCCGGGGAGTCTTCACCGTCATGTAGCGGAAGCGCGTGGTGCGGTTGGCGCCGCCAAACCAGACGTCTCCGTCGGGGCGCACGGCGATGCCATGGTAGGCATCCGTGAGCCGGAACTGGTGCCCCGTCGCGTCCTTCGCCGTGATGTACGGATGCGTGTGCTCCCCCACCCCCGAGCAAGGCCGCTGCCCGTTGCAACCGGGGCTGCCTTGGAAGTTGGGGTCCCCCCAGGCGAAGGCGTGGTTGGCCCCGAACCACAGGTTGCCGTGCTGGGGATCCCACACGATTCGCAGCACGGAGCAGATCTTCTCGCGGCCACCCGCCTCCTCGCTCACCACGCCCGGGCCCGAGGAGATGTCGTAGTGGACGACCTGGATGCCCGCGCTCGTCAGCGTGACCTTGTCCGCGTCCCCGCTCTTGTAGATGTTGGGATTCCGCTCGCGTGAGGGCGCGTAGTAGTTGTCCTCGCAGTTCCCTTGCCCGGCGTAGCCCACGAACACGGTTCCCGGCGGGCCGCCCGCCACGGTGAGGACGTTGAGATACTTCGGGCCCACCGGAGCGCTTCCGTCCGGCAGGTAGCCATAGGGGCGCAAACCATCCGCCAGGGTGAATCGCTCGAAGGAGGCAGCCCCGGGGCGCAAGAGGAACAAGCCCGCCTCCCCTCCCGCCACCCAGAGATTGCCGCCCGCGTCCTCGGACACCGACAGCACCTCATGGGGCGCACCCCGCTCGGGGCCGAGGAAGGTCCACCCCGAGGCGATGGACGGCCGCTGGGCGTCCTCGGAGAACTCGTTTCCACACAGCAGCGCCGCGGCCAGTCCACCCGCCGCCACGCCCCAACCCCACCTCGTCACACTCCGCATCCCCACGTGCACCTTCACCGCTTGCGATTGGACACCTCGCCCAATGTGGGATGAAGACTCCGCAAGGAGGATGCCAACCGAGAGCAACGCACAGGGCCCGGAAACACCACGAGCACGGTGGGAAGCCTCATGGGAGGCATCCAGCACCGTGCTCGTGGGGACGACGAAACGCCGGAGGTGAGGACTACGCCTCGGCCTTCTTGGCGGGGGCAGCGGCCTCGGCGGGAGCAGCGCCCCCACCGATGGCGGCCTTGGCGCCGTACTTCTTGCGGAACTTGTCCACGCGGCCCGCGGTGTCGAGCAGCTTGTACTTGCCGGTGAAGAAGGGGTGGCAGTTCGAGCAGACTTCCACGGAGAACGAGCCACGCGTGGACATGGTCTCGACCACGTTGCCACACGCACAAGTGATGCGGGAGGCGGCGTACACCGGGTGCATATCGGGCTTCATGTTCAACTCCCTGCGCCTTGCCCCCACCCATGGGTAGGAGGTCTGGCGTTCTAGAGGTAGGTCGGCGCTTATAACGGCGCACCGGCCTGGGCACAAGACCCGAGACAGGGCCTTGGTCCCGTCTAATGAGATGCGGACCCCGGCGGCTCGATTCGCTCCACGCGCTGTTTGAGTTCGGGATCATCCGGGACATCGCTCCCCAGGGCGACATACGAGAAGCGGAGCGTGCGCTCGCTCCCCTTCCCGCCCGGGCCCTTGAACGCCGCCATCTCCTTCTTGCGCGCCTCCAGGCCGGCGATCGTCTCCTTCCAGGTGCCGCGGACCGTCTCGTCCTTGGCGGCGGCGAGGCTCTGCTTCGCCTGCTGGAGGTTGTTCTCGATGACCTTGAGGCTCTGCTGGGCACGTTCCACCGCGGACAGGTCCGAGAAGGGACCCTTGTAGCCTTCCACGGAGAGCGCCACCCGGGCCACCTGCCGGCCCCGCTCGCCCGCGGACATGACGAAGGCGTAGTCGTCGCGCTGCGCCAGGGTGGACGCGCGGCCGTCATGGGATTGCAGGATGAACTCCATGGCCTGGCTTCCCTGGAGCGACAGCTTGGAGGCCTCCAGGGCCGGAATGGCGGCGAGCACCACCACCACGTCCACCTTCTCCTTCTCGCGCAGGCGGCGTGCCTCGGCGAGGGCGGCAGGGAGCGGAGGTCGGCCCATCACCCCCGTCTGCCGGAAGACCGGACCCTCGGGGGACACGCCCACGAGGCCGAATTTCACCCCGCCCACGGTCACCACGGTGGACGCGGCAAAGAGCGGCTTGCCCGACGGGTCCACGAGGTTGGCGGACAACAGCTTCATCTTCCCACCCTTCCGGGCATGGAGGAGGAAGTCCGTCCCCAGGGTGAGATCCCTCGCGCCCACGGCCATGGCCGAGGTCCCCAGGGCCTCCATCTGTTCGAGCAAGAGAAGGGCACGCGCCTTCTCCTGGGGATCCGTCCCCGGAGAGGCGTTCTTGAACAGAGCGTTTCCCGCGTCCAGCACCAGCACCGGCCCCTTCGCGCGCTCCCGCGACAAGACCGTCTTTCGTCTGGCCAGACCGCCAGACGGGTTGTGGCGTCAACCACAGGGGGCGATTTCGCCCCCATTGTCTCCGGTGAAGAGCAGCACCACGGGCTTGGACGCCGCGCTCGCCACCCAGGGCGTGAGCACGAGCGCCAGCAGCGCGAGCAGCAGTGGACGCAGCCTCATTTCTTCCCCTTCTTCGCCTTGTCCAGCTCCGCGAGCCGGCTCTTGGCCGTCTTGGCCGCATCGGACTTCGGGTAGCCCTTGACGAGTTCCTCGAGCGCCAGCCGCGACTCCTCCTGCATCTTCAGCTTCTTGAAACACTCCGAGGAGCGCAAGTAGGCACCTGGCGTGGCCTCCGCCTTGGGGTAGTCCTGCAGGAGCTTGCCGTACTCGAAGAGCGCCTCGCGGCACTTGTCCTCGGTGAAGTAGCTCTCCCCGAGCCCGAAGTGGGCGTCGGCGACGAGGGTGTCCTTGGGCCACTTCTTGATGAACTCGTTGTAGAGCTGCCGGGCCACGGTCACGTCCCCCGCCTTGGCCTTGGACTGGGCCAGCGCGAGGAACTCCTTCTTGTCCGTGGGGCGCTTGAGCTCCTCGGCCTTCTTTCGGGCCTCGGCCTCCTTGAGGGCTTCATCGCCCTTGAGCGCCAGGAGCCGCTTGTCGGTGTCCTCGCTGGCGCGGGCGAGCGCCGACTCCAGCTCTCCCATCTTGTAGAGGTACGTCTCCACCTGACCGCGCAACTGGGCCAGGTCCTCCACCGTCTTCTGCAGTTGGATGCCGATGTCCGCGCCGGAGCGGCGCGACGCGGTGTCCAGACCCTGCAGGGCCTTGGAGACCTCGGCGATCTTCTCGTCGATGCGCGGCAGCGTGGCGTCGAGCTGCTCGCGCGTGCGCTTGATCTCCTGCTGGAGCTGGGCCTGGGTGGTGTCGATCTTCTCGAGCCGGGACTCCAGCGTCCGTCCGCGACTCGCGGGGTAGAAGCAGCCAGAGATGGCGAGCGACAGGGCGATCGGGGCGAGCCTTCGCATAGGGGGCGCATCCTACGGGCAAAGCACCCGGGACGCGTGGGCTTTCACCGGGGAACGAGGGCCGCTTGCCCGCCCTTCAACGAGAGGAAACGGAGCCGGCCCGCTCCATGCGCTCGATGGCCCGGGCGCAAGCCACCTGGAGCCGGGCGTTGTTGAGGAAGAAGGGCGTGGCGCGCGCCCGGCCCTCTTCCAGGGAACGCAGGGCGCGCCGGTATTCCCCAATGGCGTCACCCAGGGCGTTGCGCTGCTCGCACACCATGGCCAGCAGATAGCGGGCCGCGGCGAGATCCGGATCCAACCGGAGGCAGCGCCGCAGTGTCTGCTCGGTCTGGGGATCCGGCTGACTGCCCGAGGCGGCCCACTCCAGCACCAGGCTGAAGAGCGCATCCGCCTCCGCGTGCGCGAGCGTGGTTTCACCGGGACGCGGGGGGAGGAGGGAGGCTGGCACTTCCGGCGGCGGCGGATACACCGGGGTACTCACGGAGGGAAAGCGGCCCGAGCTCGAGGCGACCGAGGGAAAGCGGCCCGAGCTCGTGGGCGAGGCCGGAGGGGCGACGGGCGCCGGAGGGGCCCGGCCATAGAAGAACGCCTCGTCGAAGCGCAGGGTGCGCAGTCCCGGAGGGGTGTTCAGCAGGGGCTCGGTGGAGGAGAGCACCAACAGGCCGTCGGTGGCGAGCCGCTCACAGAAGGAGGACACCACCCGCGTGAAGGCGTCCGGGCTGAAATAGATGAGGACGTTGCGGCAGACGATGACGTCGAAGCCCTGACGCTCCACGGGCGAGGGGTAGGCCGAGTCCATGAGGTTGTGGCACAGGAAGCTGCCACGCTCCTTGAGGGACGCCACCAGGGAGTAGCGGCCCGCGCCCACGGGAACGAACCAGCGATCGCGCGCGCTCATGGGCACCCGCTGCATCTGCTCCGCGCTGAAGCACAGCTCCCGGGCGCGCTGGATGGCCGTCTCCGAGATGTCCGTGCCCAGCACCGTGCTGGAGGGATCCGCGCCCACCTCGGCGAGCAGCACGAGCAGCGTGGCCACTTCCTCACCGGTGGCGCAGCCGGCGCTCCACAACCGCAAGGGCCGCCGCGCGCGAGCCACCAGCGGCGCCAGCACGTGCGTGCGCAGCGCCTCCAGTTGGGACTCGTCGCGAAACAGCTCCGTCTTCTGCACGGTGATGACGTCGATGAGCTCGGCCAGCTCCGCGCGCCCCTGGGGTGACTGCAGGTGCAGCAACCGCTGCGCGCTCGTCCCACCCGGCCGCGCCGCCAGCTTCTCGTCGAGCCGACGGCACTGCAGATCGCTCAAGGCCATGCCCGTGCGCCGCGCCACGAGCGCGTGGAACGGGTTGAAGCGGGACGGAGAGGAGGGCGGCACCGCGGCTCAGCGCCCCACGGCCAGGGACTCACCACGCACCAGGCGCATCAGCGTGCTCGCCACGTCATCGCCATGGATGAGGTGATCCACCGCCTTGCGCCCCACCGCCGCGCCCGGCATGCCGAACACCACGCACGACTCCTCGTTCTGCGCGAGCGTCAGGCCCCCGCCCTGCTTGATGGCGAGCAGACCGTCCGCGCCGTCCTCGCCCATGCCGGTGAGGATGAGTCCCAGCGCGCGCCGCCCGTACGCCTTGGCGGCGCTCTCCAACAGCACCGTGCCCGAGGGCATGTGGCCATCGCGCTCCACGCCCGGCTTGAGCGCCACCCGTCCCCGGAAGGGAATGGCCATGTGCTGGCCGGGCGGAGCGATGAGCACGTTGCCGGGCAGCAGCTGCTCGCCATCCTGCGCCAGCCGCACCTTGAGCTTCGAGGAGTTGGCGAGCCAGCCCGCCAGCGACTCGGAGAAGGCGGCGTTGATGTGCTGCACGATGACGATGGGCGTGGGGAAGTCCGCGGGCAGCTCGGACAACATGCGGAAGAGCACCTGCGGGCCGCCCGTGGAGCTGGCCACCGCCAGCACGCCGTACGGCATGCCCACGGGCGCGGGCGCGGTCCCGCTTCCAGGCAGGGGCGGACGGCGCTTGCTGTGGATGTGGCGGATGACGCGCACCGAGGCCAGGAGCTTCACCTCGCGCGACAGGTTCCACGCCTCCGAGCCCGCGTCGATGGACGGTTTGATCTGCAGCGCCAGCGCGCCGATCTCCAGCGCCCGGCACGTGAGTTCCGGCGCCTGCTGCCGCGGATCCGCCGTGAGCATCAAGATGGGCGTGGGCACCTCGGCCATGATGTGCTCGACGGCCGTGAGCCCGTCCATCACCGGCATCTCCACGTCCATGGTGATGACCTGAGGACGAAGCTCCCGAGCGGCGTCGAGGGCTTCCTTGCCGTTGTTGCAAGTCCCAACGACCTCCAGATCCGGATCCCGACTCAGTGCTTCGCAGATCAGCTGTCGGCAGATATGCGAGTCGTCGACGACCAGCACCGACACTTTCTTGCCCATGTGGCTTCCATACCCCGTGCGCGCCCCCCGGAATATACCCAATGTGACCGACGATGCCTCAGCGGCCCGTCAGCCCAGGAGCCGGCCCACCACGTCCACCAGGTCCTGACGCACCAGGTCACCCTTGGTGATGTAACCGTCCGCTCCAGCGGCCAGGCCCCGTTGCCGGTCCTCCTCTCCGCCCCGCGTGGTGAGAATGACCACCGGGAGGACCTTGTGGGTGGGGTGGTCCTTGAGTCGGCGGGTCAGCTCCAGGCCGTCCGCGCGGGGCATCTCCAGGTCCGTGCACACCAGATCCACCCGGGTGCTGGCGAGCAGATCCAGGGCCTCGATGCCGTCGGTGGCCATGACGACGTCGTACCCCACGGCCTCGAGCAACGAGCCGATGAGTTCGCGCGTCAGGGGCGAGTCGTCCACCACGAGGATGCGGCGGCGGGGGGCGGGGGCGGGACGAGGAGCGACGGCCGAGGCCCGGGTGCCACGAAAGCCCGCGAGGCCCCGGGCGTTGGCGATGAGGTGGGCCGCCGACAGCACCATGGACAGCCGGCCATCCGCGAGCGTGGTGGCACCGGTGAGGTGGGGAAAGTGCGCGAGCAACCCCTTGAGGGGCAGGATGGCCTGGATGCTCTCCTCGAGCACCCGATCCACCGCCAACGCGGCCATGGAGCCCTGGCTTCGCACCACGAGCACGAGCGCGCCCTCCCCCGCCTCCTGCTCCGGACTCAGGCCGAGCAGGGCGCCCAACGAGGCGAAGGGCATGGGTTGCTCATCCACCTCCAGGACACCGCGTCCGGCGACCTCCCGGATCTGCGAGGCCTCCACCCTCACCGCCCGCGAGACGTGGGCGGCGCTCAGGCACAGGGTCTCCTCGGCCACCTTCACGAAGAGCAGCGGCGCCACGGTGAGGGACACCGGCACCCGCAGCTCGAAGCGCGTGCCCTGGTTCCCGTAGGACGCCACGAGCACGTCCCCACCCAGGGCCCGGAGCGAGCTGCGCACCGCGTCCAACCCCACACCGCGTCCGGAGATGTCCGTGGCCACCTCGCGGGAGGTGAAGCCGGACAGGAAGATGAGCTCGCGCGCCGCCTGGTCCGTCAGCGCCGACGCCGCGGCCTCGTCCAGGAAGCCCTTGCGCACCGCCGCGCGGCGCAGCAGGGAGGGCTCCAGGCCGACACCGTCATCCTCCACCCGCAGCACCAGCCGGTTGCCATCGCGCGCGGCGCTCAGGGTCAGCTTGCCGCGCGGGTGCTTGCCCGTGGCCACCCGATCCACGCGCGACTCCAGGCCATGGTCCAACGCGTTGCGCACCAAATGCAGCAGCGGATCCCTCAACGCCTCGACCACCGTCCGATCGGCGCGCGTGTCCTCGCCGTCCACCACCAACTCCACTTCCTTGCCCAGCTCGCGCGCCAGGTCCCGCACCATGCGCGGATAGGGCTCGAAGAGCACGGACAAGGGAAGCATGCGCAGGCGCTGCACCTCGTCGGCCACGTAGCCCAGGTCGCGCAGCTCCTCGTTGGCCAGCAACTTCTCCTCGCGGTGGAGGGCGGCCGCCAGCTCCTTCGCGCGGCCCAGCCGCTCGGCGAACACCGCGCCCGCCGGGCCCCAGTCCTCCGCGGAGCGCGAGAGCAGGCTCAGCTCGCGCGCCAGATCCAACCGCCGGGTGGTGGCCAGCTCGCGGCGGCGCGACACCTGGGTGAGGTTGGTCACCGCGCTGGTGAGGCGGTCCAGGCTCGTCACGCCGATGCGCACCGAGCCATCCGCGCGATCCCCCGTGCGGACCGCGGCGGTCACGGTGGATGCACGCGGGGGAGGCTCGGACACCGCGGGCGGCATCCGGGAAATGGAGGTGGCGACCGTGACGGAGGCCGGAAGAGGCGGCGCGCGCGGCGGCTCCACCCCCACCGAGCGGCCCACCAGGGGCGCGCGGGCCGAGGGCGACGCCGGGGCCATGGCGGGAGGCACCGGCGGCGCCAGCCGGGACACCAGCGAGGGCGCCGCCACGTTGAGCGACACCGAGCCCCAGGCGGGCGTGACATCGTCCCCGGACTCCTCCACGGACTCGCGGCGGGAGCCCGGGGTCCCCGGGCGGGGCGTCGCCACGGGCGGGGCGGGCGGGGAAGCCCCCAGGCCCGACACCTCGGCCCGGGTGCACTCCTGCAGGCCCCGCACCAGCTTGCCCACCTCGGGAGGCGACTGCGCGGGCTCCTGCCCCGCCGCCCCGGACAGCACCAGCACCGCGTCCGCGGCCCTCAGCAGCGCGTCGATGGATTCCGCGGACAGCGCATGCTCGGCGCGCTCGGTGGAGCGCACCAGCTCCTCCATCTCGTGGACGACGGTGTTGATGGTGTCGAAACCCATCATCCGCGCCTCGCCCTTGAGGCCGTGCAGCTCACGCAACACCGTGCGGCCCGCCTCGGGGCTGGCACCGGCTTCCAGCTCCACGATGCGGCGGTTGATGCGCTCCAGGCGCACTCCCACCAGCTCCCGGAACTGCTTGAGCAGCTTCTCCCGCCCGCTCACCCGTTGCCCCCGGTCCCCGTGGGGTCGATCTGGAAGCGCTCCACCACGCTGCGCAAATCCCTCGCCAGCGTGGACAGATCTCCGTTGGCGCTGATGACCTGCTTGGTGGCGTTGTGGCTCTGCTGGGTGATGCGCAGGATGTCCGCCATGGCCTCGGCCAGGAGATCCGTGCCGCCCTGCTGCTGCTGGGTGGCCAGCGAGATGGCCCGCACCGCGTCCGACGTGCGTCCCGCCAGCTCGACGATCTGCCGCAGCGATTCGGACACCTGCTGCGCGAGCGTGGTGCCCATCTCGGTGGCGCGCACGCCGCCCTCGGTGGCCATCACCGCGCCGCCCGAGGCATCCCGCACCTCCTCGATGAGCCCCTCGATCTCCTTGGTGGACTCGATGACGTTCTCCGCCAGGCGGCGCATCTCCGCGGCCACCAGGGAGAAACCATGTCCCACCTCCCCCGCCTTGGTGCCCTCCAGCTCCGCGTTGAGCGCGAGCAGGTCCGACTTGTCGGCCACGCCGTTGATGAACTCGACGATCTTCCCGATCTGCTGCACCCGCTTGTTCAACCGGACCACCGCCGCGGCGATGGCCTGGTTGTCGTGGCGCATGCGGTTCATCGTCTCCAGGAAGGACTCGGAGCTGGCCTGGCCCGCCTTGGCCGCCGCGAGCGTCTTGTGGGCGATTTCCGCCACGGAGCCCGCGTTCTCGGCGATCTGCCGCGCCGAGCGCGCCAGCTCCTCGGTGGTGGCGCTCGTCTGATCCAACGAGCTGGCCTGCTCGGCGGCGCCGGCCTCGTAGCGCGAGGAGGTGGAGAGGATTTCCCCGGTGGTGGTGCCAATGCGGCTGCCCGCGCGCTGGAGCTGCGCGAGCACACCCGCCAGGTGGGTCCGCATGGTGGAGAAGGCGGCGGACACGGCCCACACCTCATCCTCGGCGGGGATGACGCGCGGCTGGCTCAGGTCCCCCTCGGCGATGTGGTGGGCCGCCTCGCCCAGCAGCCGCATGGGGCGGCCCAGGATGGTGCCTCCCAGATAGGCGGCCGCCAGCGCCACGCCGAAGATCAACAGGCACAGCACACTGCCGGACACGAGCGACTCATGGCGCAGCGTCTCGGCCAGCTCCGCCTGCCGCGCCGGGCTCGTCTCCGCGAGCACCTGCTCGAACGCCCGATCGCTCAGCACCGTGGACACGTCCCAGATGAGCACCGCGGGCGTCACCACGACGATGGCGGTGAAGAGGATGAGCCGCAGGCGGATCTGCGAGCGATTGGGCGCGATGCTGATGGCCAGTTGCGGCGTCAGGCCCAGCGAGGACAGCTCCAGCATCACGCCGCGCGCCTGCAGGGTGACCATGCAGTAGGTGAGCAGCGCGGCGAGAGGACCGAAGACGAACCCCGGCCAGCCGGTACGCACCGTCTGGGAGAAACTGGCGAAGGTGCCATGGCTCCAGAGGCTCGCGTTGACGAGCCCGGAGGCGAGCAACCAGGCCAGGAGCGTGGCGCAGAAGGTGAAGTCCGCGAGCCGGTGCACCTCGAGCACGGCATCCCCCAGGCGCTCCGGGGACACGAACCCCTCCTCCACCTCCACGGCCCTGAGCACGCGCAGGTGGCGCAGGCAGAGAAGCCACACCACCAGCACGGCCGCCAGCGAGAAGGCCCCCATCAGATGGGGGAAGAGCGCGAAGTCCTCCTCCAACCGCATGCTGACGGTGAGTTGCAGGTAGCGCGCGCCGAGCAGGGCGACGATGAGGTTGGCGCCGAGCACGGCCCGAAGCAGCCGGCGGCTGAAGGGTCGGCGGGCACGCAGGATGCGCGGGCGCTGCATCACGCCTCCCCCCGATCCGCCACGCGGAAGCGCTGCACGGTGGCCTTGAGATCGCTCGCGAGCAGGGACAGGTCCGTGTTGGCGGCCACCATCTGCTGGGTGGCCTCGGCGTTTTCCTCGGTGACGCGCAGGATGTCGCCCATGGCCGCGGCGAGCTGGTCCGTTCCCGTCTGCTGCTGCTGGGTGGCCAGGGAGATGGAGCGCACGGCGTGGGACGTCTGCCGCGCCAGCTCCAGGATGAGGCCCAGGCTCGCGTCCACCTGCGCCGCGAGCGAAGCGCCCCGCTCCGTCGTCTTCAAACCCGCCTCCGTGGCCATCACCGCCGCCTGGGTGGCGTCACGGATTTCATCGATCAGCCGCTCGATGGCGAGCGTGGACGACAGCACGTTCTCCGCCAGGCGGCGCATCTCCGCGGCCACCAGCGAGAAACCCCGGCCCGGCTCGCCCGCCTTGGTGCCTTCCAACTCCGCGTTGAGCGCGAGCAGGTCCGACTTGTCGGCGATCTCGTTGATGAACTCCACCACCTTGCCGATCTGCTGCACCCGCTTGTTGAGCCGCACCACGGCATCGGCGATGGCCTGATTGTCCCCCTTCATGCGGTGCATGGCGGCGAGGAAGGCCGCCGCGCTGCGCTGACCGCTCTGCGCCGCGCCGAAGGTGGTCTCCGCCATGGCCGACACCGACTCGGCGTTGACGGCGATCTGCTGCGCCGAGCGCGCCAGCTCCTCGGTGGTGGCGCGCGTCTCGTTGAGGGAGATGGCCTGCTCGCCCGCGCCCGATTCCTGATCCGCGGAGGTGGCCACCAACTGTTCGGTGGTGGACGAGATTTGAAGCCCCGCGCGCTGCAGTTGCACGAGCGCCTGGGCGAGCTGCGCCTGCATGCGCGTGAAGGCGGCCGACACGGCCCACACCTCGTCCTCGGCGGGAATGAAGCGGGGAGTGCGCACCTCGCCCTGGGCGATGCGCGTGGCGTCCTCGGACAAGGCGCGCAGGGGCTCGGCGATCACCGTGCCCGCCACGTACGCCGTGCCCAGCACCAGCATCACCACCAACCCCGCGAGCATGCCCAGGGGCAGCCCCGTGGCCCGGCGTGCCCGGCTCACCACCTCGCGCTGCACCTCGGGATCCTTCGTCTCGAGGATCTGATCCAGGGTGCTCACGGTGCGGCTCACCGACACGTCGAGGATGAAGAAGGACGGGCAGAGCACCGCCACCGCGGTGAACAGCACCAGCCGCTTGCGCAGCCGCAGCCGTTCGGAGGGAAGGGCCGAGATGACCTCTTGCGGCGACAGCCCCTTCGCCGCGATGCGCTCGGCGGCGAGGCGGCTGCGGCGCACCACCAACAGGTACACGAGCATGGCGGACAACGGGCCGAGCGACACGCCCACCAACCCGATGCGCAACCCCAAGGTCCAGGAAGCCCCCGCCAGCGGCGTATACGTCGCCGCCAGCATCAACGCGCCGCCCAGCCACCCCTGGAGGGTGAACCAGAACGAGCGGCCCGGAATGCGGCGGACCTCCTGTAACGCACGGCGCAGGTTGTCCGGCCCGGGGGCCAGACGCCCTTCCTCCAGTGCCCGCAGCACCCGCAGCGCGTGCCGCTCCTGGGCGCAGGACAGCATGCTGTTCATCGCCAGCACGCCCCCCATCAGCCCCAGGAACAGCCAGAAGCCGTCCTTGGGCAACGAATGCGTGACGCGTCCGTAGAGCAGCGCCAGTGACAGGCCCAACGTCCCGCCCCACCAGGACGGACGCGTGGTCCAGGCCGACAACCCCTCGATTCCCCACGGCTCCTTCACGCGGCCTCCCGAGAGGAAGGCGCCAGGAAGCGCCCGAAGTCGACCAGCGACATCACCGGCCACAGCGCGCCGCGCACCTGGATGAAACCTTTCAAACTGCCCCCCGCGATCCGCGCGAGCAGACCCGGCGCGGGCAGCAGGGAGTGCGGCTCGGCGTCGATCTCCAACGTATCCACCCCCACGCTCTCACCCGAGACCGCCACGAGGATGCGCCCGGTGACGGACGCCCCGTTGAAGGCCCGGCTGGCCGAACCCGCCAGCCCTCCGAACGTCGAGGGAGACTCGATGGTGGCCACCTCTTGCGCGGCGAACGCGACCCGATCGTCGCCCGCGCGGCACAGGAGCGTGCCCGAGAGCCGGCTGCTCATGGGTCAGTTCCCCTGACTGAGGTGATCGAATAGACCCTCGGGGTCGATGACCGCCACGTCGCGCTGGGCGCTCCGGGCCGGGCCACGCAGGTGCAGGTGCACCCCATTGGCGCCCAGGGGCTCCAGGCGGCCATCCACCTGGGACACCCCCGCCACCCGGCTGGCCGTCAGCGCCAGGGTTCCGCGGCCCAGCCGCACCAGTACCGCGCGGCGCGTGGGCTCGCTCTCCCCGGACACCAGCATGCTCATGTCCACCACGGGGATGACTTCCCCGCGGTGGGCGAACACGCCGAGCAAGTGCCCCGGGGCACCCGGTACGCGCGTCAGCTCGGGGAAGCTGACGACTTCCGCCGCGCACTCCGCGGGCACGGCGTACCAACTGCTTCCACAGGCGAATACCAGGTAGGACTGCCGCGTCTCGGTCTCGATGGAGGCCATCGCGCGGCAGCCTACCTCAAAGCCGGACTAGCGGTTGAATTCGACGCGACGGTTGGCCGCCCAGGCATCTTCCGAGGAGCCCTGCTCGGCCGGCCGGTTCTCCCCGTAGCCCACGGTCTTGAGCTGGCTGGCCTGGATGCCCAGGTCCACCAGGTACTTCTTCACCGAGGCGGCGCGCTTCTGGGACAGCTGGAGGTTGTACTCCTCCGTGCCGCGCTCGTCCGCATGCCCGGCGAGCTCGATCCGGCCCGACCCCGCGGCCTTGATGCACTGGGCGAGGTCGCTCAGGCGGCTCTGGGCGTCGGCGGGCAGCGTGGCCTCGTTGAAGCCGAAGCGCAGCGGCTCCCAGTTGCACTCGGACTTCGTGGCGGCGGCCACGCACTTGTTCTGCTGGCACTCCTGGCCCCCGGCGCAGTCGGCGCTGTCATTGCAGGAACCCGGCGGCAGCACGCAGCGGCCCTTCTGGCACTCCTGGGCGCCTCCACACTGGCTATTGGACGTGCACTGCGGCGCGGCGCACTTGCCACCCTGGCAGATCTGCCCGCCGGTGCACTGCTCATCCCGCGAACACTCGGGGCCCTTGGGAACGCACTTGCTGCCCTGGCACGCGAAGCCTTCCTTGCAGTTGGCGTCGGCGGCGCACTCCTGGCACGTCCCATTGACGCAAACCTCGCCCTTCTCCTGGCAGGTCTCGTCGCTCTTGCAGTTGGGGTAGGTCGGCGGGCAGCCGGCGAGTACCGCCACAGCGAGGGCGAGCCCCGCGACCATCGAGATCCGACGCATTGGTCCTCCAGAGAAAAATGTCATGAAAACGAGTAGCGCAGCGCGTCCGCCTCTAGCCCGCCATGCGACGCGGAGTCAAAGCCTTTTGTCCCGGCATCACCACGAGACCGGGCGCTACCGGGCGCGGCACTCGCCTTCCTCCCAGCGCAACCGTGGAATGCGCGTCAGTCCACAGTTGGACGATTGTTGCTCCTCCACCTGCCATGCCTGTTCTGCCTTCTCGAGCGCCTCGAGCCGGGCACGCAGCGTCCGCGCATCCGTCGTCCGGGAGCAGTAGGCGAGATAGGTGCGCGGCCCACCACACGACTTGTGACCGAGTCCCACCAGCTCGCACTCCTCCACTTTGTCGCACCCCCTCGGATTGGCCAGCGCCCGCGCCTCGCGCTCGAGTTGCTCCACGCGCTGCTTCCACTGCGAGCCCGCCACCGCTCCTCCCGCCAGGAGAAGCCCCAACACCGCTCCGCATCCACGCACATTCCACGACGGCATCGCGCACCTCACGCCCCAAAAGAAGAACGCGCTGGCGGGGAAGAACCCCACCAGCGCGTTCAAGGTTGAACCGGTTGTCGTGGAGGTCAACCGGGTGGAGCGCTCAGCCCCACCCGATCACCTTCCCCGTCAGCCTCAGGCGGCCATGCGGCGGCGGCGCGAGACCACGTACCCGAGCACGAACAGGCCCAGGTAGACGCTGGCGTCGGCACCCGAGGCGGCGCTGCAGCCACTGCCAGCGGCACCGGGCTCGCCCTTCTCGCCCTGGGGACCCTGGGCACCGGTCTCGCCGGTGTCACCCTTGTCGCCCTTGTCGCCGGTGTCGCCCTTGTCACCGGTATCGCCCTTGTCGCCCTTGTCACCGGTATCGCCCTTGTCGCCCTTGTCACCGGTGTCGCCCTTATCGCCCTTGTCACCGGTGTCGCCCTTATCGCCCTTGTCACCCTTATCGCCCTTGTCACCCTTGTCGCCGGTGCCAACGGAGAAGGCCGCCGAGGTAGCGGAGGTCAGACCCGACGCGGAGGCCTCGAGCGTGTAGCCCGAGCCAACCTTGTCGATGGACAGACCCGTGAAGGTCGCCACGCCGTCGATGGCGGTGGCCGTCGTGGTGCCCGAGAGGATGGCGCCCGCGGCGTTGCCGAGCGTCAGCGTCACGGAGGGAGCCGCGCCGATGATGGTGTTGCCGAAGCTGTCCTGCGCCGCCACGCTCACCGAGAACGTCGAACCCACCGCCGTGCCAGCCGGGGGAGTGGTGAGGAAGACGAGCTTGGCGACCGCACCGGCCGTCACGTTGAAGCCGACGCTGGTGTCCAGACGCGTACCGCTCGCGCCCGCCACCAGGGTGTAGTTGATGCCAGCACGGCTCACCGTGAGCGCGTCGAAGGTCGCCACACCGTTCACCGCGTTCACGGTGGTGGTGCCGCCCAGGGTCGCGCCGCCCACGTTGTAGCTGAGCGAGACGGACACGGAAGCGCTGGACTGCGTCGCCAGGTTGCCGAACTGGTCATACAGCGAGACCTCGACCGCCGGGGAGATGACGGCGCCCGCCGCGCTGCTGGAGGGCTGCTTCGTGATGGCCGAGCGGTACGGAGCCGCCGCGGTCACCGCGAAGGCGTCGCTCGCGGCGCCCGTGAGGGTGCCGGAGGTAGCCGCCAGCTTGTAGCCCGTGCCCACCTTGGTGAAGGACAGGTCGGAGAAGGTGGCCACGCCGTCGATCGCCGCCACCGTGAGGGTGCCCGCGATGCTGCCCGCGGGGCCGGCGCTCTGCGCCAGCGTGACGTTCACCTTGGAGGTCGTCTGCACGTTGCCATACGTGTCCAGGATGGCCACGCGCACCGCCGGGGTCAGGGTCTCGCCCGCCACGGTCGTCGCCGCGGGCTGAGCCAGGAACGCCAGCTTGCTCGCCGTCGCCGGAGCGATGGTGAAGCTGGAGCTGGTGGCCTCGTCCAGACCGGTCACGGTCGCCTTGAGCGTGTAGCCCACGCCCGTCTTGTCGACGGTCAGACCCGTGAAGGTCGCCACACCGGCGCTCGTGGTCGCCGTGGTGGTGCCCGACAGCGTGCCGGAGCCCGGGTTGGCAGCGATCGACAGAGAGACGCTGTACGAGCCCGTCGTCACCGTCTTGCCGTCCTTGTCCTGCACCGCGACGCGCACCGTGCCGAGCGTGGCGCCCGCAGTGGCGTTGCCCGGCTGGCCCGTGAAGGCCACCTTGGTCGCCGTGGTGACCGTGGTGCTGGTGGTGCCCGTGATGGCACCGTCCGTCGCCGTGATGGACTGCGCGCCCGCCGTGCCGAAGGTCACGGACAGACCGTTCGCCACACCCGCCGCGAAGGTCGCGGAGGAAGGAGCGAAGGCCGCCGCGGCGTCCGTGCTGGTGAGCGCCGCGCTACCGGAGTAGCCCGAGGCGATCTGGCCCACCGCGTCATACGCCGTGAGCGAGAAGCTGAGCGGCTTGGCGATCTGCGACGCGGCCGGCAGACCCGTCACGCGGTAGGAGACCGCGGGACCGGCGGGAGGAGTGCTCGTGGTGCAAACGGCCGCGATGTCCGACGTGATGCGCACGTTGTCCACGTAGGCGCCCTCGGCGGTGGTGATCGAGTCCGAGTAGAAGCGCAGCGCGAACCACACCTTCTGGCCGCCGAGCGCGCTCAGGTTGACGGTGACCGCCTTGAGCGCACCGTTGTCGCCGGTGTTCGTGGAGGTCCAGATGCGCGTCGTGGTGGAGCTCGACAGCGTGTTGTCGTACCCACCCGAGGAGACGTACGGAGCGGTCGCCGTCACGGCGTCGCTGACGTTCGTCCAGGGGCCGTTCGCGCCCGTGGTGCTGTAGACGAGCCACGCACCGTCGTAGCGCGTCTCGAAGGCGTACCAGAGGTTGAACGACATCGTCGGCGTGCCGCCCGAGCTGGAGATGTTGAAGCCGTTGATGCTCGGGGACACGGAGCCGTCACCACCCAGGGACAGGGTCAGGTTCTGGCTGTTGGCGTAGATGCCGCCGCACTCCGTGGTCGTCGCACCGAAACGGTAGGCGTTCGTCGCCGACTGGTAGTGGCAACCCGACACGATGTTCAGCGCCGTCGTGGAGCCGGCCGTCGCGGTGGGGATCCAGTACGCCGAGGCGTTGGCCGGACGGCTGCCATCGAAGTCGTCGAAGAAGTTGGTCGCACCACCCGGGGTGATGACACCCGTGGGCGTGGCCGTCTGCTGCACGGTGTTCTTGTCCTCGAGCGTGGCCGAGCTCGTCTCCGTGGCGCGCACCACGTAGTAGTAGGGCGTGGCGTTGGTCAGGTTCAGGTCATCCGAGAACGTCAGACCGGAGATGCCCGTGGCGATGCGGTTGGCCGAGGAAGGCGCGAAGCCGCTCGTGGTGGCGCGGTAGACCGAGTAGGTCAGCGTGCCGCCGCAAGCCGACTGGGCCGCGGGCCACGACAGGGTCGTGGAGCAGGTGTTGACGGCGCCGTTGGCGGCCGAGGCCAGACCCGCGAACACCGGAGCATCCTTGCAGACACCCGTGGCCGTATCAGAGGCCTCGTTGGAGTTGGGGGACTCGGCGCACAGCACGCCGCGCACCACGTAGTAGTAGGTCCCGCCGCCCGACACCTCGGTGTCCGAGTACGGAGGAGCCGTCACGGTCGCGATGCGGGTGTAGGGGCCACCGGCCACGCTGGCGCGGTAGACGGCGTAGGAGGTCGCCTCGTTGGTCGTCCAGTTCAGGGTGATCTTGTTGTCACCATCCTTGGCGGCCGACAGGCCCGTGGGGGCCGAGGGGGCGGTGTTGCAGGCGTTGTACACAACCAGCGCGAAGTCCTGATCCAGCGCCGTGCTGTTGTTGGGCACACCGTCCGAGTTGATGTTGGTGGCCGTCACCGTCACGGTGAACGGACCCGTCACGCCCGCGGGCAGGTAGACGCTCTCCACGTTGTTGGAGCTATCGGCCGTGCCACCCGTGGTGGACGCGTCCTTCGTGAAGACGTTGCCCTTGTAGGTGGTGCCGCCCACCGTCACGGTGAGGTCCAGGTTGTTCTTGTAGGCCGCGCCGGTGGTCGCACCGGGAGCGTCCGTCCACGCCAGCGTCACGCGGAAGGGCTTGCTCGAGTCGGCGATCGCACCCTCGAAGACGCGCGTCTGGCCCGTGGCGGTGAAGAGGCTCGCCGCGGTCTGGTCATCCAGCTTGCGGGGAACGCCGTCGAACCCCATGCCCAGGTCCATGAGGCCCATGCCCTGGACGTTGGAGTAGAGGTTGTCGTTGGCGCCCACGCCCGTGAGGTAGCGGGACGAGTTCATCAGGTACGCCTTGGTCATCGCCGGGCTCGGCGGAGCGAAGCCCTGGTTGATGAAGTACTGGCGCACGAGGGCCGCGCCACCCGCGACCGCCGGAGTGGAGTGGCTGGTACCCGAGGAGGCCGAGTACCACTGCTGGGTGGTGGGGAAGAAGTTGCTGCCGCTCGGACCGCCGCACACACCCGAGCCGTCGAAGCACGAGAGGGCCTCGCCGTTGGGCAGGGCCGGGGGCTCCGCGCGCTGGCCGGCCGTCTGGGCCACGCCGCCCGACACGTGCGTGCCCGGCGCCACGATATCCGGCTTCTTGCGGCCGTCGGCCGTCGGCCCGCGGCTGGAGAAGCTGATGATGTCGTTGAGGTTGTCGGCGCCGGTGTCCGCGATGGCGCAGTTGTCCGCGCCGCCGAAGGCCTGGACGTTCTCCGAGGCACCCACGGTGATGACGTTCTTGGCCGTACCGGGGCTGCCCACGGTGTTCGCCGACGAGCCGTTGTTACCGGCCGCGAAGGCGATGACCATTTCCTGGTTGCCCACCGCGGGCACGGCCGCGGTGGCCGGCTGCGAGTCACGCACCAGGCCGTCGTACGCCTGCGCGTCGGCGGTGTACGCGTTGCTGGACGAGCCCCAGCTGTTGCTGCTGATGCGGATGCCGTCGCGGTAGCCACGCGAGAGCATGTTCGGGTAGTTCGGCGACGTGAAGGAGCCCGGGTCGAAGACGACCGAGGAGCCGAGCTTCACGAAGGGCGCCACGCCCAGGCCGTAGGCATAGCCGGCCGCATCGGTGTACGGCGCGCCCGTCTTGTTGACGTAGCCGCCGACGATGTGGGTGTTGAGCGTACCGTGGCCGTCGCAACCCTGGATCGTGCTGCCCGAGTTGGGCGTGCCTTCCAGGCGGTTGAACAACACGCGGCTGGTGCCGTTGATGTCACCGGCGACGTACAGACCGAAGTGGTTGGGCGTCGGGGTGCCGTTGTCCAGACCGCTGTCCGTCACGTCCACGCCGAAGCCCGACGCGCTGAACTGCGCCTGGGTGAAGCCCTTGGAGGCCAGCCACGCGAGGTAGCCCGGACCCGACGGGCCGTTGCCCGTGGTGGCGCCGGAGATGATGCGGTTCTGGCGCTCGTCCATCTTGACCATCTCGGCGTAGGGCTGCACGGACACGACGTCCGGGCGCTGCACGAGCTGGTAGAGCGCGTCGCGGCTCATGAACGCCTTCACGTTCACGTAGCCCAGCGTGCTCTGGGACACCCCGTCCCGCGTCTGCAGCTTGCGGATGAGGTCCATCGTCCCGGCGTTCGTCTCGGCATCCTCGACCAGCTGGATGGAGTACGCGGCCGTGACGGCCTTGTTGACGGACGGATCCAGCTTGTAGTCCGCCAGGTACTCGCCATCCCACTGGATGACCTGCGCGGCCGACATGTGGTTCTGCAGGCGGTTCATCGCCGTCACATCGCCGTAGACCAGGTAGGCGTTGTTCGGGATGTAGGTCACCACCCGGACGCCGGTGTTCTCGAGCGCCTTGTACCACTCGGGGCGCACGGGACCGGAGAACTGCACCAGGTGCATGCTCTTGCCGACCGCCGACTTGCGGATGCCCCGCAGCGACTGCGCGTTCGAGGACGCGGTGTCGATCGTCCCGGCGTTCAGCAGGATGTGGTTGTAGTCATCGCGCAGCTCCACGCCCGCCTCGGCGGGAAGCGTGGCCAGCACGGACTCTTCCAGGTGCATCAGCTTGAAGGAGCCGTAGTCCGCCAGCACCTTGGCGCCATGCTTCTCCAGCTCGGCGGCCTTCTGCGCATTGACCTGCACCTTGTGCAGAACCGGGCGCGAATGCTCACCCTCTCCTCCAGACCGCGCCTGCGTCGAGGTGTCCGGCGAGTTGCCGCACGCCAACGCGGTCGCGAGCCATGCTACTCCAAGCACTCTCGCGGGGATGCCGCGAGCGCGCATACCGGTCGACCGGTACGCTGATTGCCCCATGATCTTCTTGCCCCTTGCGACGGACGAGCCCCTTTTATTCGTGGCTTCGCCCGGATGAACTCCAGCGGTGCTTGCCCCAGTGATCCCTGGAAATCAGGTCACCATAACCTGCAATCCTCCGCCGGAGCGTGCCAGATATCACGGAGTAGCAAAGACTGACAAGCACTGGACAGAATTTAGGGTTTCTTCTTTCAACAGCTCTGTCTTGTTTTTCAAGAATTCATGGCCGCTTGCCCTGGAATGGTGCAGTCAGTCCCAGCCAGCATTGGCAGCTCTTTCCAGGAAGACAGGCATTGACTGTCTTTGAACTGGGAATCCTGGATTCCCAGGCTTACAATCCCCTTTCAATTCCAGGGGGCAAAATGCCCCGGAATCCTCGAACATCCCGTGGGTTTCCGGGACGGCTGAGGTCCCGGCGTCGCTCCCCTTTGCGCGTCACGAGGTGCTCCAGACATGCCAGCGTCCGTCCTCATCGTCGACGATGAGAAGAACATCCTGTTGACGCTCCAGACCTCGCTTCAACTGGCGGGCTATCACGTCGAGCTCGCGGCCAATGGACAAGTGGCCCTGGACGTGATCTCCGCGCGCCCCGTGGACGCGGTGCTCATGGACGTGAAGATGCCGGACATGGATGGGCTGACCGTCCTGGCGCGCTTGATGGAACTCAAGCCCGAGCTGCCCGTCATCATGATGTCCGGTCACGGCACCATCGACACGGCGGTGAAGGCCACGCAACTGGGGGCCCGCGACTTCCTGGAGAAGCCCATCGCGAGGGATCGGCTGCTCGTGGCGCTGCGCAACGCGCTCAAACACCAGGCGGCCATGGAGGAACTCCGGGCGTTGCGCGCGGAGCTCGGCCGCTACGACATGGTGGGTGGCGGCCCGGCCATGCAGCGCATCTTCTCCCTCATCCAGCGCACGGCGCCCTCCGAGGGGCGCGTGCTCATCACCGGCGAGAATGGCACCGGCAAGGAGCTCATCGCCCGGGCCCTGCACCAGCACTCCCGGCGCAAGGGCGCGCCCTTCGTGAAACTCAACTGCGCGGCGGTGCCGCATGAGCTCATCGAGAGTGAACTGTTCGGCCACGAAAAGGGGGCGTTCACCGGAGCGGTGAGCGTGCGCCGGGGCAAGTTCGAACTCGCGCACGAGGGCACGCTCTTCCTCGATGAGATTGGCGACATGCCCCAGGCCATGCAAACCAAACTGCTGCGCGTGCTGCAGGAGGGCGAGCTGGAACGGGTGGGTGGCACGGAGACCCTCAAGGTCGACGTGCGCGTCATCGCCGCCACGAACAAGAACCTCGAGAAGGAGATCGAGGCGGGCCGGTTCCGGGAGGATCTCTATTACCGGGTCAACGTGGTGCAGATCCACTCGCCGCCCTTGCGCGAGCGGCGGGAGGATCTTCCCGCGCTCATCGACACGTTCCTCCAGGAGGCCTGCACCCGCAACGGGCGCCGTCCCCTATCCCTATCACCCGAAGCCCTGTCGGTCATGGCTTCCTATTCCTATCCAGGCAATGTGCGTGAGTTGCGCAATCTCGTGGAACGTCTGGCCATTCTTTGCGAGGGCCCCGTGGTCACGGGCGCGGAGGCCCAGGAACTCCTGCCGCGCGCCAAGGGCACCCCACCCGCCTCCGTCACCGAGACGGCGGGAGCCTTGGCCATGCCTCCGTCCAGACCACTCTCCCTCCCGGCGCCCGTGACTCCCCCTGGCGCCGGACCCGTGGGTGGCTTCCGCCCCCGGGTGGACCGGACGTTCCGCGAACAGGTGGAGGACGCCGAAAGGGACATCCTCCAACACACGCTCGCGTATACGCAGGACAACGTCACCGAGGCGGCGCGTCTGCTCGATCTGGAGCGCGGTCACTTCTATAAAAAACTAAAGGCCCTCGGCATTCGCCGGGGCGGACCTGACTCGGGAAGTACGTAGGATTACACGCCATTCTTCTGCCCCCTGCCTTCGGAATTTACCACCCGGAGGAGCCGTGTGCTCGCGGTGTGCCCTCCGGAAACTGCTGCGACGGCCGGCTCCACGAGCCGCAAGCCGTCCATCGCCTCCACGAGGAAGCCCACGTCCTTGCCCAGGTAGTAGGTGGACGTGACGGCCGGGGTGGAGTGCCCGGCCAGCAACTGCCCGGCGCCGATGTTGCCGCCGGTGTCCTGGATGAGGTGCGTCAAGAACGTCTTCCGCAGGTCGTGGAAGGTGAAGCCCTCGGGCACGTCCACCCCGGCCCATGCCGCCACCCGCCGCACGAGCTTCGCGGTGTGCCACCCCTCGGTGCGCATACCCCCCTCGGGGGAGGCGAAGACGAGCGGCTCGAGCAGAGCCCCCTTTTCGTCACGAGGCATCGACTCGAACGCCGCGCGCAGCTCCGGACGGAGCGCGGGGTGCACCGGTACCAGTCGCTCCTTCCCGCTCTTCGTCGTCTCGCGACCCCAACTGCGCGTCACGTGAATGATGCCGCACGGGCCCTCCTCCCAACGGATGTCCGTCCACCGAAGTCCTGCGAGCTCGCCCCGGCGAAGTCCGGAGAGCACCGCCGCAAGCAACAACAGCCGGTGGCGGCCAGACGCTTCGAGCAGCGCGGCCACCTGGGTGCGCGAGAGGTAGCGCGGACGCTTCACCAGTGGACGAGGACGGGGCACGTCGGTCCATGGGTTGTCCCTCCTTGCCCCAAGTCGCACGGCGAACTTGAAGAATAGCCGCCCATGAATGTGCAGTTGCTTGAGCGTCGACTCGGACTTGCCCTCCTTGCGAGCGTGGGTGAGCAGCGCCTCGCAGTCGGCGATGGTGACGGCGGCCACTGGCTTCTTCTTGAAGTGCGGCCCGAACCACACCTTAATCATCGAGCGCAGCGGAGCCTGGGAGGATAGGTGCTCGCTGCTCGCACGGTACCTCTCGAAAAGTTCCTCGCACGTCATGGGCACGGGCTTGGGCTGGGCTAGCCCCGCCGCTACTCGCTCAGCGTGCATGGCCTTTTCCTGGGCCATCCGCTCGGCCTCGGCCTCCATGCTCGCCGCTGTGCGCTCGCGCACAAGTCGCCCGGCCGCATCCCGGTAGCGCACCCACCAGGTGCCGAAGTCGGGGGCGCGCCGCTGCAGACGCTTGCCCGCGGCGGACACCTCCTTCCCCTTCTTGTTGGGCCGGAAATACACGCTCGTCACGTCCCTACTCCCTCTGTCCGCTCTTCGCCTGAGCGGCCAACCACGTGCGCACCGCCTCGCGATCGAAGCGAATGGCCTTGCCCAGGCGCAGATGCGGCAGGCCAAGGTTCTCGCGCACCTGCTTCCACACGAAGGCCTTGCTCATGCCCAGGAACGTCGCGAGCTGCGCGACGTCCAGCAGGCCCTGTTCGGGCACCACCACCAGCTTCGGCGTCTTCGCGTCCTTCGCTTCTGCCTTGCACTTCGTCATCGGCTGCTCTCCCCGGCGCGCTCCATTGGGCCGCGCCTCCCGCTGCTTGAATGATTCCCCTTCCCCCTCCCCTCTATTGCCGCGCCGCTAACAATCTTCGTGCCAGCTCCGAATGACAGGGGCGGGCTGGCGAGCCCCGAGAAAGGTGTGCAGGTCCGTCCACTCCGCAGCGCGCGGGTCCAGAATCTCGGACGGCAGCGGAAGCTCACGCGGAGCGGCTTGGACGGAGGTGGGGTGGGGCACTCCAGCGCGCGAGGCGCGAGCGTCCGAGGAGAAACACGGCGTCTCAGGCGAGTGGGCTTGAGAAACCCGTCGAGACACCGCCAGAGTGCCACCGACTGCTGCGGCAGGCACCCCGCTTAAATTGAGAACATCGAGCCCCACGAGCATCTGTTCCACCCCAAAAACAGACGCCTCAGCTTGATGGGCTCACAAACTCAAGCGAGGCGTCCGCGGTCGACCCCCAGGGCAGTCCATAGGGGCGGACACACGTCGGCCGACAATCTCGCAAAGTCGGCGAATTCTTTTGGCGGTACGATGACCTGGTGAGCCCAGCAGGTTCATCGCGGATACTACAACAATAACTCTAAGCACTTCCGGTATGCGCGGTCAAGCGTGGTGCTACTACCGGATGATCGATGCGGGTGGCGGCGGCGCCTTCACGGCGGGCAGGTAGCACTTGCCCCCAAGCTCGTACAACTCGTCAGGGCACGGCGCACGCCTCTCAAGCAGTACCCAGCATCCGCCCATGTGCTCCTCCTCGATAACCATGTTGCACGGCGGCTTCTTCTGCACGTCGAACGGCTTCTTCGGCATGGGCCGGGCGAGAACGAAGGGCTCGAAGTCGGCCGTGTTGGTGAAGGCAGCGCCGGTCAGATCCCCAGCACCACCCCACCCGCCGTCATTCCGGGCCTGGGCCAACTCGGGGCGAGAGGTCCAGTCATCCACCGGCGTCCGCTCGGAGTTGCCCGCGAAGAGCAGCGCAGCCGCGAAGGAGGCAGCGAGGGCGGCGCCGAGCACGGGTTGAAGCCAGCGACGCGCGGGCTTCGGGAGAGCCCGGGGCGGAGGCAGTCGCCGAGGCGAGCGCAGGTGTCCGAGCGTCTCCGGGCGGGCGTTGGTGTGCATGACGGCTTCGAGCAAGTCTTCGAGCATGGCCTCCAGTTCCTCTCCGGCGTCCGGCGCGTTGGCCGCCTCGGGAGCGGATTCCACCTCGAGCGCGAGGTACGCGGGGGACACGGAGGAGAAGAGGCGAAGCCGCCAGTCGGCGAGCGGAGTGCTCTCGGGGTCGCGTCCCGTGGGCCGGAGCACCAGGGCCGGGGCGCCTGTCTCGGTGTTGCGGGCGCGGTAGACTCGACCCAGGTCCTCGGTGTGCCTGTACCTCTGCTCGAGCTTGAATGGCCCGAGGTGGTTTCCCCGTTGACTACCAGACATGGCGCGGCCTCCC